>Ga0182014_10006703_pt1 | contig 12262 bp, 11 predicted proteins | sample 612S2DmetaG_FD_120489 | JGI IMG/M metagenome (GOLD analysis project Ga0182014, IMG submission 120489) | Permafrost microbial communities from Stordalen Mire, Sweden - 612S2D metaG | ecosystem: Environmental > Terrestrial > Soil > Wetlands > Permafrost | place: Sweden: Stordalen | collected... | reverse complement strand
ACTCATCGCCGCCAACACCCCCTTTACCCGCGAGGTGCTCGCGCGCGAGGACGCCATCGCCCTGTTCGAAGCCAAGGGCGAGCGCTTCAAGGCCGAGCTGATCCGCGACCTGCCCAACACCGAAACCATCACCATCTACCACCAGGGCGGCTGGTTCGACCTCTGCCGCGGCCCGCATATGCGCACCACAGGGGACATCGGCACCGCCTTCAAGCTGATGAAGACCGCCGGCGCCTATTGGCGTGGCGATTCCAAAAACCCCATGCTCAGCCGCATCTACGGCACCGCCTGGCGCGACCAAAAAGAGCTGGACGCCTACCTGCTGCAGCTGGAAGAAGCCGAGCGCCGCGACCACCGCCGCATTGGCAAGGAAATGGACCTCTTCCACATCCAGGAAGAAGCCACCGGCTCCATTTTCTGGCACCAAAAGGGCTGGAAACTCTACCGCACAGTGGAAGCCTACATTCGCCGCCGCCTGGACAATTCCGGCTACGAGGAAGTCCGCACCCCGCAACTCGTTGACCGCAAACTGTGGGAAAAATCCGGCCACTGGGACAAATACCGCAAGCACATGTTCATCGCCGAGGTCGTGGACGAGGCGTCCACCTTGGCCCTCAAGCCGATGAACTGCCCCTGCCATGTGCAAATCTTCAAGCAGGGCTTGCGTTCCTACCGCCAGCTCCCCCTGCGCATGGCCGAATTCGGCGCCTGCCACCGCTACGAGCCCTCCGGCGCGCTGCACGGCATCATGCGCGTACGCGCGTTCACGCAGGACGACGCTCACATCTTCTGCACCGAAGACCAGATCGCTGACGAAACGGTCAAATTCGTTGAACTGCTTGAATCCGTCTATAAGGATTTTGGCTTCGACAGCTTCGCCGTCAAATTCTCCGACCGCCCGGAAGAGCGCGCCGGCGCCGACGACGTATGGGACCGCGCCGAAGCCGCGCTGAAAACCGCCTGCGATGCCGCCGGCGTCAACTACGTCCTCAACCCGGGGGAGGGCGCCTTCTACGGCCCCAAACTGGAGTTCGTCCTACGCGACGCCATCGGCCGCGACTGGCAATGCGGCACTATCCAGGTCGACTTCGTGCTGCCCGAGCGCCTGGACGCGGAGTACGTCACCGCCGAATCCACCCGTGCGCGCCCCGTCATGCTCCACCGCGCCATCATCGGCAGTTTTGAGCGTTTCATCGGCATCCTGATTGAAAACTACGCCGGCCGCTTCCCGCTCTGGCTCGCCCCCACGCAAGCCGTCGTCGCCACCATCGTCTCGGACGCCGACCCTTACGCGGAGGAAGTCGCCGCCGCCCTGCGCGCCGCCGGTCTCGCCGTGGAAACCGACGTCTCCAACCAAAAAATCAACGCCAAAATCCGCGACCACTCCCTGCACCACGTCCCCAACATCCTGGTGGTCGGCCGCAAGGAGGCCGAGGAACGCACCGTCGCCATCCGCCGCTTGGGCGGTGCCGCGCAGGAAATTCTACCCCTGGCCGATGCCATCGCCTTGCTCAAGACCGAGGCAACGCCCCCGGATTTACGCTGACAGGGCAGGGCGATGTAAACCCGCGTTACAAGGTTACGCGCTGGGCAGAAGACATCCCAGAGGTATTATTGAGAATTTGTGGTCTCATTCTCTAATGAGAGAAAATTAGTTCGTATCGGCGATCAACCTGTAATTTTGCCAGGTGCTGGTAACGGTCACGTCGCCCCACGAGATCAGGCCAAAGTAGCCGCCGGTTACCGCCCAATTCGCTGGGTCGCGATCCATGGCCGGAGGACCGTCCTCGATCGCCATGATTAGGCGCGGCAGAAGGTCAATATCAAGGCTGCGTGTCTCACCATCCTGTATGGGCGGCTGCCCGAGAAGCGCCAAGCGATCGTTGCTCCCAAATGGATTGTGGTTCGTGTAATTCGTGGGCCTTGACGCAGGCATTGCGCACACGCTGCCCAGTATGTCCGTTCGGCAATACTCGCTGAGCGACATTTGATAAAAGAATACCTGATGCGGCGCGACGGCAAAATCCGTCAGAATGATCGCCAATATAGCACCGCCCTTACTTACTTTGCAGCCCTTGGTTGGCGTGGACGGGCCTGCGTCAACGCTGACGGAGGCAACCTCTCTCAAGGAATTGAGCGCGGGGAGCAGATATCCTGACGTCTTCCCAGGAATAACCCCGACCATGGGTTTTATGCTACTCAGAAAAAGATCAGACTCCCTCGGCTTGCCGGATGCGTTTAGACAGGGAACCGGGGCACCAATATGACCTAGCGTAATCGTTGAACCCGTTGGCGCCTCAACAATCCGAACGCTGGCAGTGGGTGCGTTCGCCTCATAGACACTGCTATCGCCCTCCTGTTGCGTGGTAAAAGCAGAAAGCTTCGGCCCGGCGATTTTCCACTGGGAAATCAGCCAGTTTGGCGCATTGTTCGTCGTCGAATAGATCTGCGGTGCCCCAGGTTGGGTCGGCATTTCTGGCTCCCGCAACGCAAAACCACCTAGCTTAGGATAGAGATCTATCGGATGCGCCATAGAAGCTGCGGGAACCCCACAGGCCATAAGGATAGCTAGGCCAAAAATCAGTTCCGCTTTTCGATTTGCTAACATATATTCGGTCAATGCTATCACTCACTATTGCGAATATCCCTTATAATTATATGTCATTCTCCGACGAGAAACAATGACCAGATGCTGCCCACGCCTTAGACGCGGCCTTCCAGATGTTGGTCTATGTAGGGGGGGCAGGGCCAATGCGTATGCCATTACCCCTAAAACCTAACAGAGCCTGCGGCCATTGGTGGGCAGAGCATTGAATCGACATATGGACGGGCGGCGCGGTATGCTCAGCCGCTTGCCAAGCGGGCAAAGGAGGCGAAAGTGAGCTTTGAACCGTGTCTGTCGTCAATCGAAGTCCGGCTACGCAATGGACTAGTAGCATACCAAGTCGATCGTGGAGACTATTGGATTGACTTCATCCCCAATGGACCGGAGTTAGTTGTAACATTCGAGAACGCCGGAACGGGAGGCGGCCCTGATTCGCTTCGCGATTGTTGGGGACTTTCTTATCTAAAGAACCGCAATGTTTCTGTCCTCGGCGTTAAGTGGAAGAGGCTTGATTGGTATCGCGGGAAAACGCTGCACCAATTTTTCAGGTCGGAAGATTTTCAAAGATTTGCAGCGCAATTTACCAAGCATATATTCATGGGTGGCTCCATGGGTGGATATGCCGCGCTGGCGTTTTCACAGGTATTGCCTGGTTCGCTTGTCATCGCCCACAATCCTCAAACGACACTCGATACTCGTCTGGTGCCTTGGGAAAAAAGATTCGAGAAAGGCCGCCAGCAAGACTGGACGGGAGATTTTTCCGATACGGCGTCCGCCGCATCATTCAGTAAACTGATCTACTTGACCTATGACCCGTTTGACATCGAAGACAGGCGCCATGTGGAACGGGTTCGTGGGCAGAATGTCGTGCATTTAAAAATGCCCTTCATGGGGCATGCGACACCGGAGTGGTTGTTGCAAATGAAAATTTTGAGCAAAGTGACTGATTTGGCCATGAACGAAGAACTCACCGTGGAAGTTTTTGCCAAGCTGATGCGGCCAAGACGCACGATTGCACGGTATTATATCTGCATGTACCTTCAAACAAAAAAGAAAAATGCTAAGGAGTTGGCTTTATCCAGGGGCTTGCAGATTACGCCGCTGGACACGCAATTACTTTCCATAGCCTTCACGCATTATTTCAGCCAAAACCAATATGAATTATGCATCGAGCTATATCAACGAAGTCTGACCTTGCATGGTTTGTCTGCTGCAAAGCAAGGCGAGATCAGAGCTCTGGCCGGAATTGCCATGCATAGAACCAAGTATCCGTTAGACCAGATTGTTGTAATCGCCAACGGGATCAACGGTAGTTCAAAGAATGTGCCTGAATTGATTGCGTCGGCAGGTCTTCTCAATGAGATTGGAAGGTTTGATGCTGCGGCACTGCTCTCGGAAACCTGTATCAGAATAGCGCCGAGAGTGCATGACGGTTACTGGAGTCTAGCCATTAGTCAGAGAGCCATGCTTAGACCGCATGACGCGCTTACGACGATCGAGGCGGCTGAAGAATCGTGCGGTAGCATTGGCAACAGATTGAAGGAACTCAGGCGGAGATTGGAGCAAGATATTAAGGTGCAGAGCGACACATTGAGCCAATCAAAGGCAGTGTGCTAACATTGCGTTGAAGGATAATCGGCTTGGTGGAGCTATTACTTCAGATCATCTTATAGTTGAAAACCAAAAAATCATCCCGATATATTTCATTAATTTTTCTTATCGATGCCGGGGTCAAGCTTTCCATTGGGTCTAAAGTGCTGCGTCTCACATTAATTGCCCCGGCGCCCAACAATACATCGCGAAGCTCAGGATCGAAAACGGCGATTTTATCGAGACCGGAGGGCCAGGACTCAAGCTTGATCACGAGATCGACCATTCTTTTCCGGCCAAGATAGGCCATGTCGTATTGGCGGACCCAATGCCTATACTCGAAAGTCCAACCCGCGACATCTTTCCTGCTCATTTTCAGAATGAACTCGTTCAAGGCATCTCTGTAGGCTTTAGTAGCAGGCCCTTTATCTTGCGCTTCTCGGATTGTATTCAGCATTTCGCTGTTGGTGGTCTCGTTGAATGCAGAAACAGCACGCAGATAGGGATTTCTCACCTGCATGAACACGAAGCTGGTGTCGAGACGTTTGAAGTATTCCGGGAATATCTGGCGCAACATATACATTGGCAAATGCGCCTTGTCGATTTTCGAGGCGTTTGCTGTCATATAACCCCAGAACTGATTATTCGTGGTATCGAACTTCAGTAGCGCGTTGCGTACACTGGTGCCCGCGCATTTCGGATTATGAATAAAGACGAACTGCTTTGTTTCGCTGACAATCATAGCCGTAAACATACCTTTCATCTGTGGGTGCGCAAGTTATTGGTTATATATGAACCGACATTTCCTCACAATCTCAATAGAGCCGAGAGCCCAGGTTCAATTCGCAGGCCGGTGAATTCGAATTTTGTCTATCGATTTATTAGAGAATTTGCGGTGATAAAAGCAAATACTAAACTGCGCCCAAATGGTGATGACGCACGGGAAAATTACGCCGCTTGAAAGCCGTAAACTTCAACCTCATCCAGATGAAGGAACGTCGGCATTCTGGAAATGACTCGCAGATAGCGTGCAACCACGCTTTGCTCCACTCGCACGACCAATGGCCCGCCGGTAATGCCCTGGAATGGCACAGTCCCCTCGTGCACGAATATCTCGGTCCAGTCATCCCCTGTCATGCTAACCTCCAGGGCAATATTCCTGGCCCTTTCCGCGAGGCCAGGGCCATCTATCCGGTTGTAGATATGGATCTCATTGATGGCATACTGTCCTAAAAAATCTATAGCCCACCAGGGCTCATCCTCCATATCCGTATGAAAGCCACAACTCCCAGACCTAAACCCGTCATTCCCATGCCCTTGCACGTTGGCTTTCGGCGTAGTTATTTTGCCGCTGAATCGGGAGCTTTGCGTGCTAGGCTTACGCAGCGCAATGTTGGGCAGGTCTGGTAGCGGAACCTGATTGAAGGCTGCGGTATTGTAATAACTCCCTACCTGCCTTGACCAGAACACGGCAAGATAATTATCCTCAACCTCGTTAATTTTATTGAATATTTTTTTATAACTTCCGTCTGAATAGATTTTTCCCCAGGTTTCAGCTATAGGAAACCCCCCGCGTTCCGCGCGGCGGATGAAATCCTGCTCTGATTTAAACTGAAAATGAGCAACATAAGCCGTGGTGATCAGCGCATCCGAAACGCCGGGCCGGCGGATGTTTTCAAGGGCATGTTTTGGAAATTCCTTGGTATAATTTTCAACATTGCCACCGACCGCATTCGTGATGCGGTTTATATCTAGCCCATAATCATTCCAGAAATGCCAAAACCCGATTTTACCCGACAAGGACGTCTTCTTGATATGCTGGGCATCGATCGCGGATGATCTGGTGATAACCTTGGTGTGAGGGTCGATGGTGCTCGAGCGGCGCGTATAGGCGAACAGAACGCTGTCCTTATCCCGTTCGAGTAAATAATTATTGCCGTAAATCAGCCAGTTGAGATAGACGGCGTCATGCGTCTTCTCGAATCTCGACATGAAGGTGGAGATGGAATCGACGTTTTTAAAGACGAGGAATTCATCTATGTCGAGAAAGCAGAACCACTCGGTTTCGGCCAAGAAGTTTTCCAGAAAGTGAAAATAGATCTGCGGTTGCTGGCCGGCAAACGGCCAATGCCGGTAGGTGACAATAGGGTCTTTACAGAAGATATACGGGGCAAGCACTTTAAACAGTGTCGTTGGCGTATCGTCATTGGAATAAATATAGAAATGCTCAATCCCTATTGCACGATGATATTCAATCCATTCGACAATGTCATTCTCCTCCCAGCGCGCGCAGGCTACCAGAGAAAATTTGCGACGGCGAATGGCTGTATTGTCGATCATCTTTTTGTCTGCGGGACGCCGTTGAACCGCTTCCTGGCCCTGAGAAATGCCAGCTCCCAGAGTGTTCTTAGGATTTTCAGGTTGGTCCAACTCTAGATATGTAGACAAATAGCGTAGTGCGAGCGTCCTTTGAGAGGCGGCACTGAGGTGAATCTCGTCGTCGGGCCACGCGTTACCGGCCAAGCCCTCCGCCGAGACATACGCAGTTCGATCGCTGTGTGTTCCTATGCTTGCCAAGGCGGCCTCGATCGGGGCAGCAGCAGCCGTCGCAGCAACCCATTCTGGAACCATGCCACCGCAAAGAAATATCGAGCCTTCAGCTCCGGTGATGCGTGCCCGCAGGCCAGCAATCAAATCCAGAACGAGATCGCGGTGCTGTTGCTCTGTTGGCTGCAGCAACGTGTCCGCCTCGCCCTGGTGCCACAGCGTACCCTTAAAGTGGCCGCCTGTCGCTCGTATCGCCGCGTTGCATTCTCGTACGGCATCCTCGAACCCTTCCCCACCTGGCAAACCCGGCTGCCAGAACCCATCCTTAAGGCTGCTGCCGTCTTTCCCGCGGGGAACCAACACCACATCCCGTCCGGTCATGTGCTTATACATAACACCAAAATGGTAACCAAACCCAACCCTACGCGGTGCGGTGTGGTGTTGAAGGGGTGAGACCGCGTCAATCACCCGCTGGCTTTTGGCGTCCCACTGGCAGACACCAGGCACGACAATTGCGTCGAGCATTTCATCAAAAGGGGCACCGTTACCTGAGGCATTGGATTGCCCGGCCACCAGAAAAAGATCGCAACTCACGCCGACCCCTTCCTCAAGGTTGACCGCCCTGCGGGCGAGGAAAAACAAAGAGGGTACCCCTGGCTGACGCCAAATTTGTCAGCCCGGTACCTGCCTGCTAGGTTTGCTTAAGTGAAAGTGGTATGTCAATATCGCATGTCTAATTAAGGACTACCGGCCAGCGGGGGGGGCTCTGCTGTTTGTAACAGGCCGGTTTGGAGGAAGAATGCCGATTTTGATCGTCGACACTGGCGCCAATAACAGGATTGAGATCTCTGAGGATTTGATCAATAAAGGAAGCGGCAAGATCACCCTTGATGGCGACGATAATACAATAATCGTTGATCCGTCTGCATTGGCGCTCGGCGGCCATTTCCACCTACGCGGCGGCGCTAGTGTCATAATCGGCGAGAAAGTCAATGCGGCGCACTTGTTTGTACACGCGGTGCATGGGGCGAAGTTACGCATCGGCGCATGGGTTGGATTCAACGGCGTGGTCCGGCTGTTGATGCATGAACCGGGCCAACTAACCATAGGGGATGGCTGTCTGTTTGCGTCTGACGTGGACGTGACAATAAGCGACATGCACTCGGTCATTGATGTGGCAACGCAGAAACGCATTAACTATGCAAAAGATATTACGATTGGTAACCGGGTGTGGATTGGACAACGATCTCTGATCTTGAAAGGCGCACAAATCGGTGACGGAAGCATTATCGGAGCGCAATCAGTTGTCACCAGCACGATCCCGCCGAATTGTTCTGCGGCCGGCAATCCAGCTCGTTTGATTCGTCCCAACGTAACATGGGATCCAAGACTTTTATAGGAGGCGGGACGACATTTGAAATGCTGCCTCCTATCGCTTTCTGGTTTGAGTGGCTGAGCTGTTTTTGAATCGGAACCTGGCGTTTCTGGTTTCAAGGACGTGGTGTGATTCGGCGCGAAATTAAGGACTCCCACACTGGAGTGCGCCCCTCATGGTGAACAGTGTCTGGCTGTTGTTTTGATCATCCGCTGGGCGTGTCGATCCGTAAGCATCCGGCGTGGGCCGCAGGGCTATAGCGGACCTGTTGATCGCTTGAGTAGGTGATGGTCGGCCTTGTAGATTTCGATCAGGTTCTGCAGCGTCTCGATCCCAAAATCGGTGAATGCCATGACCCCTTCATCACCCGCTCCATAGACCCAGATGAGGCCATCCTCCTGGTCCATTTCGTTGGCAACGTCTCCGAGCCAGTCTTCGTCTTCGCCGAGCATTTCGGCAACGCGTGCGATTGTAAAGACGTGATGTTCTTTATTGGCCTGTGACATGATCAGGCCGCGACATCGGCAAGCGCGGTTTCCGCCGGCTTCCAGTTCCACGGCAACAATTCATCGAGGCGATGCTCAGGGTGAGTGGCAATCCGCGCCAGGACGTCGGCCAGCCACGCCTGAGGATCGACGTCATTCATTTTGGCCGAGACGATGAGGCTGTACATGGCGGCGGCACGCTGACCACCGCGGTCGGAGCCGCAGAACATCCACGATTTTCGGCCCAATGCGATGCCGCGCAACGCCCGCTCGGCGGCATTGTTTGATAAGCAGACGCGGCCGTCATCCAGGAACAGGGTGAAGGCGTCCCAGCGCTTGACGATATAATCGATGGCCTTGGCAAGGTCGTGGCCGCGGGCGAGTTTGGCGCGCTGCTCGCGCATGTAGAGTTGAAGCTCCTCCACGAGCGGCTTACTCAGCGTCTGGCGCACAGCCCTGCGTTCATCAGGAGTTTTGCCGTTGATGGGCCGCTCGATCTCGAACAGGGCGTCGATACGGCGCACGATTTCGATAGCGATGGGGGAGAGGGGGATCTCCTTTTTGCCAGCGGCTTTTCGCCGCGCGTTCTGATCAAGATCGGCCATGGCGAAGAACGGACGCCTGGCGTGAACCCAGCAAGCCGCCTCAAAAATGCGTCCGGGGCTGCGGTCCGGCGCATAGAGATGGCGATATCCATCAAAGGCGTCGGCCTGGAACAGCCCGCTATATCCGGCCAGATGGAGCCGCGGATGCTCGCCCTTGCGATCGCGGGAGTAATAAAACATCGCGGCCGGCGGCGATGTTCCACCGAATGGTTTGTCGTCGCGGACATAGACCCAACATCGGCCGATGTCGGTCTTGCCTTTTGCCAGAACCGGAACGGTCGTGTCATCGCCATGCAGTCGCTCAGCGGCCAGGACGTGGGATTCAAGGTGCCTGCTCAATGGCGCCAGCGCCGTGCAAGCCGATCCCACGGCATCAGCCATGGTGGAGAGGCTGATCGGCACACCTTCCCGCGCATAGCGCTCCGCCTGGCGGTTGAGCGGTTGATGCTCTCCGAATTTCTCAAACAGGATCATCGCCAGAAGGCTCGGCCCAGCCCACCCCCGGGCGATCACGTGGAAGGGGGCAGGCGCCTGGCTGATTTTTTCGCAGTCCCGGCAGGTGAACTTCTCCCGCACGGTCTCGATCACCTTCCATTGGCGAGGAATCGATTCCAGCGTCTTCGTGACGTCCTCGCCCATCTTGCGAAGCCGTTTGCCGCCGCAGCAATTACAAGCCGCCGGTGGTTCGATAACAATACGTTCGCGCGGGAGATGTTCGGGAAAGGTGTTTCGCTCGGGACGCTGGCGGGTAAAACCCGCGACCGAGGTGACATTGGCGACGGCAATTTCGGCGGCCAACTCATCCTCGGTGGCGCTCGCCTCCAGTTCCTCGAACTGCAGCGCCATCTGCTCGATGAGCAAAGATGACCGCTCTGACCGGGGGCCATAGATTTGCCGCTCCAGCTTGGCGATCCGCAGCTTCTGATGGGCGATCAAGGCCAAATCTTCCGACGCCTTGGCACGCGCTACCGCGAGTTCCGCCGCCCGCACGTCACGTTCGGCGGCCACCTCCCGCATCTTGGCGCGCTCGATCATGAGCGCCGCTTTCAGGGCATTTACGTCATCCGGCAGGGCTGCAAGATCAGCGTCCATGCCCGCGATAGAATCACAAATTCTGCCCGTTGGCATCTATAAAATTGCGCCACCAGATATTATCCGGCACTCGTCGGGCGCCAAGTGTGACGCGGATTTCGCCAGTCGATTCCGTCCAGCATATAGCCCAGCTGCGCCGCCGAAATGGCCAGCACGCCGTCACTTGGCGATGGCCAGATGAAGCGGGATTTCTCGAGCCGTTTTGCATATAACGACATCCCGATGCCGTCGTGCCAGATGATTTTTATGAGGTCCCCGCGCGCGCCCCTGAACACATAGAGGTCGCCCGCGTGGGGGTCCTGCCCGAGCGATTGCTGAACCTGCAATGCAAGGCCCGTCATTCCGCGACGCATATCAGTCCGCCCGACCGCCAACCATACGCGCACACTCGATGGAAAGGCGATCATCGCCGCTCCAGCGCATCCAGGACAACGCGTAACGCCGCGGCCTTAATGTTGCCGCCGATCCGCACACGATAGCCGCCCGGCAACTCAATCTCTATCAGGCCGGCCGAGTGCAGACAGGCTGACGGCGCCGGTGGAGCAGCTGCCGGCGGGTCCGGCGTCACCACCACCGGTAACATCTGAGGCGCTACCGTGTCAGGCATGCCGCCATAGAGCTTGCGCCAGGTAAAAACCATGTTGGTGTTCACGTCGTACTGCCGCGCGACCACCGACACCGATGCGCCCGGCACCAGGCATGCCGCCACGATCTCTCGCTTAAGCGCCTCAGGCCACACTTTGTGCCGGCGCTTCACCCGCAAACTTCTGTCCATTATCTCAGTTGTGGACACTTTCCACCCTCAAGTTATGATGCCAGGATACTTGCCAAAATCATCAAATCCGAGAAGGTGGCCGCCGCCGGAGGGATACGTCGATCCTCAAATTGGGTTGCGTTCAGATACCCGAGCGCCTGGACGCGGAAGACGTTACCCGCCGAATCCACCCGCGCCCGCCCTTTCATGCTCCATCGCGCCATCATCGGCAGCTTCGAGCGTTTCCTAGGCATCCTCATCGAAAACTATCCCGGCCGCTTCCCGCTTTGGCTGGTCCCCACGCAAGCCGTCGTCGCGCCTATCTTTTCCGCCTATTCCTCCAGATATTTGCGCCGCCATTCCGCATTCAGCTGATCAGCCTGCTTGCTAAGCGTGGCATTACCCGGGTTGATCTGAAGATCGGGAAACCCGATGCTCTCGCACGCCATGCTCAGGACTTCGACAGGGTGGCGCACCAACTGTTCATAAATGATCCGCACGGGAATCAGCCCGTTGCGGGCAAAAAACAGATTGAAATCACGGTATTCATTGATAATGGTGGCGATGATTTTATTGAGCGTGTCGCGATCGAACACCGGCTGATTTTTCGACTCCGGCACATTCGCGGTCGACATGAATTTCCCGGTCTGGAATGCGATAAGATGCGAAATCGCTTGCGCAAGCTTGTCGTTTCTTTCTATCAAAATAAACTGGCTGCGCCCGATGATTCTCGCCAGAATGCCAGATTTCCAAAGCAGTTCGAGATGTGCCGGCGCGACTTTGATGCTGATGATGTCGTGCTTCATCGTATGGTCGGCAAGGAACGAAAAATACTCTTGAAATGAAACGAAGTTATTTTGTTTGGCGTGATCGATGACGGTGTCGGCGTTAAGATTCTCCCCCGCCCGTGGGAAGCGCCGGCCGGAAGCCAGCAGTTCGGCCGTGTAATTCGAGCCGCAGCGGTTTGTGAAACAGAGGAAGACAAACCGTGCATGATCGGGAAGCTGCAACGGCGTATCGGTGATCTTGCCGAAGTAGCTGGTGACCCGCTCCAGATGTTCGTTGGCAGGAAGCGTGGGGACAAATCAGGGCGATTCATTAAACGGCTGCGATCATTTGTGTGGCTCGGCTTCGGTTGTCCTGGAAATGCTCGATTGCCCTTGTGGGTGAAGGTGAGACGCAGCGCAGGACTTTGAGAGCGAGGCCGGT
>Ga0182014_10006697_pt1 | contig 12271 bp, 12 predicted proteins | sample 612S2DmetaG_FD_120489 | JGI IMG/M metagenome (GOLD analysis project Ga0182014, IMG submission 120489) | Permafrost microbial communities from Stordalen Mire, Sweden - 612S2D metaG | ecosystem: Environmental > Terrestrial > Soil > Wetlands > Permafrost | place: Sweden: Stordalen | collected... | reverse complement strand
TGCATAGAGGGTAGGTCTCCACTACAAGCGCTCACGAAAATGTTTTGCTCACAGCGCAGGGCTTGCCTCGACCATCTGCTCGAATTTAGTGTGAAACTCGGCCCAACTGCGAAGGTTAGGCTAGCGCCGGCGATCTTCGTGGCCGGTTCTTTTGGTCGCGGCCATGCTGCCGGTCACGGCCATCGCGCTCAGGTGGTCAGCGCGTTTCAAATACCGTACCGCTGAGCCGGAATTATTTCCCCAAGGTGTAGTTGGAATCCCTGGCCCCAGGTCTTAGCATGTTATGGCCCGTTTGCAACAAGTGCTGTTGGGTAGCGCGGCGGCGATACTCTGCTATCAACTGATTCTGCCGCCCGTGGTGGGACTGGCCGATAATGGCGATTTCCCCAAAGTGCTCGGCCGCTTCGACCTTTGGCCCAAGGTCAATAGAATTTATGTGTTCTGCGACACGGTTTATGAGTTCGATCACACACGTCACTGGGTGAGCGATTTCTATTCCACCGAGATTCCGCTGGCGGGGGCGGCGATTGGGCTCAATTCGCTCCTTTCCAAAGACGGCAATTTCGACCTGCGCGCCATTGGCGCGATTCACGGCGCGCTGTTTCTGCTGGCTCTGTGGCTGTTGGCGCCGCTTCTGGCCCAGGCTTCGCGGCGAATGCAGGTTTCCGTCTGCGTGCTGGTGCTCCTGTTCTATTGCGACGTGATGTATGTGAGCGGGCTGAATTCGTTCTATATGGATGAGTCCGCCTATCTGTTCCTGCTGCTTTCGGCCGTCTTCTATCTGCGCGCCATTCGCTGGCGCCGTCCGGCCGACGCGGCCGGGCTGGTGGTGTCCACCGTGCTGATGACCGCGGCCAAGACCCAGCACACCATGCTGGCATTCTGGATCGCGATTCTGCTCGTCGTTAACGCCAAACTGCTGTGGCCCGGCAAGACCCGCTGGCCCGGGGCCATCGCCATTCTTCCAGTAGCGGTGGCGCTTCTCATGATGACCAAAGCCGTGCCATGGGACTATGCCGCCGGGGCGGCCTATGACATGACCTTTGCCCAAATCCTGCCGCATGCGAAAAACCCGGATCGAACCATGGCCGATCTTGGCCTGGACGCATCCTACCGGCAATACATCGGCAAGAACGCTTACTCGCCCGGTTCCCGCATGGACGATCCCGCATTCAAGTTGGCATTCTCCCAGCGGCTGAGCATGGGGAAACTGGCTGTGTTTTATCTGCGGCATCCGCCGGATGCCTGGCGGGCGCTGATTGCCGCCCTGAACGAAGCCGGCCGCCAGCGGGCAATCGGAACCTTCGATGTCTCGGCGGGTTACCCTCCCGCCGCGGAAAGCCGCGCCTTCGGCTGGTGGAGCGATGTGAAACGCCTCGCCCTCTATCACCATGGGCGGCGGTTTTTCTGGACCCTGGTGGCAGTTTCCGGCGCGCTCGCAGCCCTGCTCTACCGGCGGCGCGGGATTCTGCCGCCTGGCACTGCCTCCGCCGGGTACGTCCTGATCGGGATGACTTTCACCGAACTGGCGCTTGCCTCTCTGGGGGATTGCCTCGATGTCGTCCGCCACCACCTGATCTTCTACACCCTGCTCGATATGGTACTGCTGGCTGTGATTGCCGTGGCGCTGGCGCCCGCCGAGTGAGTTGTGGACGCTGAAGTGGCCGGAATTGTGCGGCCGCGGCGCCAGTTCGTTCACCAGCAGGCGGCCGTCCCAGGTGAGAAAGTATGGACGCGATAGCCCATGCGGCGCGCCGCGATGGCAAACATGCGTCCCAGGTGGCCGCTCCCCAGCACGCCGATCGCGGCGCCGGGAAGAATCGGCTTCATAGCGTTTCCCGCCGCACCCGTTCGGTTTGCTCGTGGCGAAACAGGCGCAGCTTTTCGCGCAGGGCGGGGCGGCTGTTGGCCAGAATCGCAATCGCCAGCAGCGCCGCGTTTATGGCTCCCGGTTTGCCGATCGCCAGGGTTCCCACCGGAATGCCGCCGGGCATCTGGACGATCGACAGCAGCGAATCCATTCCCTTCAGGGCATGGCTTTCCACCGGAACGCCCAGCACCGGAAGCAGGGTGTACGCCGCCACGATTCCAGGCAGATGCGCCGCGCCGCCCGCGCCCGCGACGATCACCTCCAAGCCGCGTTCGTCCGCCGTCGAAGCGTACTCCACCGCCCACGCCGGCGTGCGATGGGCGGAAACGATCTGGCATTCGTGGGGCACCTCGAACCGCGCCAGCGTCTCCGCCGCATGGCGCATGGTTTCCCAGTCCGATTTGCTGCCCATGACCACCCCGACCAGGGGCGTTGCGGGATCTTTTATGTTGTCCATGCGGAATCGATTGTCTCTCTTTTAGAAATACCATTTCGGGTTTTCGAGGGCGCGCGCACGCGAGTGTTACCATGGCTGGTTCACGGCTTTGTTAGCTCACATCCGCGGAACCTCGAAACACCTTGCGCGTTGTCAATCGAAAATGGCGGGACGCTGGTCCGTTGGCCGCCGCATGTCTGTTCTTTCTGCTGGCCGGGCAGGCTTTTCTGCCGCTGGTCGGCATTGAGGACGACGAGTCGCTCTTCGCCGGGCCGTTGTTCTCGCAATTAGCCGCCGTTTACCACTACCACTTCCTCCACTGGCACCCGCCCATCATGCTCATGAGTTACCTGGGCTGTCTCAAGACCTGGATCTATGCGCCCCTGTTTGGCTGGTTCGGCATTGGCGTGTGGGTGGTGCGCGAGCCCATGCTGCTGGCGGGCGCGGGCAGCCTCTGCGCCTTCCACTTTCTGCTGCGCCGCATCGGTGGAGCACGCGCCGCCGCGGTGGGAACCGTATTGCTGGCTGCGGACGCCTGTTATCTGCTCACCACCTGCTTCGATTGGGGACCGGTGGCGCTGCAGCATCTGCTGCTCGTGACGGGCATGCTCCTCGTCCTTCGCTTCGCCGAGGACGGAGGGATGGTGTGGCTGGCGGCGGGGTGTTTCCTGTCCGGTCTGGCTCTGTGGGACAAAGCCCTGGCCCTGTGGATGATTTCCGGCCTGGGCGTGGCGGCTTTGGCGGTTTACCCGCGACGGGTGCTGCAGGCGTTGCGGCCTCGCCTGCTTCTGGTGGCGGCCGCCGGCCTCGCGCTGGGCGCGTTGCCGCTGATCCTCTACAACGTTCACACCCGCCTGGAAACCTTCCGAAGCAACGCGAGCCGCGACGTTTCCGACGTGCCGAATAAGGCGTCGATGCTGATCCGCACGTTGAACGGCCAGATCCTGTTCGGCTACCTGACCGCGGAAAATTGGGATACGCCCAGCCCGCATCCGGTGTCCGGCTGGCTCGAATCGGCGGCCGCGAGCGTCGCCGGCGCAGCTCGCGAGCCGCGGGAAAGCTGGATGGGTTTTGCCCTGGCGCTGGCCTTGCTGATCACTCCTTTCGCCGGAGCCGCGGCGATTCGGGCGAACGCTTTTGCGCTGATCGCGATGCTGGTGGCCTGGGTGGAGATGGCGGCCACCAAAGGCGCCGGCGGCAGCGTGCATCACTCCATCCTGCTGTGGCCGTTGCCCCAATGGATCGTTGCCGTAGCGCTGGCGGGTGTTTCGCGGCGCTTCCCAGCGAAGGGCCTCGCGGCGCTGGCAGCCGTCACCGCGCTTCTGGTTGCGTCCGAACTGCTCGTCATGGACGAATACTACGTCATGATGGCGCGCAACGGCGGCTCGGTGAGCTGGACCGACGCCATCTACGCGCTGGAAGGCTACGCCGCCGCGCCGCATCCTCCGGAAAACAGACCCTGGCGGAGAATTTACTGCGTGGATTGGGGCGTGCTCGATATCTTGCGGCTGCTTTCCGCCGGCGCCCTGCCGCTGCGGGTCGGGGGCGTTCCCGTCTCCAAGCCTGAGTTGACCCAGGCCGACCGCGAACAACTGCGCCGGATGATCTCCGGCAGCGGCCACGTATTCGTGACTCACGCGCCGGAGATTCGGTACTTTCCCGCCAACGACCAAAAACTGGAGCAGTACGCCGCGGCCATGGGCTATTCGCGCAAACTGCTCGCCTCGGTCACGGATTCCTTCGGCCGGCGCACGTTCGAGATTTATACTTTCGTTTCGAGTGGAGCGGCGAAGTAAGCGGTCGGCTATCGGCCAGGGATCAAGGCAGAGGCGAACTCTTGAGCGCTTTATGAAGCTGCGCGATGGCGCCTTCCACATCTTCCAAGCGGGAGGGGATGGCAGCGCTGACGACTTGGGGTTTTCCGTTGGTAATCAGCACGTCGTCTTCGATTCGAACGCCGATGTCTTTGTACTTTTCGAACGCCGGGCGCACGGCGGCGATGAATTTTTCATTTTCCGGAGTCTGGGGAAGATTGTCGAGCGCATCGGCGCGAAAGTACAAACCAGGCTCCATGGTAACGACCATGCCGGGCGCCAGTTCGCCCGCACCGGAATCGTGCACATTCAACCCGATGCCGTGGCTGATGCCGTGAATCGCCCACACGCGGATCTGCTGCGCGTTGTCCGGATCGGTAACCAGGCCGAGCCGGAACAGGCCCGGACCCAGCACCTGGTTGGCGGCGCGCGCGGCGTCGGCTAAGGTGTGGCCGGCCCGGAGCTTAGCGATGCCCGCGTGTTGCGCATCCCAGACCAGGCGGTAGATCTCGGCCTGCGGCCGGCTGTATTTGCCGCTGACGGGGATGGTGCGAGTGACGTCGGCGCTGTAGCCGTCGAATTCAGCCGCCGAATCCATCAATAGCAGGTCGCCGGACTTCATGGTGTCGCGGTTGGTCTCGTAGTGCAGGGTGGTGGCATTGGCGCCGGAGCCGATGATGCACGGGTAGCCCCAGTGGGCGTTGCGGCGGAGAAAAGTCAGCTCGAACTGCGCCTGGATTTCGTATTCCGGCTTTCCCGGAGCGGCCAGGGCAAAGGCGCGCTGAAAACCTTCGGCGGTGATGGCCACGGCGTGCTCCAGCAGATCGATCTCGCGCGGCGACTTGACGGTCCGCATTTTGGCGAGGACGGGGGTGATGTCTTTGATGGCGAGCGCCGGCGCCAGGGCCGCCAGGCGGCGGACAAATTCCTCCTCGCGGCCATACTCGGCAGCCGAGCCACGCGTAATCATGTAGAGCGTCGCATTTTTCGCGGCGACGGCGCGGACGACGCCGGAGAACTGGCGCGTGAGATCGGCCGGAATCGGCGGCGGTTCCATTTGCCCGCCGCGGCCGCCTTGTCCGCGCGCGGCGTCCGCTTCATCGAAGATAGTCTTGGCCGCCGGAATCACGGATTCGAGAAACTCGGGGTACCGGCGCGCGTCCCAAACGTCCTCGATGCCGGAAATGGCGCGCGCCTCGGCGGCAGTGAGCAAGTGCCCGGTCCAGGTCTCCTGGGCGGGACTGGAGGGCGGCAGGAACAAAATCTCGCGAACGGTTTCGGCGCCGGGAATCAGCACCAGGGTGCTGCCGGCTTGCGGAATGGCGGTGAGGTAATAGAAATCGTTCTCCTGGCGGAATGGCCAATCCACGTCACCGGCGTATTTGCGCGGCTCGGCGGCGTGCAGAATGAGAATGCCGCTTGACCCGATCTGCGCGGCTACGGCCTGGCGGCGCGCGGTGAGGTCGGCAATGCGGCCGTTCTGCCAGGAAGCGGGCGGAGGGGGCGCAATTTTCCAGATGGCGGCATCGGCGGCAAAGGCAACCGGGGCGGCCAGCGCGATGGCAAAACCCAGGCAACTGGCGCTCGCTCGTTGGCTCATGGCAAGCCCTCATTATAGAGATTTCGGCCGGGCGTCCGAAAGGCTACAATAGCAAGGCGATGCAATTGTTCACCTGGGACGAGATGGAAAAGGAAGTGGTCAGCGAAACCTTCGCGCGCAGATTCGTACACGGCGAGAAGACCATGCTGGCGCAGATCTTTCTGAAGAAAGGGTCGGTGGTGCCGTTGCATCGCCACGACAGCGAGCAGATCACCCACATTCTGGAAGGCGCGCTGGAATTCGAGCTGGAAGGCGAGCGGGTGGTGCTCCACCAAGGGCAGGTGCTGGTGATTCCTTCGAACGCGCCGCACAGCGCGGTGGCGCTGGAGGATACGGTCAATCTGGAAGTATTCGCGCCGCCGCGGCAGGATTGGATCGACAAGAGCGACGCCTACCTGCGCAAGTAACCGGACGGGACGGAACCTACTATGGATTTGGGACTGAAGGACCGGGTGGCCGTGGTAGCCGCCTCCAGCCAGGGGCTGGGAAAGGCCGTGGCGGTGGGGCTGGCGCGCGAGGGCGCCCGGCTGGCGCTGTGCGCCCGCACCGCTTCCAGGCTGGAAGAAACCGCGGCGGAGATTCGCCGCGAAACGGGCGTGGAAGTTTTCACGCGGGCCTTGGACGTCAGGATGGAAGACGACGTGCGGCAGTTTGTCGCCGCGGCGCAGGAACGCTTTGGCCGGATCGATATCTGCGTGGCGAACGCCGGCGGGCCGCCCTCAAAATCGTTCGCCGAAACCACGCTGGAGGATTGGCGCGCGGCTGCCGAACTGAACCTGATCTCCACGGTTTCCTTTGCCATGCATGTGCTGCCGCTCATGCGGGAACGCCGCTGGGGACGTTTTCTGGCCATCACCTCGATGACCGTGAAGCAGCCGGTGAGCGGGCTGATCCTATCTAATTCGGTGCGCAGCGCGGTGAGCGGGCTGGTGAAATCGCTGGCCAACGAATACGGCCCCTACAACGTGCTGGTGAATAACGTCTGTCCGGGCTACACGGCCACCGGCCGCCTGCTGGACTTGGCCCAAGCACAGGCCCGAAATCAAGACGTGCCGGCGGCGGAGATTGAAGCGCGCTGGGCGCGGGAGGTGCCGCTGGGCCGGATCGGCCGGCCGGACGAATTTGCCGACTTAGTGGTGTTTCTGGCATCCGAACGCGCCAGTTATATCACGGGCACGGCCATCGCGGTGGATGGCGGCATCGTGAAAGGAATCTACTGACACGGGAAGGCGGGATGAGGCGAGACTGACGGGGTTCGTTTCATTACCGGCCACGCTCTTGTCCAAGACGGATCGACCCTGGGATGGGCAAAAGAAAAGCCCTCCCATGTTAGTGCCGGACATTCACCGCGCACTCAGTTCCTGCCGACGATCAACCTCTGCGGATCGATTTCGTTTCGCAGGATCGCCAGTTCTTCATCGGCCGGTTCTTCACTCACCGGCAGCGGATCGGCGAAGACCATTTCAAAGCCCGTCTGGGCAATCACGTTTTCGCGCGTCACGCCGGGGTGAAGGGCTTCCACGCGCATGCGCTTCGATTCGGGATCGAAGCCCATCAGGGCCAGCGTGCTGATGACGCGGTAAGGTCCGGTTCCGGGCGGAAGTCCGGCCGCCTCGCGCGCCCCGGGGCCGGTCAGGTACCCGGGAGTGGTCACGAAGTCGACTTTGGAGACGAAGTGTTTCAGGTCGTGCGGAATGATGACCAGGGTGCGCCAGCAGAGCGACGCGAGGTCGTTGGCGCCGCCGCTGCCGGGCAGGCGCACCTTCGGTTTCCGCCAGGTGCCTCCGATGAATGTGGAATTGAGATTGCCATAGCCATCGATTTGCGCGCCGCCGAGAAAGGTGTAGTCCACCACGCCGCGCTGGCACGCTTCCATGATCTCGTTCATGCTCTGGTGCATCAGCGCGCCGGTTTGGGTGAAGGAATCGGCAACCGAGAGCGGCAGTTTCACCAGTTGCGGCGCCACGCTGCCGGCCTCGAACAGGGTAATCAGGTTGGGCGCTTTGGTTTTCTGCGCCAGCATGGCTGCGGCGAGCGGCATGCCGGTGCCGATGACGGCGGTCTTGCCGTCTTCGAGCTGGCGGGCGGCTACCGTGACCATCAGTTCCATCAGGTTGTAGCGGTTGTTGTTCTGCGGCACGATCCCCTCCTAACGGCGGCGCAGCGGTTCCATTTCGCGCAACGCCGCCATGCGTTTTTCGCCGCCCGCGAGTTCCACGTATGCGGCGAAGTCGCGCGTGCCATGGATGTACTTATCGAGGAACCGGTCGAGAGTGGCCTGGGTCTTGCCGGCTTCCATCCACTCGGCGAGGTGGGCTTCGTCGGAGAAATACTCGTAGGGCATGTTTCCCGGAAAGCTGCCGTAGGGGACGTGGCAGACTGCATCCACCAGCCAGTAAGGAACCAGTGTCTTGGCCGGCTCGGCTCGAATTTCGTCGGTGGACACGATTCGCTCGGTGGTGAGGATCAGATGTTTGCTGGCGCGGGCCAGGTCCCAGTCGGCCACGCTGATGCCATCCACCTGAGCGTTGCCGTAGACGTCGGCGCGGTGCACGTGAATGATACCCACATCCGGGAACAGCGCCGGAACGGCCGCCAGCGGCACGCCGGTAAAAGGGCACTGGATACGTTTGGCGGCGCTCTTTTCGAAGGTCCCGGTACCGAGGAGGCTGCGCGCCGGCAGGAAAGGCACGCCCATGGCCGCCGCCTTGAAGCGCCAGCCCAGGGTGGCGTTGCTCCACTCGGTGACTCGCACTTCGCCCGATTCCATATAACGGCGGGCGCAGGCCGAGAGGCCGCGCAACTCGAGGCCCACGATGTAGGCGGCATCGCAGCGGTCGAAGCAGCGGCCCGCCGCCATGATCTGAAAATCGTGGGTGGCCGTGTGGCCGGCAAAGCCGAGGTGGGTACGGCGCCGCCGCACGATTTCGTGGAGCGCGGCGGTGGCAATGCGGACGCCGCCAAAGCCGCCCGAAGCCAGGTAGTCTCCATCGTGGATGAAGCGGTCCACGGCCTCCGCCACGGTCATGAGCTTGCTGGTCAGGGTCCGCGGCCTGGCGCCGAAGAATGCGCGCGCGGCGTCCACATCGGGAGAAGAAAACAGTTCGCCCACGGGTACCATGGACGCTGGTATTGGTTCGGTTTCCTCGATTTCCATAAGGCGCCGCCGTGTGGACCCCTGATCCGTCCCATTCAGCCGAGGTGGCGATCGAGGAACCGGGCCTGGGCTTCGAGCGCTTCCCTGGACTCGGGGAAGTCGAACGAATACCAGTGAGCGTGCGGCATGGCGTCGAAGACCATGAGACGCGCGTCCACGCCGGCCCGCAGCAGCGCACGGTGAAAGTCCACGGTGCCGCTGAGGCAGATGTCGCGAGTGCCGGTCATGCAGAGAGTCGGCGGGAACCCCTTCAGGTCGGAATACATGGGAGAGAGTACGGGGTCCTTGGGGTCGGCCGCGCCGACGTAGGCGGCGAGCGTCTGGCCGGTCGACGGCCGGAAGCCCATGAAGCCGGGAATGCTGTAGAGGTGGCCGGCGTCTCCGCCCCGCGCCATGTCGCAGAATCCGGAGAAGAAACCCAAGGCGGCCGGCAACGGCAGCCCCAGCTTTTTCAACTGGACCGCCGTCTCAGCCGTGAGAATGGCGCCGGCGGAGGTGCCGTAGAGCGCAATCTTCTTGGGCGAGTAGGTCTTGAGTGCCTCTCGGTACACGGCCACGCTGTCTTCCACCGCGGCCGGGAACGGGAACTTCGGCGCCAACCGGTACTCCACCGAGATTACGCGGGTTCCGGTCAGGCCGGCGATCGGAATGGCCTCGAGAAACGATCCGGAGTCGGTCTGAAATCCGCCGCCGTGGACACAGAGGAGCACGCGGTCTTTCTTGTTGGGAGCGGCGTTCTTCGGGGTCACTATCTTCGCATTGACTCCCGCCACCGTGGTCCGCTCGATATCGACCGGATAGGCGGCGCGCATCTTGTCGATGAGGTCGGCCGCCTCTTTCGATCCCTCGTCGGGCGCCCAGCTCGTCCCCGTCACGAGCTTGGCATACGCTTCCGGAGAGACGGTCTTCGGGACCGGTATGGCCCGCGTGATGTGCACCGTCCCGTCGCTATCGATAGTTGTGGAGCCGTCGGCCGGAGCCGACTGGGCCCGGGCTTGCCCGGCGAACGCAGCGGGCAAGGCGAACAGGGAAGCCATGTCTCTTCTTGTCATATCTGCCAGTCTGGCACATAAGAGCGGGATTTACCGCTACCGATGGCGGTCTTCCAACCTATTTCGGCCGAGAGCAGCGGCAGCGGACGAGTCTGGACGCTGCGCGTGGAAAAGCCGGGGGCGCCTACCCGGTGCACGCCGATTCCGGCTACCATGTGATCGGCATGGGGGAAACAAGCGTGGAAGACGTGGTAATCGTATCCGGCGTTCGTACCGGCGTGGGGAAATTTCAGGGGTCGCTGGCGGGGATTCCGGCAACGCGGCTGGGTGCTTTGGTGGTGCGGGAAGCGGTGCGGCGGGCGGGGATCGGGCCCGAGCTGGTGGACGAGTGCATCATGGGCAACGTGCTGCCGGCGGGGCTGGGACAAAACCCGGCGCGGCAGGCCGCGCTGTACGGAGGATTGGCGGCCGAGGTTGCGGCTCTGACGATCAACAAAGTCTGCGGCTCCGGGTTGAAGGCCGTCGCGCTGGCGGCCCAGGCCATCCAGACCGGGAATGCGGAGATCGTGGTGGCGGGCGGCATGGAATCGATGAGCAATGCACCCTACCTGCTGCCGCACGCCCGCAGCGGTTTTCGCATGGGCAATTCGGTAGCGGTGGACTCCATGATTCAGGACGGTCTGTGGGACGTGTACAACGATTTCCACATGGGTCAAACGGCGGAGAAAGTGGCCGAAAAACATTCCATCACGCGGGCGGAGCAGGATGCCTACGCGGTGGCATCGCACCGCAAAGCGGCCGCAGCGTGGGCGAGCGGACGGTTCGCCGCAGAGGTGCTGCCGGTGGAGATCCCCGCCAAAAAGAAGGGCGCATCCGCCGAAGTTTTCGCGCGCGATGAGTCCGTGCGCGCGGATGCCGCTATCGAATCGCTGAGCACGCTGAAACCGGCCTTTCGCAAGGACGGCACGGTGACGGCGGGCAATGCCCCGGGGATAAACGATGGCGCCGCCGCGCTGGTGGTGGCTTCCGCCAGGCGCGCGCGGGAGCTGGGGTTGCGGCCGTTGGCGCGGATCGAAGCGCAGGCCACCAGCGGAGTGGCGCCGGAGTGGGTGATGCTGGCCCCGGTTGCGGGCGTGCAGAAGCTATGGGCTAAGGCGGGCTGGTCCAAAGACGATGTGGATCTGTACGAATTGAACGAGGCTTTCGCGGTGCAGGCGCTGGGGGTGGTGCGCGAACTGGGCCTCAGCCTCGACAAGGTCAACGTGAACGGCGGCGCAGTGGCGATCGGCCACCCGATCGGGGCCAGCGGCGCCCGCGTTCTGGTGACGCTGATTTACGAGATGATCCGGCGCGACGCGCACCGCGGCGTGGCCGCCCTGTGCCTGGGCGGCGGCAACTCGGTGGCGCTGGCGGTGCAACGGTAGGGCGGGAGCGGATTTGAAGGTGCCAGCGCAGTTGGCAGAAACCCATCATACCTGTAGACTACTCAGAGGAGGATCCCCTGTTTGAGACCACCACGGAATCCAGCGGCTTTTCAGCCGCCTGGCCCATGAAACACTGCCATGAATCTCTGATCGGCTATCCCGTCGTGGTTACTTTCCCCTTGCTCTGGGGCGACCAGGACGCCTTCGGGCACGTGAACAACGTGGTGTACCTGCGCTGGTGCGAGACGGCCCGGGTCGAATACCTCGTGCGCATCGGCCTGTGGCCGTCGTTGCCGCCGGAGGGCATCGGGCCGATATTGGCCAGCATTTCGTGCGACTACAAGCGGCCTTTGACTTTCCCCGATACGGTCTACGTAGGCGCCAGGGTGACACGGATCGGGAACCGCAGTTTCCAGATGCAACATCGCGTGGTGAGCCAAGCCCTCGATACGGTCGCCGCCGAGGTAGACTCCACCATTGTGGTCCTCGATTACGCCCGGAACAAGACGGTTTCCGTCTCCGAGCGTTGCCGCAAGGCCATCGAAGATCTGGAGACGAATCCACAAGACCCGCCCCCGGACGGCGCGAGCGGCAAGTGAACCTGCTGGCGGGGCCGCCGTGGCGCACGCACTTTTGCGTGCCGCGTCGAGTCTCTACTCGACGCTTCTTGGCCCTCAGCGATTTTCGTACCACTTGAGACGGTTGGAATCGATGCAGGCGACATCGGGGCGCCCATCTCCGTTCAAGTCGGCGATAGCGCAAGCGGCGGCGCCCATGCCCCCTTTGTCGAGATCGGAACGGGTCCAGCGTTTGGCGGCGGCATCGTAGGTGTACAGGTAGACGGAGTGGGGCTGGCCGCGGAAGCCGGCGACGATTTCATCGTTGCCGTCGTGGTTGAAATCGGCGGTCTGGATGGTGTGGCCGTCCAGCAGAGAATCGTCGATCACTTCGCGTTCCCACTTGGAGTTCTTCTCGGTG
>Ga0182014_10006693_pt1 | contig 12274 bp, 10 predicted proteins | sample 612S2DmetaG_FD_120489 | JGI IMG/M metagenome (GOLD analysis project Ga0182014, IMG submission 120489) | Permafrost microbial communities from Stordalen Mire, Sweden - 612S2D metaG | ecosystem: Environmental > Terrestrial > Soil > Wetlands > Permafrost | place: Sweden: Stordalen | collected... | reverse complement strand
GTAGACGCGCGCCAAGCCGATGGCGAGGATGGAGATGGGAATCGCCGCCTCCATTCCCTGGCCGACTTTGAGGGCGGAATAGGCCGACGCGACGCTGAAGACGATGCACAGCAAGGTGCCCCACAGCACCGCGCGCCAGGTCACCTCCGGGGGCGCCATACTGGCGGGCACCAGCGGCAGGTAGACTTCGCCATCCTTCAACGGCTGGTAGGCGTTCGCGGGAAGAGACTTGATTTCGACTTCGGCCATCGGTAAACGAGCCTCCTGACCGGGGCGGACATTTTGACCCTAAACGCGTTGACCGTAAACGCGGCCGTCATCGTCGCCCCATCGCGGTCCCCTCGGAAGGGCCGCTATTGTCCACCAGCAAGTCAATCATAGGGTGCGGAGACACAGCAAGTGCGGAGGTCACACGATGACGGACTTTCTGAAATGCCCGTTACCTGCCAAGTTGGAAATCCTGGGAGGCAGTGCCGGCAAAGGAGTTCCTGGAAATCATCCATCGTGAGCGTTAGTGACCAGCGGAAGGTTGTCCTTTCCCGCATAGTTGACAGTGGTGGCATCTCCACCGGTCAGGACGGTCCCCGTGCCAGCGCAAATCACGATCGCGAAGAAGAAACATGACTTCAATCCCCACGCCTTTCTTTCCACCATTGGGAACGGTAGGGATAAGCAATCTTTTCAGAGGAAAAGCACGATCTTCGCTCAAGGGGAACCTTCAGACGGCCTGTTTTATATCCAGATGGGGAAGGTGCGGCTCAGCGTTGTATCGGAACGCGGGAAAGAAGCAACTCTGGGGATTTTGAGCATCGGAGATTTTTTTGGCGAGGGTGGTCTTGCCGGTCAGCTTCTACGCATGTCATCTGCAACCGCAATGACAGACTGCGCCCTTCTGCATATCGAGAAGAAGGCGATGATGCTTAGGATGAGTCTGGAGCCAAAATTATCGGCCCTGTTTCTCAAATATCTGCTGAAGCGAAACATCCGATATCAGGATGATCTGGTCGATCAACTTTTCAACTCCAGCGAAAAGCGGCTGGCGCGGGTTCTTCTGCTGATGGCGCAATTCGGCACCGAAGGCGTGTCCGAAATGTCGGTGCCCAGGCTAAGTCACGAGACTCTGGCAGAAATGGTGGGGACGACCCGTTCGCGGGTCAGCTTCTTCATGAACCGGTTCAGAAAATTGGGATTCATCAACTACGACGTGGGAGATCATTTGCATGTCCACAGTTCACTCCTTAACGTTGTTCTTCATGATGACGACGGAGCACCGGTGACGGCGGAGGCCAAGAACCCGGGTTCCCGCGCCAACAAAGATCTCGAACCACCAGCGGAGCCCGGCGAGCGCCCTGACAAAGAGCGCGCCATGAGGCCTCCCCTCCCCAGCGTTGCACGACGCCGGAAGTGAACGCGTCGTGGTGAGTGCGGTTGAGAATGCAATAGGATTGCTTCGAAGAACGCGGCTACTGTGGCATCGAAGCACGCGGAATTGACCGTACGCCATCCCGCAGGCGCTCACCACCAGAAATCGGGGAGGTGCGGAGGCGGCCCGTACGGCTCAGCCACTGTCAGTGGTTTATCGTACGATTTCAACAAAAAGCTAGCCGAGATTTTCCATTAACAACTGCCGCATCACGCCCACGATCGTCTCGCACATTTCCAGGAATCGTTCCGGCGTCAGGCCGAGCTCTTGCAGCCGCTCGGATGGCTCCATGATCACCTCTTCGGAATCGACCAGCTTGTGATGGGGCGTAGCCGCCGCCCGGCATATTTCCAGGAATTGTTCCGGCGTGACGCCGAGCTCCTCCGCCCGAAACGCCGCATTCAAGATGGCCGTGTAGAGGAATGCGTGGTCCTCTTCGCGCATGGAGTCCCCGGGTGCTGCCGTCGTGGGTTGGTGGCGAACTGCGGACTGTTTAGCGGTGGGGGCAACTGCTTTGCTTTTCTTCATGGGTGCTCCTTTCGGGTTTCGGGCGTAATAAAATTGTAGGCGCGCGGGCGGGGGGCAGCGCGGTGACGGAGATCACGGGTGCACGTGCTGCTGCGCGGGACCAGGGGCTTATCGGGGGCCAAATGCGATATTTCTCGTAGAACGGGATGCGGTATAACTTGGCCCGTTAAGTGCTGAAAGTTCTATGTCTTAGAAAGGAACGGCTAGACGCGAGTCCCCGCGATAGGCTCAAAACCCGCCGAGCTTCAGCCGTTTGTTCGACTCCCACCGGCGCCAATCGTTGAGCGGCTCTGGTTGAGCTAAAGTCACTCCTAGATGTGATCACCGAGCCTCGAACCCAAGCCCCGGCATCACCCTAGCCGAATCGTTTCCTGAGGCACTCCGTGGAGTTTAGTGGGCTTCGGCGGTTCCAGATCATAATCCGTGTGGACCAGAAGATCTGCGATGACAACATTTGAATGGGGCGAACCATAGACGAGGAACTTCCGCAAAATACTGTCCAGTTCCTCGATCGAATGCGCCAGGATCTTCATGATCAGGTCGTTGCTTCCAGTGACGTGATAGCACTCGCGAATCGCATCCACCGTTTTGATGAAGGCGAGGAATTGCTTGTATTTCTCGCCTTCACACACCATAAGGGTGAACACCATGACGCTATAGCCAAGAGCGCGCGGATCGATATCGACCCGATAGCCGCGGATGATGCCTTCGTCCTCAAGGCGCCGAACGCGCTCGGTCGTGGCCGAAGAAGACAGGCCGACCCGTCTTCCCAGTTCGGCGAACGACAAGCGGGCGTCCTTCTGCAACTCTCGGAGAATCTTCCGGGAGGTTTCATCGATTGGTCCGTTAATTTCACTGTTCATATTGTGCTTTTCAATGAATTCTTGGGAAAAATGCCGGGTAATACCGGCAAAATCACTTTGACAATCCGCGGAAATTCAATATTTTACTACTTGGGGGCTGTGAATGACTTTACCCCAAGCCGGAAGATACGGCCTTAACGATTTCCGAAGTTAGCGATCTTCGCTGGAGGAGTATTCATGAAGAAAATCTTGATTCTTGGTGCTGCAGGCAGGGACTTTCATAACTTTAACGTCTTATTCCGCAATAATCCCGACTATCAGGTAGTCGCATTCACTGCCACTCAAATCCCTGACATTGCCGGCCGCCGTTATCCGCCGGAGCTGGCAGGACGCTTGTATCCGGAAGGCATTCCGATCTTCGAAGAGAAAGATATGGAAAGCCTGATCGCCCAGCACAAGATTGACGCGGTGGTGTTTTCCTATAGCGATGTTTCCTATCAGACCCTCATGCATCTCGCCTCGCGCGCGGTGGCTGCGGACGTCGATTTCTGGCTTCTGGGAACCGGACGCACCGAGATCAAATCGTCGGTCCCGGTCATTTCCGTGTGCGCCGTACGCACGGGATGCGGCAAAAGCCCGGTGTCGCGCCTGGTCGCCCGGGAGTTGCGCCGGCTCGGCCGAAAAGTGGTGGCCATTCGGCACCCCATGCCTTACGGAGATCTCGCCGTGCAGGCTGTCCAGCGCTTCGCTGCCATGGAGGACCTCGACCTTCACAAATGCACCATCGAGGAACGCGAAGAGTATGAACCGCACATCGGCAAAGGAACCGTGGTGTATGCGGGAGTCGACTACGAAAAGATTCTCCGCCAGGCGGAGAAGGAAGCGGATGTCATTTTGTGGGACGGCGGCAACAACGACACTCCTTTCTACGTCTCCGACCTGGAAATCGTGGTGGTAGATCCGCACCGTCCGGGGCATGAACTGTCTTACTTCCCCGGTGAAGTCAACCTGCGGCGCGCGGATGTGATCGTGATCAATAAGGTGGATACCGCCGAGCAGCATAACATTGAGACGGTCCGCCAAAACATTAGGCTCAACAACCCCAAGGCGGCTGTTTTTGAGATGGCCTGCCGAGTTTCCGTTCCCGATCCGCAACTGGTGAAGGGGAAGCGCGTGCTGGTGGTGGAGGACGGCCCCACGCTCACCCACGGGGAAATGGCCTACGGGGCCGGGGTGGTCGCGGCGCGGCAATGCGGGGCAGCCGAGTTGGTGGATCCGCGGCCTTATGCCGTGGGCTCCATCCGCGGCACCTACGAGCGTTATCCGCACATGACGATTCTTTTGCCCGCCATGGGTTACAGCGCGATTCAAAGACACGAACTGGAGGAAACCATCCGCCGCACTCCGTGCGATCTCGTCTTGATCGCCACTCCCATTGACCTCGCGCGCGTGATCAAACTCGATAAGCCCAATCTTCGCGTGACCTATGAAGTCGAAGAACTCACCAAGCCCGGCCTAGCCGAAACGCTTGCCAGGTTCACGCACGAGCACGAGGCAGCCTTGACAGGAGCCCGAAAATGAATGGCAATGGCAAGAGCAAAGACTTTCTCTCCATTCGGGATTTCTCGCCCACCGACATCCAATACCTGCTCACTCTAGGCCGTCAGGTTAAGGCTCACCCGACTGCCTACGGCGGGGCGCTCCGGCGCCAGACCCTGGCCATGGTCTTCGAGAAACCTTCCCTGCGCACCCGGGTAACTTTTGACGTCGGCATCCAGCAACTGGGAGGCTTCTCGATCTACCTCTCTCCTGCCGAGATCAATCTGGGCAAACGCGAGTCGGTGTACGACGTGGCCAAGAATCTGGAACGTATGGTGCAGGGCATTATGATCCGCACCTTCGCCCATGAAATAGTGGAGCAAATGGCCGAGTACGCCAGCATTCCCATCATCAATGGGCTCACCGACTACAGTCATCCCTGCCAGGCCATGGCCGATTTCCTCACCATCTGGGAGGCCAAAGGCCATATGGCGAAGTTGAAGGTTGTATTCATCGGCGACGGCAACAACGTCGCGCGCTCCCTCGCCTTTGCCGGAGCTCAGCTGGGAGCGCATGTTTGGGTGGCTACGCCTCCGGGATACGAACTCGACGCGAAGTCTGTCGAATGGGCCCGCAAGCGCGGCGCGGAAACGGGAGGCACTTGCACCGTCACCAACGACCCTGATGAGGCGGCCTCAGGCGCGGATGTGATCTACACCGATATCTGGGCCAGCATGGGGCAGGAGTCGGAAGCGGAGAAGCGCAAGAAGATCTTCGTCCCGTACCGGGTCGATGCGGCTCGGTTCGGCCGGGCCAAGCCAGATGCCATCTTTCTGCACTGCCTGCCGGCTCACCGCGGCGATGAAGTCACCAGCGATGTGATCGACTCGCCACGTTCGCTGGTATTTCAGCAGGCGGAGAACCGGCTGCACGCCCAAAAGGCGATCATGCTGGAATTGATGAAAGGTGAGTTCGTCAAATTGCCCGGCCTGGCCGAGTTGCAAGAATTGGCGCACGTATAGAAAAAGAGTGGAGGGACGGGCGTCTCGTGAGCCTGCCCTGAGCGGAGTCGAAGGGTCCAGCCGGGCGGGGACGCCCGGCTCTCCACAAGCAAGAACTACTTATGAAGACCATGCTCCTTGCCGTTGGCGGAAACTCCCTGATTCGCGCGGGCGAAACGGGAACCATCACCGAGCAGCGCGCCAACGCCCAGCGCACCGCGGCCCAGATCGTCGGCCTGATCCGCGCCGGCTACCGGATCGTGCTTACGCATGGCAATGGCCCGCAAGTTGGGGCGGCGCTTCTGCGGTCGGAACGGGGAGCGAGCCAGGTCCCCGGCCACCCGCTGGACGTTTGCGGCGCCTCGACCCAGGGTGAGATCGGATATCTGCTCCAGCAATCGCTCGAAACCGAGTTGCAGTTGGCCGATCTGCGCGTGCCGGTTGCGACTGTGGTTACCCAGAGCCTGGTGTCGGCGGACGATCCCTCGATGCAGCACCCCACCAAGCCGATCGGTCCTTTCTATTCGCACGCCGACGCCGAGGAACGCAAACGCCTCTTCGGATGGGAGATTGTGGAGGATGCGGCCCGCGGTTATCGCCGTGTGGTTCCGTCGCCCGAGCCGATTGACATTGTTGAACTGGAGGTCATTCGTAATCTGGTCGGGCAAGGTGTGCTGGTCATCGCCTGCGGTGGCGGAGGAATTCCAGTGGTCTGGAAGAACGGAAGACTGCAGGGCGTCGAGGCGGTCATCGACAAGGATCGCGCCTCCGCGTGGCTGGCTTCACGCCTCGCCGTGGATCTATTTGTGATTTCTACCGACACCGACTGCGTGTATCTGGACTACAAGAAACCCACGCAGCGTCCGTTGCGGCGCGTCGGCGCGGCGGAACTGGAGGAGTACACCAGAGCTGGCCATTTTCCACCCGGAAACATGGGTCCCAAGATCGAATCCGTGTTGCGCTTTCTGCGCCAGGGCGGAAAGGAGGCTATCATTACTTCTTGCGAGAATCTGTGCCAGGCGGTCGCTGGATCGTCCGAAGCTGGATCTGCCGAAATTGGATCGGCCGAAATTGGATCGGCCGGCGGGGGAGCTGCCGGCACACACATCTTCTCCGATCGCGACCGTGCGGGAACCGGGCATAATCGAGAGCTCGAGCTCCCAGTGGAGGAACGCTAATGCCAAAGCCGACTGTCATTCCTCTCCAGCCCATCCAGCCGCCCGCCTCGGAATCCGTGCTGCGAGGCACGCCCTTGAAGCACGTCGTCGAGTCGCAGCAATTCACCGTTCCCCTGCTCATGGAATTATTCCAGCGCTCGCGGGGCATGGAGCACGTGATAGCGCGCGGAGGTACCCTCGACTACCAGAACCGCATCATGACCGCACTTTTTTATGCGCCTTCCACGCGTACGCGACTCTCGTTCGAGGCCGCCATGCATCGCCTGGGCGGCCGGGTCTTGTCCACCGAGCACGCGGGCGCGTTTTCTTCCGAGATCGAAGGCGAGCAGGTGGAGGACTCCATTCGCATCATCAGCGGCTATTCGGATGTGATCGTGATTCGCCACACCGCGGAGGACGGCGCGCGCCGGGCCGCAGAGGTCTCGACGGTGCCGGTGATCAACGCCGGCGACGGCAATGGCGGGCAGCATCCGACCCAGGCACTGCTCGACCTCTACACTATTTATAGGCAGCGTCCGCTCGATGGGCTTAGTGTTGCCATCATTGGCGAGTTGGACAAGGGGCGTACGGCGCGATCGCTGGCCTATCTGCTGGCCAAGTTTGATCGGGTAAAGATGTTCTTCGTCAGCCCACCGCAGCTCCAGATGAAGCCGGACATCCTGGAGTATCTAGATGAGCACGGCGTCCGCTACGAACTGGAGTCGGATATTGACCGGGTGATTAGCGAAGTGGATGTGGTTTACCAGACCCGAATCCGGCCCGAGCGAGTGCGGGACATGGCTGGTCGAAGCAACGACGGTCGGGAAAACGACGGCCTCAGCCGTTATGCCATCGATTCGAAAGTCGTGCAGCGCATGAAGCCGGACGCTCTAATTCTCCATCCGTTGCCCCGCACAGTCGAGTTGGATAAGTCCGTCGATGCCGATCCCAGAGCCATGTATTTCCGCCAAGCCATGAACGGCCTCTATGTACGGATGGCACTGTTGACCATGCTGTTAGACAAGGAGCCGTCAGCGGGGAGTGCTTGGTGGTAGTAGATGATGCCGTGACCGCGTGATAAGTCATACGGTGGAGGGACGGGCGTCTCGCCCGTCCAGCCGGGCGCGGACGCCCGGCTCTCTACCAGCAACTCGAACGAAAGGACCTTATGACAACCGAACTAATAGAGAAATCCAAGCACACAGATTATTTCGTAAAACTCGAGGACCAGTATGGAGCTCATAACTATCATCCGCTCGACGTGGTGATCGAGCGCGCGGAAGGCGTCTGGGTGTATGACGTCGAGGGCAAACGTTACCTCGATTGCCTGGCGGCGTACTCCGCGGTGAATCAAGGACACTGTCATCCCAAAATTCTCCAAACCCTTATCGAACAGGCCCACAAAGTCACCCTCACCTCGCGCGCCTTCCGCAACGAGCAACTCGCTCTGTTCTACAAAGAACTCCACGATTTGACCGGCTTCGACATGGTGCTCCCCATGAACTCCGGCGCGGAGGCCGTCGAAACAGCGGTCAAAACGGCGCGCAAGTGGGGCTACAAGATCAAGGGCATTCCGCAAGACAAGGCCGAGATCATCGTCTGCGCCAACAATTTTCATGGCCGCACCGTTACCATCATCAGCTTCTCCACCGACGAACAGTATCGCGACGGCTTCGGCCCGTTAACTCCGGGGTTCAAAGTCATTCCGTTCGGCGATGCGCACGCCCTCCGCGAAGCCATCACCCCCAACACCTGCGCCTTTCTGGTCGAGCCCATTCAGGGCGAGGCTGGAATCGTCATTCCGCCCAAGGGATTTCTTAAGGAAGCGGCGGAAATCTGCCGCCAGAATCGCGTGCTGCTGATGACGGACGAAATTCAATCCGGCCTGGGCCGAACCGGCAAGCTCTTCGCCTACATGCACGACGGCATCACGCCCGATGTGTTGATTATTGGCAAGGCGCTGTCCGGCGGCTTCTATCCGGTCTCGGCGGTACTCGCGTCGCGCGAGATTCTGGGTGTGTACAGACCCGGCGACCACGGCAGCACCTTCGGCGGCAACCCCATGGGCTGCGCCATCGCGCGGACCGCGCTGCGCGTCCTCGTCGAAGAGAAAATGGTGGAACGTTCCGCCGAGTTAGGCACTTACTTCATGACCCTGCTCGAAACCTTGCGCAGCCCCGACTTGAAAGAGGTGCGCGGCCGAGGCTTGTGGATCGGCATCGAACTCCATAGCGCAGCGCGTCCGTACTGCGAAGCGCTCAAGGAGCAGGGGATCCTATGCAAGGAAACGCATGACCGGGTAATTCGAATCGCGCCCCCGCTCGTCATCACCCGCGGAGAAATTGACTGGGCCTTCGAGCGCATCGCCAAGGTGATTCAGAAGCATTGATTCGGAAGCGACGATTCGGAAGTAACGATTCAGAAGCAACGATAAGGCCAGAACGCAAATGCCCTTCCGTTCAGAACCGAGCGGAAGGGCATCACATTTGCGGGCAGATCTCGGGAGAGATCCCGCTACTGCTTGTCGTACACCGCGGTGTATTTTACCTTCTTGCCCATCGCATCGGTCCCGCTCACCGTGACGGTGCGGCTTTTGCCATCTGCCGATACGACAATTCGACCCGTGGCAGTAACCTTGCCACCTTTCTTGTTGGTTAACTCGGTCGTGCGGCCGTCAATCTTCTTATAGGACCGCGTGTCTGCATTCGGATCGCCGATGAGAGGGTAGTCTTTCCCGTCAAACTTTCCCGTCCACTCGTTGTGCGTCGGCTTACCGTCTCCGTCGATGCCAGCCACCGTGACCTTCACGCTGTCGCCCGCGGCCTCGTACACAACTGTGGTGTTCTTCGATGCCCCAGGTGGGAACTTCGACTTGGCCTCGTTCAGCTTCCAAGTGCCCAGATTTACATCGCTGGCGAAGCCCACTGCCCCTGCTACTAAGCCCACTGCCACAGTCAATACAATCGTCCTTACTTTTATGAAACCTCCTGATTTGAGAAGCAAACTATCGGACTGGTTGAAGCGGGAGCCATTCTAGTGCGGTGTAGCGCATTCAGCAACTCGCAATTCTCAAACGTCGATTCCGCCGGGTGGCGGCCCTTGGGTGTTCGACTCTCCTCTGGGCGTCAGCATCCAACTGGCAAATAAAAAAGCTGCCAACAAAAAAAGGACACCGCCCACGCGGTGTCCCACCTACCAGCAACTTGACTTACTTATTCTCGTTGAGCGATCCGGCGCCAAACTCCTTGCGCTGTATCACCGGACGCGCCGCTCTGGCTGCCGCTACTGCCGGCATCGCCGCCGCCGCTCCGTAGCGCTCCAGCAGCACGGGCACCATCGCGCCTTCGGCTTCCTTTACAAAGGTGAGCTTGCTCTCGCCCAGCAGATCGACGCGGATGAAATCCCCCAGCTTCACTTGTCCAGTCGCCACCAGGTTGGCCAGCGGAAACACCAGATGCCGTTCAATCGCCCGTTTCAAATGCCGCGCCCCATACTTCGGATCGGTGCCCTCGGCGAGCAGGAAGCTCTTTACCTGCGGCGTGCAGTTGAACACGAACTGGTTCGCGCCCGCCGCCATCAGCACCCGCTGTTGCACCATCCCCAATTCGATTTCCAGGATCTGCTGCAGGTGTTCGGGGCGCAGCGTCTTGAATACCACCACTTTGTCGATGCGGTTCATGAACTCCGGCGCAAACTTGCGCCGCGCGGCATCCACCGCCGAACGCGTAATCTTATCGTCGAGCGAGTTATCCACCTGCACCGCTTTCGGCGCGAAGCCCAGGCCGCCATCCACCAACCCGTTCATCTCGGCGGAGCCCAGGTTCGAGGTCATGATGATGATGCAACTCGAAAGATCCACGCGCCGGTTATCGCCCAGCGTCAGCGTTGCCTTGTCCAGGATTCCGAGCAGCAGTTGCCACAGCGAGTCGGAAGCCTTTTCGATTTCGTCGAACAGCAGGATCGACAGCTTCAGCTTTTCCGTGTGCCACTGGTTGAGCGCTTCCTGCGTCAGCAGCGGATGCGTCTCGCGGTGTCCCAGGTATCCCGGAGGCGAGCCGATCAACTTCGCAATCTCGTGCGAGTGCTGGAACTCGGCGCAATCGATCTTGATGCAGGCCCGCGCGTCGCCGAACAGCGACTCCGCCACCGCTTCCACTACCCGCGTTTTGCCCGAGCCGGTCGGCCCCAGGAACAACAGATTACCCACTGGGCGGCCCGGCGCATTCAGCCCGGCCAGAAACATCTGATAGATCTCCGCGACCTTCTCGATTGCCTGATCCTGCCCCACAATCTTGCGGCGCAGGGCGGCCTCAAAGTCGCGGGCGTCGTTGCTGCGGCGGGTGGGGTCAAGTACGGTTGCCAGGTTCGTTCTCATCTTTTCGGGCCCCTGTTTCCTTTCCGGAAACTTCAAGTTTTCTGCGAAACTGCTCATTTTTGTCACTCGCCTGTCTCGGGAGGAAGCTGCTATTTCCTGACCCACTCTTCCCTTGTGCAAGCCGCTAGCCATCCTCCGGAGGCGCCGTATTCCCCGGTTTCTCATCGTTTTAGATGTGGCTGGCCCGCCTCATGTCAGGCCGGTCGCGTTACTCACATATCCCGCAAGAGCAATAGTTTGCAGTCTGCGGGAACTTTCCCTCAGCCCCCGAACCACACCTGCGCCCATGTCCGCCAAGTAGTAACCCCCTTGGCCGCTCGTAACTGGCATCCAGGTTACTGCCGTTGCACAATAGAAACAGATTGCCTCTCTGGAGAATATCCTTGTCCCGATTCCCGGCGGCTAGACTTTCGGAAACTAGGCTTTCAGCAGCCAGACTCGCGATACCGAGCGTTTCGATAACGGCCGTTGCTGTCTTCCTCGCCCGACTTGCCCTGTTCAGCTTCGGCCTCATTTCGCAGCCTGCGGCCGGAGTGCAAAATCCGCACGCCGTGCAGTTGATGCAGGCAAAAGCCGATGCCACCAAAAAGCCCGTGCCCCCAACGCCCGTTATTGCGCCTCCCGGCTCCGATCTCTACCTCGCCCAGCGCGGAGACAGCATCCCGTCCGTCGCCCGCAAATATCTGCGGCGGACGAAATACCTTACCTCATCGGAACTGGCCGAAGCCATCCGCGAAGCGAACCACAACCGACAGGGAGCCTTCCTCAAATCCGGAGAGCAGATCGTCATCCCCGGAATCCTCGAAACCGCAATTGTAGAGAAACCGGTGCCAGTTGCAAGAGATTTCGAAATCCGCGCCGTTTATCTGACCGGGGTGATGGCGGGCAGCGATCACGGACTGCGCATCATCCGCCATTGGCGCGAAGTCGGTGGCAACGCGGTCGTCTTCGATATCAAGGATAGCGACGGCATCGTCAACATCGCCTTCGACCACCCGCTAGCTACTGGACAGCGCCACTATATTTCCGATCTGCCCAAGTTCATTCACTTCCTGCATTCCGAAAACATGCACGCCATCGCGCGCATCGCCATCTTCCGCGATGAACATCTGGTGACCACCCACCCCGAACTGGCCGTAAAGTCGCGTAGCGCCGGCCAGCCCTGGCGCGAAAACGGCAAACTCGTCTGGACCGATCCCTCGAACCCCAAGGTGCAGGACTACGATATCGCCCTTGCCAAGTTCGTAGCCCAGTCCGGAGTCGATGAAGTGCAGTTCGATTACGTCCGCTTTCCCGCCGAAGGCGACCAGAAAGATACGGTGTTCACTTTCCAGACCGAGCACCCGAAACAGCAGCGCTCGGAGGTGATCGCCGATTTCCTCCAGCGCGCCTATGCCCAGATCCATCCCACCGGCGCCCTGTTCTCGCTCGACGTCTTCGGAGTCATG
>Ga0182014_10006692_pt1 | contig 12276 bp, 5 predicted proteins | sample 612S2DmetaG_FD_120489 | JGI IMG/M metagenome (GOLD analysis project Ga0182014, IMG submission 120489) | Permafrost microbial communities from Stordalen Mire, Sweden - 612S2D metaG | ecosystem: Environmental > Terrestrial > Soil > Wetlands > Permafrost | place: Sweden: Stordalen | collected... | reverse complement strand
GGTACCGGGGGCTTCCTGCGCAGGACAAAATGAAGCGGTCAGCGCCAGCAAGCTGAGAATTGCTATGCCGTGCAAGACTCGGCGAAGGTTCATCGGAATCATAGGTGCACCGAAACGGTTACATCGCCCACTGGAGTTCCAACCGTCGCGCTGGCGTGAACGTCGAGCGGCGCAAACTCTGCGTGGACTTGGGCAGTTACACCAACATTAACGCAGCCACTAATGCTGCCATCAAGAGGTATGCTTATACTTACGCAGGCTCCCGCTTCCAAGTAGCCAGAAAAATCTCCGGCAATGTGGGGCTGCGGAGTTACCGTAAGCCCCATATCGACGCCCCCTTTGATGTAGCCGGAAATGCCGCCGGCTCCGGCTTCGAGGTCAATGGATTCGCCGCCGCCAAGCGAAAGCCCAGTCGGCGACAGCATCATGTACATGTCGGCGTCGGCAATCAACAAGTGTCCGCGAACTCGAGGGCCTAGTTGCTTGCCGAAGTCAACATGCCAGGGCCCGCTCGGGCCAAAGTGAAGGTCAATGGCAGCGTTATTGGGGCCATTGCCCAGGTCCACGTAGGCGGCGTTGTTCATGAAATCGAGCTGGCCCCATATACGCCCGTCGAAGTTGCCACCGGCGTATTGGAAATAGCCCTTAAAATCGCCGTTGCCATTGTCGGGGGGCTTAAGAATCCAAGAGTGAAAATCCATGCGGGCTCCGGCATCCTGGCCACTCGCCTTGATGACCAGGTCGCCGTCCACCGTGCACGTGAATTCGTCGGATGTCCCGATGCGCGCGCCCGCCATGAAAAGAAACGAGTTTTGGGATGTGTCGGGACTCTCCGCGTTCAGCGATCCCACATCTTCAAAAGCGCTGATGGGGAAATTATGGCCGATCCCTCCCTGCACCTTGAACAAGCTTAACCCCGGGGCCACGGGCACGCCGGAGGGCAACGTCACGCCCACTCGAGTCAGCCAATAATCGTGGCCGTTCTGGTAGCCGAGGCGGAATTCGCCTTTCATCTCCGGGCCGCCTATCTCCGACAGGTCCACGGAACCGGAGTATTCGCTGTTGGATCCTCCCGAATACACAGGATGAATCTTAGCCTCGGAACTAGGCTGGCCGGACGGGTACGGCACGTCGATGGTGAAGGGAGAATTTGTCGGTCCAGTTGTCGAGTAGTTAGTGCCAGACTTATCGATCTCGTAATTCAACTGAACCGCGGTCGCCGCCATGACTTCGGAAAGATGAACACTCGTATTGAACAAAGCCGCGACCACCTGGTCACCGGACGGAGCCGCCGTCAAATGAACCGAGACCAGATCGACCGGAGTTTGTCTCAGCGTCGAGCTGCCGCCAAGCGAGATATCTTTCGATTGATCGCCCTTCGCGAAGTAGCCGCGGCCATCCATGCCGAAGTAGAAAACTTGATCGAAGGCGGCGAACTGTTTGTTGTCGGCGGAAAAAACAAAATGCGTATTCGCCTGTACCGCCCAGCCGACATTCTGTTGCAGCGTAAATTGCAGGTTGCTGGCGGTGAAACCGAAGTTCCCGTACGTTTTCGAAACCGGGGAACTGCTGAATGGGAACGAGATGCTCGCCTGTTTGCCTCCGCCGGATTGCAGCGTGGCATCGCCTTTCAGGTGCGTGTCGAGCCAAGGCACGTAAACGTCCATGCCCTTGTACAGGGCGTTGAAATTTCTATTGAATGCGGTCGCGTTGATCGAGGCAAAACTGACGGAACCGGCGCCCAGGGTCGCGGTAAAGGGCCCGGTCGAGAGCGTGCCACAAAGTCCGCTGTCGAGCACGCCCCAACCAGTGACAACCGGTTGAAGCGCCGAACTCGAGACCAGATCCATGGTGTAAGGCGTTATGGCAAGACTCGGGAAGCGCACGCCCACCCAATCGCTTCCTTGGAGAGAGTTACAAGGCCAAGCCGCCGCGTCGCCGTCATGATGACTGAGATCAAGGCGCACCGCGCTCGATTGCATGGTGAATGCGCTCCATCCAATCAGCGTAGAGGGCAAGGTGAGACCATCTTTCATCCAGTCGCCGTTCGGATGAAGTTCAGCCGTAACGCCGCTCCACGATACCGGCTTCTCACCCGGAAGACGCAGCGTGTCGTCGCTCAGCGTGACGTTCAAGGTTGCGTCGAGTTCGCCGCCCGCTTGCCCGGAAAGCGTCTCAATGCTCCCTTGCAAGGCCGGCACGCTTGCGGCCAGTGTCAGGTTAGGAGAAACATTGATGGTTCCTGTCTGAACATGTAGGCCGTCAGGTACGCTCCAGTTGCCGATCTTCACCGGGATGGGCGGATACTCGTCGTAGCCACCGCTGCTGGCGTTGGCCAGATGTACGATTAGATTGCCCGTGCCGTTATAAGTTGTGCCTTGCTGGGTAACGTGGTTCTGCAGGCCGGATATCTCGAACGCTCCGCCGCTTTTTACCGGGAACAGGAACTTGCAGGGCTTCTTAGGATCGGCCGCGACTGCCTCATAGACCACGGTGTTCGAAGATACGTGGTGGTCCGGGATCGCGTTAGTAAGTTGCGAGACGACTTTCTGCAATGGGCCATTTACATACTGCACTGCGCCCAATCCGGCCGAACTGTGATTCGAAGGCGAAAGAATGCCGACTTTCAGCGGCGGCAAATTGCTGCCCGCGGGTGCGGACAAAGTGTTCAACAGCGATTGTGCTTCCGCAACATTGGGCGCGGACGATATCTGTTTACCGCCATTGCTAGTGCTTGTTCCCGCAGGCGGCGACAACCCAATCGGCATCAGCGAACCGAGTGCCCTGCCCACGGCGATGGACAGATTGGGAATGGTCGGCTGCGGCATCACATCAGCCTCAACCATCACGCTGTGATTGCCCACTGGCTGCACCGGAAACGCGGGCGAATAAATCGGTTTACTGTCGGAAATAATGATGGGAGGTTCGGGTACCGGAATCTGTATGACGGTGCCTAAGAACTGTATGGTGGTGAACCCTTGCCGGGTCAGATTCATTCGCCTCGTAGAGGGTCCGATGGCCATCGGCGTCTGCTGCGACACCGCGCCGTCGACAATCCAAGTTACGAGCACCTGTCCGCTGCCGTAGTACTTGAGATAGGTCGAGGCGTCCATTCCGTCATCGCACGTACTGCAGATGGCAACCGGGGCGGGCGATGATGCAGACGGGGGAACCAAGGTGCGTTTCGCGAGTTCCTCGGGTTTTTTCGCAGCCGGCTGCAGAGTAGTTTTTTCGCCAATTGCGACTTCGTTGCCTTTCGCGGCTTGGCCTCCAAGAGAAACCCGGTTCAATAGCCCCCCCGGCATCATCGGCTTGATGTCGTACGCGCCAAAATCCGGGTCGGCAATACCCATCAGGTGAAGGGGGCCATCCGCCGCCAAGTCCTCTACCACGGTGATGTACAGGGTGTGGCAATAGATCATGTAGGCGTCGCTAGCCACTTGAGCCGCGGGGCTGCTGCCTCCCTGCGAAAGAATCTGCTGAAAGCCAGATTGGACACTGGCCAGTGTGAAGCCGCCATTCTTGGCTGTGCCCTGTGACGCCAGCTTCGAGAGCAACGCCGTCTGCATAAAGGGAGTCGTCGGACCATCCACGCTGGCGGCGACCGACGCGGCACTTACATGCTGTAAATCCGCTTCGGAAAGTTGGAACACGCGCACCGTGTAACCACCCGTCGACTGGTAGGCATGTTGCACCGCGTAGGGACTAGTTAGGTTGGAGGGCAAGCTCAGCGGCTGGCTGCGGTCCCAATTCATCATCCCCGCATTCCCGGGCTGTGCGCTTAGAGGTTGAATGGTTCCATCGCCCCAGTCCACAAAAAGGTTGTCGAACTGCACCTGATCCACGGTCCCGAACAGAAGGCCTTGGTGCGGCAATTGATGAAGCGTGGGATTGGTCGCATAGGGCGAAAGGCTCAGGTTGAAAGTTCCGCTGAGTACGAATGGGTCGCCGATGTAGTTGCTAGGATCAGTTTTGCCCGTATCCTTTCCGTTTGCGTCGTAGACTTCCTTGTCAGCCATGTTGGTGACGTTCAGCCCTGTGCCCATTGCGGTGCCGTTGCACGCGAGTCCCGTGGGGCCTTGCGGGGCTTTCAGGGGCCAACGATCCGAGATTTCCACCTCCAGATCAACCGTCTCGCCCGAGGACTGTGAGTTCGCAGAGTTCTGCGAAGGATTCTGGACTTGGCCAGGGCCAACGTTTTGCCCGACCTTCGTAATGCTGGCTTGGGTATTCTGCTGCGTCGCTACTCCGCTCTTGTTGTAGGTATGGAATCCTGCGACCTCCCACTGTAAGTCGCCTTGGCTCAGTTGCCCATTTAACTGGTCCGGAGGGAAGGTGGGGCTGGAGTTTCCGCCGGACGCCGGTCGCAGAGAAGAGTTCCCCAGGGACTGAGAATGCGCGATCGAGACAACCGGCGTCTTAGCGCTAGGCGCAGACTGGTTTAACAAACTCCCAGACAAGTTGGAGAAGATGAGCCGCCGAACCGGCTCCAGCACCTCTTTCAGGAATGCGTCGTCAGGATGATAGTAGGTTGGCACAACGTTGAGCCATCCGCCCATAGCGATGACTCTGGTGCCTGTAATTTTTTGGGTTGCCAGCAGCGTCTTTCCATCCTTGGCGTAGACGCGCAACTCGTAATAGTCGGCGAGCCCGGGATTCTGCTCGTGCCACCTAAAAACGGACGTGTCGTCGAGCAGTGGAACCGTGTAGGTCACATACTGGTCGCTCTGCGAGGCGACTTGGAGCGGTGCATCCAGCTTGATCACACCCAGAGGAAAATTTTGCAGCGTGATGGGAGGGATTTTCAGAAGCGTGGGTGCGCCGGATGGCTTGGCCGCCGCCATCACGTTCAGCATGCCTTTGCCAACGATGGCCTGTTGGTTTGGAGTTTGCAGATTGAGGTCGCGTCCACCGGGGAGAGCGGACGGCAAGGCGTTCACCGTCACATGGATCTCTGTGCTGTTGACGTAGCGGGCCGGACCATTGGCAAAAACCGCGGCTGGCACTCCAGCACCGACGGTGAACGTCACCTGTGTCCCAGGGACAAAGTTGGTGCCTTCGAGAGCTAGGTCAACGTTCTGGCTTCCCGCTGCAATCTGGTTCGGAACCACCCGCAGAATCGTCATCCGCAGGCCGCGGTTAACACCGGAAACAACCGTGAATGTGTTCGACGCCGGAAGGCGCGTTTTATCGCGGACGACGAGAACCACTCCGCGAGATCCCAAAGGCGCACTCGGAGCAATACTAACCTGAGCCTGAATCTCATTGGAGTTAGTAACGGTAGTGGACTGAACCGTGAGGCCGTTCGAGGGCATGAACTGCACTGAGGCGGGAGCGGAAAGATTTATTCCTGTGAAGGTAAGCGTCACCGAAGTCCCTTGCGTTCCTTGCAAAGGAGCGAATCCACGAAGAAGGGGCCCTCCGGTCGGCCCGGAACCGCAAGCGGCGGCGGCCATTCCCGGAGGACAATTCTGCGTCGCAGTGATGGTAAAAGGCGTCGGCGAACGTAGGCTGTGGTCGGCGTCGATAAGAATGACCTGGCGCGTGCCGGTCAGAGCGCTCGCGTCGATCTGCACCTGCGCCGAAATCTGGTTTGGAGAAAGAACCTGAAGCCTGCTAACTGTGATTCCTTGCGCCGGCGAAAACACCAGATTCATGGCCCGTGGAACGAAGTTCATCCCGCTGAACGTGATCGTGACCGTGGTGCCGGCCCCGGCCTGAGTAGGATTGAAGTTAATGAGCGAGGGCGGCTTTAGCTGCGCGTGTAGGAACCCGCAGAATGCGAGGCACAGCATCCCGAGGTGAACCAGACGCGAACTTGACCTCCGGGAACTCATGAGTGCATGCCCTCGTTTCATCTTAGAGCTAAGCGCAAAGCGCGATCTCTAGCAACTAAAGCCGGTAGCGGAACAACCAGTTAATGCTGCGCTGAAGCGCCACCCAAAACCAAGGGCATTAGAAAGTATGCTTATGGCCCCAGGTCGCCGTCCACAACACTAGCAACTGCGTGGTTCTTTGGTCGATGCTCATGATGTTATTGCGATTCTGGTTGTAATTCCCTTGCGCCGAAAACGTGCTGAACTTCAGCACGCCCGGCAGAGTCCAGGCGATTCTGCCTCCGTATTGTCCGGTGAGAGTATCACTGGTGAGCATGCCATTGGCCAGAATCGTCCGGCCTTTCGTCAGCGTAACCAGAGGCGAAACTTGCAGCGCCGGCTTCTTCCAGTTGAACGCTGGTTGGACGTACACCGTGATGTTCCGAGTGGTCCCAACCGTCAACCCGTCGGCGGCGACCCAGTTCGCATTCACTTGTGAATTCAACTGGAAGATCCCTCGCGTGACCAGGTTCGCGCCAACATTAAGTGAGGAAGTGATCGTGCTGGCCTCGGGAAAAAGATCGTTGTGATTCCAATCCCGCGTAGCGCCCGCGGACATGGTCACGGTGCCGACTTGCCGGCTCACGTTTATATTTCCAGAAATGTCGCGCTGATCCTGCGCTCCGGTTTGATCGGGAGGCTGGCCTTACAGGACCGCGGGGACCGCGCCGGTCTGTGTCAACGATTGGCGCGCATCCACTACGACGTTGGTTTTCACCGCGAAGACTCTGCTCCAGGTTTCGTCAAAGTTGTGCAGGAACAATTCGTCGCTCGTGGTGGGATGAACGTTGTTTGCCAGGAACGTATAGTTGAGTCCGAAGGTTCCGGCGGTTGTGGTCTCGGTAATCGCGGAGTCCACGCCGCGCAAATTGGGCTGGCTGGCCTGCGTCAGGCTTGGATTCGCAGGGTTACCGAAATTCTCACCAACATCCCGGTAAGCCACGTTGACGTTCGTTTTGTCGGTCTGCCCGGAGATGCCCGTGCGCCATGCCCGTCCAAATTCACGCTTGGAAGTTGGGTCGGTGGTGTTTGCATTCACCCGGCTGAACGCGTACTCGGACGACCACAACCATTTCGGATTGAAGTGAATGTTGAGCAGGGCGCCGTACACGTCGCCGGTCGATTTGGCGGCTACGGGATTGGGCAGGATGATCGGGTTGCCCATCGAGTCGAAGCCCACACTGGTGGGTGCGCCGATGTCTTGCGCGCTCAGCCACATCAGCCGGAATTGCGCCCACTTCGGTAAGGGCGCCTCATAACTCGCTCCCATCATCTGCTGGTGAAAATTAATTCCAGCGCCGCCGCCGAGCGCTTCGTCGTTCGTATTGGCGAAATATCCGAACGTGCCCGCCGGCGTCTTGAGCGTAATCTCGGCGCCTTGTCGCGGAGTGGCGGCCGTCACGAATTGCGCGTCCGTGTACAAGACCGGCGATACGATGCCAAAGCGAAGCTTGGCCGCCCAATTCCCCTTCTTGTAGCCAAGCTGAAAAACGTAATCATTCACCAGCCCATGACTGGTGCGCTGCGCTTCGGGATTCAAGGTCGAATTGAGCAGACCGCTGCCGTTGACTTGCACAGTCCATGGCCCGTCAGCATAACTCATGCGTTCCGCAACCGAAAACGTGTTGGAGTCGGGAGAATTCGATCCCGAAGCCCACTGCGTGTTGGAACTGATCTGGCCTTCCTCCGAGGGACGCGCTTTTGCGGCACCCTCCTTCGCCGCTGGATGATGCGCCGCCGCGATCATGGCCGGTGCGGGCAGAGCACCCTGCGCCACGGGAGGGTGTTCCGCGTCCGTCCCAGGCTGCAGCGTCGCAGCCGCCGGTGCGCTGCGCGCAGCAGGGACAGACGGGGCTATAACTGTGAACCTCCAGGTTGCGGCCTCGTTCCCCACGGTGAGATTTACATTGTGATCTCCGCCCGTGAGGGCCAGGGGCGGGGTGAAGGCAGCCTTGACTTCCGTCACCTGCGACAACGAAGTGATATCCACGTCATCAACCATCAAGCTGACGTCGGTTGGATTGATCGGAGATTGGAAACTCACCGAAATCGTCGGCTGCAATTGAGTCGTGCTGCTGTTGGGCTGAGGCGTTCGACCGCCGATCTCGGCAGCGAGGTCAGGCAGAACCGGAAGAGATTTCGGCATTCCCAGAGACGCCAATTGCACCAGGCGGCGGTCGCCACTCACGCTCGCCGTTGGCGAGACCTCCGCTACAAAACTTTGCACCGGGCCAGACATGATGAGCCTGCCGTTGGAGTCGATTGCATCCACCTGCCAGTAGTACGTCGTCCCCGGAGTCAGCTTCCGATCCGCGGCTCGCAGATCGAGTTTTGGATCCGCTGTGAGGTATTGGCGAATAACATCTGAGGCTGCGAAATCACTGCTGATGGTGACGAAATAGAAACCATTTTTCTGCGCTGGCTTCCACTCCAACAGCGTATGGCCCGCGGGCGTGCGCGCAGGAACCGGACGCGCCGAAGTCAAGCCGCCGTCCGCGATGCGATACACGCTTCGCAGCGGCAAAGGTTTACGCGGTTCTCCCGAAGACTCGATCGTGCGCACCGTCCAGTAAAGTTCGCCTTCCGGCAGACTTCGCCAGGTCCGCGCTGGCATCTCCCAGCGATTGTCCGTCACATCGAACCAGGTGCGAATTGTCGACAGGAACGGCTGGCTGGAGAAGCCCACTTGATATTTCGCCGCGCCCGGAACCGGAGCCCATAGGAGCCGCGGCGGATTGTCGGATGCAAACGCAGCGCCGTATTCCGGCAGAATCATTTGCTCGAGTTGCCAGTCGCCGGGATTCACCACCACCACGATGGGACGGCTTGCGATCTGATTCGGCTGCACCATTCGCAACTGCAGCGTGTGCACGCCCAGGTACCAGGTTGGCAGCGATTGGCGGGTCCGTATCGCCGTACTTTGGCCACCCACAATCGAAGCCGTAAACTGCTCGACCACGTTGCCATCCCACACCCACTGGCCGATCACAGTGCCAGTTCCCGTGCCTGCGAGAATAGCTTCGGCATTCAGATCCTGGCCCTGCATCACGACCGTTCCATCTCGCGGGTGAGTCAACGCCATATTCAAAACCGACAGCGGAGCACCCAACGAACTGGACGATTGCAACCGGAGTGGCTGAGACGTTCCTGGCGCCCCGTTTACCGAACCGGCGGTGCTCGTCCCATCGAGATTCCGCACATCCACCGCTCGCACGGGAAGAGCGGCCGTCGGAAGAGTTGCCGTGGGACTTACGCTGAAGAGTGCGGTCGCAAGACCTGGATTCACAACCGTGACGCTGAGCACTTTCACATCAACGGCGGGAGTTAGCCCGTTGGAGTCGCTCACCGCAGCCAGGGGCGGCGAGATTACCACCGTTGCCCCGGGCCGGAAATTCGCGCCCACCAGCGTCATCCTCATGTGATCTGCACCTTGCATGGTGAACTCTGGAGAAACGCTGATAAGACTCGGCGGAGACCCAATGCTCACCGTGAGCTGTAGCGCATTGGAGGTCAGCCGACCCGTTGCGAAGGTGTTGACAACCGTGACCGTCAGCGTTCCCGGCGTGGCAATGTCAGATGCGAAAATCGTTGCCGTCAACCCCAGCGTGCTTTTGAACATCGTCGGGCGGGTGCTTCCATTGATCTGCACCACGGAACTTGTTGAGGGTCCGGGAAGGAACCCGCTGCCAGTCACTGTCAACGTAAAGTTTGGGCTTCCCGCTGAAACCGCGGTTGGACTAATGCTGGAGATAGTCGGCGCAGTTTGCGCAGTTGCGCACGGATGCATCGCAATCAGCGCCAGGAGCAAAACAAACGCTAAGCTCCTTGGTGCACGACGCGACGGACTGCTCACGGAGCCACAGGCTACCACGAACATAGGGCGGCAGATCACGAGCAAGGGATTCGGCCAGTGCACATTCTACAAGTGATTCACGGTTGGAGCGACCGCAGAAGCACAAAACCTCGCAACCGTACCCGGATGGTCAACTGTAGAGCACGTTTTGGCTGCAGCAAACAGCGGCAGAGAGCACAACACCGAAAACATGGAGCGTACTCACCCAACAATCCGGCCCTCCAACTTCCTGACGGCTTCTTCCCACCACGATGAGATTCTTCAGATCAATTCATACGCAATTTGAGTCTTTGCCCAAATTCTGGACATAATTTACTTTTCAAAACACCTCTCTGGGCACTTAACCCGTTGGAATTCGTGGTCTTATGTTGGCACTCCGCTTGCAAGAGCTATGCTGCACAAGACCCTACGAATTGTTGTCTAGGGGGCGGCGGACCCAATTCCATGAATTCTCTCGATCAGCAGCTTTTAAGCCATGTTCTCGCGCCACCCGACCGCCGCCGCGATCCTCGCCACTCGGTTCAGGTTCAAATCGAACTCCGCGAGGATGGCAACGATGTTCCCATGCGCATGTGCACCACCGACCTCAGCCGGGGCGGATGCTACGTCGAATTGATGTTGCCCCTTCCCATTGGCACCAATGTAACCGCCAAGCTCTGGTTGAGCGATTGCCCGGTGCGCATGCGGGGACGTGTCGTCACCCTGCACCGCCAGTTCGGCAACGGCATCAAGTTTGTTGAATTTGAAGACGACGGGAAAAAAGTTCTCGCTCAATACCTAGACGCAATCGACGCCTACGTAGCGTAACCATCTTCCCATGGCCGCCATTCTGTCGCCTTCATATGCTGACAGCGGACGATCTTTTCGGGACGCCGCAAGAAAGCACCGCGCACCGACAAATTGATTGATGCGAGAGGACGCGGTTGTGGTTCGTCAGCCACCGCATCTGTCCGCTCTGCCCGCTCCATTTCGACCCACTGAACCGCACCCGTGTGCGATGGACCTTTGCCAGCGAGAACCAGCCGCCAATAAAGCTGAGAATTGCACCGACCAGAAGCCACAAACAGAGAAAGTAGATCGGGAAGATCGCCGCAAACGCCGAGGGGTGCTGGTCAATCCAGTTTTGGAGATTCATGCTTGCCGGTTAAACGACAGACTGTTCGGCAATAACTAGCCTCTGCTGCACTCGCGCATAACCACCTGAAAACCGGCATGGATGCTGAACCGGGTTTCACGACGATGAAATTCTTCAGATCAATTCATACGGCTTCAGTCCGGCTCCATGGACGTTTTCCCTGATCAGGAGCAAGATCACAATCACTAAGCGGGTTGCTTGCCGCTCTCAAACAAAGAATCGGGCAAGCTTAGGAACGGGGGGGGTCGGGAGAATGGGGAAGGCTCCCGAAGCCTCCCATTCATTAGAGAAAAGGGTTTGGGCTCGTCAACAACTCCACACACGCGGTTCCCGTCAAACATCCACACAAACTTCTTCTTGTTTACCCAGCACCCAAACCGAAAGCCCCACCCGAATCTGCGACCCCGAAAAAGGGCTCCCCAAGCTTCAAATCCGGCTAAGCCGCCTTCTTCTTCGCCGCTCGGAACGCTGCCCAGCGTGCACGTGCCGCCGCCGCGATTCTCTTTGGCCATGGGTCAGCTCGTACTCTTTACAGCTACGATCACGTCCCGGTACGGCGGTCAATCCTCTGGCACGGGTACCTTCTTCGTCGGCTCCACGACGTTGGGTATCGCTGCCGTCGGCGGCAATGCAGCCAGTCTGACGACGAGCGGCCTTGCTGTCGGCACGCATTCCATCACTGCGATTTATAGCTGCGATTCCAACTTCACGGGAAGCACTTCCAATCCGTTGTTGCAGGTCGTAACCAAGGCCACGACCACGACCTCGGTGGCTTCGTCCGTCAATCCTTCGGTGCAGGGCATGACGAGACCGATCTTTTGTTTGTGGCGGAGTTTGTGAGCAGTGGTATGCGGCGGAGCGAGTTTTGCCAGAGTCGAGGTTTGAGCTTCAGCACTCTGGATCGCCATTTGAAGAAGCGGCGTTGGAAGAGAAGGCGTAGACCAGTTTCTTCGGCTGGCCGGTTGGTGAAGGTGGAGTTGGCCATCAAGAAATCGCCGATGCAGCAGGAACCGAGTTGTGGGCTGTTGTCCAGCCTGAGAATACACAACCCAGATTGTGAACACTGTAATGATCGCGCAACGTGCGGCGAAGAGATGCGACAGCGGTTAGAAGAGTTGAACTGGCGGACCCAGCCACGTTCCCTCAAGAATGGCGGCTCTGGGGTGCCGGTGGAGGCCTCCGATTCTAAACCGCCAAGGGTGTAGCAAGTCCTCCGGGGACAGCCATGGAAAAGGGTTTTCTTCTTTCCGCGTGATTGTCGCAAAAAGGCGACTGCGCCCACGACCGGGTTGTTGGTGATATTGATTCCATGACAATGTCGGCTCCTGTACCCGAGTAAACTTTGGTGGCTACCAACCAACCAAGAGCGCTCGGGGGAGAGGAGCCGAACAATGATCATTATAGGATGCGAT
>Ga0182014_10006691_pt1 | contig 12276 bp, 9 predicted proteins | sample 612S2DmetaG_FD_120489 | JGI IMG/M metagenome (GOLD analysis project Ga0182014, IMG submission 120489) | Permafrost microbial communities from Stordalen Mire, Sweden - 612S2D metaG | ecosystem: Environmental > Terrestrial > Soil > Wetlands > Permafrost | place: Sweden: Stordalen | collected... | reverse complement strand
GGCGCTGAAAAAAACTTCGCCGGGAAGAAACATCACCACGAAATCGGGCGAGCACTCGAACTGCTCCCAGTAACGCTTGGAAGAGAGGCTGGCCATGTGATCGCGGATCTGCCGGGCATGGGCAAGCATCTGAGTGCGCCGCGCCTCCTCGTCGGTTGCCTCGAGCGCGTTGAGATAGGCTTGCAGCGGCGCCTTCGAATCGACCACGATCTGCTTGCCGCCGGGCAGGCGAATGATCATGTCGGGACGCAGGCGTCCGCTGTCGGTCGCGACCGAACTCTGTTCGACGAAGTCGCAGTGGTCCAGCATACCGGCCATCTCGACCGCGCGGCGAAGCTGCATTTCTCCCCAGCGTCCGCGCACGTGAGGCGCGCGCAGGGCCTGTACCAGCTTGGCGGTTTCCGACTTCAACTGCTCCTGCGTGCCGGAGAGCGAGACGATCTGCTGGCGCAGCGTGCTATAGGCGTCCACGCGTTGCGTCTCCAGGGTCTTGACCTGCTCTTCGACCGACTTGAGCGACTGCTCGATCGGTTTCACCAGTCCGGCGATGGCCAACTCGCGCGCCGCCAGGCCGCCTTCAGCCTGCTTGTGAAACGACTCCAGGCTGGTCTTGGCCAATTGCAGGAACGATTGGTTATTGCTGGCCAGCGCGTCGGCGGCAAGCCGGTGAAAGGCGTTTTGCAACTCCTGCGAGGCCTTGGTCAGCAGATCGAGTTTTTCGGCCGCGCCGTTGCGTTCCTGGCGCAGGCGTTCGTTGAGCACCGCAACTTCCTGCTCGGCGCGCTGTTTGTCACTATTGAGGGCTTCCAGTTGGCCGCGGGCATCGCGCAGTTCGCCGGTGCGCCCCGAGACCTCGGTCTCCAGAGCGGCGAGGCGTGAGCGCAGCGCGGATTCGCGCGCGCGCAGCAAAAGAATTCCCAGGACGGTACCTAAGGCAAGGGCAAGCAGTGCGACCAGCAAATAATTGATCATTAGATTGGCTACCGATCGATTGGCTACCGATTTTTCGCGGAGACAGAGGCATTCTACCTCAGGTAAGCTGCTGGGCAGGACGAAGTTTTGACGGTGCACCATCCATGGTTCAACCGGGCAGGTTCAGCCGGGCAGGTTCAGCCGGGCCGCTTTCGGGGGCTGCGGCGGACACCGTGGTTGCGCCGTGCCGGGGCGTGGCGGGAGCGCCTGATCGAGGGACGAGCGAGCCCGGCAAACGAAGCCGGAACGGTGAGAGTGCAACGCAAGGATTTATGGTGAAACGCATTTTTTCGCGGGTGATACTGATCGTAAGCGTGTTATCGATTGCGCTGTCCGTCTCCGCTCAAAGCGTCGGCTATTGGGACGTGGCGGCCGAGCAGGAGATTTTTCATCTGCTGAATCAGGAGCGGACCCGAATAGGGTTACAGCCTTTGCGGATGGATACCCAGCTCGTCGTCGCGGCCCGCCGGCACTCGCAACGCATGGCGGAGCAGGGCACACTATCGCACCAGCTTCGCGGTGAGCCCGATTTGAACGGGCGGCTCGCGCCCACTGGCCTGCATTTCGATGTAAGCGGCGAAAACGTGGCGGTGAATTCGGCGGCAGCCGGCGCGCATCAGGGCCTGATGGGTTCGCCGCATCACCGCGAGAACATTCTGAACCCGAGGTACAACGCCATCGGAATCGGCGTGTCGCGCATGGGACAGCAGATCTGGGTGACGCAGGATTTCGTGGACAGTCTTCCCGACATTTCAGCGGCTGAGGCGGAAGTGCAGATTGCGCGCCAGTTTAATAACCTGCGCAGGAGCGCCCGCAGCAGCCCTCTGCCGGTGATCGCCAATCCCAGGCTGCGCGACATGGCATGCCAGATGGCGCGCTACGATTCGGTCAGTCCGGCCCAAGCCGGCGCGCTGCCGAATGTGGCGCGGGTGGTGAGCTTTACGGTGGCAAACCTGGCGCAAATGCCCACTTACTTGCAGGCTATGAAGACGGTTCCGGCCAGCGGATTCTCGGTGGGCGCCTGTTACGCGGCCAGTAGCACTTACACGGTCCCGGTGTACTGGGTCATCGTCGCCACGTATTTCTAGCAGGCCTCTGAAAAATAAGTTTCGCGAAGGACAAGCCCCCAACATCTTGTACGCTTCACTTTTGGATTACACATTCGTAGCGCCTCGCTGGTTGCTTCGGCGCATTTTTCAGCAGCCTGCTAGAGCGTCTAATCAATTGATGCCCGACATCTGGTCGCGCGCCGAATCGGTGGTGCTGCTGATGCCCGAGACTTTGAGTTTGAAGTCGTCCGGATTGGAGGCGTTCTCCAGCGCGGTTTCGAGCGAAATGAGGCCGGTTTTGAGGAGTTGAAAGAGCGACTGATCGAAGGTCTGCATGCCATACTGCGATCCGCCCTGGGCAATCAAATCGCGTATCTGCGCGGTTTTCTCCGGCACCGTGATGCATTCGCGAATGAACGCGGTGGTAATCATCACTTCGACGTCGGGAACGCGGCCGGAGCCGTCGCAGCGCTTCACCAGCCGTTGGCTGACAATGGCCCGCAAGGTCGCCGACAGTTGCAGACGGATCTGTTTCTGCTCCAGGGGCGGGAAAACGGCGATGATGCGGTTGATGGTCTCGACCGCGTCCAGGGTGTGCAGGGTGGAGAACACCATGTGTCCGGTTTCGGCCGCATGCAGTGCCGTGACGATGGTTTCCAGGTCGCGCATTTCGCCCACCAGGATGACGTCGGGGTCCTGACGAAGACTGCCGCGAAGGGCGGCGGCGAACGACGCCGTATCGACCTCGACCTCGCGCTGGTTGACGAAGCCCTTTTTGTCGCGATGCAGGAACTCGATCGGGTCTTCGATGGTGATAATGTGCTCGGCGCGGCTGGAGTTGATGCGATCGATCATCGACGCCAGGGTGGTGGATTTGCCCGAGCCGGTAATGCCGGTGACCAGCACCATACCGCGCGATTCATCGCAGATATGGTCGACGACCGGCGGCAGGTTGAGCTCGTCCAGCGAGCGTATTTTCGTGGGAATGGCGCGCATGACGATGCCAACGTTGCCGCGCTGCTGGAAGATGTTGACGCGGAAGCGGCCGATGCCGGCGACCCCGTAGGCCATGTCCAGTTCGGTTGTTTCCTTCAGTTTCTGCTTCTGCCGGTTGTTCATCATGCTGAAGGCCATGTTCAGCATGTCTTCCGGATTGATGCGCGCGAACTCGGTCAAGGGCACCAGATCGCCGTCAATCCGCAGATGGGGATAATTGCCGACCTTCAGGTGCAGGTCGGAGGCTTTCCGCTCCATCACGATTGCAAGCAGGTCGTCGATATTCATGAGATTTCATTCATGAGATTTCGCCGGGAACTTTGCCGAAAGTAACACGTTCGCCTGCGCTTGACAACTAGCGGGTTGCTGAAAAACTGCTCTCCAAGGGATCTGTTTTTTGTGCGCGTCAAAAGGAAAGCATATCCCTCGGGCGCCGAAAGCCGGCGCGACCTCGGGATGACACTGGCACAAGCTTTTCAGCAACCTGCTAGAACAGTTTCAAGCGGGAGGGAAGCAATTGGGACGCGCGCCGGCGTCCCGCTGGCTTTGCATGGGGCAGATCAGGCGCCCACTGGTTGCTTCACCGGGACCGCGGTAAACCACTTGTGGCGATCTGGCAGAGTCCCTTCGACGATGCCGAAAAACTCGCTCTTGATGCGGCGCGTAATCGGACCGATCTTGCCATCGCCAACCCGAATCTTGTCGACCGATCGAATCGGCGTGACCTCGGCGGCCGTGCCGGTGAAAAACACTTCGCTGGCGATGTAGAGCATCTCGCGCGGGATCATTTGAATGACGACTTCTATGCCCAGGTCTTGCGCGATCTGCAACACCGAAGAGCGGGTGATTCCCGGCAGCACGGAGTTGCCGGTCGGCGGCGTCCACAGCCTGCCCTGGTAGACGAGAAAGAGATTTTCGCCCGAACCTTCACTGACGTAACCGCTGGCGTCGAGGGCGATGCCTTCGGTATAGCCGTTGACAATCGCTTCCATCTTCATCAGTTGGGAGTTCATGTAATTGGCGGCCGCTTTCGCCATCGCCGGCAGCGTGTTGGGAGCCAGACGCGTCCAGGAGGAGACGCACACGTCAACCCCTTCTTCGCCGCTCGCAAGGTATTTGCCCCACGGGAAGTTGGCGATATAAACCTCGATCGGAACGGCCAGCGGGTTGACTCCGATCTCGCCGTAACCGCGGAAGATGATCGGCCGGATGTAGCATGGCCAGGCTCCGTTGGCGCGAATGACCTCGGCCGTCGCGTCAATCAGCTGCTGCCGCGAGTAGGGGACCTCCATGCGATAGATCCTGGCGGAGTCGAGCAGCCGCTGCATGTGCTCTTCGGCCCGGAAGATCGCCGGCCCGGAGGGCAGTTTGTAGCAACGTACTCCCTCGAACACCGCGCTTCCGTAATGCACGACGTGCGACATGACGTGGATAGTCGCGTCGTCCCAAGCAATCAGTTTGCCGTTGTGCCAAATATTTGCTGTTTTCTGTATAGGCATCAGCACTCCTAAGTGGTTATGAAGTAAGGGCTACCCGCGCCCGCCGAACTCGATCGTGACAACCGTTTCCGAGGCCACCAACCGGCGCTACCGGCGGCAAAAACCTGCAGGGAGATTTCCTTAACTCAAGATTATAATTATAGATGAGAAAGCCGGAAAGCCGCATCTCCACCGAAACCGGTTGCAAGCCTGGCAACTGCATTTTTTATATTTACCATTTTTATATTTACCATGCAGATGTTCGAGGAGGGCTGAAGCGGAGCTATGGCGCCGATTTTTTCATCATTTTTTTCGTCGTCATTATTTTAGTCAAAATTTTAGTCAAAGATGGGTTCAAAATCCGTCGACAACGGGAGATTTTTCATATCTTTGCCGCTCCATGCGCATCTAAGATAAGCAGAAGATGGGGAAGCGGAGCATGGCGGTATTTGGCGGGAAAGGTTTTTTGCTTTGGAACTGCCAGCCAACTCAGCCATAGTATTGTTCCATCTGAACTGAAGTGTGGGGTTCCGGGTTTCGGGGCAGGGACCATACACGAGGTGAGTGGGGCCACACTACTACCATGAAAACTGGACTCAACGCCACACTGGATCCGTCGCGCCGCAGCACTGACGCAAAGGAATTTGAGGCCGCCCTTCGCCGCCGTATCGTTGGTCAAGATCCCGCGATTGAAAAAGTCACGGAGATCTACCAGATGTTCCTGGCGGGGCTGAATGCTCCGGGCCGCCCGGTAGGGAACCTGATCTTCCTCGGGCCGACCGGTTCGGGCAAGACACGGGTCGTCGAAGCGGTTGCCGAGGCTTTGTTCGGCGATGCTCGCGCCGTGATCAAAATCGACTGCGCCGAGTTCCAGCATTCGCACGAGATCGCCAAGCTGATTGGTTCGCCTCCGGGGTACTTGGGGCATCGCGAAACCCATCCGCTGCTGACGCAGGAAGCGCTGAACCAGTGGCACACCGAGAAGCTGAAGCTCTCGATCCTGCTGTTTGACGAAATCGAGAAGGCTTCCGACGCCTTGTGGCAACTGCTTCTCGGCATTCTTGACAAAGCCACGCTCACGCTCGGCGACAACCGCCGGGTGGATTTATCGCAGTGTCTGATCGTGCTGACCTCCAACCTCGGCGCCGGCGAAATGAATGAGCTGATCGATGGCGCCATGGGGTTCTCGACCGGCCCGGCCAAGCTCGACGGCAAGTTGGACGAGAAAATGAATCGCACCGCGGTCGATGCCGCCCGGCGCAAGTTCTCGCCCGAGTTCATGAACCGCATCGACAAGGTCGTGGTCTTCAAAACCCTGCGGGTCGAGCATCTGGAGAAAATTCTGGAGATCGAACTGGGCATGGTTCAGCAGCGCATTCTGCAAGCCACCGGTAATAACCAGTTCGTCTTCAGTTGCACGCCGACGGTCAAGAACTACCTTCTGAAGGAAGGGACAGACCCCAAATACGGCGCGCGGCACCTCAAGCGGGCCATCGAGCGCTGCATCGTTTTCCCGCTGGCCAACCTGGTTGCCACCGGGCAGGTGAAACTTGGCGACTTCATTCGCATCGACATGGATGCGGCTGGCGAAATGACTTTTGTCAAAGAGGCGGAGGGAGCCTTGGTTCCCGTTCTGCTGGAGAAATACGGGCCGGAATTTGCCGCCGGAGCGGCGGCGACGCGTTCTGGCCGCACCGTGAGCAGCACCAACCGTAGGGAATTAGGCGCCGCTTCGCTTCTCGACCACAAGTAAACATCTCCTTTTCTGGATAGGAGTGCCCATGCGGCACTCCTTTTTTTTGCCTCGCTGTTCGCCTCGCCGCCGCGATTCCCCTTTCGGGATAGGTGGTGAGAACGCCTGTTATCGACAGCTATTGAGCAATAGACCACGAACTCTGGTGATCCTGTACACTGCAGATGAGTCAATGGAAACTACTATTTCCCCATCGCTGGTTTCGATGCTCCGATGTCCTATACACCATTCACCGCTGGACATTAGCGGAGATCAATTGATCTGCACTTTTGGCGACACCTACCCGGTGTTCTTGGGCATCCCGATCCTTCTTGTTCGAGATGTAGCGAAAACAAAGTTTTGGGATAGTTACGAACGTCTAGCGCGAAATGAGTGCCCCGAAGCAATGTGGAAACCGAGCGTCGAGGAGAAAATCCATCCAGCAGTGCAGGTTACTATTGGAGCTACCAGCGGCTACATGTACAAGCACCTGATCGGGAAATTACAGGAATACCCGATCCCAGAGATCAGGGTTCCTCAATCAAACGGTTCTGAACTGTTGGACATTGGCTGCGGATGGGGGAGGTGGAGTGCTGCCGCGGCACGCAGAGGTTACCGAGTGACAGGCATCGATCCCGATATTGGGCTTCTGTTTACTGCTCGAACGGTTCTGTCACAATTAGGTCTAAACGCGAATTTTGTATGCGCGGACGCACGCTATCTCCCATTTGCAGACAACAACTTCACATGTGTATTCTCGTACAGTGTTATCCAGCATTTCAGTAAGGAAGATGCGAAGCAGACCCTCATTGAAGTGGGGCGCGTATTGAAATCCGATGGTTCGGCGCTTATACAAATGCCGAACAAGTTTGGCATACGCTCTGCTTATCACCAGTTTCGGATGAAGATCAAACCGGGGGGAGTGTTTGCCGTCCGGTATTGGTCGCCAAACGAGCTACGAAACACCTTTGAGGCCAGCATCGGGCCTACTGTGCTCTCAGTAGATGGGTATTTTGGACTTGGCATGCAACCAAGCGACGCACGGTTTATGACAAAAGGTCGCAGAATCATTCTGCATGCATCGGAAACCCTGAGGCAAGCGAGTGAGACTTATTCCGGGTTGCTGAACCTCGCGGACAGCCTGTATGTGCACACAAGAAAGGGTGAACCCGGAAATTAGTCTTTCGCAAGCTGTGCCCGCACTCGATTCTTTCCAGGGTCGAACATAGGCAGCCTGCGCTTACGTTCAAACGCTTACAGAGGACAATTGTCGATAAATCGCCATCTCACTAATAATCAAAAGTGTCCGGAGAGAATGACGGTTGTCGAGCCGCGGTAAGAGCTGTGGTCGTGGTCTACTTTAATGACAACTTGAACCAGGGCTACGTCAACCCGGCAATTGCTCTAGCTCTTGCGCAGTTCGGTCAGCACCTGGCGGGCTATTTCCTTCAGCGTATCGAAAACCCCAATGCCCTGGTTGGCGATGGCTTCAAAGACATGCTCTTGGCGTCGCACCAGCTCTTTCTTGAGGGTTTCGACCGGCAGCGCGTTGGGCAGGTCGCGTTTATTCAATTGCAGGACATACGGAATTAGGCGCAGATCGTAGCCATGTTCTTGCAGGTTCGCCACCAGGTTGTCGATGGCTTCGATGTTGGCGTCGACGCGCTCCTGCTGCGAATCGGCGACAAAAACCACGCCGTCCACGCCGCGCAGGATCAGCTTGCGGCTGGCGTCGTAGTACACCTGGCCGGGCACCGTGTAGAGGTGAAAGCGGGTGCGAAAGCCGCGCACCGTCCCCAGGTCGAGGGGCAGGAAGTCGAAAAACAGGGTGCGATCGGTTTCGGTCGCAAGCGAGATCATCTTGCCCTTCTGCGCCGCCGACGTCTTGTCGTAGATGCATTGGAGATTGGTCGTCTTGCCCCCCAGGCCCGGGCCGTAATAGACGATCTTGCAATTGATCTCGCGTGCCGCGAAATTGATGAAGCTCAATCTCTTCCTCGTACTTGCGCAGGCGCCGGCGACAGCCTTGGTGTGTTGACTTCGCCGTACAGGAAAGCAGACACAGGCGGCCCGGCACTGCGGCGCGAAAAGCCACGCGCACTCGCAAACGATGTTGAGTGCTGTTCTGATTGTGCGTCAGCCGCGAGCGTTTTGTCACGAGGCAAACAAGTTACCGAAGGCACTTACTTTGCCGCCGGGGGTACTGGATAGTAACCATCGCGCGCGTAGATCTTTAATTTCGGCCGGTTCACCCTGACATCGATGCTGCGATAGGCCAGAGAGTTTCTGGGCGCGTTGCTGTAGTACCCGAGGGTGTACTGGTTGCGAGCCTGCTCGGTTAACCTCGAGTATGCGCTCTCGATGGCGGAGCGGCTGAATTCGGCTAAAACCTCGCCTCCGGTGGCGGAAGCGTATTTCGGCAGAATGTTGCCGAATCCCTGGCGCGGCAGGCGAACCCTCGCCAGTTTGTCATAGACAGGCAGGGCGGCGGTATCGGCCGCAACGGCGAATACGGTGATATTGTTGGTCAGCAGCACCTTCTTGGCATCGTCGTAGCTGGCGGTGCTTCCTTTTTCGCGCCCGTCGCTGATGATAAATATGATTTTGCGCCGGCTTGGATCACGGTGTCCGAGATCGACGCTGGCCTGCAGGATGGCGTCGTTGAGCACCGCCGATTCGGGGTACGCGCGATTTTCCATGCTGGATACGTTGCGGCCGGTGTCGGGAAATTGACGGCCGTTGACGCTGGGGCCGGCTGTCATGGGGTTATCGGTAATGGCCGGTCCCGACGGCTGCCCTTCCAGCTTGCGCACGGAGCTGAGCGTAACCGCCGTTTTTTCGCTCAGTGCGCCCAGGAAGTCCTGCCGCGAGCGGACGGTGTTGCCATAGGTGTACACCGCCAGCTCGTCGAACTCGCTGAAGGCACCGACCAAGGCGCCGAAGGTCTCCTTGATGCGGTCAAGCGCCGTGTTAGGCAACCCCACGTCAATAATCAACGCCGCCGAGATGGGGAAGGGATCGCTGGTGAAAAACACGATATTCTGTTGCGCTCCATTCTCCAGCACCGAGAAATTCCGGCTTAAAAGGCCATTGAACAGGTTTCCGGCGTCGTCCTTCACGGTGACGGGGACTTGGACAAAATTACTGGTTTTGTAAAGGGTAAACAACTGTTCCTGCGGCGAGGGTTCGCCCGAAGGCTTTTGGCCTGGCGCAAGCGTGGTAATGGCCGGCCTGGGCGGCGCGGGCTGTTCCGGCGCATCGTTATCGGGATTGAGTCCGGACGGCCGCCGCGCTTGCGCCGGAGCCGGGTCAGGGTTAGGCGATGCGGCGTCCGCGGACGGAGGATGGGGAGCTGGGGGAGCCGCTGGCGGAACATCGGGAACATTATTTTGCGGCAGGGGAGCGTCGGGAAGCGAGCCCTGTGCGCTGGCCGGCAAGGTGGCCATCAGCAGTAGCAGGATTGCCAGTCCCGCAATCCGTGCGCCCGGCAGCAGCCGGTGGCCGGCGGCAGACGCCGCGTGGACTGGGGTAAGGTTGCGGCCCGGGGCCCCGGGATCCGAATCGTTTGAGCTGAACAGCAAGCCCGTTTTCATTGACTTTCCTTCCCGCGCGATTTCTTCAGCTCTGGTACACAACAAATCGCCGAACTTGGCTTCTAATGATAGTAAACTTCGGTACGGTAAATGCAACTGCCGCCACTGCCGGCAGAACCCACCGTGCGAACCTGGAACGCTATGCAATTCGCTAGAACGCCTTTGCCATCGACGCTGCTGCTCTGGGTCGTTTTCGCCATGATGACGGCGACGGCGACGGCGACTTCTCTATCCGCGCAGCAAACCACGAACCCGTCACCGGCGGCTGTGCCAGGCCAACCGCATGATAAAGATCAACCCGGCCCGCAGGACTCGGCGGGGACTTTCAAGGTCAACGTCAACCTCGTGAACCTGTACTTCGTGACCAAGGACAAGCATGGAGCCCTGGTGCCGAATCTGGCGCAGGATCAATTCGAGGTTTTCGAAGACGGCCAGCCGCAGACAATCAAGTACTACAAGGCTGACGCCACCCAACCGCTCACCCTGGGCCTGATGGTGGACACCAGCGGCAGCGAAGCGCGCATGCTTCCCACCGAGCAGGAAGTCGCCGGACAGTTCATCTCTACGGTGCTTGGCGAGAAGGACCTGGCCTTTCTGATCAGCTTCGACGTGAACGTCGATCTTTTGCAGGACCTCACCGCGAGAAGTCAGGACTTGCGGGCGGCGCTGCGTAAGACGGCCATCAACACCGGTGGAGTCGGCGGTATTCCCGGCTTGGGCGGCGGCCCGGTTCCGCACGCCCATCCCAGGGGCACGCTGCTCTACGATGCCATTTACCTGGCTTCAGAGGAGAAACTGAAGCATGAGGTCGGGCGCAAGGCGATGATCCTGTTCACCGACGGCAAAGATGAAGGCAGCCAGACGTCGCTTGGACAGGCGATCGAGGCGGCGCAGAGGGCGGACACTATCGTCTATGTGCTGCTCGTCTACGATCCAAGATTTATCAAGGGCAATCGCGAGATGGAACGCCTCTGCCAGGAGACCGGCGGACGCGTGATCGTGGTTGGAAGCAAGCCCGACAAGCTGAAAAAAGCTCTGCAAGAGGTTTCCGACGAGCTTCGCAGCCAGTACTACATCGGCTACACCCCGGCGAATCGAAAAGCCGACGGGGCCTTCCGCAAGGTGGAAGTCCACGCCAAAACCGAGGATTATCGGGTGCAGGCGCGCAAGGGCTATTACGCGCCCAAACAGTAATGCCAGTAATGCCAGTGATGCCTCAAAGCGGTGCGCGGACTTACTGCTTGGGCGCGTAATAGCCGCGGCGGGAGCGGATGCGCAATCCCTTTCTGCTGGACTCGATGGCGATGGTGTGGAAGCGGCCGTCGGCAATGAACTCCGCCGGTTTGTAGGCCAACGCGTACTGGCTGCGAAGCTCGTCCTGGATTTGGCTGAATGCCTGGGCTACTTCATCCAGTTTCGCGGGAAAGAAGACACGGCCGCCGGTGGTTTCTGAAAAACGCTCCAGCACCTTGTCGCCGCGGGTCTTGATGCCGCTAATGTTGGTGCTGATGGCGTAAATGACCACCTCGGCGCGCTGCGCCATCTCGATGGCTTGCTCGCGGGTGACACGGCTCTGGTTGTCTTCGCCGTCGGAGAGCAGGATGATTGCCCGCCGGGTTGGAACCTCGGCGCGGGCAGTGGCCAGCTTGGTTTTCGAAGCTTCGTAGATGGCGTCAAAAAGCGCCGTGCCTCCGCCCGGACGCAGTATGCGAATGCCATGCGCCAGTTTGTCGGTGTCGTCCGTGAAGTCTTGCGTTATTTCAGAGACGGAATCGAAGCCAAGCACAAATGCTTCGTCGGACCGGGGACGGATAATCTGATTCAGAAACTCGATGGCCGACGCCTGCTCGAAGCGGAAGCGGTCGCGGATGGAACTGCTGGCGTCAATCAGCAAGCCCACGCGCAAGGGCAAATCGGTTTGACTGCTGAAGCTGGCAATGGCGGCGGGCTTGTTGTCGTCCAGGACCTTGATGTCATCGCGCTTCAGATCCTTGATAAAGTGTCCGTGCCGGTCGCTGACCGTGAACACCAGGTTGACTTCGTTCACGGTTTTGACGATGGTCGTGGTGGTATCCGCGTTATAGTCGGCGGCGCTTGAGGACGTGCTCTGGCACACCGCGGGGGCGGCAAGAGCAAAGAGGAAGGCGAGCGAGAGCCAGAGTTTCATGGAAGTTGAATTATATCCGCACTATGAACCGGCACTCCTTATACTTTTATACTTTTACTTTTACCAGGCTGGCGGGGAATTCGGGGCGCATCTTTGCGCATCGGGGCGCATCGGGATACCCCAACTCTGGAAACGCTCTTAGGGTAGTACGTCATAAATTGGAACACTGCCGATCAACCCCGTGAAGCGGGGGAAAGACGGTAGCCCATGGCATCAGCCATGGGTATGGGGCGTGAAATTTCCCAGAGCCCGCAACCCGGGCGGAAGAATCTCGACCTGATTCTGTCGC
>Ga0182014_10006689_pt1 | contig 12276 bp, 9 predicted proteins | sample 612S2DmetaG_FD_120489 | JGI IMG/M metagenome (GOLD analysis project Ga0182014, IMG submission 120489) | Permafrost microbial communities from Stordalen Mire, Sweden - 612S2D metaG | ecosystem: Environmental > Terrestrial > Soil > Wetlands > Permafrost | place: Sweden: Stordalen | collected... | reverse complement strand
TGCCAGAACGTCTGTCACGTGGTCCGCGACCACGAGGAGAACAAGAAGTCGTTCGCCGGACCGCGTTTCCTGATGCGGATCGCCGAGCTGGAAATGCATCCGCTGGACACCCGGGACCGCCGCAACGACGCCCAGGAAGAACACGGCCTGGGCTTCTGCAACATCACCAAGTGCTGCACCGAGGTGTGCCCGGAGCACATCAAGATCACCGATAACGCGCTGATCCCGATGAAAGAGCGGGTCGCCGACCGCAAGTACGACCCGGTCGTGTGGCTGGGTAACAAGCTCTTCCGCCGCTGAGCGGCGGAACCAGCCGCGAAAGTGCAACTACCGACGGGTCCTCTCGGGAGATGCGTCGCTAGTTGCACTCTCGCGTGGGAAACCGTCAGACGCCAAGGCGGCGGAACGCACTGCGGTGGAACACGATGGGCGCCACCTCGGCATCCACTGTCACCTCGGTGACCCGCAAGACCACGATGACGTGGTCCCCGGCCGGGATGAGTTGCTCGATTGCGCTCTCCAGCCACAGCGCGGTGCCCTTGATGAAGACCGCACCGCTGTCGTTGGACACTGTCTCCAGCCCGGCGAACCGGTCCCCGGTCTTGGCAGCCAGCGTCCGCGCCGCGTCGTCGTGAGACTCGCCGAGCACGCTGATTCCCAGCATCGGAAGGTCCTTGAGCTTGGGCCACGTCGTCGAGGTGTTCTGCACGCAGAACGAGACGAGCGGAGGATCCAGCGAGACGGGGACAAAGGTGCTGGCCGCCAGGCCGTGCCGGGTTCCCGCAACCTCGGCGGCAATCGCCACCACCCCGGACGGGAAGTGGCTGAATGCCTCACGCAGCGAGGTGGGTGTCAGCTTGTTCGATGAGTTCACCAGTCTTCAACGCCCCTTGAACCGTCGAAAGATCTTTCGAAACCGACCCTACCGCGCCGAGTATCCGTGCGCCGCAGCCACGTCGGGGTGGGCACGCAATCTGCTCTTCCAGGCATTGCGACCATAGACCGAGAAGATCGGGTCCGACGGGTCCTCGGACGGCGTCCAGCTGTTATCGGTGCGTGCCGCGAGTGTCCGTAATTCACTGGGTAACGACAGCACCGGCATCTGCGCATCCAACCGGGGATTGAAGAAGTACGGCACCGAAATCCGCTCGGGGGCCGGCACGCCCAGGTTTACCCGGTGTTCGGTGGCCCTCAGGTAGCCGCGGGTCGCGACTTCGAGCATCTCACCGATGTTGACGATGAACGCGCCGTCCAGCGGCGGAACGTCTATCCAGCCCTCGCCCGAATCGAGGCGTCCGCCCTGACGCACCTGCAGGCCCCGGCTGCCCGGCTCCGCCAGCAGCAGCGTGAGGACTCCGGAGTCGCGGTGCGCACCCACGCCCTGAGTACTGGCCGCGCGGGCGGGATACCGCACCACCTTAATCAGCGTGGCGGGCGTCTCGGCAAATGCTGAGTCGAAGACGTCGGGTGGGCTGCCCAGCGCGGCCGCCCAATGTCGGAGCAGGGTGCGGGCTACCGAGGACAACGCCTGATCCCACGCGTCTATGACGCCCGGCAACTTCGGCAGCGCGGCCGGCCACTGGTTGGGGCCCTGCAGCCAGAGATAGTCCGACTTGTCGGGTCCGCCGATCGACGGGCGTTCGGGTCCGATGTCGATCTGCTCGCGCCAATCCACCTGGCCGCGGGTCAGCTCGCCACCCAGCCGGGTGTAGCCGCGGAAATGCGGGCTGCGCACCATTGCGATGGCGTCTTTGTCGGCTTGCGGCAGCTCGAACAGCCGCCGCGCCGCCTCGAGCACCGCGCGAGCCAATGTGTCGGGGACCCCGTGGCCGGTCAGGTAGAAGAACCCCACTTCGTGGGCCGCTTCGCGAAGGTTGGCGCGCAGCTGGCCGACGTCGGCCCGCAGATCCACCAGCGGGAGTGACATGAGGCTGCGCACGCTCGTCATTCTTCATCATCGCTGGCGGTGCTATCCGCCGATGGAGGCACTGAGCCTCCGGAGTGCGTGAGGAATTCATCCGATCACGACTTGGCCGCTGGCGCCGGGTAGCCCCGGGTTGCCGGGGGCGCCTGTGCTGCCGGTATTGCCGATGGAACCAGTGGCGCCGTTTTGGCCGGTACCCGAGAAGCCTGTGCCGCCGGCGCCCCCCTCGCCGCCGGTGCCACCCGTACCGCCGGGGCCGCCAGGGCCCGCAGTACCGGCGGCGCCACCTTCGCCGGGGGTGTACGGACCTCCACCAACGGCAGGGGAGCTGATGGCGTTGCCGCCGGTGCCGCCGTTGCCGCCGTCGCCGCCGATGGCCCCGGTTCCGCCGGTTCCGCCGGTTCCGCCGTCTCCTCCGGCGCCCCCGAGGCCATACTGCGCACCCCCGAGCCCTCCTGCACCCCCTGCCCCGCCGCTGGCGCCGATTCCGCCCATGGCGCCGGTGCCACCGTCTCCACCGTTTCCGCCGGCGCCGCCCTCGGTCACGTCTTGTGACTCCGCGCCGTCGGCGACGCCACCGTTGCCGCCGTTGCCGCCGTTGCCACCGACGTTGCCGTTGCCGCCGTTGCCGCCGGTGCCGCCGTAGGAGTTGTTGGCGTCTGCCGTGGCTTGTCCGCCGTCGCCGCCGGTCCCGCCGCTGCCACCAAACTGATAGCCGTCGCCGCCGGCGCCGCCATCGCCAGCGTTGGCCACCTCGACAAGAGCGGTGTCGTTACCGCCAGTACCGCCACTGCCGCCGTTCTCACTGCCGAGGACGCCGGCGCTTCCCGCGCCGCCGTTGGTTGCGTCGCTACCGAAGGGGCCGTCACTGCCATTCTGACCGTTGGCGCCGTTGCCGTTCTCGCCGCTCGGTGTCGGGTTGACGCTGTCAGCGCCCTGCCCGCCGGTACCGCCGGTACCGCCACTGCCGCCGTTGCCGAACAGGGTGCCGCCATTGCCGCCGGTGCCCCCGTTACCGCCCACCTGACCGGCTGCGCCGTTGGCGCCGCTGCCGCCGGTGCCACCGGTGCCACCGGTGCCGATCAGTCCCACGTTTCCGCCGGAGCCTCCGACTTGACCGGGGATGGTGGCGTTGCCGCCGGTGCCGCCGTTGCCGTAGAGCCAGCCGCCGTTACCTCCTGTTGACGAGGAGGACGAGGCGTCGGCGCCGTTGCCGATTTCGAGATTGCCTGCGCTGTCAAGGAGTTGGGTCTGGTTACTCAGGCCGGCTGAACCGGACTGGCCGTGGGAGCCAGCGCTTCCGACAGAACCGGCCGCACCGGCCGATGCTGAGGCACCCGATGCCCCGGCGTGACCAGCCACAGACCGCGCCTGACCCCCGGCGCCGGCAGCCCCCGCCGCTCCACCGGCACCGCCGTCACCACCGGGGCCACCATGACCGCCATCCCCACCGGTCCCACCGAGAGCACCGTCATACCCGGTACCGCCGGTCCCGCCATTGCCGCCGGCCAAGCCAGTCGCGCCGGTGCCACCGGTCCCGCCGCCACCGGCGGCACCACCATTACCACCGGAACCGAACACCAGCCCGCCCGCGCCGCCGGTCCCGCCGGTGCCACCAGCCCCACCGGGGGCGCCGGGCGCACCGGAACCGCCGACCCCGCCCGCACCACCGGCGCCGGCCTGCCCGTCGGGGCCGACCGCCAACCCCCCGGCCCCGCCGGCACCACCCGCGGCCAACGCACCGCCAGGGCCCCCGACGCCCCCGGCGCCTCCGACGGCCACACCCTGGTAGGAGGCGGCCAGCCCACCGCTGCCACCGTCGCCGCCGCTGCTGCCTGCCGAGCCCGCCCCACCGGTGCCGCCGATACCGCCAAAGGCTCCACCAGTCGCACCCAAGGCGGCCTGGCCAGTTCCGCCGGTTCCGCCCGACTGTCCGGCAGCGCCGTCCGCTCCGCTACCTCCCGAGGCGCCCGTGGGGTTTGACACCGCCACTGCCGAGTCGCCGACTTGACCGGGCGAGGGGCCGGTAAAGCCGGTACCGCTGGCCGCCGGTGTCCCAGTCGGCGTGGGATTCACCCCGCCGCCGCCCTGCCCGCCAGCACCACCAGCCCCGCCTATGCCCCCGTCGCCCAGCAGCCCTCCTGCCCCGCCGGCGCCGCCGGTCCCGCCGGCACCGCCGGCCTGGTTGGCCCCACCGGCGGCTCCAGCCCCGCCAGCCCCACCCACGCCGCCGTTACCCGACACCGACAGCACGCCGGCGCTACCGCCAGCACCCCCAGCCCCTCCCGTCGCCGCCGCAGCAACCGCCGCGCCACCGGCACCGCCGGCCCCACCACCACCCCAGAACAGGCCGCCACGCCCCCCGGCACCGCCGGCACTGCCAACCCCGCCAGCACCGCCAGCACCACCAGCACCGATCAAACCCGCAGCGCCGCCAGCGCCACCAACACCACCACCGGGGACACCCGACCCGCCGTCACCACCATTGCCGATCAAGAACCCGCCGGCCCCGCCTGCCTGCCCACTGCCGGCCACACCATCAGCGCCGTTACCGATCAACGGCCGCCCGAACAACGCATCCGTCGGCGCATTGATTACACCCAGCAAACCCTGCTCAAAAGTCTGCAGGGGCGACGCATTCGCGGCCTCGGCTGCCGCGTACATCCCCGCACCCGAGGCCAACGACGCCACAAACCGCTGGTGAAACAACCCCGCTTGCACACTCAACGCCTGATACTCGTACGCATACGTGCCAAACAAACCCGCAATCGCCGCCGACACCTCGTCAGAAGCCGCCGGCACCACCAGCGTCGTCGAAGCGGCCGCCGCCGCGTTCGCAGCCCGAACCGCCGAACCGATCCCCGACAAATCCCCCACTGCCGCCGCCACATAGGCCGGCGACACCGACAAAAAAGGCGGCATTAACACCTCCAGAGACGATCCGGCTTGAAGTACGCCCGAGGTTTGTGAACACCGTGTTTTGCGTGGCAAAGGCGGTTCCCAACCCTCACGGCGGCATATTAATCCAACTCCACGTGTGCTATTCCAATTTGCAGCGAGCGGGCCCCGACCGCGGCGGGCTTCAGCCGCGCCGAGTTCCCCAGCAAGCCACCTGGTTCGTCGGCCGATGAAACGTAAGTCACATCGACTTGCATGAGGTCACAGATGGATATATTTTTAACTGAGTTACTGGTGGGTAACTTAGCAACAGTACCCAACCATGCGTGGCATTCTCAACGAGGAGGAACGTAGTGAGCCACTACAAGAGCAACGTGCGTGACCAGGTATTCAACCTCTTCGAGGTCCTGGGCGTCGACAAGGCATTAGGCCAAGGCGAATACGCCGACCTGGATGCCGACACCGTCCACGAGATGCTGACCGAGATGAGCCGGTTGGCCGAAGGGCCGCTCGCGGCGTCGTTCGTCGAGGGCGACCGCAACCCGCCGGTTTTCGACCCGAAGACGCACTCCGTGACACTGCCGGAGGCGTTCAAAAAGTCGGTCCGCGCGTATCACGATGGTGGTTGGGACAGGGTCGGCATCGACGAGACCCTCGGCGGCATGCCGATGCCCAAGTCACTGGTGTGGGCGCTGCAGGAGCACGTTCTGGGTGCCAATCCCGCGGTGTGGATGTACGGCGGCGGCGCAGGCTTCGCCAACATCGTCTACCACCTCGGCACCGAAGAGCAGAAAAAGTGGGCGGTGCTGAGCGCGGACGCCGGCTGGGGCGCGACCATGGTGCTCACCGAGCCGGACGCCGGCTCGGACGTCGGCGCCGGCCGGACAAAAGCGGTCAAGCAAGACGACGGTTCCTGGCACATCGACGGGGTCAAGCGGTTCATCACGTCCGCCGACTCCGGCGACTTGTACGAGAACATCATCCACCTGGTGCTGGCCCGCCCGGAGGGCGCAGGTCCCGGCACCAAGGGCCTGTCACTTTTCTTCGTGCCCAAGTTCCTGTTCGACTTCGAGACCGGGGAGCTCGGCGAGCGTAACGGCGCGTTCGTGACCAACGTCGAGCACAAGATGGGCCTGAAAGTCTCGGCGACCTGTGAGCTGTCGTTCGGCCAGCACGGCGTGCCCGCGAAGGGCTGGCTGGTCGGCGACGTGCACAACGGCATCGCGCAGATGTTCGAGGTCATCGAGAACGCCCGCATGATGGTCGGCACGAAGGCGATCGCCACGCTGTCGACCGGTTACCTGAACGCGCTGGAATACGCCAAATCCCGCATTCAGGGCGCCGACCTGACCCAGATGACCGACAAGACCGCGCCGCGGGTGACCATCACGCATCACCCCGACGTGCGCCGATCGCTGATGACCCAGAAGGCCTACGCCGAGGGTCTGCGTGCGATGTACCTGTACACCACGACGTTCCAGGACGCAGCGGTCGCCAAGGCGGTGCACGACATGGACGCAGACCTGGCCGTCAAGGTCAATGATCTGATGCTGCCGGTGGTGAAGGGCGTCGGCTCCGAGCAGGCCTACGCGAAGCTCACCGAGAGCCTGCAGACGTTCGGCGGGTCCGGCTTCCTGCAGGACTACCCCATCGAGCAGTACATCCGGGACGCCAAGATCGACTCCCTCTACGAGGGCACCACCGCCATCCAGGCGCAGGACTTCTTCTTCCGCAAGATCGTCCGCGACAAGGGTGAAGCGCTGGCCTACGTGTCGGGCCAAGTCCAGGAATTCGTTGACGCCAAGACCGGCAACGGCCGACTCAAGACCGAACGCGCACTGCTGGCCACGGCGCTGGCCGACGTACAGGCGATGGCGGCCACGCTGACCGGCTACCTGATGGCCGCGCAAGAGGACGAAACCAGCCTCTACAAGGTGGGCCTGGGCTCGGTGCGCTTCCTGATGAGCGTGGGGGACCTGATCATCGGCTGGTTGTTGCAGCGCCAGGCGGCGGTGGCCGTGGAGGCACTCGACGCCGGCGCCAGTGGTGCGGAGCGATCCTTCTACGAAGGCAAAGTTGCGGTGGCCTCGTTCTTCGCGAAGAACTTCCTGCCGCACCTGACCGCGACCCGCGAGGTGATCGAGACGCTGGACAACGACATCATGGAGCTCGACGAAGCCGCCTTCTAACAGGCGACGACGATGCGGCTGCGAAGCAGCCGGGGATGAGTCGGCTAATCAACCCCGGCCCGCTTACTCTGTGTCCTTCGGGTGACCGGTCCCGGCGTGGCGGAGCCACAGGATGTGATTGTGGGTGTCGACGAGATACCAGATCCGGCCACCGCTTGTTACCTCGTACTGCCACTGCTCCATATCGACTCCGCGATGAGCAGCGGTGGCCAGGCGCCCTTTGAGCTGATGATGGCGACTGGTCGGGACCGGGTGATCGCGCCGCGCCCGCAGTTCATGCCAGGCTGCGGCGGTATTGGCGGCGGCCTGTTGACACAGCCCTTCCCAGCCTTTGGCCGCTTCACTGGTGGCGAACCGCAGCTCCCACTCGCCGTCGCCGGCAGGCGGCGCCACGCGGTCACCGCGCTTGGGCGCCACCTATGCGCGAACCTCCGGCACCGGGACCGATCCGTAGTCGCCTTCGCTGGGGGCGCTGAGCACGGCCGCCAATTCCGGATCGGCCAGCACTTCGGCGGTGTGACGCCAAGAGTCGATCACCTGGGCCACCGGAGCCGGGTTATCGATCGATTCGGCGGCTTTCATCGTTGACACCAAGTCGACAATGAACTCACGGACCTCGTCAGGCGAAAGGAACGCGACCCACGGAAACACTTCGGGCACCACGTCGGTCACCAGGTCACGCACCCGCGGGTCGCGCTGCATCAGAGCGACGAAAATCCGCGACGTCACCGATGAGGCCTCCCGGGCCTGCGCTGCCCGCGACGCCGTGGTCAACACCAGGTCCTCGGCGTCGCGCCGGCGCACCACCAAGACACGATTCGCCGAATCGCGCAGCCAGCCTTCCACCGTGGCCTTGCCACGGAGCTGCAAATCGGAGAACGACACCACATTCATAACATCTAAACTACTTATAAAGTCTTAGGTTGTCGAGCGCGAGGTCAGGGGTATCACACTCGACCCTCAACCCAGCACGCCCGACATCAACCTGAATCAATCGTGTCTGTTTGGAGAGTTTCAAAAGTACAGGTCAAGGCCGTTCAACGGCGTGAGCCCCTGCACCACATCGCACCGATTCTGGCCGGTTTCGCCGTCGTATGTTCCCTAGTAAGCCGACTTGCGGGCTGCCTGCGCAGCCAGCTGATCCGGGACCTCGTCAAGAAAACGGGACCTCGCCGTTTCGCGGGCCGTTTTCGGGCACGAAAAAGACCGCCGCTGGATCCCCTCTATCAGCGGCGGCCCTTTTCGTACGCCGGTCTTCACTCCACTAACCGGCGGTCGATTCGCGGAAACCCTCATCGCCATCACGGTGCGGGGTCAGACCACAACTCGGGGCTACCCAGTCGGAGAGATACCCATCAGTAAGGGGTTGCTAAGCACGTTGTGACGGATCTCATCCGAGCGAGGTCAGACCTCGAGAATCGCGGCCACACCCTGCCCACCTGCGGCGCAGATCGAAATGAGTGCCCTGGCCGGTCCGCCACCGGTGCGCTGCGCCTTATGCTGCGCGAGCTGCTTGGCCGCCTGAGCGAGGATGCGCCCCCCGGTGGCCGCGAAGGGGTGGCCCGCGGCCAATGACGAACCGTTGACGTTGAGCTTGGACCGATCGATCGACCCGAGGGCGGCGTCCAGGCCCAGCCGCTCCTTGCAGTATTCCTCGGACTCCCAGGCCTGCAGATGCGCCAGCACCACCGAGGCGAACGCCTCGTGGATTTCGTAGAAATCAAAATCTTGCAGGCTCAACCCATTTCGGGCCAGCAGCCGGGGTACGGCGTAGGTCGGGGCCATCAATAGGCCGTCACGTCCGTTGACGTAGTCGACCGCCGCCGTCTCGGCGTCCACCAAGTAGGCCAGCGGCGCCAGTGAATGTTCGGCCGCCCACTGCTCGGTGGCCAGCAGCGCAACCGAGGCGCCGTCAGTCAGCGGAGTCGAATTACCCGCCGTCATGGTCGCGTCTCCGGCCTTGACTCCGAAAACCGGACGCAGCGTCGCCAGCTTCTCAACGCTGGACTTGGGACGCAGATTGTCGTCGCGATACAGCCCCAGAAAAGGCGTGACGAGGTCGTCGAAGAAGCCTCGGTCGTAAGCGGCGGCCATGTTGCGATGGCTGGCGGCGGCCAGTTCGTCCTGTTCGACGCGTTTGATCCCCATCTGTTTGGCGGTGATGGCGGCATGCTCCCCCATCGAAAGCCCGGTGCGCGGCTCACTGTTGGCCGGAATCTCAATTCCCAGGGTGGCCGGCAACGTGCCCACCAGCTTCAGGCGTTGCGCATTGGACTTGGACCGGCGCAATTTCAGCAGGGTCCGGCGCAAGTTGTCGCCCAGGCCGATCGGCGCGTCGGAGGTAGTGTCCACCCCACCGGCCACCGCCACCTCGTAACGGCCGGCCGCAATGCCGTCAGCCGCGGCGATCGCCGCCTGCAGACCGGTACCGCAAGCCTGCTGCAGGTCGAAGGCCGGTGTGTAGGAGGACAGCTCGGACCCCAGCACACATTCCCGCATCAGATTGAAATCGCGGCTGTGCTTGAGCACGGCTCCGCCGGCCACGACGCCCAGCTGTTCACCGGCCAGCCCGAATCGGTCCACCAGACCACCAAGGGCTGCCGTGAACATGTCCTGATTCGACGCCTCGGCGTAGGCGCCGTCAGATCTCGCGAATGGAATGCGATTGCCGCCGAGTACGGCCACTCTTGGTTTGGAGGGTGGTTTGGACGGTGGCGTAGACGGTTGTCTGGACGGTTGGGCCATTTTTTCTCCGTGCATCTCCGGCTATTTCAAGTTTGGGGATTGGCCGTTCAGGGCCATACTACCCACTGTTATTACTCTGAAGTAAGTTCGTTCTCGATACGGTTGCCCTATACAGAACTTTTTAAACGGAAGGCAGCTCAGTGACTCCCAAAGGCTCGTCCGATCTGTTCTCGCAGGTGATCAACTCCGGCCCCGGATCGTTTGTGGCAAAACAACTTGGTGTTCCGCAGCCGGAGACCCTTCGCCGCTACCGCCCCGGTGATCCGCCACTGGCCGGATCGCTGCTGATCGGCGGAGACGGCAGGGTCGTCGAGCCGCTGCGGGCGGCGCTGGACAAGGACTACGACCTGGTGGGCAACAATCTGGGCGGCCGGTGGGCCGACCAGTTCGGCGGGCTGGTTTTCGACGCCACCGGCATCACCACACCGGCCGGCCTCAACGGATTGCACGACTTCTTCACGCCGGTGCTGCGCAACCTGGGCCGCTGCGCGCGTCTCGTCGTCATCGGCACCACACCCGACGCCGCCGCCGACACCGACGAGCGGATCGCGCAGCGCGCGCTGGAGGGCTTCACCCGCTCGCTCGGCAAAGAAGTGCGCCACGGTGCCACCGTGGCGCTGGTGTACCTGTCGCCGGACGCCAAGCCGGCCGCGACGGGCCTGGAATCCACCCTGCGATTCATCTTGTCGGCCAAGTCGGCGTACGTCGACGGCCAGGTCTTTTATGTCGGGGCGGCCGACTCCACGCCACCGGCCGACTGGGACCGGCCGCTGGACGGCAAGGTCGCGATCGTCACCGGCGCCGCCCGTGGCATCGGCGCAACCATCGCTGAGGTGTTCGCCCGCGACGGCGCCCGCGTGGTCGCCATTGACATAGCGTCCGCCGCCAACGAAAACGACGCGTTGGCCGAGACCGCCGCCCGGGTCGGAGGCACCGCGCTGGGGCTCGACGTCACCGCCGATGATGCTGTCGAAAAGATCACCGAACACCTGCGCGACCACTACGCCGGGCACGCCGACATCCTGGTCAACAATGCCGGTATCACCCGCGACAAGCTGTTGGCCAACATGGACGATGCCCGCTGGGATGCCGTCTTGGCCGTGAATCTACTTGCCCCGCAGCGGCTTACCGAAGGCCTGATCGGCAACAGCAGCATCGGCGAAGGGGGCCGGGTGATCGGATTGTCATCGATGGCCGGCATTGCCGGCAACCGCGGGCAGACGAACTACGCCACCACCAAAGCCGGGATGATCGGACTGACCCAGGCGCTGGCGCCCGGACTCGACGAAAAAGGCATCACGATCAACGCCGTGGCACCGGGATTCATCGAAACCCAAATGACCGCGGCCATCCCGCTGGCCACCCGCGAGGTGGGCCGCCGAATGAACTCGCTGCTGCAGGGTGGACAACCTGTCGACGTCGCCGAGACCATCGCCTACTTCGCCAACCCGGCATCAAACGCAGTGACGGGCAATGTTATTCGGGTGTGCGGCCAGGCCATGCTGGGAGCATGATGAACCAACCAAGCGGACTGAGAAACATGTTGCGCGCGGCCGCCGGCGCATTGCCGCTGGTTTCCCGCTCCGACCAGCTGCCCAACCGCACCGTGACCGTTGAAGAATTGGCCATCGACCAGACGAATGTGGCCGCGTACGCGGCGGTCACCGGCCTACGCTACGGCAACAACGTGCCGCTCACCTACCCGTTCGCGTTGACCTTTCCCGCGCTGATGTCACTGGTGACGGGGTTCGATTTCCCTTTTGCCGCAATGGGATCGGTGCATACCGAAAACCACATAACGCAATATCGGCCAATCGCTGTCACCGACAAGGTCGGCGTGAAGGTGCGTGCCGAGAACTTGCGCGAGCACCGGAAGGGCCTGCTGGTCGATCTGGTGACAGACGTCAGCGTCGGCAACGACGCCGCGTGGCATCAGGTGACGACGTTCCTGCACCAGCAGCGCACCAGCTTGTCCAACGAACCCAAACCACCGCCACAGAAGCAAGCCAAGCTGCCCCCGCCGAGCGCCGTGCTCAGGATCACGCCGGGCCAGATTCGCCGCTATGCCGGAGTCGGCGGTGATCACAACCCGATCCACACCAACCCGATCGCCGCGAAGTTGTTCGGGTTCCCGACCGTCATTGCGCACGGGATGTTCAGCGCGGCAGCGGTACTGGCGAACATCGAAGCTCGGCTTCCGGATGCGGTGCAGTATTCGGTGCGGTTCGGCAAGCCGGTGGTGCTGCCCGCCACCGCGGGGCTGTATATCGAGGAACGTCGCGGTGCGCAGGGCTGGGATCTGGCGTTGCGCAATATCGCCAAGGGGTACCCACACCTGACCGGCACCGTCGGGGCGCTTTAGTCTCGCAGCGAGATCGACGGCAGCGCGGTAAATCCCGAGGCGGATTCATACGGTCAGTGCAACATCCGATGATTTGGGAGGTTGCTATGCCGCGTGGTTATCCGGTCGCGAGGTCGGTCAAGCGTGAGTTGTTCGATCGAGTCTGCGGTGGTGTGGCG
>Ga0182014_10006687_pt1 | contig 12277 bp, 12 predicted proteins | sample 612S2DmetaG_FD_120489 | JGI IMG/M metagenome (GOLD analysis project Ga0182014, IMG submission 120489) | Permafrost microbial communities from Stordalen Mire, Sweden - 612S2D metaG | ecosystem: Environmental > Terrestrial > Soil > Wetlands > Permafrost | place: Sweden: Stordalen | collected... | reverse complement strand
GCGATCGTGTTCGTAAACCAGCACACGAGCGAGGGGCGCGACGTGGCGAGCCTTGCGCTGCCCGATAACCAGGATGAGTTGGTCAGCCGCGTGGCGGCGGCGAATGCGCATACGATCGTGGTGCTGGAGACGGGCGGTCCGGTGACCATGCCGTGGATCGACAAAGTGAGCGGCGCGCTGGAGGTTTGGTATCCGGGGATTCGCGGCGGCGAGGCGGCGGCCAACATCCTTTTCGGCTCCGTCAACCCTTCGGGCAAGCTGCCGGTGACGTTTCCGAAGAGCGAGGAGGACTTGCCGCATCCGGTTCTGGAGGGACTCGCCGGCCGGACGCCCGCGCCTTTCGATGTCAACTATACGGAGGGTCTGAAGACGGGCTATAAGTGGTTCGACGCGGAGAACAAGGCGCCGCTATTTCCGTTCGGCTTCGGGCTTTCCTACACCACGTTCGCATATTCGCAGCTCAAGGCCGCGGCATCCGGCCAGAACGTGACGGTGACCTTTACCGTGAAGAACACCGGGAGAGCGGCCGGCGCGGAGGTGGCCCAGGTCTACGTTGGGTTGCCGGCGAACGCGGGCGAGCCGCCCAGGAGGCTGGTGGCTTGGGAGAAGGTTCCATTAGCCGCGGGCGAAAGCAAGGTGGTGAAGGTGGAGGTGGATCCGTTGTATTTGTCGGTCTTTAATGTGGAGAGGGACGGGTGGGAAGTGTTGGCGGGGGAGTATCGGGTGTACGTGGGCGGGTCTTCGCGGAGCACGGCATTGGCGGGGACGGTGCGGATGGCGGAGCGGTGAGGGGGCGGCGGTCTTTCGCCTTTCGCCCTTCGGGCTGGGCAACGCTAAAGGCTGCCCCACTCTTCCGCCCGTTAAGGGGCTTCACGGATACCCGTCTTTCCCATGGCTTGCGCCATGGGAAAGGAACTTTCGCCCTTCGGGCTGGGCAAAACACGGCAAGCTAAAGCATGCCCCACCTAACACGGCAAGGATGACACATATGGATGTAACCTTGCACTATGGAGTCCTCGGTTTCCGACGATAATCTGCGTGTTGGGCTGTTTGCCATCGGGCTGGAGGCGTACTGGGATCAGTTCGAGGGGCTCGAGCGGAGGCTGACGGACTATGCCGGCCGCGTGGCGGAACGGCTGGGGCGGCCGGGCGTGGATGTGGTGAACCTGGGCTTGATCGACAGCCCGGAGAAGGCCGTGGCAGCGGGACACGCATTCCGCCGGGCGGATATCGATCTGCTGTTTCTGCACGTCGCCACGTACGCGCTTTCGTCGACGGTGCTGCCGGTGGTGCGGCGGGCGAAAGCGCCGGTGATCGTCCTGAATCTCTCACCAGGGGCGGCCATCGACTATGCGTCCTTCAACGCCATGACCGATCGCGGAAAGATGACGGGCGAGTGGCTGGCGTGGTGCCAGGCCTGCCCGGTTCCGGAGATTTCCAATGTGTTCCGGCGCGCGAACATCCCCTTCTTCCAGATTACCGGGATGCTGGACAACGACCCGGTTGCGTGGAACGAAATCGACGAGTGGCTGGATGCGGCGCGCGTGGCTCACGCGATGGAGCACAATCGCCTGGGGTTGATGGGCCACTATTACGGAGGGATGCTGGACGTTTATTCGGACCTGACGCTTGAGTGCGCCGGTTTCGGGGGGCACATCGAGATTGTGGAAGTGGACGAACTGGCGGCGCTGCGGGAGGAGGTTTCCCAGGCGGAGACGGAGGACCGCGTGGCGCATTTCTTCCAGGCGTTCGACGTCCAGGAGGGCTGTTCCCGCGAAGAGCTGGAGCGGGCCGCCAGAACCTCGGTGGCTCTGGACCGGTTGGTGCGGCAGCATGCGCTGGGGTCGATGGCCTATTACTACGCGGGCTCGGGCAACGCGCGAAACGAGGACGCGATCGGCTCCATCATCCTGGGGACCAGCCTGCTGACGTCGCGCGGCATTCCGGTGGCGGGCGAATACGAAGTGAAGAACGCGCAGGCGATGAAGATCATGGACGCGTTCGGCGCCGGCGGCTCCTTCACGGAGTATTACGCAACCGACTATGCCGACGATGTGGTGCTGATGGGCCACGACGGTCCGGGGCACCTGGCGATCGCGGAAGGCAAGATCAAGGTGCGACCGCTCGCGGTCTACCACGGCAAGGTGGGCCGGGGGCTGGCGGTCGAGATGTCGGTGAAACACGGTCCGGTGACGCTGCTTTCGGTGGTGGAAGGCGGCGGGAAACTCAAACTGTTGACGGCGGAGGCGGATTCGGTACCTGGGCCGATTCTGGAGATCGGCAACACGAACAGCCGGTACCGGTTCGGCATGGGGGCGCGGCGGTTCATTAACGAGTGGAACGCCCAAGGGCCGGCGCACCACTGCGCGGTTGGAGTGGGGCATATTGCCTCGAAGATCGAGAAGCTGGGAGCGCTGCTAGGCATGGAGACGGTACGAATTCGCTGAACGCGGCGGCCGGGCGTGCGAGACTCGTAGAAGTGAGAAAGCTCTTCTTTTGGAAGCTGAAGCAGCACGAAGTCCGGCTGGGCGAGCGGACCGCGCTGATGGCCGTGCTGAACGTGACGCCCGATTCGTTTTCGGACGGCGGAAAGTATTCCGACCCCGACCGCGCCTTCGCGCACGCCCTCGAGATGGAGGAACAGGGGGCGGATATCATCGATATCGGGGCGGAATCCACGCGCCCCGCCTCGAAACGCATTTCGGCAGCGGAGGAGCTGCGCCGGTTGATTCCGGTGCTCAAACGCCTGAAAGACCGTCTGACGATTCCCATCTCGGTAGACACTTACAAGGCGGAAGTGGCGGAACGCGCGCTGGAGCTGGGGGCCGAGATTATCAACGATCCTTCGGGGCTTACCTTCGAACCGCACCTGGCGCGGGTGGTTTCAAAGTACGATGCCGGCCTGGTTTTGAACCACATGCGCGGGCGGCCGGAGACGTGGGCGAAGCTGGGGCCGTTGCCCGATGTCATGGCGGCCATTACGCGCGACCTGGACGCGGCCGTCGGCCGCGCGCGCCACGACGGCGTGGACCGGACGCGCATGGCGGTCGATCCCGGGCTTGGATTCGGCAAGCGGAAGGAGCAGAATTCGCTGATTTTGGGGCATCTGGCGGAGCTGGCGGGTTTGGATCTGCCCATTCTGGTGGGCCCGTCGCGGAAGGATTTCCTGGCGCACGCCACGGTGGAGGAGACCCGGTTCGCGACCGCCGCGGCGGTGGCAGCCAGCATACTGGGCGGGGCGCATATCGTCCGCGTGCACGATGTGAGGGAGATGCGGGCGGCGGCGGACGTGGCCGACGAGATTATTCGGAGCTAGATGCTCTCGGCTATAATGTGACGGAGGCTGTTCTGGGTTCATGGACATCAAGAAGAAGCTGCAGGACGAGATTACGGCGCTCGAATATGAGTTGCGCAATGAGCTTCCGAAGGAAATTCTGAAGGCTCGGGCGCACGGGGACCTTAGCGAGAACGCCGAATTTCACGCCGCCAAGGAACGGCAGGGCTTCGTCAATGCCCGCATGAACCAGTTAACACAGCGGCTGGCGGAGATGTCGATGATCGACTTCTCCAAGATTCCGCACGATCGGGCAGGCCTCGGCTCGACCCTCGTCGTGCTGGACGTAAAACGCGACGAAGAGGTCACCTACCGCCTGGTGACGACGGAGGAGGCCGACGCGGCGAACGGGAAAGTCTCTACCACCAGCCCGATCGGCCGGGCGCTGCTCGGCAAGCAGGAAGGCGACTCGGTTCGGGTAGAGAGCCCCGGAGGGATCAAGGAGCTCGAAATCCGAAAACTGACCACCATCCACGATGCCATCGCCGAGTAGAGTATGACTGCCAGCCGCGGGATCGGACTGTTTTTCGGCGCGATCATCGACCGGATTGTCCGCTGGCTGGCGCTGTCCAGAATCCATCCCAATGTCCTCACGTTCATCGGCCTGTTGATCAATATCGGCGCGGCCTGGCTGTTCGCCATAGGGTACTTCCGGTGGGCCGGCGTGGTGGTGATCTGCGCGGGCCTGTTCGATATGGTGGACGGGCGCGTGGCGCGGGCCACCAAACAAGTGACGCGCTTCGGCGGCTACTTCGATTCGGTGATCGACCGCTACTCGGATTTGGGATTGTACATGGGCCTGCTGGTCTATTACGCTTCCATCAACCGCTTTTTCTACATCGTGCTGACGGCCATCGTGATGACCGGCTCGGTGATGGTGAGTTACACGCGGGCGCGGGCCGAGAATACGATTCCGAAGTGCAAAGTCGGTTTCCTGGAGCGGCCCGAGCGGATTGTTCTGATTATTCTGGGGGCCCTGACGGGGCGCATGGCCGCCGTGCTGTGGGTGATCGCGGTGTTATCGAACCTCACGGTGATTCACCGCATGATTTACACCTTTCAGGAATGCAAACGTCTGGAGGACGCGCCATTGCGCAGCGTTCGCGAAGCCGCGGCCAAGAGCGTGGTCTGAATGGGCGTGCGCCCGGGACCGGGGAAATCGTAGTGCGTTCGAAGGCCGCGTTGTGGTCCCTGACAATCGCGCTGACCGCGGCGCTGGTTCTTGGTTTGGGCGAAGCGATTGCGCGGATGGCGCACGCGCGCGCGTTCTCCATCAGCGCCGCGCAGTATATCGGCTGGGCCATGCCGGATCCGGTTCTGGGCTGGCGGAACAATCCCGGGGTGCATCCCGCCGATGAAGGCGCTCACGAGCCCATGACCATCCTCGCGGACGGCTCGCGGGCCACCGGAACCCCGGCTGGAGCGGGAACCACGGTGCTGATCGTGGGCTGTTCGTTCGCGGAGGGATACGGCGTCAGGGACGACGAAACGTTCGCCTGGAAGCTCCAGCAGCGATTCCCGCAGTTGCGCATCCGTGATTTCGGCGTGCCGGGTTATGGAACCTATCAATCCCTGGTTTTGCTGCGGGAGGCGATGGCGCAGGGGATCCAGCCGGCGCTGGTGATCTATGGGTTCCTTCCGTTCCACGCCGACCGCAACGTTCTGACCTCCTCCATGCTGGAGGCGTTTCGGGCATTCGGCGGAGAGCGGTTTTCACCGCCGCATGTGGAGGTGCGGGACGGCAAGCTCGAAACGTTTCCGCCTTTCGTGGTTTCCGCCTGGCCGCTTGAGGAACAATCGGCCCTGATCACGCTGCTGCATCAAACGGAGTTGCGGGTGCGGCTGGCAAACCGGGAAAAGCAGCGCGCGGAGGCGACGTCTCTTTTGCTTGCGCAAATGAACCAGTTGGTGGAAGGAGCGCACGGCCGCCTGCTGGTGGCGACGTTATGGGACGGCGGTCCCGACCCCGAAACCTACCGCCGCGTGACGGCGGATATGCGGCGGGCGGGGATTGCCCAACTGAACGTCACTTATGCGGGCGCCGAAACCAGGCCGGAAAAGATTCTGGTGGGCGGCACGGGGCATCCGGGCGCGATCATCCATTCCTGGTGGGCCGATAAGCTGGGCCAGTGGATGGTAGAGCAGGGGATTGCGAAGTAGGCGGGGACCAAGCGACGCGATTATCGGTCGGCCTTCAACCCGGCCGCCGTGCGCGAGAAACGAACCTTGCCCCGGAGCTGGCGCAGACGCGCGTAGGTCTCGGAGGCCGCAAGTAGCTGCAGGCCGTCACGAACAGTGCGGGCAATCCCGCCGCGGCTGGCTTGTTGGGCCTTCGCGGGAGGCCCCGGGGGCACTTCGGCATGTTTGAGTTTACGCATAACGAATCTCAAGGGGAGATGGAGTCACTTGCGCGTACCGGGGACGAAGCCGATGGGACGCTTGGGACTATCCAGAGGCGGCGCCATGAGTCGCCGCAACACTTTGAACACCACCTTAAACCGTTTGTCGTACTTGCGCTCCATGGCCTGCAGCTTCTCGGCCAAGTCCTTGTGTGTCGCAAGCATTTGCCGAAGCCGTACGAAGGCGCGCATGATGGCGATGTTCACTTGGACGGCGCGCTTGCTCTTGAGGACGCTGGAGAGCATCGCAACGCCCTGCTCGGTGAAGGCGTAGGGGCTTCTGCGGAGGGCCATTCTTGCCGCCGGATTGGAGATCACAGATTGTGACCTCCAAATCCCAAGCTCCTCTGCATTCAGTTGGAACATGAAATCTCCGGGGAATCGATCCAAATTGCGACGGACCGCCTGGTTGAGGGCGCTCGTCGACACCTGGTAGAGCGCAGCCAGGTCCGCATCGAGCATAACCTTCTGTCCACGGACCCAAAGAATCCTTCGCTCGATGACTTCGGTCGGGATGAGCGCATTGTTGCCTGTGATATTCGGCATCGGAACGAGATCCTTCACACCTAAGCACACCGTCTCCTACAGCAAATCCTCGCGCTTGAGTTTCTCGATGGCTTTCACGACCTCACCGACTCGATGGGCCTGGTCGCGGCCGACGACCAGGAGAGCGTCGGGGGTATCGACCACGATAGTGTTGCTGACGCCCAGAAGAGCCACCATTTTGGCGCCGGCGTCCACCAGGTTGTCGTGGGAATCCAGGCATAGCACATGCGGCGCGACCGCATTGCCGTGGGCGTCATGGGACAGGAGTTCGTAGACGGCGTTCCAGCTTCCCACGTCGTTCCAGCCGAATTCGCCAGCCGGAATGCCGGCCACGTTGCCGGCTTTCTCCATCACGGCGAAATCGATGGAAATGTTTTCGCACAGCGGAAAGGAGCGCTTCAGGCTGGCGGCGAAATGGGGGTCGCGGAAGGGCGGGAGCGCGGCTAGAAGCGTGGCGGTCTTGGGCAGGCGCCGGCGGAGCTCGTCGAGCAGGACGCCGGCGCGCCAGAAGAACATGCCGGAGTTCCAGTAGAAATTGCCGGCCGCCAGATAGCGCCGGGCTTTGGCCATCTCGGGCTTCTCATGGAACCGCTTGACGGGAACCGGCAGCCGGCCGCCGGGCTGGGTCCCGCGCGGGAATTCCACGTAGCCGTAGCCGGTTTCCGCCCAGCGCGGGCGGATGCCCACCACCATCAGCTTGCCCGCCTCGGCGCCTTTCAGCGCGGCCCTCACAGCCGCGCGGTAGCCCGGCAGGCTGCCGATCACATGGTCGGCGGGAAAAACGCCCATCACCGCATCCGGGTCGATGGATTGGAGAATGTGCGCGGCCAACCCGATGGCGGGGGCGGTATTGCGTTGCGCAGGCTCGGCCAGTATCTGGCCCGCGGGAACTTCCGGAAGCTGCCCGACCACGGTATCGCGCAGGTAGCCGTTGGTGAGGACCCAGATCCGTTCTGGGGGAATCAGCGGCGCGAGGCGCTCCACGGTGGCCTGAATCAGGGTGCGCCGGCCGACGACGTTGAGAACCTGCTTGGCGGAGCGCTTGCGGCTTCGCGGCCAGAAGCGCGTGCCGCGCCCGCCGGCCAGAATCAGACCATAGTGGTGCGAGTTCATTTTACCGGATAGCCGTGAATCAGCCGAAAGGTCCGCTTCCAACGGGTCTTGGTTGGAAAGTGCTCGATCAAATCGACCATGTGATTGAGGGTGAGTCCGGGGCTCGATAAGTCCTCCGTGGAGGCGTCATAGGACCAGTAGACAATCAGCGGCTTGCCAATAATGTTATCCCGCGGCACGAATCCCCAATAGCGGCTGTCGAGCGAGGAATCCCGGTTATCGCCCATGGCGAAGTAACAATTCGGGGGCACCACCACGTCGCCGCCTTGCACGTGGTTCGCGAGCATGTCGTGCGCGCCCTCGGAAACGGGCACGTTGGGGTCGTTGGGGAAGTTGTCGCGATAGGAATCGATGTACTCGGTCTTGTGATAGGCGTACGGCTCGTTAAGCGCCTTGCCGTTGAGGAAGAGCGCCTTGTCCTGCAGGTGGAGATGGTCGCCGGGAACCCCCATGGCGCGTTTCACGAAGGTCTGCGAGATATCCACGGGGTAACGGAAGACGATGATGTCGCCGCGCTTGATCTGGTTGTAAGGCAGCAGGTAACGCGAGACAGGACCGGCGGGCGCGTAGGAAAGCTTGTCCACCAGCAGGTGATCGCCGACCAGCAGGGTATCTTCCATGGAGCCGGTAGGGATGACGAAAGCCTGCACCAGGGTAGTGGTGCCGAACAGGAGCAGGATGACGGTGACCGTCCACTCGGCTAGAAAACCGCGTTGCGAGTATTGCCTGGGGGGATCGGGCGCTTCCGGGCGCTCGCCCGCGGCAACGGCCGTGATTTCCTGAGCCACTGGAATGTCGTCCTGGTCCACGATCTTCATTCTAGCGGAAAGCCTGCTATTCTGTTCTGAGATTCCGAGGTCTTCACTTTGAGCGCTATCGCCGCCAGTCACGCACAGGAAGCCGCCGCCGCGCGCCGTCAATCCATTTTACTCGTCTTCCTCTGCACCATTTCGGGAGCGGCGGGGCAAATTCTGGGGAAAATCGGGATGACCCATTTCACCCCGAATCTGTTCGCGATCGTCACGAATGTTCCGCTGATCGGCGGATACGCGCTTTACGGGCTGAATACGCTGCTGATGGTGCTGGCGCTGCGGAAGGGCGAGCTTTCCATGCTGTACCCGATTATCGCGCTGACTTACGTGTGGGTCACGCTGCTTTCGTACACGCTTCTGGGCGAGACGCCGAACCTGTTCAAGAACTGCGGCATCGCGCTGATCGTGATCGGAGTGGCGGTCCTGGGATCGGGCGGGAAAGCATGACGCCACAGTTGATTCACTCCATGCTGCTGGTGCTGGGCGCGTCCGTGATCGGGTCTTTCGGCGCCGTCTTTCTGAAGTTCGGTTCGGCCAAGGTCACACGGAACCCGCTCAGTTTTCTCAATCCGCAACTCGGCTTGGGCGTCACCCTGTATCTGGGATCGTCGGTATTCTACTTTCTGGGGATTCGCGGCGGACAGCTTTCCATTCTGTACCCATTGGTTTCCCTGGGGTACATCTGGACGCTGCTTTGGGCGCGAATCTTCTTCAAGGAATCGCTGACGCGGCGGAAGCTCATGGGGCTAGGCCTAATTCTGATCGGAGTGGTGCTGGTGGGCATGGGCGCGAGCTAGCGTGGTGTCCAGGAATTAACTATATAGTGGGGCAGGCCATCGTTTTCTGTGGCCTGCCAACGCGGCGGAGCCGCTCTGTAACTCATCGACAAGGGTTACCATTATGGTGTCAATCACCGAGCCGCACACCATGCAACGACGATCCTTCCTCGAACTCTTGGGCCTTTCGGCCCTATCTACCGCATCTCCCGCCCAGACGCCGGAACCCGAGCAAGCGCCGCGCGACGTACTCCCCTTGTCCGGCCAGTGGGAGTTCGCCCTGGACCGCGCCGACGCGGGAGTCAAAGAGCAGTGGTTTTCGCGCCCGCTGAAAGACCGCATCTCCCTGCCGGGCATCCTGCAAGCGCAAGGGTATGGCGACGAGATCGGCGTCGATACGCCCTGGGTTGCGGCCCTGCCGCGCGATATGCGGTGGGACCGGCTGCCCCAGTATCAGGCCTACACGAAACCCGGCCACGTGGAAATGCCCTACTTATCGCAGCCCCCGAGACACTACCTGGGGGTCGCCTGGTACCAGCGCGAGTTGGAAATCCCCGAAGTGTGGTCGGGCAAACGCATCGTCCTCACGCTCGAGCGTACCCGTTGGGAGACCACGGTCTTCGTCGATGGAAAGCAGATCGGGTCGTGCCGCACGCTGGTGGCGCCCCACATCTACGATCTGGGCGCGCTTGCAGCCGGGAAGCGCAGCCTGAGCGTCCGCATCGATAACCGCATGATCCTGCCGTACCGGCCCGACGGGCACAGCGTTTCCGACTCCCTCGGCGCCACGTGGAACGGCATCGTGGGGAAGATCGAACTCGCCGCGACCAGCCCCGTGTGGATCGAGGACGCCCAGGTCTACCCGGACATCGTGAAGCGCACCCCGCGCATCCGGATCGAAATTGGCAATTCCACGGGCAAAGCCGGTTCCGGCGAGGTGATCGCCGGCGCGGTCCGCGCGCCCGTGAGTTGGGACGCCTCCGGCGGCAAAGCCGAGCTGGAGGCGCCGCTTGGGCCCGAGGCCAAGTACTGGAGCGAGTTCACGCCGGCGCTCGAACATCTCACGTTGAAGCTCACGGGCGGCGGGGCGGACGATGTCCGGCATCTCACTTTCGGCCTGCGCGAGATCCGGCGCGAGGGTGTTCACATGCTGCTCAACCGCCGGGTCATCGATCTCCGCGCGACCCACTTCGGCGGCGACTTTCCGCTCACCGGCTTCCCCGCCACCGATGTCGCCACGTGGAAGCGCATCATCGGCGTGTGCAAGGCGTGGGGGTTGAACGGCATGCGATTCCACTCCTGGTGCCCGCCCGAAGCCGCCTTCAGCGCCGCCGACGAAATGGGTTTCTACCTCCAGCCCGAATGCGGCATGTGGAACTCGTTCGACGCCGGGGGGAAGATGCTCGCGGTTCTGGAAGACGAAACCGCCCGCATGATCAAGGCCTACGGCAACCATCCCTCGTTCCTTCTGATCGCCGCCACCAACGAGCCCGCCGGAGGCTATATCGACCAACTGCCCGGATGGGAAACGAAGTGGCGCGCGGCGGATCCGCGGCGGTTGTGGACCGATGGCACGGGCCGGCCCGTGCGGCCGCGTCCCGGGCAGCCGTACGCGTCGGACTACATCATCACGCCGGCCCGCGGCGCGCGCGGCTGGTTCGGCAACGACTACGAGCGGATGCTGGCCGGCGTCGAAGTTCCCGCGCTCGGCCACGAGATTGGGCAATGGTGCGCCTACCCGGACTTCAGCGTGATCGAAAAGTTCAAGGGCTACTTGCGGCCCGGAAATTACGAGATCTTTCGCGACTCGGCCGCCGCCCACGGATTGCTGAAGAAGAATAAAGAACTGGCGCACGCCTCCGGGCGGTTCCAACTGCTGTGCTACAAGGAGGAAATCGAGGCCAACCTGCGCACCCCGAGCTACAGCGGCGTCGAGCTGCTCGACCTGCACGACTATCTGGGCCAGGGCACGGCGTTGATCGGGCTGCTCGATACCTTCTGGGAAAGCAAAGGCTATGCCACCGCGGAGGAATTCAGCCGATTCTGCGGCCCCACCGTGCCGCTGGCGCGGCTCCGCCAGCGCGTGTTCACCACCGCCGATTCGCTGAACGCCGACGTGGAACTGGCGCACTTCGGCGCGGCTCCGCTGGCGGAAGCTACGCCCGAGTGGCGGATCGAAAACGCGGCGGGCGCGGTGGTGGCGAAAGGCGAGTGGCCCACCCGCGGCATTCCGATAGGCAAGAACATCCCGCTGGGCAGCGTGACCGTTGACCTCTCAAAGCTTCCCGCTCCGCATCGGTACAAGCTGGTGGTCGGACTGCGCGGGAAGCGCATCGAAAACGATTGGAGTTTTTGGCTGTACCCCGCCGCCGCCGGCGGGGCCGGATCGGCCGGCGTCCTGATCACCAGCGCATGGCCGGAAGCGGAGGCCCGCCTGGCCGCCGGCGGCAAGGTCCTATTCCAGCCGAAGGCGCAGGACCTGGACGCTTCCAACCCGCCGATTTCGACAACCCCCATTTTCTGGAACCGCCTGATGAACCCCAACGGGCCGTGGATGCTGGGGATCTGGTGCGACGCGAAGCACCCCGCCCTGGCCGGTTTCCCCACCGAAGCGCACTGCGATTTCCAGTGGACCGATCTGTTCGCCGGCGTCCATGCCCTGAACCTGGACTCGCTGCCGCGCGAACTCGATCCCGTGGTGCAGCCTATCGACGATTGGAACCGCAATTACAAACTGGGCCTTCTCTATGAGTGCAAGGTGGGCTCCGGCCGCCTGGCTGTATGCGGCATCGACCTGAACGGCGAGCGGCCGGGCGCCGCGGCGCTGCGAAAATCGCTGCTGGACTACATGGCGGGCAATCGCTTCCAGCCAACCGCGGCAGTCTCGGCGGCGGACCTCGGAAAGCAGTGGGTGAAAGCATGAGACCGACTAGTGTCCTGTCCCTTCTAATTCCTTACAACGCATGATCGAGCCATGGTGGGGCGGACGCCCCTGGTCGCGCTCTTCCTCTCGTTGTCAACTCTTACGCCGGACACCACACTAGACAGTGGGGCAGGCCATCGTCTTTTGTGGCCTGCCTTCTTCGGTGGGGCGGACCGGGGCGCCCACCGTCTCCGTGGGCCCGTCTGCCTTCTTCTGGCCTGTTGAGCTAACTAATTCCCGGACACTACGCTAGCCGTGCTGCGATTTCCGGCGTTCTCAGGGGTCAAAGCTCCGTAGGAGCGCAAGAGATTAGTCATCTGAGTTGGTCTGTCAAGAGGAATCTTCATATTCTTTTGGCATGAGATCGCCTCGTT
>Ga0182014_10006686_pt1 | contig 12279 bp, 15 predicted proteins | sample 612S2DmetaG_FD_120489 | JGI IMG/M metagenome (GOLD analysis project Ga0182014, IMG submission 120489) | Permafrost microbial communities from Stordalen Mire, Sweden - 612S2D metaG | ecosystem: Environmental > Terrestrial > Soil > Wetlands > Permafrost | place: Sweden: Stordalen | collected... | reverse complement strand
GCGCGAAGCCGAACTGCCCTACGCCGCCGTCGCCATGGTCACCGACTACGACTGCTGGCACGAAGAGCACGGGCAGGTCGACGTCGCCTCGGTATTGAGGATCGTTCGTCTCAACGCCGAGCGGGTCGAAGCGCTGCTCACGCGCACGCTCAAGGAGTTCCCTGTTGAGCACGAGCCGTGCCCGATCGGCTCCGACCGCGCGCTCGACGGCGCGATCATGACCCATCCGGAAGCGCGCGATCCCGAGCTGATGAAGAAGCTCGAAGCGATCGTCGCGCGCGCGCTCGCCAAGGGCTGAGCGGGGCGTCACCGCAGCGTCGGTGGTTTGCCGCTTTCCAGGCTTCCTTCCACAGCGGCGATCGCGTCGCGCAGGCGGCGCAGCGACTGCAGGAATTGCGGCCGCGCTGGGCCGAGCGCGTCGAACAGCTTGTCCGCGTTGCCGGCGAGCTGCGCGTAGATCTTCTCCAGCGTCTGCCGACCCGTCGGCGTCAGATCGAGCCGCACCTGTCGGCGGTTTTCGACGTCCCGCTGCTGGACGATGAAGTCCTTCGCCAGCAGGCCGCCGACGCGCTGGCTGACCAGCGACTTGCTCATGTCGAGAAGTTCGCCGACCTCGGCCTGAGTCGGACGCTCCATTTCGTTGACCGCCATCGCCAGGACGAACTCGCCGTAGCTGAGGCCGACCGAGTCGAGCACATGCTTGCGCGCCAGTCGATCGAGCCGCGCGACGATCTCATGCAGCAGGAAGACCTCGGTCTCGATAAACCAGGAGTTTCTCGGCACGGTTTGGGCGTCGGTCCTTCAAAAGAGTTCGGCGAGGACATGCTGCGCGCCGGCGCGCTCCAGAATCGCCCGACAGTCGGCCACCATAGCGGCCGAGCCGCAAACATAGAAATCGGTTGTCGACGGATCGAAGGCGAGTTCGGCGAGGGCGCGTGTGACGCGCCCGTGAACGGCGACGTCGGATGCGTCGTCGCGGCTGGCGCAAACGGTCGTGCGCGGCGGCAGCGGCGCCAGCGCCAGCGCCCGCGTCAGATCGTCTGCCGCTGTGCGGCAGCCGAAGTACAGCTCAGCGGCGTCGAGGCCGCCTTCCGCCGCCATCGCCTCGAACATCGGCAGGAACGGGGCGACGCCCGTTCCCGTCGCGACGAACACTTTGCGGCGTCCGTTGCGCTCGAGGCGATAGCCGCCGAAGGGCCCTTCGATCTCGGTGGTCGCGCCCGGCGCGACGGACTCGACGTACTGCGAGCCGTCGCCGCCGGTGCGGTTGCTGATCAGCAGCGTCAAGCGGTTTCCGGCGGCTGCGGCAATCGAATAGTCGCGCCATTCGAACGGCGCGACGCGTAACTGGACGTACTGGCCGGGCGCGAAGCGGATCGGTTCGTCGAGTTCGAAGTCGAGGCGCCAGGTCGACGGCGTCACCGCTGTCTTGGCGACCAACGTCGCACGCTTTTTCTCCGGCGAGCGCATCGGCGCCGGGCGCGCCGTCGTCGGTTTGGCGCGATAAGCCGCCGACATGATGCGGAGGGCGCCCAACGGACCAAGAATCTGGCTCGCCGCCGCGACGCCGCCCATCAGCGCGCCCGGGACGCCAGGGCTCGCCGCGTCCGACCCGCTGAGATAGAGGCCGGCGATCGGCGTGCGCACGGATAGCGGTTCACGACGGAATCGCTCCGGCTTCGCCGGCAGGCCGTAGAAGGCGCCGGACGGATGAGAGGTGAAGTCCTCAACCGACAGCGGCGTCGACAATTCGGCGTAGCGCGTCAGTCGCGACAGGCCGGGCACGGCGACGTCGGCGAGCCGCAGCAGGCCTTGCGTGATGCGTTCCTTGAGTTCGACGTAGTCGCGCCCGCGCCGCCCGCTGGCGCTGCCGCGCCAGCGATCGAAGGCGGCGGACGGCATGAACGTGCCGATCTCGGCGGTGTGGAAGCGGTCGTCTCCCGACTTCGCCGACGGGAACGACAGAAACGCGTGGCGCGGCTGGCCCGCCAGGGTCGCCGCAGTCTCGGCGGCAATGTCGTCCTGCTCGAACGACGTGTTGATCCAATAGTTCTCGCCCGCGACGCCGAGCGTCGAGACCGACTGATCCAGCCGCAGATAGAGCATGACGGCGGACAGGCCGCCCGCCATCGCGTCGACATAGGCCCGCGGCTTGGCGGCGCGCCGGCCGATCTCGCCGTCGGTCGGCAGCAACCGGCGATAGGTGTTGAGCGCGCCAATGTCGGAGATGACGATCGGCGCGCGAAACTCAACTTCGACGGGTTCGCCGCTGCGGCGATCGAGCGCCTTGACGCCGACGGCGCGCCCGCCGTCGGTAAGTATGGCGGTGACCTCGTGGCGCACCTTGATGGCGCCGCCGGCGGCCTCAATGCCGGGTTCGAGCGTGCGCGCGATGCGCCCTGCGCCGCCTTGCGGGAACCAGCCGCCGTTGAAGTAGCTGCTGACCACGAGGGCGTGCATCGCGAAGGCGCTTTCGCTCGGCGGCAGACCGTAGTCGCCCCACTGCGTGGCGAGCAGGGCCCTGAGTTGCGGCGACTTGAAGTGGCGGCGGAGATAGTTGCCGGTCGTCTGCGTCGCCTTGGCCGCGCCCAGCCGTCGCCATTGCGCCAAAAGGAAACCGAGCGGCGCCGGCGTCAACTGCTGTTGGATGCGCAGGACGTGCCAGCCGGCGACGGAGCGCAGATCGCGGAAGTAGCGGCGGATGGCGTCCGCCTCGTCGGGAAAGCGTTCGATCAACCGCGCTTGGTAGCGCTGCGCATCGGAGGGGACGGAGAACGTGAGGCCGGGATAGACGAAGCGCTCGAATTCGTCAGGCATGCGATTCCAATCGAGCGCGCCGTCCGACAGATAATCGAACAGCCGGCGCATCATCGAGTCCGGCTGCAGCTCGCCGAGGTAGTGCACGCCGACGTCCCAGCTCGCGCCGTCGCGGCGAAAGACGTGCGTCTGGCCGCCGCGTTCCGAATGCTTCTCCAGCACCAGGACTTTCATCCCGCGGACTTTGGCGAGAAAGCCGGCGGCGGACAGCCCGCCGATTCCCGAACCAATGACGATCGCATCCCAAGCCGGAACCATCTCGCGCTCGCTCCGCATGAGTTTAGCTAACGAACAGTTTAATATGTGAACGTTAGAGATCAAGGCTGTTCGCCAATTGAGGGATGCGAAACGTCGTCGCGCTGGCAACGCCGCCTACATGTTGATATAATTAATAGACATAGGAGACTTGTGATGACGATCGACTGGGCCCATTTCACGCCGTTTTCGGCGCTTGCCGGCGGCGCGCTGATCGGGCTGGCGGCGGCGCTGCTGATCCTCGGCCTCGGCCGCGTCTTGGGCGCAGCCGGAATCGTCGGCGGCGCGCTTGAGCTCCATGACTCCAACGCGCCGTGGCGCTGGTCGCTGATCGTCGGCCTCGCGCTGTCGCCGCTGGTCGCGCGCGTGTTGTGGAGCGTCGCCCCGCCGGTCTTCGCCGCCCATTGGCTGGCGTTGGTCGCCTCCGGCCTGCTGGTCGGCTTCGGCGCGCGGCTCGGCTCGGGCTGCACCAGCGGCCACGGCGTCTGCGGCTTGGCGCGCTTGTCGCCGCGCTCGTTCGTAGCGACCGGAATCTTCATGGCGACGGCGTTCGCCACCGTGTTCGTCGTTCGCCACGTCGTCGGCTGAGTGAGGGAGACGGGTCATGAAGCGCAACCTATTCGCCCTCGCCGTCGGCCTGATCTTCGGCCTCGGCCTCTGCCTCTCGGGCATGTACGAGCCGGCCAAGGTTACCGGCTTCCTCGATCTCGCCGGACTGTGGGATCCGTCGCTCGCCTTCGTCATGGGCGGCGCGATCGTCGTCGCCTTTCCGGCCTTCTTGATCGCGCGCCGGCGCTCGGCCGCGTGGATCGGCGGCGCCATCGAATTGCCGACGGCGCAGGCGATCGACGCGCCGCTCGTCGTCGGTGCAGCGATCTTCGGCATCGGCTGGGGCCTCGGCGGCGTTTGCCCGGCGCCGGGCGTCGTCGACCTCGGTTTCTTCAGTCCCGGCGCGGCGATTTTCGTCGTTTCGATGGCGGCGGGCATGCTGGTCTATCGCGCCGCCGCCGGCCGGCGCTTCCCCGGTCTCAGATTTCTGTCGCAGGATGCGTGAGCCCCAATAAGAGCGCGCGCGCGTGATCAGGCGATCGTTCGAGAAGCTGCTGTTCGCCTCGCGCTGGCTGCTGGCGCCGTTCTATGTCGCGCTGCTGGCGCTGTTCGCCAAGGTCGGCGTCCATGTCTACGACCTGACGTTGCATTTCCTCGCCCTCAGCGAGGATCAGGTGCTGCTCAGCGCGCTCGGCGTCGTCGACCTGACGCTGTCAGGGTCGCTGGTCGTCATCGTGATCTTGTCCGGCTACGTCAATTTCATCGCGCCGGTCGACATCGAGATGCACAAGGACTGGCCGCGCTGGTTCGCCAAGATCGATTTCAGCTCGAGGGCTACATGAACGTCGGCAGCATCTCCGATCGCGATCTCGCCTGGCAGACGGGCATCCACATCACCTTCGTCGTCGCTGCGCTGTTGCTGGCGCTCGCCGAGCGCGTCGGCGGCGACAAGCGTGACGACGCAGCATGGACGCGCTATTTCTGCAGCCCCACCTGACGACACTCCGGCGGCAGTTGCGACAGCGTCAGCGGCGGCTTGGGCTTGCCCGGCGTTGGGTGCAGCGCTTCGTCGGTGAACCACCAGTTGAGCGACTTGTCGCAACCATCGCCGGGCGGAACCGGGTCCTGCGGCTGGCACGTCGTCTCGCCGGCCGGGCAGACGATGCGGATGTGGAAATGGTAGTTGTGGCCCCAATAGGGGCGCACCTTGTTCATCCACGCTTCACCCTTGTTCGTCTCGCACAGCGCCTTCTTGATCGCCGCGTTGACGAAGATGCGCTCGACCTCGGGCTCCTCCGCCGCGGCCTTGATGATCCCCGCCTGACGGGCGCTCCAGTGCGCCGGGTCGATCGCCAGGCCGTCGGGCCGCACCATGTCGACGGCGGACATCTCCTCGCGCTCGGCGCGATCAAGCCGATGGTCCGGCATCGGCGTCAGCCAGACGTCGGCGTCGAGGCCGATCTGATGCGAGGCGTGGCCGGTCATCATCGGCCCGCCGCGCGGCTGCGATATGTCGCCGACCAGAATGCCGGGCCAGACGCCTTGGCGCGCCGCCTTGCGCGAGAAACGCTCGAGGAAGGCGATCATCGCCGGGTTGCCCCAGGCGCGATTGCGCGACAGGCGCATCACCTGCCAGGCGTCGCCGTCGACCGGCAGCGCGACCGCGCCGGCCAGGCAACCGCGCGAATAGAAACCGATCGAGCGCGCCTCCGCTTCGCTCGGCGTCATGGCGCGGCCGAAGACTTCCTTGGCCGCGAGCTTGGGATCGTTGGGATTGGCCAGCGGGGGCAGCGGCGCTGGCGCGAGCGAGCCCTTGTCTTGCGCCGCCGCGCCGGCGAGCGCGGCCGCCGCAATCGCCATCGCGATGACCATCCGCCGCATCGCCAGTCCCCCATTTTGCCGCCCGCGCTCTTGTTTCGGCCACGCCGCGGCGCCTCGTCAATCCCGTTCGCGCCGCGTCGCGACGATGAAGAGACGCGGAAACGGCAGCAGCACGCCGCCGCCGGCGCGCGCTGGATAGGCCCGCGCGACTGCGGCGCGGTAGAGCGCCAGGAAGTCGGCGCGCTCGTCGGCGTCGAGGGGATTGAGGAACGGCCTCAGTCCCGTGCTCTCGAACCAGGCGACGATGGCGTCCGGCCCGGCGAGGCGGTGGACGTAGGTCGTGCGCCAGGTGTCGATCTCGTCGCAACTCGCCGACAGCGCGTCGTCGTAGTCGGCGAAGCCGCCGATCGGTTCGCGCGCCGCCGCAGCGCCGGCAAGCTTGTCGCGGAAGCGCGCCGTCGCGGCGATCTCCCGCATCAGCGCGTGGCTGGGCTCGTCCTCGTTGTCGGGCGCCTGCACCGCCAGGCAGCCGTGCGCCGGCAGCTCGGCGACGAGGCGCCGCATCACGCCGATGTGGTCGGGAACCCATTGCAGCGCGGCGTTAGCGAAAACCAGGTCGGCCGACGGATCGCTCCATTCAACGATGTCGCCCTGTTGGAAATCCACGGCCGGCAGCCGTGCGCGCGCCGCCGCTAACATGTCAGGAGAGGAATCGAGGCCGACGATCGACGCTTTTGGGTGGCGTTCGGCGAGCAGCGCGGTAGAATTGCCAGGCCCGCAACCGAGATCGACAATCCTTCGGCGCGCGCCAGCAGGCACACGTGCGAGAAGCTCGGCGGCCGGGCGGGTGCGTTCAGCCTCGAAGCGCCGATAGGCGGCGGCGCGCCAGTCCGCAGCAGGTCCGGCATTCGATGAGGCAGGATTCTTGGCGTGCATTTTTCCGTCATGAGACAAAATTGCAACATTTCGCCGACGCTTATCGGGCGCCGCTGGGGAATTACACCGCTCACAAAAATCTCAATCTTACCAAAACGTTAATTGCTAAGCGATTTGCAGCGCAGCAAGCGTGTGGCGCAATTGTACCAGCAATGTGGCGGTTTCGGCGCACCCTCGCCACGCCCTTCCACGCGTCCGCCGGCATGGAGTCTGTCCGTTTATCAACCATTTGTCCGCCAACCACGGCGCGCTCGGGGGCGCGGGAATGGGGTGGAGGATCCGGGAGCGTCGGTATGTCGCCGACAAACGAGTTGCCCCGCGCCATGCCCCATGCGATAGTCGGCCGTCCAAGCATAAATGCGGTTTCGGGTGGCAGATAAGCGGTCAAATTGAAGATCGCGAGGGGTCACTTAAGTATAAACGCTGAGGGGCGTTAAATAGAATAGTTTGACTATTTATCGGAATATCGACGTCATTCAGTTGACGTTGATGTTTACCTGATTGCTCTTGCGTTTCGGCGGATCTTCGGAACACAAACTGGGAATGACAAACCACAGTGCGGGCTGTGGAAGGAGAGGCCATGTCGTTTCAACGACCTGCGGATTACGCAGGAGAAATATCGGTCGGCGACGCTTACGCGCTGCTGAAAGAAGACCGCAAAGCGGCGCTTGTCGACGTGCGGACCCAGGCCGAATGGACCTGGGTCGGCGTTCCCGACCTGAGCGATCTTGGCAAAACGCCGGTTTTCATCGAGTGGGCGAGCTATCCGGGGATGCGGCCAGCCGCCGACTTCGCCCAACGCGTGATCGCGGAACTGACGGCGCGCGGCGCCGATCAGGAGACGCCCGTTCTCTTCCTCTGTCGTTCCGGCGTGCGTTCGCTCGCCGCCGCGCGCGCGCTGGCTTCGGCCGGGTGGCTGCGCTGCTACAATATCAGCGAAGGTTTCGAAGGGGGCCTCGACGCCGCACGCCATAGGCGCGGCGCGCTAGGCGGCTGGCGAGCGGGGGGCTTGCCCTGGACCCAGACGTAAGCGGTCCATTCGAACCTTCTCATCATTTTCCCCAATCGACCGAACTTCAGAAGAGACGCAAATGAACAACAGCGCCGAATTGAGCGCGGCTGTGGCCGACGCTCGCGCCATCCCGTCTTCGCGCGACATCGACGAGAGCTGGCGACGCAGCTGCCGGCGCCTGCGCGCCGAGCTCGGCGAGAACGTCTTCAACTCTTGGTTCGGCTGCCTCAAGCTCGACTCGATCGAGGGCGATCGCGCGCAATTCTCAGTGCCGACGCGCTTCCTCAAGAGCTGGATCGAAGCCCATTACAGCGACCGCATTCTCGCCGCGCTCGAAGCCGAGATCAGCGGCGTCGCGTCGGTCGCCATCGGGTTGCGCTCGTCGATGGGCGCGTCGGTCGCGCCGCCAGCGGCGACAACCGTCGCCATTCAACCCAAGGCGATCGACGCCGTGCGCCACACGACGGCGCGCGTCGCTTCCGCCTCGGCGTCGCGCGGCGGCGCGTTGCGCGAAGAGGCCGCCGTCTTTGGCGAGGCGCTCGCCAGTTCGCCGCTCGATCGCCGGCTGACGTTTGCTTCGTTCCTGGTCGGCCGCTCCAATCAACTCGCCCATTCCGCCGCGCAGCGCGTCGCCGAAGACCGCGCCGGACAGACGCCCGCCTTCAGCCCGCTCTACGTCCATTCGGCGGTCGGCCTCGGCAAGACTCATCTTCTCCAGGCGACGGCGCAAGCCGCGGCGGCGCAGGGCCGCAGCATCATCTATCTGACCGCCGAGCGCTTCATGTATGGTTTTGTCGCCGCGTTGCAGTCGCACACGGCGATCGCCTTCAAGGAGGCGATGCGGTCGATCGATCTGCTGATCATCGACGACGTGCAATTCCTGCAAGGCAAGGCGTTCCAGAACGAGTTCGGCCACGCGCTCAACGCACTGCTCGATTCCGGCCGCCAGGTCGTGGTCGCCGCCGATCGGCCGCCGGCCGATCTCGAGGCGCTCGACGAACGCGTGCGCTCGCGGCTCGCTGGCGGCCTGTGCGTCGAGATGACGGCGCTCGACGAGCCGCTGCGGATGAAGATCCTCGAAGCGCGCATCGCCGCGGCGCGCACCCAGAATCCGCAGTTCTCCGTTTCGCCGGCGGTGGTCTCCTACGTTGCGCGCTCGGTGGTCTCCAACGGGCGCGATCTCGAAGGCGCGGTCAATCGGCTGATTGCTCATTCGATCGTCGGCACGCCGCTGACAGTCGAAGCCGCGGAGTCGGCAATCCGCGATCTCGTCCGGGCGCGTGAGCCGCGGCGGGTCAAGATCGAGGACATCCAGAAGCTGGTCGCCAGTCACTACAGCGTCAGCCGCTCCGACATTCTCTCGGCGCGCCGCACGGCGATGGTGGTGAAGCCGCGGCAGGTGGCGATGTATCTCTCCAAGGCGCTCACCTTGCGCTCGCTGCCGGAGATCGGCCGACGCTTCGGCGGGCGCGACCACACGACGGTGCTGCACGCGGTGCGCAAGATCGAGGGCCTCAGCGCCATCGACACCGCGTTGCGCGAAGAGCTCGAGCTGCTGAAACGGATGCTGCAGGATTAGCAGCGGGCGATGGCGCTGATCTTCAAAATCGTCGCCGGCGAGGCGTGGCGCGCCGCGACGGCGGCGGGCGACTTTCTCGGCGCTGAGGTCGATCGAACGGACGGCTACATCCATTTTTCGACTGCCGCCCAGGCGTCCGAGACGGCGGCGAAATGGTTCGCCGGCCGCGCCGACCTCGTGCTGGTCGCGGTCGAGGCTGACGCATTGGGGCTGGCCTTGCGCTGGGAGCCGTCGCGCGGCGGCGCGCTCTTTCCCCACCTCTACGGCGCGCTGCCGCTCGCTGCGGTCGCCTGGGCGCGACCGCTGCCGCTCGGCGCCGACGGCCGCCACGACTTCGGAGACCTTGCGTGCTGACCAAGGCGATGGGCGCGCTGACGATGCCGCTGCTGCTCAGCCTGTCGCCCGAAGTCGCGCATCGCGCGACGATCGCGGCGCTGAAATATGCGCCATTCCTGCCGAAGACCGCTTCGCCGCCTGGGCTCACCGTCAGCGCGTTTGGCCTCGACTTCGCCAACCCGATCGGTATGGCGGCGGGCTTCGACAAGAACGCCGAAGTCGCCGACGCGCTGCTGGCGCTCGGCTTCGGCTTCGTCGAGGTCGGCACGCTGACGCCGCGACCGCAAGGCGGCAATCCGCAGCCGCGACTGTTCCGACTGGCCAACGACGGCGCGCTGATCAATCGCATGGGCTTCAACAACGACGGCTATGAAGCGGCGTGCGCGCGGTTGGCGGAGCGGCCGGCGCGCGGAATCGTCGGCGTCAACGTCGGCCCCAACCGCGACGCCGCCGATCGCGTCGCCGACATCGCGCTCGGGGTGAAAACTTTCGCGCCCTACGCCAGCTATTTTGCCGTCAACGTCTCCTCGCCCAACACGCCCGGCCTGCGCGACCTGCAGCAACGCGCCGCGTTCGACGAGCTGGTGGCGCGCGTCGCCGAGGCGCGCGAGCAGGCGGCGCCGGGCCGGCCGTTGCTGGTCAAGATCGCGCCCGACCTCGATTTGCGCGGCCTCGATGATGTCGTCGAGGTGTGCGCGCGGCGCGGCGTCGACGGGCTCATCGTCGCCAACACGACGATCGCCCGACCCGCCTCGCTCGAAGGCCGCGATCGAGGCGAAGCGGGCGGCCTCTCGGGTCGGCCGCTGTTCGAGTCCTCGACGCGGATGCTGGCGCGCGCCTACCTGCGTTGCGGCGGCGCGCTGACCCTGATCGGCTGTGGCGGTGTGGAAAACGCCGAGACCGCGCTGGCCAAGATCGAGGCGGGGGCGACGCTGGTCCAGGTCTACACCGGCCTTGTCTATCGTGGGCCGGCGCTGATCGGCGAGATCCTCGGCGGCCTGGCGGCGGCGGTCGAGCGGCGCGGGCCTCTCGCTACGCTCACCGGGACGCGGGCGCGCGAATGGGCGGCGGGCGAAGGCTGACGCCTCAGGGCGCGCGACGCGCGCCGAGCAGTCGCAACACCACCCAAACCGGCAACACCACCAGCGCGCCCGTCGCCAACACGCGGCCGATCTCGCGGAAGTCGGTCAGGCCGTAGTCGATCAGGCGGCGCACCAGGTGGAAGAAGCTGTCGATGATGTTGCCCGGATCGAAGCCGAACGTGACGAGCACGATGCCGACGATGAACGACACGACGATCAGTCGCAGCGCCACCGTCGCTGGCGAGCCGCCAAGAAAGGCCGAGAGATTGTTCATGACGTCGCTTCCTGACCGTTCGCGCCCGCACGCCTGATAACGCCGACGGCGCAGAAACGCCAGACGCCCCGCTGCGCCGGTAGTCGCGCAAGCCTAGGCGAGCAGTTTTGCGTTCAGTCCTTGTGCGAGCGCCAACTTCACCGCCGACTTATCGAAGGAAACGAACGTGTCCGCGCCGAGTGCGGCGCCCTCGAAGGCGATCACGCCATCGGCGAAATCTCCGCCAGCTTCCAAATGCGCCAGGCCTGCTTCCGCCGCCGGGCGATTCACCACGACGTTGGCGACGTTGATCAACCGCCGAAAGCCTTCGACGATTTCGCCGGCCGGTATTTTGTAGCCGCGCGACAACACCCATGCGAGTTCGCATAGTGTTGGCAGCGTCGCCGCCACCATTTCCGCCCGCGCCAGCACGTTCCTGGCGACGCGACTCTGCCGCACGTCATCGTCGGTCATGGCGCGAACGAGGACATTGGTGTCGGCCGTGATCTTCATGGTTTTCCGGCCCAGCCTTGAGCCGTCAGTTCGTTGATCTCCTCGATCGACAGGGACGGTCGGCCGTCGCGCCTGAAGACATTGAAGACGTCGGAAATTCGCCCCTGCGGGCGGGCCGCTTGGGCTTCGACGCGACCGCCGGGGAGGAGTTCGACGCTGATCTTCTCGCCCGGGCGGACGCCGAGATGCTTGAGCACATCCTTGCGAAGTGTCACTTGCCCTTTTGCCGTAACTGTCAGGGTCGCCATCTCGTCGCCTCGAACGCACTCGGCTCAAAGTAAGGCAAATATGCCTTTCGTTCAAGCGATGCGGCGAGATGGCGTTCGTCGGGCGCTTACGCGCCCTTGGGGAAGTTGACCACCGTCGCCGGCTTGTCCGGCGCCGCCTCCTCGGGCGAGCCGGGCGCCGGCTTGCCGTTGAAGGTTAGCGCGCCGTGCGACACGCCGAGTTTGATCGTCTCGCCGTCGCGGAGCTCGCCGGCGAGCAGCATCTGCGCCAGCGGGTCCTGCACGGTCTTCTGGATCGTGCGCTTGAGCGGGCGCGCGCCATAGGCCGAGTCGTAGCCCCGCTCGGCGAGCCAGTGGCGCGCCTTGGCGTCGAGCTCGATGACGATCTTGCGATCCTCAAGCAGCTTGGCGAGCCGCTTGAACTGGATGTCGACGATCGCCCCCATGTCCTCGCGCCGCAGCCGATGGAACAGGATGATTTCGTCGACGCGGTTGAGGAACTCGGGCCGGAAATGCCCGCGCACCGCCGTCATCACCTCTTTCTCGACCGCTTTGACGTCCTCGCCCTCCGGTTGGCTGGAGAGGAACTCCGAACCGAGGTTCGAGGTCATGACGATCAGCACGTTGCGGAAGTCGACGGTGCGGCCCTGGCCGTCGGTCAGCCGTCCGTCGTCGAGCACTTGCAGCAAGACGTTGAACACGTCCGGATGCGCCTTCTCGATCTCGTCGAACAGCACGACCTGATAGGGCCGCCTTCTGACCGCCTCGGTCAGCGCGCCGCCTTCTTCGTAGCCCACATAGCCTGGCGGGGCGCCGATCAGCCGCGATACCGAGTGCTTCTCCATGTACTCGCTCATGTCGAGCCTGATGAGGGCGCCTTCGTCGTCGAACAGAAACTC
>Ga0182014_10006685_pt1 | contig 12292 bp, 10 predicted proteins | sample 612S2DmetaG_FD_120489 | JGI IMG/M metagenome (GOLD analysis project Ga0182014, IMG submission 120489) | Permafrost microbial communities from Stordalen Mire, Sweden - 612S2D metaG | ecosystem: Environmental > Terrestrial > Soil > Wetlands > Permafrost | place: Sweden: Stordalen | collected... | reverse complement strand
TGAGCTTCCCCCCGCCAGCCGGACACTTGGCTATGCGGCTTGCTGCTGGGTGAGACGGTAGTGGAGCTCCCACTCGACCGGCGGCACGTAGCCGAGGGTCGAGTGCAGCCGGACGACGTTGTAGCGCTTGATCCACGCGGTGATGGCGGCCTTGGCGTCGGCTCGGGTGGCGAACCGGTAGCGGTGGACCAGCTCCCGCTTGAGGCTCGACCAGAACGATTCGGCCACCGAGTTGTCGAAGCATGTGGCCACCCGTCCGGCCGACTGTCGGATGCCGTAGCCGTCGCAGAGGACACGGAACTTCTCCGACAGATACTGGCTCCCGCGGTCGGAGTGGAAGATCACACCGGCGACCCTGCTGCCACGCTGGTCGACGGCCATGTCGAGGGCACCGGCCACCAGGGCCGTCGGCATCTGTTCCTCCATAGCCCACCCCAGCAGCCGACGGCTGCCGAGGTCGAGCACGCTGGCCAGGTACAGCCAGCCCTCGTCGGTCGGGATGTAGGTGATGTCGCCGCACCAGGCCACATCGGGCTCGCCCGGTGCGAAGTCTTGGTTGACCAGGTCGGGCAGGGGCGGGTTGTCCTCGGACCAGAGCGTGGTCCGGATCCGCTTGCGCTCCATGACGCCGACCAGGTCGTGGTCACGCATGATCCGCTCGGTGCGCTTGTGGTTGACGCAGTAGCCCCGGCGACGGAGCTCGTTGGTCACCCTCGGGCTGCCATAGGTCGAGTCCGACTCGGCGTGGATGTCGTGGATGTGGTTGATCAGATGGCCCTCGTCCCACTCGGCCCAGGTCGGGCCGTCGGCCTCCCGGGCCAGCCAGTCGTAGTAGGCCGAGGACGAGATCTCGGCCGCCTCACATGCCGCGGCAACAGGGAATCCTTCGGCCTTCATGGCGGAGACGTGCCGGTAGCGGCTCACCGGTCCAACTCCTTCACCCAGAAGGCCACACTTCGTTTGAGCAGGTCGCGCTCCATGGTCAGGCGCTTCACCTCCCGGCGGAGTCTGGCCATCTCCTCGCGTTCCTCGGTCGAGAGCCCCTCTCGTTCGCCCCGGTCGATCCGCTCCTGGCGGACCCAGTTGCCGAGGGTCTGCTCGACCAGGCCGAGCTCCCGGGCCACGTCGGCGACGGTGCGCTTCTGGTCAATGACCAGGGCTGCCGCGTCGGTGCGGAACTCCTTCGGGTATCTCCCTCGCCGCCGGCCCGGCGTCGGTCTGTCTTCGGTCACTACTGGCATGACTACCTCCTATTCGAGGTGTCCGGCCAGTGGGGGGATGCTCACAGTTCAACTGTTGACTAAGGATTCGTGCAGAAGCGCCTCCAACAGTCGGGCACGCTCCTCCTGTGATGACTCTAATGCGATCTCCAACTGCTGACACAGAGTCATTAACTCCTGAACCCTAGCGACGATTCGTTGTTGTTCGGGTAAGGGAGGTAGGTTGACCTGCAGAGATAAGAGAATGGACTGATTGAGGTTCTGCATTGTTGAACCAACCGCAGACCCGCCAAGATACTGGCGCACAGAAGGCGATCCAATTAGAAGGGCCAAGAAGTGGGCCGAGATGGTGGAGGGGAACCGAAGCAACAAACTTCCAGTTCCGCACAGCCATCCCTCTTCGACCGCAGTGACGACCGCACATCTACCCATCTCCCCCCGTCGAGCCATAACGATGTCGTTCTCTCGCATTTTGAATGATGACAGACGATCAAGCGTCCGAGGGCCTATCGTCATCTTTGGAGATGGCACAATGCGGCCATCGATCATTGATGCTGGATTAACAACGGGAGTACCTCCCAATACATAATCTGACTTGTGAAGAGCGGTGCCAAATGGCCCCGTCTGGAGACGGGACAAGAGTCCCCGCAGCTCCGCAGTAATCCAACCGGCGCTCCCAGCACCCTCAGCCGGATCGTGTGTGCCTAACAATCCATTAACAGCGAGATCGACCAGCGTTTGTCGAAGGGGAGCGACATGGTCTGAATTGGTAAAAAGCCGTGACGATGTGTCAAGAAAAAACCGAACGTCCATTGTCTTGTCTGCTTCAGGATCGCCCGAGGTCAGGCGATGTAGAGACGCCGCCCTCAATGCACCCCGCTGCAGCTCCCGCTCCCTCTGCGCAAGCTCCAGCTGATCGCATAACGCCATCAACTCATCTACCCTGGCAACGATGCGTTGTTGCTCGCAGAGCGGCGGAAGCGGGAATGGCAGCCTTGATACAATTTTGCCCGAGACCTCCTTAAATGTTGTGCCGGGAGCAGCAGCATCGATTGCAGGGGCGAAGGCACGGAAGAAGATGGCTGCATAACGGGGGTCGACCGCATTCGAAGGCACTAGGGATTTGAAGCCCTGATTAGTGGTGATGTCCTGTGCGGCGACGCCGACATAACCAATGGGTGCTCGGCTAGTGAAGAGCACAGTCCCCTTGGGCATTAGCGTCGCCGAGGAGGAGTGAAGCCCTCTTTCCGTGAGGTCTCTTGCCCCGTGCTGTACCTCCAACTCAGCTTGGCCTGCCATGTCAGCCGGTGTCAGCCAGGCAATGCCACTTCCGCCTGCAGTGAAATTGTCGGCGTCCTCGCTGGGAGGAGTTCCTCCCCCGATGATGAGCCCGATTTGATTCAACCGACACCAGACCCAACTATCTGGAACTTCGTAGGGTACCTCGCTGAGGTCGGGGAACTCGGCGGATAAGGCGGTTCGCCGGGAACGGTCAAGCTGGGGGACAGTGGCTTGTTCAAGAATCGCTGCAGCATCGCCGTCGCCTGAATCTTGCTCCACGAGCAGCCCCCTGACAGCCATGTCGAGGACAAAGCGTCGCAACCGACTGGTCGCACCTGGAGTATTCGAGACTCGGTCGAATGTCTGAAGCAACCTCTTTGCGCTCATCGAAGCAACGCATCCTCAAGGATCGACTTGAGCTGATCCCGCAGCGATGCTGCCTGGGCTTCTGCGGCATCCAGCTTTGCCAATAGTTCAACTGGATCGCCGTGATCGTCCGCCACAAAGTGTGGATTTTTGATGTCGAGGTTGTAACCACGCTCCTTGACCTCATCCATCGAGACCTTCCATGCGACTTCGGTCTCGACTCGGTTCTTCCGTTCGTTGCCGCCCCACCAGTCAACGCACTCCTGCAGGTGCTCAACCCGGATCGGCTTTGTCATCGAGTACGCCTTCTGGCCTTGAGGAACCCGATGCTCGTAGTACCAGGTTTCGGCGGTTGGCTCGCCCTTCTCGAAGAAAAGGAGATTCGTCCCGATGGATGCGTACGGCTTGAAGACAGAGTTCGGGAGTCGGACAATGGTGTGGAGGTTGCACTCCTCCATCAGCATCTCCTTGAGCCGAGTCTTCACGCCTTCACCGAAGAGTGATCCGTCAGGCAGAACGACTGCAGCCCGTCCGCCAGGCTTCAGGAGTCGAATGATCAAAGCGAGAAAAAGGTCGGCCGTCTCCCGTGTTTGCAGATGTGATGGAAAGTTGGACTCGATTCCGGGCTCTTCTTTCCCGCCGAAGGGAGGATTCGTCAGAACGATGTCAACCCGATCTTCCGATCCATAGCTTACGTACGGACGGGCAAGCGTGTTGTCGTGTCGGACAAAACTTGGGTCTTCGATTCCGTGAAGGAGCATGTTCGTTGTGCAAAGCATGTGTGGCAGCGGCTTCTTCTCGACTGCTCGAAGGGTCTGCTGCATCAGTTGCTCATCCTTCGGCGTCTTGATGTACTTCTCTCGCATGTAGCGAATGGAGCAGGTGAGAAAGCCTCCGGTACCGCATGCAGGGTCGAGAACAATCTCTCCGGGCTTCGGGTCAATGCGCTCGGTCATGAACGTCGTCACTGCTCGTGGGGTGTAGTACTCGCCTGCGTTGCCAGCACTCTGCAGATCGTTGAGTAGCTGCTCGTACACATCGCCGAAGTGCTGCCTGTCGGCCAGGTTATTGAAGTCCACCTCGTTGATCTTGTTGATCACTTGGCGAAGCAGTTGCCCGGACTTCATATAATTGTAGGCATCCTCGAACACCGAACGGACAACCCGCTGCCGATGGGCTTGGGGGCCAGCGGGAGTCAATTCCTTCAGCTTTGGGAAGAGCGTTCCGTTGATAAAGACGAGTAGTTCATCACCGGTCATGCCCTCCGGGTCGGCTGCCCACGTCCCCCAGCGCAACGCATCGGGCAGCGGCGAGGAGTAGCTGGACTCCATCAGTTCCAGTTGGGCATCCTGGTCATCGAGAATCTTCAGGAAGAACATCCAGCAGAGCTGGGAGATGCGTTGGGCATCTCCATCGACACCTGCGTCTTGGCGCATGATGTCCTGGATTGACTTGACTACGGTTCGTACTGACATCAATTACGCCACCTCATACAGAGCATCTTGGAGTTCGTGCACTGCCTGTTCGAATCCGGCCTTGGAGCCGAACTGTCGGATGAGTTCCACTGGTGTGCCGATACTGTCGATCGGCGGAATCTGCAGAATCCGTGGATCGCCGAGGTCTACGACCCCTTCGTCTTGGTACTTCTGCAGCAGGGCATCGAGGACGGCACGAGCCTGTGGGCCGTACTTTGCGAAGACGTCCCGCTTTCGCACGTTCTCAGCCCGCTCACGCCGGGTTAGCGGCGGGCGCCCATACGCCACGTGGCAGATGAGGTCGAACGCATCGAGGTCGGGGTTGACTTCGTCGGCAAGCGGTTCGAGGCGTAAGCCCTCGTCTTCTAGCTCGTCGATGATGGCTTGTTTCCGGTCGGACTCGTTCCACCGCTTGAGAAAGGTGTCGAGCGATGCGAACTGGTTGGTGACCGCTCGCTTCGAGTAGTCCCGAAGGCTCTCGGTGATGAGCTTGCCGTCGGCATCGAGATACTTCACCCGCTCGGCGATGATCGTGACGAGCACGCCGTTGACGTAAATCTTCCGGCTGTCCGGCTCGTCTGGCTTGAGTGAGATGTCGTTTCCAGCATCGACAACAACCTCATCTTCGCCGATCTCAACGGTGGCGTCGTCTGGCGGAACGATGGACTCGTCGTCATCCGGCTCGTAAATCTGAACGGGCTCTCCATCGAAGTCTGGGTCGGCGAAATGGTGGGTCGCACCTCGGAAGTCCATGAGGGTGAAGTAGTACTTGTGGGTGTCCTCGTGGACACGTGTTCCCCGCCCGAGAATCTGCTTGAACTCGGTCATGGAACCAACTGGCCTGTCGAGCACGATGAGCCGACACGTCTGTGCATCGACCCCAGTGGACAGCAGCCGGGACGTTGTCACGAGCACTGGGAACTTGGCTTCAGGATCGATGAAGTTGCCGAGCTGATCCTGGCCCTCTGGATCGTTGCCGGTTATGCGCATGACGTACCGGCGATTCTCGCCGACGAGGTCGGGGTTCTCGTTGATGAGCGCTTGGCGCATCCGAGCTGCGTGCTCCTGATCGACGCAGAAGAGGATCGTCTTCTGGAACCGGTCACCGCTCTCCTTGAGGAACTCGGTCACACGCTTTGCGACCAGCTTCGTACGGTCGTCGATCACGAGGTTCCGGTCGAAGTCCTTCTGGTTGTAGATCCGATCCGGAATCTCCTCGCCCTCACGATCCGTCTTTCCCTTGATGGGGCGGTATCCCTCCACATCGACATCGATGTGGACGTTGATGACTTTGTACGGAGCGAGAAAGCCGTCCTGGATGCCTTGCTTGAGCGAGTACGTGTAGACGGGTGGGCCGAAGTAGTGGATGTTGGAGACGTACTTCGTCTCCTTGGGCGTCGCCGTCAGGCCGATCTGCGTGGCACCGGAGAAGTACTCAAGAATCTCTCGCCAGGCAGCATCTTCGTCGGCGCTTCCACGGTGGCACTCATCCACCACGATGAGGTCGAAGAATCCAGGCGAGAACTCACGGAAGAGCTTCTGCCGTTCGTCTGGACCGGTGAGCGCTTGATACAGGCCAAGGTAGATTTCGTACGAGGAGTCGATGCGGCGCTTCTTGTCAATGGCCGTAGCGATGGTGGTGGTTGACCCGCCTTCGGCCTCGATTGTCTTTGAGCCCGTGCTGAGCTTCGCCATCGCTCCCTTGAATGGACGGAAGTCGTTGACCATCGTCTGATCGATCAGGACGTTGCGGTCTGCGAGGTAGAGGACCCGCTTCTTGCGTCCGCCCTTCCAGAGCCTCCAGATAATCTGGAACGCCGTGTAGGTTTTGCCGGTGCCAGTCGCCATGACGAGGAGCACACGGTCTTGGCCCTTGGCGATGGCTTCGGTCGCTGCGTTGATTGCGTTGCGTTGGTAGTACCGGGGCTCCCGGCCACCGCCGTCATCGAAGTAGTCCTGGAGGATGGCCTCTTCAACCTCGGGAGACAAACCCTTCCACTGCCGGTACCTTTGCCAAAGTTGTTCAGGGCTCGGGAAGGCATTGAGCGCCAGGGTTGACTCCAGCTCTGGGCTGGTCCCAGTCCGATCGTGAAAGACGAAGCCGTCTCCGTTCGACGAGAAGACGAACGGGATGTTGAGGATGTCGGAGTACCCCAGGGCTTGTTGCATGCCGTCGCCGATGGAGTGGTTGTTGTCCTTCGCCTCGATGATGGCGATGGGGATGTTGGGCTTGTAGTACAGGACGTAGTCCGCAAATTTCGACTTCCCTCGGGTGACCATCTTTCCTCGGACGTGGATCTGTCCCTTGGTGAAGTGAACCTCCCGTGCGATCTGGGTCTGCTCTTGCCACCCGGAGGCAAGGACTGCCGGAGTAATGAACTTGGCGCAGATGTCGGCCTCGCTGAGGTCCTTCTTGCTCATCCCAGCTCCTGTCCGAACCGACAGGTCTGGTCTGGCCCCACAACAGCACCCGGCCGAGCGTGAACCACCAGCTCACCGGCACTTTGGGTGACCTGGACGTGGTTACCTCCCAAGTTCCGGGTAGGCGAGAGTTGAGAGCCAAGTCGTCGAGGCATGCTCGTATGGTACGACACAGTCCGTCCGTCGAGCGCCCTTTGGGCAGGTCAGAGCGGTCACGAAGCCGACACTGTCCCCTTCTCAATGGGTCGAGCTGTTGTTATCGGTGACGGGACCACCAACGTCGCCTCTTGGGAAGTCCTGCCGTCATATATCCGCTGTCTCTTAGGCGACGAGTTCCGTCAGGACGCCCTGCGATTCGAGGGCGACGATCGATCCCGATCAGCTCCGGAGCGGGCTCGGTTGAGCCGCTCGACGGTGAGCGCATACACCCGTTTCATGACCATGAGAAGGATGAGGGCCATATGGAGTGCAAGCGCTAAGCCAATGGCCGTACTGATCCTGAGGGCTAAGTGCGAGCTGACACTTGCGACGACGAACACGGCGGAGGTGACGATGCAGACCAGAGACGCATACCCTGAATTTGCAGCCAGCTCTTGCAAATACGTGGCGTGTGAGGAGGTATCGGGACCCGGTGCGGGCGATGAATCTGCCCAGTCCATTGCCCGTTCGGAAACCTGCAACATGACACCGAAGAGGAAGGCGCTGAGGAGACCGGCAACCGTCAGGAGCCCAACACTCGCACCAGTGGGTAGTTTCAACTTGAGAAAGAACGACGCTACGCCGAGGAGTATTGGAAGCACTTCGAGAACAAGCACATCCTGGATGCGCCGAGTTCCGGTGCGGATATCAATGTACGTGCGACGATGAGCCGTGATAATTCCACGGGGATCGGACTTCATGTTGTTCCGAGACATGCCGATTCCTCGACTAGGTGCTTACTCTGCCGAGAGCAGAGCGCAGACCATCGAAGAGACTTGCAGAAGTCGGCTCGCCATTCTCGATGGTTAGGTTTTGCATGTCTTCGGTGAAGGGGTGACCTGCATCAGGCTTTTCGATATTGAAGGTGCGACGAGTCTCACCGTCGAGCACAACCTCCACTTTCGCTGTATCGAAGGTGATCCCTTCGAACTCGACAATCTCATCGAACGCTGAGTGGTCACCACCCAAGAATCGCTGCACGAGCGTAGAGAGAACCCGTGCAGCCTTACCGGGAGTTGAGATATCCAACTCCAAGCGACCGATGGCACCAGCTGGTACCCAGCGGTCGGTCGCAGCAGAGGCCCGGTCGTTTGGCCGTTCCGTTTTGACGAGCTTCACCTTATCGATACGACCCTGATCTACGGCTTCCTTGAGGACTGAGCCCTGGACATATGGCGTCAGTTCCAACACAAGGTCTGGGTATTCGTGACCAAACTGCTCACGGATACCCTTTTCCAATAATCCCTTGGACCCTCGGCCGTTGTTGACATGGATCGCCAGCCAACCCAATTTTTGTGCAGGTGGAAGTCGGAAGAGACCCCCGCATCGAAGTAACTGGGTATGTTCAGGCTCCTGACGATGAAGAAGATCGCCATCCGGATTCACAATGTCAGCAGCGACTCCACTCTGTCCGTTCTGCATGATGACGAGCAGTTCGTCATTCTCTATCTTGGACTCGGTGCACTTCACTACCTTTGACTCGTCACCGCTGATGGACTCGAAGTCGTCGAGGTAGCCCTGCAGGACGGTCGTCAGACTCGTCCCCTGTTCGTCGAAGTCACCGAGGAGTCTGAATTCGCCCGAGGTGTCGCGCTTTTGACGCACCTTGACTGTGTACACCGCTGCTCTATGGCTCATGGTCTCTTCTCGGGCTCCCGTTGTGCTGCAGCCATCCCGGAGGTGAGTCCGGGATGTCCTGATGAAACGATGATACGGGACGGGTGTGTCCTCTAGCTGGGTCTTGAGGCCCAGCTGACGGCATTCCGAGGAGTGCCGAGTGATGCCGCCGTCAGCCGACCACGATCACGTGATCGGCCACGACAACGCCGTACCGGCTGCACGCTGCGGCGATGGTACGGAAGGAGCGCTCCTCGCCTTCGGTGGCGCTCGAAGCGCCGTAGCGACGGTAGCGGACGAGGATGCAGGTGCTGGACCGGCACGCTTGCGTCCCGAAGAGGATCGGGCGAGCGGACAGGTGAGCCGCTTGTACCCAGCCAATAGTGAGGATGGCCGTACCGACGAGGCGGTGCCGGTCGTCCAGGTACAACGCCATCGTGATGTCCTCCCGATGGTTGCGGAGCAGGTCCCGGGTGAGCTGGGCTGCTGACGTCGGATCGTCGATCCGGCGTGGCAGGTTGAGGGATGCCTCAGAGACAGCGTCGGGGTGGCTGTTGATTCTGACCCGACGGGGTCGGAACAACGAGCGGATGCGGATAAAAGTAGTCGGGACCATCGTGGTGCCCTCCAGTGAGAGTGGATTCATGGAGAGGACGGACCCACCCACGGACGGAGCAGAGCGCCCGAAGGACACGAGCAGAGCGAGCATCCTGAGCACGTCTTGAGGCCGGAGCACTACCGGAGGGGGTGGTACAGGTACAGGAGTGGAGCCACACGAAGCTGGTGAGGTGCCATCGAGGCCGACGTACGCTGCATCAGCGACGTTTGTCACCGGCCCCACGGGTCAGACGCCACGACCTGACCATGAGGAGACTCTGGGCTCTCCATTTAACCGGAGTGGGCACAAGATGTTGCGTCCGACTCGTAGGCTCGAACTATGGGACGAAAAACCAGTCAGGGGCTATTTCGATGGACATGGTCGAAGGCTGCAGAACATCGTGTCAGATGGCCGATGGGTCTAGCCGTGGTACTTGCCGCCCTAACGGACTTTGCAGATATGAAAATCCCAACTCATCGGGGATCGCCCATAACGGTTTTCTTCATGGCCCTCGGCCTGGCAGCAGTTTTCATCATTTTGGTCTCACTTGTTTTTGCTGCGATTCAGTATCGACGCACCGCTCGCCACGGGATTCTTGTCCCTCGGGGATGGTCTGCAATCGTGGATGGCGGCACTCATGTGGTTGGGACTCGGCCCGTATTCGCTGAAACTGACAAGGGAACTCTTGTTCCACCCGATTTTGAAGTCGTCAAGATGGGTCCGGGAGTAGTCACCGACGATATGGGGAACACGATCGCTAACCGTGTCTGGTATCGCGGTGGGTCGAGCAGCAACGTGATGATCGGGTGATGGCCGTTCTGCTAATTGTAACGTCGGCACATCCAAGCCGATCTCGTGGATGCAGGCGATCAGCACGTACAGGTTGTGGCAGATCACCTTGCACAGAACCTCGTTCATCTGCCCGGTGAAGCCCCTCGGGTCGCGACCACAAGATGTAGGGGTTACTCCGGTTAAATGGAGAGCCCAGAGGAGACTTATGACCTGCAAGACGGAGTCGTGAGCGGACTCACAGACCCCGAGATCGTGCGCATCGTCAACCGCTACATCGGGGTATCCGGCGGGTACCTGGGCCTACCGGACCGCTTCACGGTTCGGACCCACGCCGATTTCTATGCGGAGTACTGCGATCTGTCCGTTGACTTGAGCCCGTTCGAGGGGACGACTCGGCAAACGTTCATGGCAGCCCTTGCATCCTTGTCTCCCAGGGACCAAGCGAAGGTGCTCCGGGGCGTCATCGAGCGATTCCCGCCCGACGAACCAGGAGCCCCAGCCAGCCGTCCGGCGACCCATGCCGTGCTGACGGCGTACATCGAGCGGCTGGAGTCCGGACCCCTCATCACCAGCCAAATCCCGCAGATCACGAGCGACGTCGTCCTGATGCCGAGAACCTCATCTCGACCCAAGGTTCCGGTCCCACGAGTGCCGTGGACCGGGTCCACACTGTGCTCCACGGCTACCTCATCGCCGTCTGCGATGGGGCCGGGATCGCCTACGGGGAGCGGCAGACCATGGTCGCCCTCCTCCGGAAGCTGGAGGCGGAACATCCAAGCCTTGCCGACTTGGGTCCTCGCTCCCAGGACATCAAGACCGTCCTGAACGCCAGCGCCAGCATCCTTGACGCCCTTCTTCCGGTTCGGAACCAGGGGAGCATGGCCCACCCGAACGCCGAGCTGCTCGGAGAGCCGGAGGCTCGGCTCATCATCAACGTCGGGACGACCCTCCTCAACTACCTCGACGCCAAGCTCTCGTGACTGCCAGAGAAAATCTTGAAGCCTCCCTGGCATCCCATGGAAATCCCATGAACGCTCCGGAGATTGCCCGGAACATCTCTCCTGCCCCAAGGCCGTGTGTCGCACATCCGGCCAGGTCAGAAGCTAAATCTGGACCACGCCAGTCTACTGTCGACTACCCGTCAGACCGTCGAAATAGGTCTCATAACCCGAAGGTCGTGGGTTCAAATCCCATTCTCGATGATCCGTTTGGCATGCACGCGCTTGAGGCGGCATCCGTCAGCACGTTCCATCGGCGGGGCGGGAATCGCCTCATTCAGTCGCAGTGCGGATGGCACTTTTCATCCGGGAGTCAGTGCCTTCCCGAGGGCTGTGGCCGCATCTCGGTCCCGTTCTGGCAGAGCGTGGGAGTAGACCTTCAGCGTCACCGAGGCGTCCCGGTGGCCCAGCCGCCCGGCGACGGTACGCACATCATGGCCGGCTCCGATGAGCTCCGTGGCGGCGAAGTGACGCAGCGCGTGCAGGTGAGTGTCCACCCCGACCTTCGTGGCGATTGACCTTACGTAGTGGCTCACGGTGTCGGGAGCAATCGGGCGTACAAGGTCGTAGGTGAAGATGGGGGAGTCAGGCGTCACGGAGATTCCCAGGTCAGCGGCCCGGTCCGCGGTAACCCTCAGGTGACGCTTTAGGGTTTCTTCCCCGAAGGTGTCGAGGGCCAGACGCCTGGCGGCGTGGGTCTTCGTGTCCTTCGTGATGAGCTGCCCCCGGCCCATCGTGGCGACCGATCGCTCGATGGTCAGGGTGTGGCAAGTCCAGTCCACGTCACGCCACCGGAGCCCGCACAACTCACCGCGTCGGGCTCCGGTCACCGCAGCCAGGGCGATGAGCGTGGCCATATCCGGGTCGTCTGCATCGGCGGCCTGGATCATGGCCTGCACCTCGGCCACCGTGGGAGCCCCGACGGTCTTCGAGACCAGCTTTGGCGGGCTGGCATCTGTGGCCGGGTTGGACGCGAGGAACTTCCACTTGACGGCCTGCCGGAAGCCGGCCCGCAGGATGGCGTGTACCTGTCGCACCGATGCTGGGGCAAGTCCCTCGTCGGTGAGGCCCTGGTAGAACTCGTCCAGCTCGAGGGCGGTGACTTTCCGGGCCGGCACGTGCCCGAGGGTCGGGCTGATGCGTTGGTCAATGAGGCGCCTGTACTCCCGCAGGGTGGTGGGGGAGCGACCCTCGCTTGTGATCTGCTTCAGCCACTTGACGAGCAGCTGGTCGACCGTGATGCCGGCTCCGGCCGTCCTACCGCTTAGGTTGCCCTCCAACTCCTTGACCAGCTTCGCCAGGGCCTTGTCAGCGGTGGTGACCTCG
>Ga0182014_10006684_pt1 | contig 12292 bp, 9 predicted proteins | sample 612S2DmetaG_FD_120489 | JGI IMG/M metagenome (GOLD analysis project Ga0182014, IMG submission 120489) | Permafrost microbial communities from Stordalen Mire, Sweden - 612S2D metaG | ecosystem: Environmental > Terrestrial > Soil > Wetlands > Permafrost | place: Sweden: Stordalen | collected... | reverse complement strand
TATGAGAAATATATTATGTCGAACCCTCGTTGACTCCGCCTCCGATCCCAAATTGGTGTTTTTGACCGGAGATCTTGGATTTCAGGCCCTGGAGCCCTTGCGGGATGCTCTGGGAGAGCGCTTTATCAATGCGGGCGTAGCCGAACAAAACATGGTTTCCGTTGCAGCCGGCCTGGCCAGAACAGGTCTGAGGCCCTGGGTGTACAGTATCGCCCCTTTTGTCTATGCGCGCCCCTACGAGCAGATTCGCAACGATATCTGCATGCACCGCCTGCCGGTGATACTGGTCGGAAATGGAGGCGGATATGCATACGGAGCGATGGGAGTGACGCATCACGCGCTGGAAGATTATGGAGCGCTTCTTTGCCTGCAAAATATGAAGGTGTGCGTGCCTGCATTCGCTATGGACGTGCCGGTCATTATCGGGCAACTCATGCGGCAGTCTGGCCCTGGGTACCTGCGCCTCGGAGTCTGCGAACTTCCTCGGGACATGGAATTGCCCGAATATGCAGCGTGGCGCCGCCTGCTCGGAGGAAAAGGCCCGACAATGGTTGTTGCAGGGCCGCTGGCCGGCGCCATCTTAGGCGCCGCTGCCGCCTTGCCCCGGGAACAGCAGCCGGACTTATGGGTGGTGACCGAACTGCCGCTTAGCCCTGAGTCGATCCCGGAAGACCTTCTTGGCAGCCTGCGTTCATCACAGCGGCTGATCGTCGTGGAAGAACATGTTTCAAGCGGCGGTGTCGGTCAAATGTTGTCCTGTTGCCTGGCGCTTATGGGCAGGATGCCCCCGGTTTTTACGCATCGCTGTGCTCTCGGATATGTTTCGGCTCGCTATGGCTCTCAGAAATTCCATCGGAAGGAATGCGGTCTGGATCCGGATAGCATTTTGAAGGAATTATGTCAATGAGCAGGGACCTGGAACAAGCAATAGCCCGTTTGCAGGGCCCCATACTGATCTTGGGGGCAAGCGGATTCATCGGTTCAAACCTGTTGCGGATGATACTGGAACATCGATCGGATGTGGTCGGCACCTCGACTTATCCGGCAGCGTGGCGCCTTGAGAAGCTTCCCGAGGATAATTTGCGGGCGGTGGACCTCCTGGTCGAATCCAATCTGGACAATCTCCTCGAAGACGTCAAACCGCGCACTATTTTCAACTGTGTCGGATATGGCGCCTATTCGTTTCAGCAGGAGAGCGAACTCATATATGAGACCAATTTCAACCTGACGGCAAAACTGCTCCAAAAGTTGGCCCTTCGGAAGATTGCGTGCTACGTTCATGCCGGAAGTTCTTCCGAATATGGAGACCGTGCTTCGGGACCCCTGGAAGATGATTCGCCCGCGCCAAACAGTGATTATGCCGTTTCGAAGCTTGCCTGCGCAAATTTGCTTTACTACTACGGCCGGAAGAAAAAACTGCCCTGCGCTAATCTCCGTTTGTACTCGGTATACGGACCCATGGAGGATTCGTCGCGTTTAATACCCACCGTCGTGCGCTGTGGATCGCAGGGACATTACCCTGAATTCGTCAATCCGGCCATATCGCGTGATTTTATCTACGTCGATGAAGCCTGCGAAGCTTTCATTAAGGCCGCGCTCTATCTTCGCGAAGACAACTATGGTGATTCTTTCAACATCGGCAGCGGTAAAAAGACGACAATTCACGATGTGGCCGAGATCGCCAGGGAGTTGTTCGCAATAGGAGAGGCGCCTTCCTTTTCGATGCCCGCCCGGCATTGGGACACGAGCTTCGATTGGTTTGCCGATTCGCGCAAAGCCAGGGAACTGCTCGACTGGGAATCGAACATCGATTTCAGGGAGGGACTGATACGGACTATTGAGTGGTATCGCAACTTCCCGGAAAAAGAGAAATATCAGCGTCTCTCGAAACAATACGGACTGGATGTCAAGTACAGCGTTAGCGCAGTGGTTGCGTGCTATAAGGACGCCCAGGCAATCCCAATAATGTACGAACGGCTCAAGAGCACATTTGAAAAGCTTCGCATCGAACATGAAATAATCTTCGTAAATGATAACAGCCCGGATGAGAGCGAGGAGGCCATCCGTGAGTTGACGCGAAAGGACAGGCGGGTGATCGGAGTGTCCCACTCACGCAATTTCGGGTCCCAGTCAGCTTTCCGAAGTGGAATGGAGATAAGTTCAAAAAATGCGTGCGTGCTTCTGGACGGTGATCTTCAGGACCCGCCGGAGCTTATTGAGTCTTTCGTGCTCAAATGGCGCGAAGGCTACGATGTGGTGTATGGAAGGCGTGTGAAGCGTGAAGCGCCTCTGCTTATGCAGGTTGCCTATAAGCTTTTTTATCGCGTTTTCGACAAATTCTCGTATCTGTCCATTCCCCGGGACGCGGGCGATTTTTCGCTTTTGGACAAACAGGTTATTCTTTGCATGCTGCAATTCCCGGAACGCGACCTGTTTCTGCGGGGTGTTCGCGCTTTCGTCGGCTTCAAGCAGACCGGCGTAGATTACATACGTCCTGAACGTATGTTTGGACGCTCGACTAATAGTCTCGTAAAGAACCTCGCGTGGGCCAAAAAAGGGATACTCTCTTTTAGCACCACTCTTTTGTCAATGCTGAGCTTTCTTGGAGGCTGCCTGTTTCTGGCGACGCTGCTCCTGGTCCTTTTACAGGTAATATCGAGGATCGTGGCGCCCAGTCTGTCCCCGAAAGGCGTCACAATTTTGCTGATCAGCATATTGTTTTTTGGGTCAATCAATCTCCTTGCGATAGGCATAATCGGAGAATACATCGCCAAGATTTTTGAGGAAGTGAAGCGAAGGCCTCATTTTATTCGGCGAAACATAATCAAAGGCGGTCAAGTTCGCGCCTCTGTAAATAAGCGGATGGGCGATTGACCGAACCAAGATGAAAATAGAAATGGTTACCCGTTTGTGCCCGGTGTGCTGCTCTGCGGATCAGTCACATATTTTCGCTGAGGCTGACTTTGATCCCGCAGCATGGGACGAGTATGCTTTTGCCTCGCGTAAGACGCCGGAATACATGCACTACCGCCTAATCTCCTGCCCTCGTTGTGATCTGCTGTATGCTTCCCCATTGCCTGGTTTGGAAATGCTCGCTCAGGCTTATATGGATGCGGCATACGATGCCGGCGTGGAATCAGAGTATGCGAGCAAAACCTATGCAGGGTTCCTGCCGGCCATAATGCGCCGGCTTCCCGATCTTGGCGGCGCGCTTGATATCGGAACCGGCGATGGCGCATTCCTCGCTCAGTTGCTCGCTCGAGGTTTTGAGTGCGTTGTGGGGGTGGAGCCTTCGAAAGCGGCTATGTCCGCCGCCATTGGTTCCGTGAAACCCTTCATTCGCCATGGCCTGTTCCGGGTGGAGGACTTCCGGGAGGAAAGCTTTAGCCTGGTCACCTGTTTCCAAACCGTGGAGCACCTTTATGACCCGCTCAAGCTTTGCCGTGATGTATTCGCACTCTTAAAACCCGGTGGCGCGCTATTTTTGATATGCCATAACAGGCGTTCGTGCTCGGCCCTTTTCCTCGGGTTGAAGTCCCCCATCTTCGACACCGAGCATCTGCAACTGTTCTCGCACAGCAGCGCCTTCTTCCTCCTCGATAAGGCCGGTTTTAAAAACATAGGGATCATGCCGGTGCTGAATAAATACCCGTTGCACTACTGGCTCAAGCTCTCGCCATTGCCCCTAAAACTCAAGCAAGAAGCCCTGGCGCGCCTGCGCAGGCGCCATTTTGGGAATCTGTCCATATCGCTGCCTGCCGGGAACATGGCGGTTGTCGGATACAAATCAAGGAGCTGTTCTATCTGAACCCAACACGGCAACATGGATTAACCCGATTATGCTGTTTAGTTCCCTGCATTTCCTCTTTTTCTTTATCATTGTAACCTCATTGTATTTTTCGCTCCCGCATAAGTGGCGTTGGCTGTTGTTGTTGCTCGGCAGTTGTTACTTTTACATGGCCTTTGTTCCCATCTATATCGTGATCCTCGGCTTTACCATCATAGTGGATTATTTCGCCGGCATCCTGATTGAGAAAAGCACGGGCCAGGCTCGACGGTTATTCCTTATCTGTAGCCTGATCGCCAATATTGGCGTACTGGCGGTCTTCAAATATTACAATTTCATAAACACGAATCTGGGATTTCTTTTACGAGGGTTCGGCCAGAACGATCCATTGCCTTACCTGTCAATCCTGCTGCCAATCGGTCTGTCTTTTCATACTTTTAAAGCGATGAGCTATACCATAGAGGTTTTCCGGGGGAATCAGAAGGCGGAACATCATTTTGGTATTTACGCCCTTTACGAAATGTTCTATCCCCTGCTGGTCGCCGGCCCGATTGAGCGTCCTCAGCACCTGCTGCATCAGTTCCGCGAGCGACATTATCTTGATTATGACCGCGTGGTTGACGGCTTGAAATTGATGGCCTGGGGATTGTTTCAAAAAGTGGTGATCGCAGACCGGTTAGCGGTTGTCGTAGACCATGTATACGATAATCCCCAAATGGGCAATGGCCTGTCTTTCGCCATTGCCACTCTGTTTTTCGGATTCCAGATACTCTGCGATTTTTCAGGCTATTCCGACATGGCCATCGGCGCTGCCCGCGTGATGGGTTTCAGCCTGATGGAAAACTTCAACCGCCCATACCTGGCCCGCTCTATCCCGGATTTCTGGCGCCGCTGGCATATCTCGCTTTCAACCTGGTTCAGGGATTACCTCTACATCCCTCTGGGAGGGAGCCGAGTAACTATCCCCCGCTTGTATATGAACCTGTTTGTAGTGTTCCTGGTCAGCGGGCTCTGGCACGGCAGCAACTGGACGTTTGTCGTCTGGGGGGCGCTGCATGGGTTCTATTACGTTTTTGCCGTGATGACGAAGGAGTTGCGCAGGCGTATTCGGGAAAAACTGAGAGTTCCCGAGTTTCCCCTGCTCCAGACTCTGACAACCTTCACGCTGGTCAGCGTGGCGTGGGTGTTCTTTCGGGCCGGCAGCCTGAATGTGGCGCTCCACATGATTAAGCGTATGATTACCGATATCCCCATGATATCGAGCTTGACTCTGCAACGGTTATCAGCCCAGTTAAATCTGGGCGTGTCCGAGCAGGAACTCATGATGTGTTTTCTGGTAATCCTGATCCTTAATACAGTTCATATTATGCAGAACCGGGTCAATTTGGCTCTGTTCGTAAAACAGCGTTCGCCTTTGCTGCGATGGGCGATTTATTACGGCGCCGTCTTCTCCATCATTCTGCTGGGTGTGTTCGAAAACCGGCAATTTATCTATTTCCAATTCTAATTATGAAAAACCAGGGAACAATTAAGGTACTCCTTAAACTGAGTCTACTCTCATTGCCGATTCTGCTGCTGACGGCGTACTATGTTATTGACGACCCATTTAAAGTCATAAAATCTTACGATACCTACTATCGTGCAGGCTGCCCTAACTACGTGGGGCTCAACCGGGATTATGTCTCCACTGAAACTTTCCTCCGGCATCACGATGAAATGAAGTGGGATTCCTTTATTTTTGGTAATTCACGTTCGATCTTCGACGAGGTGAATGATTGGGCGGCGTATATTGACTCTGACCGGACTTTCCATTTTGACGCCTCCGGAGAGTCCATCTATGGGATCATGTGCAAACTACGGCTTATGGAGCGGCGCGGAACCCCGGTCCGAAACGCTTTGATCGTCATGGACGTGGCGACGCTCAGGGAGGTGAACAATTCCAGGGGACATCTTTTTCTCAAACATCCCCTGCTCTCCGGACAGAGCTGGATCACCTTTGAACTGGAGTATCTTAAAACCTTCTTTTCCAGTAGATTCCTGGTGGTCTACCTGGACTTTAAACTTTCCCATAAAATCAAGCCCTATATGATCGCTGATGATATCATGGATAACCGCCATCTCGATTATTATCTTCAACATAACGAGATTCATTACGCAGAATATGAAGAACTTATCCATAGCAATCCCGACGCCTATTACCAACATCGTGAGGCCGTCTTCTCTGTCCGTCCCGCAACTTTGGTCGTCACCCCATCAATAATCCATGAGCCTCAAAAGGCATTGCTGAGGGAAATATCCCGGATGCTGAACAGCCAAAAAACAAATCTCAGGATTGTGATTAGCCCGCTCTATGATCAAAAGAAATTCAATCCGGCCGATTTGGCGTATCTGCAAGACCTTTTCGGTGAAGATCGAGTCTACGACTTCTCCGGCATTAACGACATCACCAACGATAAGTTCAACTATTACGAACCCTCCCATTACCGTCCACATATCGCCAGGAAGATCATGGCCTTGATCTATGGGACCCGGGGATTAATTCCTAAACGCCCAAATCCACAAGTTCCGTAATCCATAGCTATCTTTGTAAATCCTGTCTAAGCTTTATCTCGACGCTCCGCGAGGGGGCTCTGCGGTGAACGGGCGCTCACTGCCTGCTGCATCGCGGCCAGGAATTCGGCCCCATTCCGGATAACCTCTTCATCGACATCGAAGGTCGTGCTGTGATGGCCGCCGCCGACAGGGGCGCCAAAAAGAACGAACAACGCCCTGCCCCCCCTGCTCTGAACACGCTCCATCATAACGGTCACGTCTTCGGAGGCATTGAAGGCGGCCTCCTGTATTACCTGGACAGTCGACGGGAGTTTCTCGGCGATTGATGTCCCCAGTTCCACCAACTCGGGGGAACTCTCGGCGCTGAGCGCTGTGGCCGCGTGTTCGATCTCGATGGCCAGGTCGTACATCTTCGCGGCGCCTTCCAGCACCTCCCTGGCTTTCAGGGCCATGAACTCATTGATCTCATTGGTCACGCCGCGCGTTTCCATGCGCAAGTAAGCCTTGTCGGGAATAATGTTCCATGCCGTCCCCGCCTGCATTACCCCCACGTTGACGCGTGAAGCACCATCGGCATGCCTGGCGATGGCGTAAAGATTGCTTACAGCCGCACATGCGCCCAGCAAAGCATTTTTGCCGTCGTTTGGACGCAGCGCCGCGTGTGCGGCGCGTCCGCGATAGGTGACCTCGAATCGCGACAGCGCCATAAAACTTTTCACGTTCATGGCGATCTGCCCGAGTTGTTTCATGCTTATGCCAACATGGCCGCCGAACAGAAAATCCAGGTCGTCCACCACCTTTTTTTCAACCATCGCCACGGCCCCGCCAAGGTTCTCCTCGCTGGGCTGAAACACAAATTTAACCGTGCCCCTTAGAGTTTCGCGGTTTTCGGCGAAATGCGCGGCCAGCAGCAATCCTATGGCCGTATGAACGTCATGGCCGCACATGTGCGCATAACCGGGGTTCTGCGAGATGAATCCTTGCGCTGCGGGCCGATGAGAGGGATCGCTGGACTCAAGAATTTCAAGACTGTCGATGTCGAAGCGGAAACCGACCGTTGGTCCGGGCAGCGCCCCCTTTAGAACACCGACTACCCCGGTATAGCCGCCCCTGGCGGGCGCAATGAACCGCTCCTTTATTCCGGACGCGATCGCCCGGCCGTATTCAGCCTCCAGCGTTTGCAGATCGGGTACGACCACACGCTTATCGGCTTCGATAATATCTTTGCCAAGCAGCAGATCGTATCCCCACTCGGCGAGTTTTTCCGCTACAAAGCCTGTGGAGTAAAACTCCAGCCATGCCGGCTGCGGATTGCGGTGCAATTGGCGCCGCCATTGTACGGCTTCCTGGTAATGGGCGGCGATTGTTTCTGAGGGTCTTCGCTCTGATGGACTCATGCTTCGTATCCTCCTTTGATTATTCCTGCAACTCGTCTTTAATCAGACAATAGGATATCATAGAAGCAATTGGTCCTGCAAAACAGTACCGGAAGCGGGAAAGACAGAGGGGGCGGCAAATCGGCGCGAGAAAAACGGAAGAGGGTCCAAACAAAGTGGGCGAATATTGCTCTCGCCGCAGCGGATTTGAGCTCAGACGGCTTGTCCGCTCGCTTCTTGAGTGGCCCGATTTTGAGGAAGCGCTGAAAAAGATCGATATCCCCCCGAAAAAAATAATAAACCCGCTGCTCTGTTTCCTGTTCGAAACCGACGAACTGATCAGGTGGAGGGCGGTCCGGGGGGTGGGGATCACCGTATCCGCAATCGCTGAAACGGCCCTCGAACCGGCCCGCACCATCATGCGGCGGCTTATCTGGAGCCTCAACGACGAATCGGGAGGCATCGGCTGGGGCGCACCCGAGGCGATGGGGGAGATAATGGCCGAAAACGAAGCCCTCGCCCGCGAATATTATCGAATCCTTGTCTCATATATAGATGAAAATGGTAACCTGCTCGAAAACAATGAGCTTGAACGCGGAGTCATGTGGGGGATTAACAGGCTTGCACAGAAAAGGCCTGAACTCTTGCGCGAATGGACCGGTCCGGTCCAGGCGCAGTTGAAATCCCCCGACCCGGTGAAAAGAGGGCTTGCGCTCCGGACGCTGCTTTTCCTTGCGGCGGGGGCGCACCCAAAATCCCGGCCCTTAGCAAGGTGGGCGGCTGAGCAGCCTTCGCCGCCGCCGGGGCCTGCCCCGTACGCTCACCCTGGGGCAGCGGCCAACTTGGCTGGCGGTCCCGGTCCCCAAACCCTGGCGCTGCTTCTGCCGCCTTTACTCAAGGACCAATCCGAAATTCGCATATTTCAGGATGGATCTTTCGCCGAGCACAAAATCTGCCGCATGGCCTCGGAACTCCTCGACCTTACGGTTTCTGGAGGATTACAATTTGCTCCTGTATCTTCCGCCTGAGCTCAAGAGGGTCGGATATATTGTGGAATGGGTCCCTTGTGCCGCCGGTTCCACTTACCGTAATTGACCCATATCCAAGAATTCTGCCTAAAATATCCTGATTCACTTGAATTGCTTCAATCTTGCTAAGCAACACTTCAAGGGAGTTTCTGCGGATAAAACCTACTTTCGCTATAGCTCGATGGTTTGTCACCGCAAATTCGGAGGCCGAAAAGTTAATGAATGACGAAATCGCTTTGGCTATAGCGATAAGGATGAACAAGCAACCGGCGGTTGCCGCAGCATGGCCGCCACGGCTAATAAACATGATTGCGGCAATGAACCAGATTACAGGCCAAAGAAAAATTACCCAGTGCAACCTGGCCCTGTAAAGTATGTGTTCGTCATTCATCAGATTTTCTTCGATGTAACTCATCTTTCCTCCCTCAGCCGTCGTTCTTGAAAAGAAGATGATCACCGCTTTTTCATCCGTGCCCGTTTGCTTTCCTCTGTGCTCTGTGGTGAATGCCCCCGGCCCTGGTGAATTGCATGGCCAGGCTGAGACTGCAGGAAACTCTTGAGGGTGGGCAGGTTCCCCGCCGAATCATAAGGCAGATCGAACAATCTCCCACCCTCGTAAGATTCGATCCAGGGTTCGTTGCGGACTGCCTCCGCCAGCGCACTGGAGACGGCCAGCCACTCCAGGGACTTGGTGTCTGAAATCCATGCGGCTCTCACGCGGTCGGGAGTCCATATTCCTATGGTCCGGAGCGCGGCGTCCATTGCTTCCCGATCCGATTCAAACGCCAGGGGAATACGTCCCTTCTCGGGCGCCACTGCGCTCACACAGTTAGTGATGGTAGCTTTGAAGTCGATCTTCTCGACAGCCCTGCGCGTGGTGTAGTCCGCAAGACCGATTCCTGTAGCGTTTCCGCCCGACGTTTCGGAAAGATCTCTCACAACGATTCGGGTAATTCTCGGGCTCTCGCACTCCTTCTCATATACGTTCATGATACGGCCCACTACTTTCGTATCCATTCCGGTCCCTGAGATCTCCTTGCCGATCTCGTCTATGAGCAGGATGTCCAGTTCTTCAAAAGGCAGCTTAGGTTTGTAAATCTTAGATTCCTGCAAGAGTTGAGGTTCTCTGGCGACGACTTCGCCTGCCGGGATGGCTTCCACCCTTCGCAACCGGTTGGAATGGTCCTCGAGGAGCGCGACTGCTCCAAGTATCCTGAGATTCCTGAAAAGAGAGCCGGCTATGGCGTGTATGGCTTTGTAGTAGCTGATATTTACGGCGAGGCGGTGCATGGTTTCGGCGCCTGGTTGCCTTCCGAGTCCGACGACCGCCATCTTGAGAATTCCGGACTCGGTGTCTCCGATGTATTCCGTATGTTCCTTGATGCGATTCACAATGAGAATGTGATCGGCATCCAACGCGGCTCTGTCCGCGTAGACCGGAACGGAATCAAATATGCGGTCGATCTCGACAACTTGGAGTTCAGTATGGATCGGAACACCGATGCTCGCGTCCGTAATACCCAAATGACTGAGCACCTCTAGCTGGCCTTCTGCAGTTCCTTTTCCATGGCTTCCCATGGCCGGGTAGAGGAACGGTTCACCCCCGGCTTCCCTGACCGCTGCAACGCAGGTCCGAAGCACCTCGTTCATCGACTCGATGCCGCGGCTGCCGGCCGTAATCAGCACCCGATCGCCCTTCCCGATCCGGGCAAGGAGGTTCGACCGCTCCAGTTCCCGTCTCACCATCCGGGAGACATCGGGGTAATCCCCTTTTTCGAACTTCTGTCGAATAAGACCAAATTTCGGATACTTCATTAGGGATGTCCCTCCTGCTCCCCTTAAGGAAATAGAGAACCTGCCTCCGGCAGAGATTAAGCCATTTCCGCACAGAGATTGGGCGCGTAGCATAACACAAACTTCTGCTGCTGTATGTAACGGCCGATCCATCAATTCACGGCCAAAAGCTTCTTTACCACGCGTCGCTCCTTCATCCATATCTCAGACTTGCACAAGATCGACAGGTCGGTATTTCCATCAGAGTTGCAACATTCACTGTTTTGATACCGGATGCCTGAGAATAGTTTTCAGTTTTTCGGGAGTGGTGCGGCGCGGATCGCTAAGGTATATTTCATGATGCCTGCCCCGCAGAGAATAGCCCTTTTCCATGACAAACCGGTGCATTGCCGCAATTGTCGGAGCCTCGTCACAGTACGGGCCCATATACATAGTCTGAATGCTAAGGCCCTCATCCAGCGTTTCCAGCCGAATTTGCTCCCAGAGCCCCTGCTTTCCTTTCTCGACCAACTGCGAAACGGCGGACCGCACCATTTCATTCTCGATGTGAGGGGGTTGCGCTATCATCAGCGTCCAGCGCCACAGGTTCCTTTTGTCGGGGTCAAACCCCTCGATTCCTTCACACCACCAAAGCCCGCTAAGAGGCGGGACGGTATACTCCGGCTCCGCACCCGCCTTCTTTGCCGCGAACTTCGTTGTAAATGCCACGCCAAAAAGGGTTTCGATGGACACCTGGAAAGCCGGGACGGTGTTGGGGTCCCCCATGCCGTCAATCATCAGGTACTTCAATGCCGGGACATCAACAAAAGCGAAGCCTTTTGCCGGGGGGTTGTACAAGGTTTTGAAGTCCTTTTTAAAATCGATCTTTTCCATTGGGAACTCCTTTTCGTCATCCATCACATCACGGGGGTACGCGCAATTTTCACTATATGCTCTGCTATCGCAAGCTGGATCAGCCGTTCCGGCTTCCCGGCGCTACTCGATGCGCCCCAAAGCCGAAGGCGGACTGCGCCGCCCCGTATAGAGGGCCAGGACCGCTAAGCACGCTACGTAAGGCATGACCAGGAAAAGCTGGTTCGGCAGGGCCGGCCATCTCACGGCAAACCACTCCGAAACCGCTTCTCCACAGCCGAAGAAAAGGACGGCAAGAAGCACTCCGATCGGCCTCCATCTGCCCAGGATGACCGCCGCCACGGCCAGGTATCCACGTCCCTGGGTCATGTTCTCGACAAACTGCGACAGCTCGCCGATTGAGAGAAACGCCCCTCCCATTCCGGCCAGCGCTCCCCCGGCGCAGACGGCCAAAAACTGAATGCGCCAGACCATGAGACCGGCGGCCCTCGCAGCTTCGGGATTCTCACCGCATGCCCGCAGGCGCAGTCCGGGGACGGTCCACTTCAAAAAGGCCGTAACTGCGGTCACTATAGCCAGGGTGGCCGGGACCAGGACCGAAACCCCTTCGGCGAGGCTGCGCAGATTGACTGAAACGCCGGCTTGCGGAAGAATTGACCCGAGACTGGGGAAGGGCGCCACCCCCGGTGAAGTTCCATACACGTGGAATACCTGGTTCAATAAGAACCCCGTCAGGCCCGCTGCCAGAAGATTTACCGCAATCGCGCAAACGATCTGGTTGGCCCGCAATTTAAGACTTGCGCCGGCGTGAACAGCGCCGATGAAGGCACCGGAAAATATAGCGCAAACCATGCCGATCCAGTGCGATCCGGTCGCCCATGTCCCCAGCACTGCCGCAAAGG
>Ga0182014_10006683_pt1 | contig 12294 bp, 8 predicted proteins | sample 612S2DmetaG_FD_120489 | JGI IMG/M metagenome (GOLD analysis project Ga0182014, IMG submission 120489) | Permafrost microbial communities from Stordalen Mire, Sweden - 612S2D metaG | ecosystem: Environmental > Terrestrial > Soil > Wetlands > Permafrost | place: Sweden: Stordalen | collected... | reverse complement strand
ACTCCGCTGGCAAACCACACGCGCCCATCCGAGGAAAGCGCCGCAGAGTTGTAATCCGGTCGTCCTGCCTGGGCTCCATCCAGTTCATCGTAGACGCGGGTCTGCACGATCACTTCGGGATTGGTCCACCATCGTTGCAGCTCTAAATCGGGAAACTCGACAATGCCGCAGTCGGTGTAGAGCCACCAGCGCTTCTCCCTATCCTGAATAAAAGAGGTCACGAAATTGCACGGCAACCCGTTCTTCGTCGTCAGCCGCTGCACCTTGCCTTGGCGCACCCCGACTAGCCCGTCGGCGGAAGCGGCAAGCACGGAGCCGTCTGCGCTGGCAATCATCTGGCGTATAAACGGATCCCCTTTTGCGTTCAGCGGGATTGTCTCAACAGCGCCATGGCGGAATAGCGTGAGGTCCCCCTTGAGAGTTCCTATCCAAATCCCTCCCTGTGGATCCGGCGCGAGGGTGCGGCCCGTGGGAACTTGCGATGCAGGGAACTCTTCGCGCACCTGGAAATCGCGGATGCGCACCAGCTTTCCTGGATTCCCGGCGCACTCTGCCCATATATTTCCGTCGATGTCCTCAGCCATGCCAACCACCGATCCAAGCGGCTTGTGATCTGGCTCGGGCAGGCGGCGGAAGCGCCCATCCTTGAACAAATACAGTCCGTCATCCACTCCCACCCACATGTCGCCGGCGCGGTCTACCAGCATGGAGGTGACTTGACTACCCGGCAGACCATCTCTGGCATGAATGAAGGAGATGGTCCCATTCTTCTCAATGCGATCGAGGGAGCCGGTACTTGCGACCCAGATGCCACCGTCTCTGCCGGCTAGAACTCCCATCGGACGAGCTCCCAACCCCTCAGACGTAGAGAAGCTCGTGACCCGCGGATCGCGAAAGTTGTCTATCCCGTCAGGCGTCACAGCCCACAGAATGCCCTCTCTGTCCTCAAAGACAGCGGGTACGGTATCGCCGGACAGGCCTTCCGCTCGTCCATAGTGGTCCACAAGGTTTCCCTGGATACGAAAGATCCCTTGCCCTTCTGTGCCGACCCAAAGATTGCCATCGCGGTCGAATATCATGTTTTGGACACGGAGTTTGCTTCCGTCGAAACCAGGCGTCATAAATGGTTGGAAGATACCATTTATCAATCGTCCAAGCCCTCGCCCGGGCCCGTCTGTAAATGTGCCGACCCAGAGGGAGCCATCGATACCACGCGCCAGGCCCATGATCCCGGACTGCCCTGCGTTGGATTTCAGTCCTTCGATCGGGTACGTCTCCGAGACGCCGTTATGCCAATGGACGAGGGACGTCTGTCCTCCGAGCCAAAAGCCGCCTTTCCCGTCTGCCAGTATTGAATTCACAGGAGAGATCGGTATTCCATCGGCTTTTCCGAAACACCTGACCGCGCGGTCGGTAACATGGCACAAGGGCGCGTCTGAAATCCTGTTGTCGCCTCGCACTACCCACAGCGAGCCGTCGGGATCCTCACTCATGTTTTGATGACTCCGAAGCCCGTCCAACTCGAACTGAGAAGTGACGACCCGGCCCTTCAGGTGAACGATCCCACGCAATCCAAGTACCCACAGTCCACCGGCTCGATCGCCGAACATGTTTACTATTTGGCCAAAGCTAGTATTGTGTGTGCTGATCGAACCGTAATTAGGTGGCCCATCCCAGGAGGCGAATCGGACGCCGTCGAAGGTCGCCATATCGCCGCCTACGAACCAGAGAAAACCGTCTGAGGTTTGCGCAATCCTATACCCAGCCGGCTTGAAGTTATCTTGTTCTCCCCGCCAGGAAGTGTGGACGTATTGGGTGATGCGCTTGTTCGGGTCGAGGGCGTGAACCGGGGCTGGCAAGAACAATACGCAGGCAACATAAGCGCTCCAGAGCGCCGCAATCGCGGTCCGGGGCCAGTGAAAGCGAAACATAAGCGGTCGGCGGGAAGTCATCTTCGTATCTTTGCAATCAAACACTTAAGAAACGGTGGCCGCAAATTGGATGATGCCGCTGTTAGTGTACGCCAAGTTCGGATTGTTGACGGATGGAATCGCCTGAACAAAGCCCGCTGACCCGCAAAATCGATCAGAAGGCTCCGCGAAACTTCAGAGCCTGTGCGCTCTAACAAGAACCGGCCCAGCGGGCCAGAGTGGTTCGAAAGCGGGGCCGCGCGGAAACATGAAACTACTCCCTTACCGTGAGGACCGGGCACTTCGCCTCACGATTCACACGGTTGGCGATCAACCAGGGAAGCCGAATGGTCAGGTCAGAAAGCGAATCTCGATGCGCTCCCATGATGATGGCGGCGGCACGGATGCGCGATGCCGTACGGAGGATGCCTTCGGCGGGATCGCCGAACTCGACAAGAAAGTTAGCTGTGCGCTTGAGGGCGGCGGCTGGACGGATGAGTGCGCTCAGATGCTCGCGTGCCGCTACTTCGATATTCTCGTGGGTCAATCGGTCTTTGTAAAGGAGATACGAATGATGAGGAGGCATGACATGCAGTACAAACAACTGGCGCTCGAAATCGTTTGCCATCGAGATCGCATAAGGCATGGCTTTGGCCGAAGCCTTGTCGAATGCAGTGGCAAAGAGCAGGGGTCTTTCAGAATCGGCTGGATTGCCGAGCCAGGGACCGGAGGTATGCGGACCTACCGTCAGCACCGGGCAGCAGCAGCACTTTGAGATAAGTTGTGCGAACGATCCGAAAAATAATCTGGCCATGCCCTGTCTGCCGTGAGTGCCCACGACAATCAGGGCCACGTGACGAGCGCATGCGAAGGACTCCATCTGCTCATCGATGTTTCCTTTGAGAACAATAGCCTGAGCCTCGACCCCATGAAGTTTTCCAGAGGCCATCAGTTGGTTCACGAGGCCTTCGATATCCCGCTCGCAAACTTCAGCGGCGAGTTCGACCGCCTCCGGGCCAGCGATTGTGAATCCCAGCGATGAGACGATGTGAACGATGTAAAGAGTCGCGTGATAGTGGCGTGCGATGGCAATTCCATGCTCCAGAGCCTTATCGGCGGACTCAGTCAAGTCAGTTGCTACCAGGACCGATTTCAGGTCGATGGGATTCATTGGAAAGGATGGACTAGCCACGATCGACCCCCGGAAAATGATTTTGACGTGACATGGGGGTGCTGGCGATAGGGATGCCTGTCTGTTCCAAGAAGATACTTGCGGCCGGCAATGCGACAGGGCGGTTAATTGAGAAGTTGTCCACATGCACCATCGAACTCGTCTTCTCCATAGCTGCAGGTATCGTACGTACCGGTTCGAAATGTCGCGCGTTTCGCGGAAAGATGCCGCTCTTCGGCTGCAATGACTCGGATGATCGCGCGCACCCGCGCATCGTTCACGTCTTTCTCGGATCGACTCAGAAGCAGGGCACAATGGGCGACGGAATAATGCTCGAGAACGCAGATCACATAAACCAGGCGATCGAAATCGGGCAGGTTGAGAACTGCAAGAGATTCCGGCACAGCGGTGGCCCGATACCGGTTGGGTTGCGATTGAACATAGGATGTGGTTCCGCTGAGAGAACCGCCGGGCTTCCGGCTCTCTTCCGCCCGGACCAGATGAACTGCGTTGCGGATCACCACGCGGCGAGCCCAGGCGCGCGACAATTCTCTTGAATTGAAGACGCAGTTGCTCTGAAGGCACTCTCCCATCGCGAGGATGAGACATCTTTCCGCCGTCTCTGTATCGGCAGTGAGATTCAACGACAGACGAAAGATGTCGGTCATCTCGGTTGCGAACAGTTGTTGGAATTCATCGTTTACCGCATAATTCTCGTCTTCAATCAACTTGAACCGATCACTGTGGAATTGGAGCACGTTTTTCATTCCTCCTCCTTCGCGCTTGTCAACTAGGCAGACGCGGCCTGTTCGCCGTCTTCTCGCTGGACGGACTTGGAGCGCGCCCTCTTTCGACTCGGCGCTCAATGCAATGCGACGCCGATGCGAGGTGCAGGCGGCGCTTGTCCCCTGGCGGAACTTTGCGGTGTGCGAGTTTCAGGGTCAAGGATCGTCAGCATGTGGTTTCACCCTTGCGATTTGAGAAATTGCAATCGAAATGCCAGACCCTGAGCCGCGCAAGTTATTGATTATGCGAAGAGACTAAGTGCCGATTGTCTACATTTGTCGAAATTGCCGATGTCATCCCCGACACCCGGAATATCCGCAGATGAGAGATTGGGGTTGTCGTAGTTCTCTGGTAGGGGGAGAGGAGAACCAGGAGATAGGGAAGAAGGGTCATACTGAAGGGGAGATTCTGCGGTTCTCGGTGCAGCGAGGAGTCAGAACGACGGTGTCAATTCCAGTACTTGAGCCGGGGCCAGTCCTCTGCATAGGTGCGCTTGCGGTGGCGCAGCCAAAGGTAGTGACCATGCTCGTGGTCCATGATCCATGGAGCGTCAAAGGAGCCAAGGTCGACGACCTCGGCGTAGTTGCCGGCGTACTCCTTGGGGTCGGTGCCCAGGGTCAGGACGGACTCGCCGGTATCGTTGTTCCAGCCCCAGTAGAAGTAGTTTTGATGGCCGCTGATGGCGGGCGGCAAACCGTACCGTGGGCCGAGAATGTTGACTGCGCTCGCTTCGCCGTAGTTATCGCAGAAAATGGCGGTGCGGGAGCGAACCTCAGGAGGGAGGGCGTTGTATCGAGCTGCGAAACCCTGCACCATTTGCGGCCAGCCGAGACGATCGGAGAGGATTTCCGGTAAAGGGCTTGTGAACTTTTCAAACCTGGTGGAATTGGGATCGAAGGGAGCGGTGTAGATGACGTACTTTGCTGGAGGCAAAATTGTGAGTACGGTGGGACCGGTGGCCAAACACAGCACGACGATGAGGTTCACTGAGTAGGCGGCAAGCGGCCAATCGCGGCGGGTGAATCGGGCGAATGCCGTGGCCCCAGCGGCGAAGAGCACGGGATAAATGGGCGCGAGGTAGTAATCCTTGCCGTGCATGAGCATCATCGTGCCGAGAAAGAATAGATAGGTGAAAGCGACGAAGCGCCAGCGACGGGCGGTGCGGGCGAAGGCGAGCCAAGCCAACCCCCCGATCCAAAGTGGAGCGGAGAAGACAAGCAGAACCTTGACCTGTTCCAGAAGGAACGCCAGTGGGGGGAACTTGATGTTCTTATCAGAGTGGGCAACGATGCTGAGAAACTGGTAGGTGGGAAACTGATTAGCGACCTGCCACAAGAGGTTAGGCATGGCGACAAGCAGGAGGAGAACGATGCCGGCGGCGCATTCCTTGGTGAAGAGGATGCGGCGCTGCGGGCTTAGCAGGAGGCCGACAAGCAGTGCGGCGAGAAAGAAGACGGTGGAGTGCTTGTTTTCGATTCCGAAACCCGACAAAAAACCAAAGAGGAGCCATGCGCGAGGACTGGCCGTGCAATCAGCAATGCGAAGGATGACAAACAGAGCACCCATCCAGAAGCAAGGCTCGAACGAGTTCATGGAGAGATAGTTTGAGGTGCCGAGGAACACAGGGGCGGCGAGGACGCCGCACATGGCCAGCACCTGCGCACTGCGGCGTCCGCCGAACTGCCATGTGAGCAGACCAGTGAGAGCGACGGTGCCGCTGCCCGCCAGGTAACTAAAGGTGCGAATGCCGGTGGGCGAGAGGCCGAAGAGGGCTTCTGCGAGCCGGGCCTGGATGGCAACGAGCGGTGGCTGATCGACATAGCCCCAGGCAAGATGGCGGCCGCAGACGAGGAAATACAATTCGTCCCGGAAGTAGCCATAGCCGAGATGGCTGCCCCAGATTGAGCTCAGAAAATGGATGAGGAAGGTGATGGAGGCAAAGAGAGAGGCAAGCAGGAGCGCAGAGCGCAAGGGCGTTTGCGTAGTTATGGGCGAGGAGGGCTCCGACTCGGAAGGTTGTTCGGCCTCTTGTGTTTCCTTTGGGGTATTTTGCTGCGATTGTGCTGGTTGAAATTGCGCGGTCCTGGACACAGACTTTCCAATCGTCGTACGATTCCAGGTTCGCGCGTTCCGGATCGCAATGAACAAGCGCGAGCCTCTGTCATTCACTGGAAACTTGGCCGTCGAATTCATTTACCTCTCCGCAGCGGTGAGTTGGTGATTCATCTCAAGATGTGCAATTGGAATGCCAGGAAATCCTGCGCAACTAGATTTGGGCTGAGTAATTGAATAGACATAAGATAGGGCAATGACATTGGGTCAACACGGCCGTCGAGTGTCGGAAGTGTCGACACCTACTCCGACAGTTGGCGGAGTTGCGTGACACGCATTTCAGATAGCATTGGGCCGCATATCTATTGCGGAGAAAACGCGACCGACTAGCACGCTCTCGGTGAAGTCAATGCCTGTTAGTCACCGGCTCTGTGTTGAGCGCAGCCCTTTGGGGCCTGGACAATTGGGCTCCTTGCATGACAGCAGTCCGCGTGTCATTGAGCGTATCGAGCATGAGCTTTCGGGGCAACTCGTCAACTAACGGCTTGATCAGCCAGCGGAACCCCTGAGGAATGCCACGGCTCAAAACGACCGTCTCCAATTCAACGTACACGCCACCATCGCGCTCTTCGAGTCGCTGAACAGTAACCTCGCGCCAGACGTAACCCGGTCGCCGGCTCTCCGGAAACGGATGCTCTGTGGGCCGGCCATAATCGGCAATTTCCTGGACCCGAATAGCACTGCTCGTGATGTATGCTTTCCTAGGACCCAACCTCACAATTTGGACCTGCTCATCGGTCTTCACTGCCGCTGTCACTGAAAAGGCTTTTTGAGTCGCAACAACGTTTAGCTTCACCCGATCCCCATCTCGCGCGAGAATCGTGCACTTCCTGACCAAGGGCTGGTAAAACTCGTTATAGCGATCGTAATTCTCGATCACGCTCAATGCCTGATCAAGTGTCACGTTGGGCACGAACACGGCCCCAACCCAGTCATGGATTATTCCTTGAGGCACCTCGTTGGGATCGTGATCTGTTATTACCACCTCATTTTGCTGCAGGCGCCGAGCCATATCTTGCGACTCATCGGTCCATAAAAACTGGCTGTCCCCGGCCGCGCTCTTTGCTGCGTTCAGGTTGACGATCCGAATGTATTCATCCCAAGCTCGAAGAGTCTCCTGCTTGGGCTCTGCTGCTTCCAGGAGCTTCACAAACAACACAAGAAACAGAAGAGCTAGCGCCGATGCTGACTTCGTTCTTGGACCTTTGCAGATATGTATGTATCCTGCTGTGTGTTTGGAGTTGAATTTCGAGGAATTTGCCATCATTGCACGCTCTTCCTCCTTAACGGTTGCAAACAGGCTAGAGACTCTCATCATCGGCTACCCGCTGGCTGTCGAGCATCGTGGTAACCGGACCGCTCAGCATGACAGCTTCTCACCGCCAGAACGCTCAAGACGGCAAAGGTGACTGCAAGGCACAACTGCGTGATTTCAAAGCATGGGCTGAATGCAATGGAAGGCGCTGTGAGGAGAGGAAAGTGTTCGAACATCTGAATCGACAGGGATACAACATTCAGATAGAGAACAACTGGTATAAGAAAAGCGAAAACAGTGCGCCATATGCCGGCAAGGTGGAACTTGAGGCACGCAAGAATGACGACTCCCGAGCAGTAGACCGACAGCATGCAGATTCCCTGGTTCAGCGAGAGACGATGGCTAAGAGGCAACAGGCCGGCCAGACTCGCGATGAGGCCGTATTTCAAAAATCGACGTGCCTGTTTACATCCGAGCGTAACCTTCAGCACTCCGCGCATCACCATCACGCCGTAGCCTACTGCAAGCAGGCCAAATACAACCTGAATGCACCCGAAAATGTTCATGGCTTCCCTTCTGCGCGCGTCTTCTCCGGCGGTTCGACCGCGATCACGCCTTCGCTCTTTGGCGTGTATCTTTTGTGATCCGTGATCGTCGAGACAGGTTTTTCAGGACCTGCCTGATAAAGACGCCGTTGGCACGAAACCTCGCGCCTTGATCCATCAGTGTGAGCAATACATCCTCTCCGTCTGCGCTAATGGCGGTCACGCTTCGCAAATCGATAATGAGTTCGAGATGGTCGTAAGCAGCGGCAGCGCTTTGGACAACGTTTTCCAACTCTTTTGTCCAGGGCGCCACAAGCTTACCCTCTAAAACCACTTGGCGCTTCGTTCCGTTCTCATGAATCGTAATCTTCAACATTTCAATTGCCTACTCAGCTAACAGCAATCGTCATGCCAAAACACCCACGGAGTTAACGTGCGTATTATCTTTAATTTGCAGTTTTCTCGGATGTCGAAAGTCGAAAGTGGCGACGACAGGCCGGTGGGACGTTCGCAAGCCGGAATGGGCCTTCCGTTTGTCGATGGTTGAATGAAGGTCTATGCAGTCATGTTGCGCAGCAGGGGCTGAACTCAGGCGTAGTCGTATGGATTGATTCCAAGCCTCTTCATCCGTGAGATCAGGGTTGTGCGGCTGATACCCATGCGTGCCGCGGCCCCCTCGGCGCCTCCGACCCGGCCTTTGCATTCGGCCAGGACGCGGACGATCTCGTCATGCTGCTTCTTGGCGTGTTCGCCGTCAGCGTTCTTGCCCTTCATCGAAGCAATTGTCACTCTGACGATTCGAGCGATGTCTTCTTCTGACCCTGGAGCTGAGGTCGGCGCTGGTTCGTCCTTTTTGGACCTGCGAAGCTCCCCAAGCGGAGCCTCGAGCGACTTGCCGCGGGTCAGAATTACGGCGCGCTCGACAAAGTTCTCTAGTTCGCGTATGTTGCCAGGCCAGTCCCAGGCCGTAAGCCCCTTCATCACGGATGCAGGAATTGCGTCAATGCGTTTTTGCATCTGCTTCGCACACTTCTGCACAAAATAGCCGACCAGCAGCGGAATATCTTCTCTGCGATCCCTTAGGGGCGGTATGCGGATGGGAAACACGTTCAAGCGGTAATAGAGATCATTGCGGAACTCCCGGTCGGCAACCATCTTTTCGAGGTCACGGTTGGTTGCCGCCACAATCCGCACGTTGACTCTGCGCGTATTCGTGCTGCCCAGGCGCTCGAACTCCCGCTCCTGCAAGACCCTTAGCAGTTTCGGTTGGATTTCGGATGGAATATCACCCACTTCATCCAGGAACAACGTGCCTTGATCGGCGAGTTCCATACGCCCGACCTTTTGACTGATGGCGCCTGTAAAGGCTCCCTTTTCATGCCCGAAAAGTTCGCTTTCCAGCAGGCCGGTGGGGATGGCGGCGCAATTGAGTTTCACAAAAGTGCGCTCTTTGCGCCGGCTGCGTTCGTGGATGGCACGGGCGATCAACTCTTTTCCAGTGCCGGTTTCCCCAAGTAGCAGGACTGTGGAATCACTGGGGGCAACGGTTTCCACCAACTGCAAAACGTGCTTCAGCGCTGGGCTGCTCCCGATGATCCGCTCGAAACCCATCTCGCTGCGGAACTCCTCCTCGAGATAAAGCTTCTCTTCAGCAAGCTTGTTTTTCAGCTGCGTAATCTCTTCAAAGGCCAGGGCATTTTCAATTGCGATGGCAATCTGGCCACCTACCAGGCGGAGGAAGTCGACCTCGTCGGCATCGTATGGGCGTTCTGCTGTTCGTCCGACTCTTAGGATGCCGAGAGCGCGGCCGCGGCTTACAAGCGGAATATTGCAAACGGTCTTCTGTTCCGTAAGGAGCGCGTTGTGCGGCTGCTCCTCGGGGGAAAAGTCGTCAGGATTTGAGGTGTTTGCGATTGTAGGCTTGAGAGTCTCAAACGCAGTTCTTCCTGCCCCAGTGAAACTGATCAGCATTCCCTCTCTTATGATTCCTGTGCTCTCTGGAAGATCAAGCGCGTAGATTCTGAATTTTCCCGACGCCTCGTCGGGCAATGCTATCCCGGCTAGATCGCTCAGCATCCGTTCCCGGGCAGTGGCGGAGATAGCGCGGAGGACCTCCCGCAGATCCAGGTTCGATGTAATTTGGCTTGTCAGATTCAAGAGCAGATGAAGTCGCTCGTTCTGACGCTGTAACTCCGCTTCTGCGTTCATGTCATTCACCGAAGAACTGCTCCTTGCTGTCGATCCTGCCTCGACACTTGTGACACTCGACAACTCCCATCCTTCGATCACCTATCGCACTTCCCTCATTCTATGACGATTAGTAGTTTACTCCGATTTGGCATTCCACTTGCCAATTAGAAAGCGCCGGCCGCTCTCTCGGCTTAAGCGCTTTTTCATGGAGCCCGATGGATTGACGGCTCCAATGCAGATGTACGGGTCGAAAAAGCGCATGCGAGAACTTGTGTGGCCGGCACCAACTTCGGGAACTTCCCAATTTTCGAAAGGTATTGAGATGAATATTCTCTGCTGCTCTCGTCAAACTGTGTCACCGCACTTCAAGTGGATCCTTGCGGTTCTATGTGCAGCAGTCCTTCCACTTGCCGGCTGTCACAGCAAAGTGGAGGCGGCTGCAGACCAGCCCGTGCCCGTGCGCGTGCAAGCTCCACACCATGTTCAGCAGCCTGTGTCGGTTGAGGTCAGTGGAACCGTCGAGGCAAACATCACGGCGCTAACCGCCTTCCAGGTGGGCGGCCGCGTATCGCACGTCTATGTTGAAGAAGGCCAAAGGGTGACCAAGGGCCAGATTCTCGCCGATCTCGACGCGAGGGATTACGAGAATGCGTACAACGCTGCGACCGGCGAAGCGGACGCAGCAAATGCCGAGAACGAGAAGGCAAAAGCGGGGCTTAGGGACCAGGAGTTGGAGCAGGCGCGAATCGATTTCGAGCGCACCCAGGATGAATACCAGCGCCTCAAGTATCTCTACGACCATCAAAGCCTGCCGGCCAACGACTTCCACAAGATCGAAGCGGCGTATCTAGCCTCGCAGCAGCGCTACGACATGGCGCAGAGCGGAACGCGCGTGGAAGACAAGCACGCTGCCTCCGCGCAGTTGAGCGTCGCCACCGCGCAAAGAGAAGAAGCGAAAAAGCGCTTAGCCGATTGCCAGTTGCGCGCCCCGATCTCCGGCTTTATCGGAATGCGCCAACTCGAGGTCGGAGATACGGTCGCTCCCGGGGCTCCGGTTTTCTCCGTCGTCGACCTGAACCCGGTCAAGGTGAAAGTTGGGATCCCCGAGGCGGAGATCGGAAAGGTGCGCGAAAGCGACCTCGCAGAGGTTTCCATTCCCTCGCTCAACGGGCAAAAGTTTGAAGGACGCGTCGAAGCCATCGCCGCGGCCTCCGATCCTGCCTCGCGCACGTACGTGTCCAAGATCGCCGTCCCGAATCCCACGCTGGTTCTTCGCGCAGGCATGGTAAGCGAAGCCCACCTCATCGGAGACGCCCAGATCAATGCCATCACTGTTCCTGGTTCAGCAATCGTCCGCGATGAACGGGGCGTTACCCAGGTCTTCGTGCTGGCTCCGGGCCAGAATCGCGTCTACGGCCGGCGTGTCGAAGTCGGCTCCATGATCGGGAGCGAAGTGGAAATCCGCAGCGGCCTGAACGGGAATGAGCAGGTGGTTGTGGACGGCCAGCAGAATGTCCGCGAGGGTTCGGCAGTCGCGGTTCAAGGAGGTGGCCGATGAATCCGGTTCGCTTTGCATTGCGCTATCCCCAAGTCACGCTATTCTTGTCGGCCGTCGTTTTCCTGGTCGGCGTGTACTCCATGCTCAGGATGTCGCGCCGCGAGGATCCGAACATCACCATCCGGTCCGGTGTTGTGGTGGCTTTCTATCCGGGCGCGACAAGCCAGGAAGTTGAAGACCAGGTCACTCGCAAAATTGAAGAGAATCTCTTCCACTTTGCTGAAGTTCGGCGTGAAAAAACCTACTCGACGAGTATGAACGGCATGGTGGTCGTAAACGTCGAGCTGAACAAGTCGGTTGAGAACTCGGATGAGTTCTGGTCGAAATTGCGTCTCAATATGGCCGAACTCAAGATGACCGATTTGCCCGCGACCGTTCAAGGGCCGATCGTGAACTCCGACTTCGGCGATACCGTCGCGGTTCTGATCGCGGTGCATGGCGGATCGTACGGCTACCGCGAACTTAAAGACTACGCTCAAACTGTGGAATCCGGCGTTCGAACCATTCCCGCCGTATCGAAGATCCATCGTATCGGAGATCAGTCCGAGGAGCTTGAGGTCGACACATCCAACGCCCAGCTTTCGCAATATGGGGTCACGCCGCTTCAGGTAATGCAGGCTCTTCAGGGGCGCAGCGCGATCGCATACGCTGGCCGTGTTCCCTACGGGAGCAATAAGACTCCGATTGATTCCACCGATCCTCTTCACGCAGCCGATGAGGTCCGTCGTACCATGGTCGACGTCTCGCGCCTGTCGGGTCAGCCCGTT
>Ga0182014_10006682_pt1 | contig 12295 bp, 10 predicted proteins | sample 612S2DmetaG_FD_120489 | JGI IMG/M metagenome (GOLD analysis project Ga0182014, IMG submission 120489) | Permafrost microbial communities from Stordalen Mire, Sweden - 612S2D metaG | ecosystem: Environmental > Terrestrial > Soil > Wetlands > Permafrost | place: Sweden: Stordalen | collected... | reverse complement strand
TTATTCCTTGATCCCGGCCAGTTCTTTTGCGAGATTCTTTTTGTGCGCGAGATTGCCCTGGCGGGAGATCATGATCCTCTGGGCCTGAGGTGAACCAGCGCCGTGCATCGATTCAGTCCGGTAGCCAACAGCCGCTGTTCCCAGCGTGATGTTCTCGATGAGCCTCAGGATTCGCATCCTGTGTTCGGTCGGGACCGAAGCTACGCCACGGAAATACTTCTCGACCACCTTGCCGATTTTCGCATCTTTCAAGTCTTTCTCGGAGGGCATGGTCACCATGATCCCGCCTGCGATATCTTCGGCCAGGCGCGCTATTTCATACGGAAAACGGGTAACGTTCTGTTTGCAGACGTTGGCCAGCAACATGTTTATCAGGTAGTTTCCTGAGGCCGTCTTGGCGCCTTCCGCCGAACAGGCTATGCCGCAGGCATAAAGAGTCTCATTGAGATGCATCATTTCGATGAGCTTATCTTTGATATGGGAGGCCTTCATTGCGCCGTTATAGTCGGCGGCCAGCGCCGCTGCGCCGATGAGGACATCACCCACACCCACCTTGCAGCCGCCATAGCTCTGGCGGTGGTATCCGGCGAAACGTTCGACAAGGGCGCCGCTGAACTCATACTCACCGGCCATAAAAACATCTTCCCACGGGATGAACACGTCGTCGAAAACCATCAGGGCTTCATGTCCCCCGTACTGGCTGTTGCCGACATCTATCGGGCTGCCCTCCAATTTACGGGTATCGCAGGACTGGCGGCCGTAAATGTATGAGATGCCCTCCGCATCGGCCGGAGCGACGAAGGAGACGGCGTAGTCGGCGTCCTCTTTGGCCATGGTCATGGTAGGCATGACCAGAATCCAGTGTGAGTTGACCGCCCCGGTCTGGTGCGCTTTTGCACCGCGTACGACAATGCCGTCCGCTTTCCTCTCCGCAATGCGCACGAAAAGATCGGGATCCGCCTGTTTGTGTGGAGGCAGTCCGCGGTCGCCCTTCGGGTCGGTCATTGCTCCGTCCACCGTTAGATCTTCTTCCTGCATCATCAGGAGGAACTTATTGAAGCGCTTATGATATTTCGTGCCCAGCTTCTGATCCATTTCGAAGGTGACACTGTCCACGGCGTTAATCGCGTCCATTCCGACACACCTCTGGAAGCATGCTCCTGACTTCTGCCCCAGAAGGCGCTGCATTTTCACCTTCCTGACCAGGTCATCGGTGCTCCTGTGCAGATGGCAGAACCGATTGATTTTGTTGCCGGTCAGATGGGAAGTTGCAGTCATGAGGTCCTCATACTGAGGGTCCTGGGCAAGAGCATATGTAAGTTTCACCGAATTCATGGAGGGCCGGATGATCGGATGATCAACCGGGCTCTTCACCAGTTCCCCCATCAGGTAGACCTTCAGATTCAATTTGCGTAAACTCTCTTCGTACTGTTCACCTGTCATCAGCGCCATTTCTTTTTTCCTTACCTTTCCTTTCAAATTAGCGTGAGCCTCAGTAATCGACCCACTCGTTGGAACTTCATTGAAACCTATATTACTCAGCAGATATTCTTGCATTGAAAACGGGGTCTTTGGTCTTGTCGTATACGCTCCATCTGCGGAAGAAATCCCTGCCGTAGATCAGGACGCACAGGACGATCCCGACTCCAAACGCATAAGCCGCCCCGCGGGAGACGAGCACTGCCCCAACGACTCCGGCCACTCCCAGGTCATTGAACGTCCTGGCCTTCAGGATTCCGACCCTTACAGCCACGTAACCCTGGATGAGCATGGTCAGGGAGAGTGCTATCGGCAGGATCGGCTTTACAAGGGTAACTATTGGAGCGAGAAAGTATCCGGTGAAGGTACCCAGGCGGAAGGACGCCATACCACCGAAAAGACTGTCCATCGCCTCCCTGCCATGCTTGTACCTCTCGCACTCCACTACCTGCATGGCCGCCCACATCGGACCGCACATGGAGGCATCCGGCCCTATCAATGACATGGTTATGTTTCTGAGGCCAACGATCATGTTGTTGCGGTTTGCGTCGAAATGGACGTCTTCGTCGCCATGACGAAATTCCCGCGCTTCATCGACGAGCGCCTCCGCCTGAATCAGTTCGCCGAAAAGAACTATGTAAGTTGCAAAGACCAGAGGAACGGCTGCTATGTAGAGACCAAACGCCGGAAACCCGATTCTGGACGAAAAAGGGGTCCACTCAGTAAAAAGTGTGACAAAATGCGGGGACATAAATCCCCACTCAATGGTGGGCCAGGGGAGTTCCCGGAAAATAGGCGCAATGATTATGGCAAGCACCAAAGCAGGCAGAAGCCCAAGATCCGATAAGTAGCCCAATAGCCTATTCTTGCTGCGGAATGTTTTGAAAAGATTTGAGAAAAGAATGAAGAACGCAAAACCGATTGCGACCGCGATTGTCAATGGATAGTGATCGAAGCGGCCACCCGCTTCAAAAACCAGCCTTACGGCCGCGACTCCGGCACCGAGCAGAATGCCCGCCTTCAAGGCGTCGGGGACAAGCTCGACGAACTTTTTCGCCAATCCGGTGGCCCCCAGAAGCAGCGAAAGCACTCCCAACTCGGCCTCGAAAGCTATGAGCGCATGCATGCGCGGGACACCTTCAGGGTATGTTTTTAGCCATGCAAGCAGCAGAGGGATCGCCGGGGTGATCCATCCCGGCACGACCGGGTCCCCCAGGTGTGAATGCCACAGATAGAGAAAGCCATTTAGCATAACGACCGTTAAGGCAATCTCGAAAGGCATTCCAAGATATTCGGTCAGGACGGGTATGATCCCGAGACACACGGCGCACATGATCAGTCCCTGGATATAATCGGCTATTTCAAAACGAAAGTGGATGAAAGGCAGTCTCAGATGAAAAGGCCCCAGAGGTATATAAGGCTGCCTTGCGCCGTCCTTACGCTTGAATACAGGGCCTAACAAGCTCATAGAACTCTCCTTCCCGGTTGATTGTTGGTTGATGGGAACGCTTCAGATTTAGTTTTCTTTGGAATTATACCTTTAAGAGCAAGGAGAATGCCAATGGAGAAAATGGGTGAATCGGAGAAAATCCGTTTGGTTGGGTTCCAGCCCAACCAGCGGTAATAATTGCCTTATTCTCGGTTAGCAAAGGGTCTTCCGCAAATTTTCCGGAGATGAAAGATCGGGGGGAGTGCAGTTTTGCACACTATTTGAGGTGCGGACCTGCACAAAGTGGTGATTATTGTTATTTTCCGGCATATTTGCTATAAAGGCGACAAATGTGGTATTTTATGCTCTTTCAGACTCTTTTCTGCCCTGGCAAGGACCGGCGATGATCCGGATCAAGGATCTCCTGAATGAAGAAGGAAAGAAAGTAGTGAGTTCCGGTGGGGCGGCTATTTACCTTACGGATGGTTCAGCTTTGACGGTGGGTGTGAACCAGGCTTACGAGAAGCTGACCGAAATTCAGGAGCGGGAAGTCATTGGCCGGCATATGCAGGCTCTCGAAGAGGACCGTTTTTTCGACCGGTCCGTTTCTTTGCTCGTCCTCAAGAACAAAGCCCCCATGACCATACCTCAAAGGATCCTTCGCACATCAAAAAAGGTGGTTGTGACTGGAAGTCCCATATTCAATCAGGCCGGGGATGTTATCTATGTCGTAACCTCGGTCTACCCGAGCGAATTTTGCAATGATACTCATCATCACGGGGAGCATCCGTCACCTCCTTTCACCGCCATGGACAATATGGTGGCAGTGAGCAAGGTCATGCAGAAGGTCTTTCTGCGTGCTGTGCAAGTTGCGGCCATGGATGCGACCGTCCTGATTTTGGGCGAATCCGGGGTGGGTAAAGGAGTCCTGTCCACAGTAATTCACCAGTTCAGCCCCAGAAGGAGCAAGCCCTTTATTAAAGTCAACATGACGGCTATCCCCGAGGGTCTGTTTGAATCGGAATTGTTCGGATACCGGGGAGGCTCATTTACAGGGGCGCTCAAGACCGGCAAACCCGGTTTCCTGCAGGCAGCCGCCGGAGGGACTCTTTTCCTCGATGAGATCAGCGAGGTTTCACCGACGGGCCAGGCCAAACTGCTAAAAGTTATCGAAGAAAAGGAAATCTACCGCGTTGGGAGCACCATTCCCGAGCAAGTGGATGTGAGGTTTGTCGCCGCATCAAATCGTAGCTTGAAGGACCTGGTTTTAGAGGGCAAATTCCGTGAAGACCTTTTTTATCGGTTGAGCGTAGTCCCTATTCACATCCCGCCCCTGCGGGAGCGTCCGGAAGATATTTACGCACTCGCGAACCACTTCATGAAGGATTTGTCAATCCGGTACAATGTACACAAAATCCTGACACCGTCCGCAGTGCAGGCGCTGACAGATTACCACTGGCCGGGAAATGTGCGCGAACTGCACAATGTGATGGAACGTTTGGTCATACTGTGCGACGATATCAGGATTACCAGAGAGCATGTTTTTGATGAACTGGGGATGGTATTGCCATCTGCCGAGAAAGTTCCCTTTGTTTTGGAGGGCGACTTCAGGCACGCGGTGGATTGCTTTGAAAAGAAGATTATTTCCCAGGTGATGGAACAGTACAACGGGAGTCTTCATCTAGCTTCTGCTGCGCTGGGAATCCATCGGACCACCCTGTTGAGAAAGCTTCGCAGATACAAGCTGGGTTTTAAAAAGAACGGCCTAATTTGATGGTCGTGAGTCGCAGGCAAATATGGACTTGAGGGCGGCATGTTTAAACTCTGTAGCAAGGCGATAGATCACATTTCCAGGCGGGCCGGCTCCATAGTAATCGAAATGAAACTGGAACCGGCAATGGGGGGCTGACCCTGTTCCTCAAAACACGTAACTGGCAGTTACGTGCCAAGGGTTTTTATCGGCGAGCCCGCTTGCCAGGGGAGTGACAAATATCTAACGGCCGAGATGGGCGGCATAAAAATATTTTACCCCCCCAGTCTGCGAGTCAGGCCCGGCTTTTCAGAAATTCACATTAAAGTAAAAAGATTCTTATTCATGGCCTGGCTGGAAATTGAAGGAGCAAAAGCAATTCCCGTCTTTAGCGAATAGTAATTCAAAATTCCACCCGCTTATACCAATCCGCATACAACAGACAGCTAACCTGCACCGGCTTAAGAGACAGGAAGAAGGCGAATCAACTCACTCAAGATTTCCGGCGCCGAATCGATAGCCTTCCGGGTGGTTTCGCTCAACCCCTCTCCATGATCGAAATCTGTACCGGGAACGGTAACCAGCCAGGCTGGGGGCTCCTTTTTGAAGAGGAATCGGGAGTAGGCGAGAAGGGTTGGGGGGTCCAAATGGTGACCTATGCCGGCGGACGTGCTTTTGGCGGAAACAACCTGACGGAACTGAACGCACAGGTCGCCGCCGCCCGGTGTTTCAGGAAGAGCGCGCGTGTCTATGAATAACACAGCGGAGATTTTCTCGCCGCTGATGTCGAGAGCAAGTTCGGGCTCAAGCTGGTGGGAGTCAATCCGCTCAACCTCAAACCCGGCTTCAGAAACCATCCGTTCTACTACGTCACCCAAAACGAAGCCCGCGCCGTCATCCCGGCGCAGGCTGTTTCCATAAGCGAGAATAAGCACCATGTTTTGTGTTATCGGCGAAGTGACGTTTTGGGCCGAGGGGATTTTGACAATTTACGCCAAAGCAGGTCCAAGGCCCTGATGATGTGACGGGACCAGCGCCCCCGGCGCTACGAATGTTGCGTCGATGAAGGGGTAGGGGCAGGGCTTTGCCTCGCCCCACCCCCTCGATGGACGCTGACTCGCCTAAATGAGCGAACCGGGCCAATCGTACCAGCTTAAGAGCAACGGGCGGCAAATGGCTCACCGCCCATTGCGTCAAAACAAGGTCCTAATACCTTAGCTTCTCCTCGACCAGGCTCCCCGTGTGATCAAACACCTGGAAGTGCAACGGCATCTGGCCGACCGCATGGGTCGCACAGCTCAAGCATGGATCGTAGATACGGATCCCGTGCTCGACACGGTTCATCATGCCTTCGGTGATTTTGGTTTTGCCGGTCATGTACGCCTGGGCGATCTGCTGAACGGTCTTATTCATCGCCCGGTTGTTGTTTCCGGTGGCCACGATCAAATTGACCTTTGTTAATATGCCGTTGTCATCAACATGGTACTCGTGAATCAGGGTCCCGCGGGGGGCTTCCATGATTCCGATTCCCATGGGCTCGTTTGCGCCCGCGATGGCCCGCAGATGCGTATCGAAAAGCTGTGGGTCTTCGATCAGCTCCTGGATCTTTTCGAGCGAGAACAGGAGCTCGATCAGGCGCGCATAGTGGGTATAGAAACTGCCCAACACGGGCTTGCCGCCGTTGAGCCTTCGGAACTGGCGGATCTCCCGGTCGGCTCGAGGAGTGCCGGCAAAGTCGCAGATGTTGATCCGCGCAAGCGGTCCTACTCGATAGAGGCCGTCTCCGTTTCCATTTGCACCCGGTTTATAGTAGGGGAACTTCATGTAGCTCCAGGGTTCGATTTCCTCGCCGATTATCTCCCGGTACCTGTCAGTGGGCAGGCCCGGTTCGAGAATCCTGCCCTCGGAGTCCATAACGCGGAGCAACCCGTCGTAGTGCTCGAGACCGCCTTCGGGCGTGACCAAGCCAATGAAGAGGCTGGGGAAATCGCCGTAGGTCCGGATCTCGTCTTTAAAGTTGTCCAGGTTGTCCTTGAGCAGGTTAACTGCGGTTTCGGCCGTCTCGAAGGCCTCAGGCAGATTCTGCCTTATCCAATCGATCTGTTCGACGGTAAGCGCTTCACGCACTCCACCGGGAACGGCCCAGGCCGGATGGATGGCCTTTGCGCCAAGCATCCGGATGATATGCTGACCGAATGCGCGCAGCCTGACGCCTTTCACCGCCAGTTCCGGGAACTTCTGGATCAGTCCGACTACATTGCGGACAGCCGGGTCGCTTTCCATTCCGAGCAACAGATCAGGCGCGCTCAAGTGAAAGAAGCTGAGCGCGTGACTCTGCGTGTATTGAGCGTGATTGATCAAACGGCGCAGCTTATTTGCCGCCGGAGGAATCCTGGCGCCCAGAATACCGTCGCAGGCTTTTGCGGATGCCAGCATATGACTAATCGGGCAAATACCGCATATTCGCATGGTGATGGCCGGCATTTCCGGGAAAGTGCGCCCCACACAAAACTTTTCGAAGCCGCGGAACTCCACCACCTGGAACTTCGCGTCGGATACAAGCCCTGCGTCATCCAGTTGAATCGTTACCTTTCCGTGGCCCTCAATTCGAGTGATAGGTTCGATTGTTATAGTCTGTGCCATGCTCGTCCTTCTCTATGTATTCGATTTTCCGTCGGGACGTATGACAAAATCATAGTCCTCCCAATCCAAATGGAGCTATCCAAAGGTACGCATTTCAACGGGCAGCTCGACCGGTTCACCCTTTAGTATCGCCGTAACGGCAGCCCAGATTCTCTCAGGTTCCGGTGGGCAGCCGGGCAGGTAAATATCGACCGGGATCACCTGGTGCAGCGGCACCACTTTGGGCAGCAGGATCGGCAAATCGCCCTCAGCGGGCGGGGCCGGCCCAGGACCTTCATAGACCTCGTCCAGTATGTCTTGGAGCTTCAGCCGATTGCGCATGCTCGGGACATTTCCCGTAACAGCGCAGTCACCGAAGGCAACAACCAGTTTACTCCTCTCCCTGATTTCACGGGCCAGGTGGACGTTCTCCGAATTGCAGCAAGATCCCTCGACCAGCGTCACGTCAACACCGTCGGGGAACTTTTTAATGTCGGCGACCGGGCTATAAACCAGGTCGACCAGACTGAGGACATCCACGATCCGTTCATCCAGGTCCAGTAGACTCATATGACAGCCGGCGCATCCGCCCAACCACGCGGTAGCCAGCCGAGGTTTGCTGTTAGTCGATGTTGCCATGCTACGCCTCTCCTCTTATCAGGACCAGTGATAGATCTTCTTTTCACGACCATCCAGAATCCAAGTCAGGAAGTCGTGCTGCTTCACCATCTCCCCTCCGCTCGAGCCCTTCTTGAAAAGAGCGCCGACCGGGCAGACCTGGACACATTTGCCGCAACCAGTGCAACTCCGGCTGGTCCCCCAAGGCTGATTCATACCCGCAATGACCCTTGCCTGTATGCCGCGCCCGCCCATATCCAGCGTGTGTGCGCCTTCCACTTCGTCGCATACCCGGACGCACCGTCCGCACAGGATACAGCGGTTATGGTCCATGACGTAGCGTTCGTGGCTGGCGTCCATCGGCAAATCCGGACAAATGTAATCGTAGCGAACACTTGTCACGGCGAGCTTCGCAGCCAGGCTTTGAAGTTCGCAGTTGCCGTTCTGGACGCAGGCTGCGCAAATGTGATTACGCTCGGCCATGAGCAGTTCGACCATCATCTGCCGATATTTCAGCACCCTTTCGGTATTGGTGCGAACCACCATCCCTTCGGCGACGGGGGTCACGCACGAGGCAAACAACCTGGGGCTTCCTTCCAGCTCTACGATGCACAGGCGGCACCCGCCACGCTCGCTCAGCCCCTTGAGATGGCAGAGGGTGGGAATGTCTATCCCCTGTTCCTGCATCGCATTAAGAAGCGAGGCGTTTGCCGGGGCGCTGACAAGTTTATCGTTAATCGTGAGTGTGACAACTGACATTTTGGCGCCTCCATTGGAGATTCATGCTTGTAGGATCATCCTGCCGCAGCGATTCTGAGCGGCTTCTCCGTAAACTGGCAGACTCCGGCCGGGCAGTGATGGTCTCTAATGTGCGACTCGTATTCATCCCTGAAATAGCGGAGCGTGCTGTAGATGGGGTTCGGACAGGTATTTCCAAGTCCGCAGAGGCTGGTCTCCTTCACCATCAGGCAGAGTTCCTCCAGCTTGGTCAGGTCTTCCATCGTCGCGCTTCCGTTCGTAATCTTGACGAGCATCCGGTGCATCTGCACCGTTCCGCCCCGGCACGGGCCGCACTTACCGCAGCTCTCATCCATGCAAAATTCCATGAAGAACTTGGCCACGTCGGGCATGCAGCTTCGGTCGTCCATAACGATCAGACCGCCCGAACCCATAATTGAGCCGAGCTTCTGAAGGGTTTCATAGTCTATCGGCGTATCGAGATATTCAGCCGGGATACATCCGCCCGAAGGGCCCCCGGTCTGGGCGGCCTTGAACGGATGCCCGCTCGAAGTGCCCCCGCCTATGTCAAAGACGATTTCCCGCAAGGTGATCCCGATGGGAACCTCGATGAGGCCGGTGTTGACGACTTTGCCGGCAAGGGCGAAAATCTTTGCGCCCTTGGTCTTTTCGGTGCCAAACGAAGCGTAGTAGTCGGCGCCTTTGAGAATGATGCAGGTAATGTTTCCAAATGTCTCCACGTTGTTGATCAGGGTCGGGCCGCCCCACAAACCGCGGTTTGCAGGATAAGGCGGGCGGGGCACAGGCTGCCCGCGGCGTCCCATGATCGACTGCATGAGCGCTGTTTCCTCGCCGCACACGAATGCGCCTGCGCCCATGCGGATATCGATTCGGAAATTGAAGTTACTGTCCAGTATGCGGGAGCCGAGAAGGCCCTTGCGCTCGGCCTGCTTGATGGCCTTTTCCAAGCGTTTTGCCGCCAGAGGATATTCACCGCGCACATAGATAAAACCCTGGTCGGCGCCTACCGCGAAACCAGCTACGGCCATTCCTTCCAGTACGCGGTGGGGATCGGATTCCATCAGGGTGCGGTCCATGTAAGCCCCGGGATCGCCCTCGTCGCCGTTGGCGACTACATACTTGCGCTCACCGGGCGCTTTGCGGACCATGTCCCATTTGAGGCCGGTGGGAAAACCCGCTCCACCGCGTCCGCGAAGACCGCTTTTGACCATCGTGGCGCAGACTTCCTCGGGGGTCATTTCCCGCAGGGCCTGTCCGATAGCGGTGTAGCCGCCTCGGGATATGTAGCTCTCGATCTTCTCCGGGTTCAGGGTGCCGCTTTCGGCCAAGACCAGTTTTTTCTGTTTGGCGAAAAAGGGCCAGTCGGATGGGATCATAGTGGCATCGAGTTCGGGGGCCGATGCACCTTTCAAGTGCTTCGCGACTATCTGCTTAGCCAGCTCGGTGGTCACTCCTTCGTATATGACGTCCGGTTTTCCCTCGTACTGAACTGTCACCAGAGGGCCGCGGCTGCACGGGCCAAGACAGCCGGTGCCGACCGTTTCGATCTCGGTCTGAAGCCCTTCGGCCTCCACGGCTTTCTTCAAGGCGTCCTCAACTGCAAGCGCTCCGGAAGAAATACAGGGAGTACTGGCACAGACGAGCAGCCGGCAGCGGAATTGCTTTTGGCGGTCCAGTTCATTCTGGGCCATTTCCAAGAGTTCCTGTCGGTTCATAACGCTGTATTCTCCTTGAGTTCTAAACGATTCACAACGCTCAGCTTTAAAGATGAGCGAAATTCAGACTGTAACCGATTCTGCAAGACTAGGCTGAGGCAGATTCCTCCTCTGCCGCTTCGACCTGGAAGGCCGTCCCTATGCTTCCGCCGGCAAGAACATATTTTACTTTTTCAACTGTGGTTTCAGGGGATTCCTTGCCGAGGACCAGGTTTTCGAAAACGACCACCGGCGCAAGGCCGCAGCACCCAAGGCAACGGGTCGTGGTCAGGGTCAGCTCGCCGTCCGGCGTTGTCTGGCCCGGCTCAAGGTTGTATTCTTTGGAAACCGCATCAACGATGTCGCCTGCTCGCCCTACATAGCAAGCCGTTCCGAGACATACGATAGCGTTGTGTTTTCCCTGAGGTTTGAGTGAAAAGAAATGGTAGAAGGTGGCCACTCCGTAGACCCAACTAAACGGCAGCTTGAGCTGTCTGGCGACGTAGATCATCACCTCTTCGGGGAGATAACCGAAGGCCTCCTGAGCCGAAGTTAGCACTTCTATCAGAGCGTCTTGTTTAAATTGCAGTCTTTTTAGAACGCGGTCGATGCCTTTATAACGGGGGTCTCTCCCGTCATCGGCATCCTTCTTTGGACTGGCTTCAGCCATAGCGTTTTCCTCCATTGACCTGCACCAAAAGGGAGTAAGATACACAAGTAACCGACCAACAACAAGAAATGTCACAGCGACAACAAGCACAGACATTTATCAGCCTGCGCTATTGAAAACGTTCTAAACCCGCGAAGCCATGTTTTTGACAAGCACGAGGCGGACAAATTGCGCCAAATTTCACACATGGCCAGCCACCTCCAGCTTTTTCAAAGAGCGATTTTACAACTCGGGCATCAGCAGCGGCGACCGAGTCCAGATGTAAATTCGCCCTGAGATGCTCAAGTTTAGTCTTCTGCCGTAAATCTACAGAAACCGACTTTCAGAGTCAAGAGATTTTTTTAACAATCAGCCCAGACCTATATTTTATCAAGGATTTCAAAATGTTTGGTCACACATAAGCTTTGGTCGCCCGGCGTGCGCACGGAAAGAGGCCAGGAGGCGGCTGAAAGAGGCAAATCCGATAAGTATTTTAATTCACATGGCAATCGGTGTATAAACAACAATCCGGCACAGATCCGCATAGCTTCCAGGATTGCACATGGGCATTTTGCCTTGTGCATTATAGGGGGGGCCAACCCCTGGGACAAACCACGCCCTTAGGAGACGGACTCCATTGACAGAGCTTGCAAATTCAAACAACGAATATTCTTTCGTGGTCTCAAGGGAACAAAGCGGACAAAGGCTCGACCTCTTTTTGAGCGGGGTGATTCCGGACTTTTCGCGCAGCCATTTCAAGAAGCTGATCAAAGAAGATCTGATCCTGGTGAATGGAAATCCCGTAAAGCCGAGCTACGAGACCCGGGCGGGTGATCTCATCATGGCGAAGGTCCCCGGACAGGCGCCGGATGAGGCTCTCAAGCCCGAGCCGATGCGCCTGGACATTCTTTTCGAAGACGAGGACCTGCTCATCGTGAACAAGGCGCCGGGCCTTGTAGTCCATCCAGGGGCAGGCCACTCCGAAGGGACGCTCGTGCATGGACTGCTCGCCCATTCGCCGCGCCTGGCCATCCAGGGTTCCCCTCTTCGGCCCGGAATCGTTCACCGCCTGGACAAGGATACCTCCGGGGCGCTCGTCATCGCCAAAAGCGAGCGTGCATATTTGAGCCTGATAAGGCAGTTCAAGGAAAAGCGGGTCCGGAAGGAATACCTCGCCCTGGTTTACGGGAGTCCGGCCAAAGATAAGGGAGAGATTTCGTCGCTGCTTGGGAGACATCCTACAGACAGAAAAAAAATAGCTGTTCTTCAGAACAGAGGCCGCGAGGCGCTGTCAC
>Ga0182014_10006681_pt1 | contig 12296 bp, 9 predicted proteins | sample 612S2DmetaG_FD_120489 | JGI IMG/M metagenome (GOLD analysis project Ga0182014, IMG submission 120489) | Permafrost microbial communities from Stordalen Mire, Sweden - 612S2D metaG | ecosystem: Environmental > Terrestrial > Soil > Wetlands > Permafrost | place: Sweden: Stordalen | collected... | reverse complement strand
TTCCTTCAACGCGCCTCTGTGCTTCATCTGGCATACGGAGACCATTCTCATAGAGGAAAGCAATGAAGGCTCGTTCGGTGGACGAATTGGGATCGAGGTGCCTCAGCATGGACTGATACTGTTCCTCGTAGTCACGGTATCCGGTATTAGTCTGGATTTCGATAGAGCAAAGAGACAGTTTATCCAAAGCGTCTTTGATCAAGTGGCGGTCAATGATCTTGTGATCGCGTTGGTTGTAGTAACTGAGCAGATCGTTATAGGACGCAGGCGCGTAGTAATCAGGATCGTCGAAACGGCAAATCTGCTTTGCGGCTTCGACTATCTTCAGGAAGACCTGCGTGTCGTCAACGAATTGTGAGAGGATGCCGAGGCTTCCCTCTGCTGCCTCATAGATAAGGATATTGGGACTCTCTGGGTCACCGAGCGTGACGACGCCAATCTCGTTGGGCTCTACCTGAAACACCGTTTCGATGGCTCTTTTGAGCGCATGTTCAAGCGTAACTACGCCCTCGCTCTTGAGACCGAGCGCGGCTATTGGCTCAATGTATAGAGCATCTGCAACATTCGATGTGAACAGCTTAACAAGGCGAAAGGTTTCGCGAATATTGTCGTTGGAACCCGGCATGGAAGAGCGCCAATCGCCGGAGGTGAGTCCAAGGGGAAATCCTTCTGTTCGTTGCGAACGCCATTGCGAATTCACGTGGTACAACCGTGCAGCGGCCATGTAACGAAGATTCAAAAGGCGTGCCTCGCTGGATTGTGCGCTGGCTTTGCTAATACTTCCAAAGTCTCCTCCATCGACCGCAAAGTAGGTTGACACTTCGTAACCACTGGAGACGCGCTCCTCTTCTTCGCATGAAATACGATCCACCTCTTCGGCGCGCGATTCCGACATCTCAAGAAGGTCGTGAAGATATTCCCTATTTGCGTTGTCATCGAGGCTGACACCAGAGAAGGGGCAGATTTCCAAATCCTTTTGCTCGCCAGTAAGAAAGTAGCCGGCCTTGGTGCTGATTTTGGCTTCAGATAGAGAGGACTCAGCGTCCTGGACGATGAGCTGTGAAACCCGGTATTTGCTTCCGTTGTAGTAAATAAGGTTACGCGGACCGAATTCGCGCAAGGCAATGGTTCGTGGACGGGAGATGAATTCTCCTGTGGAATCGCCCGCAGGAACAAAGACGCGGAGTGGCAGGCGGGTGAAATTGTAGCCAGGAAGGAAGCCTTCGGAAGCGAGATACCGATACGGATAGAACTCAGAGCGTTCGGTCCCCCCAGATGACCCCACATCGTTGCGCAATAGATTGAGTTGGCGGTTTGCCTGATCCTGATGACGTTTGTGCTTCTTGTATTCGTCGCTACCTACTGTAAGGAGTCCGCTTTCTATAGGTTGAGTAGCGCGCGAGAGGAGAGTTCGGGCGGAACGGTAAATGTTACGCCAGCGGTTCATGGATTTGTCCAGATTGTCTGCAATCCGGTCGAGGTTCTGCTCCACCCACTCGTCTGTGTACCACGCCGCCTTGGCTTCTAAATTAGTGTGGAAGTCATCAATGACGCGTTGAAACGTCGCCTTGATCTGTGCGTGGCGTGCAGGAGGGATCTTTAACCCGTCACGCACACCAGGGGAGAGAGGCATAGCTGAGTTGTCATCCACGATAAGGCGCATGAGTGAGGGCTGAGAGCCAGTTTGAGGTTCAAGGCCAGGCAAGCCGATCTCGCTTATGGCGAGCGCGTTCAGGTGCGTGAGCAGAAGTTCGCGGTTGCAGAGGTCGAGCCGAGGTGACTGAACCACTCCCGCGACCAACTCGGCCTGGTACTGAAAGTAGTGCCGGTCATGCGGGGAGTAGCTTGAGCAGTATGTGAAGATAAGCGCACCCTGCCCGCCGCGCCCCGCGCGGCCTGAGCGCTGGGCATAGTTCGATGGGTTGGGAGGCGCGTTTCGGAGATGAACTACGGCGAGGCCGCCGATGTCTATACCAAGTTCCATCGTTGGAGAACAGAACAATGCACTGATGGATTTCGTGCGGATCTTTGCGTGATCAGGTTGGGTCTTCTTCTCGTCGAGAAACCAATCGGCGCGAAAGCGATCCTCACGGTCTGCGCGGTCTTCACTCTTGACGTGGCCTGTGTGGTCCTCAGCGCGAAGACGCTTTGAGGGGGCGAAGTCGCGGTACATATCGCGGAAGAATTCGTTCGGGCGAGGAGTTTGTTGTTTGTAGGCTCGCCGCTTGATAGGATCGGGCTTTACGTTCTCGCCATCGCCGAGGCGCCACAAGATTTTGTCGATGCGAAGGCGAAAAACCGGGACTTCTTCATTCTTTTCGTTGCGAGCCGTTTGCTCGACGAGATAATCCGCAGCTTCGAGCTTTCGCATAAGGAGCAGAATGAAAGCCTTGTAGCGATCCCCCTTGAGATCGTACAAGTCGAATCCGTGCTGCTTAGCGAAGTCTTTGAGGTACTTGCCGAGGCCACTCGCAGGTCCCAAGCTCTTCGAAATTAGACGAGCCGATTTGTGAAGCCGATCAAATCGGATGACACAAGGTTCACGTAGTTCTTCGGTGCGATCAAGGGTCCACGGAGCCTTGAGGCGTTCGCGGAATTGCTTTTCATTCTCCTTAAGGCGAGATGGTGTAAGAAAGTTCTCGCTATGGAGTGCGAATTCGAGACGAAAGAAATCGAGGATGGTTTCGATGAGGCTTCGACGTTCGGAGGGTGTAAGATCGCGAAGAACTGGAACATCCGACCACAGTTCTGCGTGGCTGGCAACCTCTTCGATGTACTGGTATTCCACGCTTAGCAGTGCGCATTGTTCTAAATTCGGAAGAACGATGCGCCAACTGCGGCGAAGGTCGGCTGCGGCCCGATAGAACAGAAACGCTTGAAGAGCCAATTCGTAATCCCGTCGCACCGGAGCCAGTACAGGTACGGAGTCGCGGTTGGCAAAATCGAGGAATTTCAGATCGAGAGATTTGAACACTGCCTCTCCGATGGTCGAATAGGTCAGTGTATAGTCCGGCGCGGCTTTCAACGCCTTGAAAATGGCGGATCGCAGCTGAACAACCTGGGCGAAGTCATTAAAATGGCCCGCTTGTAGAGCGGCGTCCTGAACATTATCCGTAAAGCTAAGAACTTTCTGGTCCTTGGCGGGATAGCCAGCATCGTGAAGTCGGTTGAGAATGGAAAACACAGTAATAGTAGTGGAGGTACTTCGTCCTTCACTGCCCAGTTTGGTGAGTTTCGTTCCTTCGTTGGTGTTAGGGTCGAAAACAACTCCACCGGTAGGGTCAAAAAGAAGAGGTGCAGGCATGAACCAGCCCCAAAGGTTTAGGTTAGTCGCGGGCACCTCGGAATAGTTTCCGTATTCATCGAACCAGAGCTTTCGTGGGAAACGCGCTGCCTTTTTTGAGTCGGGCACAACTGTGCCGTTTTTGGGACGGCGCAGCCATGCTTCTGGGAGATCCTGAATATCCGTTTCGGGGTTCCATACACCCTGACCAACGATGAGATAGCCGTCTTTTTTCAGGCCCTCTTCATCATCTTCTTCGTTTGAGTTCGCTCGGAATTCGCGAGGTTCGAGGATGTTGTTGACGAGAGAAACGCACAAGAATGGATGGCCTGTAGCGCGACTGAAAACGTTTGGGTAGATGAGTTTCTTGTTTTTGTCGTCTTGCTTGTAAATTCCGGGTTCGAGAGTAATAAACCGGTTGGATTCATCCTGATCGAGGGTGGTATAAACGGAACCGGTCTGAGCGATGAATTGGTGCAGTTTGAACGGCAAGATGGTGTACCGTGACCCCGTCTTGATGAGAGTCTGATTGACGGAGCTGATCCAGTGTAAGAGATCGACGATGACTTTCTTGCACTCTAGCTCCGGTTGGCCGGACGCTTTCGAGAGGGATGCCACTACTTCTCCAACCTGAAGTGGCTTGCGCCGAACGAGTTGCCCTTCCTTTTCTTCGAGAGCGATTTGGTTTTCCAACCAAACGGCAACCGGGTTAGAACGTAGTTTGGATTCGCAAGCCGTGGAATCGATGCCAGCCGTTATTACCTGTGAGAGAGCGTCCTTGCTAGGCACTTCCCCTGAGAAATCGAGGGACCGGCGTAGCTTCTCACTGACAATCTGGGATGCGGCAAATCGCTTGCCGAACATTGTTGTGGCGACATTGGCAACCTCTTCGCGCTGGGCTTCGAGTGAACCCACTGAAACCATCGTGGCGGAAGTCCCGATACAGACGACTTCCTGCTTACACTGTGCGCGAATGCGCCGAATAAGCATGGCGACATCGGCCCCCTGACGGCCCCTGTAGGTATGAAGTTCATCGAATACAAGAAAGCGAAGGTTACTATAAATGGCATCACGAATCGTGCGCTCCTGCAGGCGTGTCAGCAGAAGTTCGAGCATCATGTAGTTAGTAAGGAGAATCTCGGGCGGTTTTTCCTGCATTTCTGCGCGCGGGCCGCTTTTTTCTTGCCCGGTGTATTGACCAACAGTTATTGGAAATCCTTGACCGGTTGCGTCCTCATAATTCTTCTTGTAAATATTGAATTCGTTGGTTTGAGAATTGATTAGGGCGTTCATTGGATAAACAATGATTGCAAAGACACCCTCTTTCTTAGGCTCGGCGAATAGCTTTTGAAAAATGGAGCATATGTATGTGAGGGATTTACCGGAACCAGTTCCAGAAGTGACGACGAAATCTTTTCCCGCAATGCCCAGACGAATGGCTTCCAGTTGATGGCGGTAGAGTGTATGGCCCTTAAAGATATTGGGCATCGCGCTATGGAGTAGGCCTGTACCTGCGATCTCCTCGACGCTGCCAACCTGTTCGTATGCCGGATTGAACTGAAGAAGAGGGTCGGGCCATAGCGTTCCTTCAGAGAGCGCCGCATGGACTTTGTTGCTGATTGCCTGATCAGCGATATTAATAAAGCTCTTAATGTAACTGGCGTAATCGTTCACTACATGATCATGAAGATCAAAAACGTTCATTGACGCCCGCCTTCCTTGGGCTCATCGACTTCGCTTATGGCGTACCTCTCAGATGCTTCTCTCACGATCCAAGCCAGTGACACCTTTTTCTGCTTCGCGAGTTCTTCAAGAGTGTTGTATAGATCGGGTGGAAAGCTGATTGAAGCCCGGACTGCCACTTTCTTTGGAGCCTTCCGGCTCTTTGCCTCCGTCAGTTTCGCGCTCATTCAGGCGACCTCCTGTTTTCACCACTTTACACCATCTTGGTGAAGTCACAGCGCCAATGTCATTGTTTTGAGATGGCCTACACCGCGCAATAGTGAACATATCGCACTACCTCAACCGAATTGCGCCCCACTTCCCATCCTGAGCAATCCATAATTACATTCCATCCAATCGAGTTCTAAGCCCAAAGCTGGAGGAAAGCTATGAGACTCCGCCGCAATCAACTCTGCCCACTGCACCGCTCTCTCTCCTGCTGCGGCAGAGAGGCAATCCCAAAAGAAAAGCGCCAGCGTCGGTTCGGCGTTCGGCGCATCGAAGACCCTCATCACCCCAGGGGATACCGGGAACTCCGCTCGAACGGAGAAATGCGGAAACTCCTCGACCGGAAGATTACCACCCAGCGTGGCAAGTGCGCCCTATGTAACGAACCATTTACCAATTATGGCGACATAGTACCCGACCATATCCATCCCCGAGGCATGGGAGGAGCATGGAGAGACGACCATCCGGAAAACATTCAGGCAGTTCACTGGTGGTGCAATGGTGAAAAGGGATCGAGCCGGGGGTGATCTTTGGCCAGAGTGATGTCTTTCCTACTCCTTAATCGAATAGGTCCAGGAAGTCGAGAAGGTAATCCATGTCTCGTTAATTCAAAGAGTTGCCATCGGCGATTGTCGGTACCGATCCGGCCCAAGTTCCGCATTCAATTGAACTCATCCACTCCGGGAAAATCCTCATACCCCGCGTACATTGCGTATCCGGAGTAGTTTGCATATCGCGTGTAAGAACCGCCTCGCGCAGGGGCAAAGCTCGATTTCACCCGACCCTTCTTACTGCGCTTGGTGATGAGGCGCTTATCGCTCTTGATTTCGCCGAGGTAGCGTCCGTCAGAGCCGTAAACCTCGTCGCCGTAGAACCTACCCGCCTGCTTCCCGCTATAAGTGAAGAGCCGATCGTCTTTTCGATATCCGAAGTATTCACCGCCCCAGGTCCAAAACCGGTCCATAAGCTTTCCCTCTCGGCTGTTTGGTATTAGGAGGCTTGAAAATCGCGCTGGAGTTGTTGAAGGTCAGCGATTCCACGCTCGATCATCCTCTTCGCACAGTCCGAACAGTAATAATCCGGAGATCGGCCGCTTCGAACCTTCAAACGCGCATCGCCAGCCTGGATACGATGCGCATCATTCGCCTGACAATTGTGAGAGTGTTTTGCTTGGTCGATCTGCGCTCCAATCAAAAGCGACTTAATTCGCGCCACCGAACACCTCCTGAATTGCGCGCGCGACGATGCCGCCGAACCCGAGCTCTATTTGGTCAAGCTCGGGGCCAGTGTAGTCGCTACGTCGCCCAAGTTTGCGCCCCACGGCCGCCGCCACTTGACGGTCAATGGCGGATTTCATCACGATTAAATTCGACTTATTGAATGTCTTTTGATCGAGAGTTTGCCCCTCAGGATTGATGCCTCGTTGGAACAGGATGTGAGCTGCTTCGTTTATAACTTTCATGTCGAGTTTCGAGCGCTTAGCCCGGCGGATCCGCACCTTTGTAGCGGGGATCGATTGCAAGGCTTGATACGCTTCTTTCACTTGGTCGGGGCTGTACCCTTTTTGCTGAAGGAGTTTTAGGGCTGCCATGGCGGCCGGATCATCTTTGATTAGAGGGATTTCTTCGAGGCGCACGTCTGTCTGACTTCGCACGTCAACTTGGTCGCGATCTTCGGGTGGCACGACGACCGGATCGATTTGAATTTCGTCGCCTTGAGAGAAGTCAAGCCCCTCCATCGGTAGGAGTTGATCGAAATATTCACGATCAGCTTCGCTATATTCTTGAAAATCCTCCCACCGTCTCGCTATGTTGGCACCCGCATGAAACACGACCACGCCATTGTTTAATGGATCGCCAGGCGCATCCATCTTAATCACACGCATGATCCGGCCAACAAACTGCACGAAGGGCGAGAGATTGCCGAAAATACTGAAGACTGCAGCGACGGCTAAGTACCGGTGATCGAAGCCTTCTCCAAGCTTGCGAACCTGAACAATTACATCAAGTTCATGATTTTCTAGCTTCTTCATCACTCTGTCATTTGCCGCGCCGACCTCGCGGGAGTGAACGTAGTCCGCGTGCCGATTCTTCGAACGATAGGCTGCGACAATCTGTCCGCAGTGTTCGTAATTAAGAGCGGAGGCGATGATTTTCAGGCGCTTGTCGCCACCGTTCGCAGCGCGCAATTTCTCTAGCTCTTGAATGGATGCGTCAACAATGGTGTTTAGGGTTTCGGTAGATGTAACAATACTGCGCCTGAAATTCGCGTCCTGTTCGCCAAGCTGACGTACCTCCTCAAGACTGACCTCAATTTCCTGGCCATCTTCTCGCCTCACATAGCGAAGTGTTCTGGGGTTGAGCACGACGGCTTTAAGTCGCTTTATGTAGCCCTTTTGAATCGCCTGGTAGATGGGATACGAGTACAGAATGCGACCGGCCATAAGTTGGCCATCAGCACGGGTAGGCGTTGCGCTGAAATTGACGATCTTTGCGCGAGGAAACTTGCCCCTCAGGGTCTCCCAACTTGCAGCGACATTGTGGTGACCCTCATCGAACTGAATTAGGTCGAAGAAATCGTCTGGCAAGCCTTCAAGCCAACGATTCGCAGCGCCTTGAAGCTGATGGATGTTCGTGATGACGACATCGGCTTCTTCGAGATCCGACCTGTTCGTTGTCGTTCCACGGATATCTACGATCTCAGGGTAAGGCGGCCCGTCAAGAACAGTACATTTCAAATAAAAGTTGTCCGGACTGGCCGGATCGAAATCCTTCTCAAGCTGCAAGGCAATCGGTACGTTTGGAGCGATCACCAGAGTTCGGGTCGCTTTAAATGCAAAGGGCGTAAGAGTGATACAACCGGATTTCCCGCACCCAACCGGAAGCACGATCCCGACTTCCCGCTCCCCGGCTCCAGGATTAGCCGCAAAAGCGGACAACGCCGCAAATGCTCCCTGTTGCGGTTCACGAAGGCGGCTGTTCTCAGCAATATTAGGGGTGCGATCCTGGAAGGGATTGTCTTGCATTCGGCCTCCGGAGACGGTGTCACTTTATAGAATAGTCCCGCGAAGTCTTTGGGCTGTATCAGAAGCGCCCGGCAAAGACACTAAGTCGCCTTCTCGACTGTTTTCGTGAACTTGGCAGATTTGCGCGCCAACGATAGAGAAATGTGAGCAAGCTCACGTTGGGGACGAGTCGTCGACAAATCGCTCAGAACTCAAGAATGGAAACCGATCACGGCGCCATAGTTGACGCGATGCTCGGAATCGCCACTTCTATGAACGTTGGAACATTTGCTTTCAGCTTGGTGTCTAATCAAGCATGACCGCCCATCGTTACAGGACGAGGATATCGGTTCTCTTTGTGGCCGCCCTCCTATTCCTCAGTATCGGATGGTTTGTGGTGGAGGCACGCCAGTGGCTATCCCGCCCACGAGTGCAGGCCCTGCAGGCTGCTAGGCCCATGACGGCTCTCGCGAGCGCAGGTCCCGCCGATTTGGAGGACCACTCCTGGCTGATGAGATTGGCGTCACTGGAGTTGCCCCAGCGGTGGCTCACAAACGGCGCGATTTCGAAGCAGGAGCCATACATCCACTTTGCGGGAGGATCGATCAGCGGCACTACGGGATGCGGCCGGTTGACAGGTTCTTATCTCCGTTCGGAAGGTCGCCTGACGATAGCTCCAGTGTGGTCCGACGACCAAAAACGACCCTGCGGCGAAGCGGATCGGAAGGAAGCATCTCGAATTCTTGAGTCATTGCAGGAAGTCCGGGCAATCCACGTGCAACTTGACCATTGGGATGGGGATAATCTCCTACTTCAAGACGCCAGCGGAAAGTCGAAAGTCGAACTCGATCCCTTCCGGCCAGGCAGTGACCTCTCCGAACTCCACGACACGTTCTGGCGCGTGGTTAGGCTTCAGGGAGCCAGTCCGGTTTCCGAGTCGGCGATAGTGAACATTGACGAACAGTCGATCGAGATCAGCACGCCTTCCTGCTTCTCCTCATTCCCATATAGGTTCAAATTGTCCGGGCTACAGTTCTTCCCAGCATGGGGCACGGGTACCCACCCCGAGAACAAACGCTTCGAACAGGATCGGCAGGTCACGGCATCCTTTGAAGCTCTTCTCGGGCGAATCAAGACCTATACATCGAAGGGTGACGCACTGACGTTTTCCGATGGCAACGGCCAGGCTCTGATGGTACTGCGTGCAATCCGCCGAACCGGAATTGAGAACCAGCGCTGGCTCATTGCTAAATACCGCGCTGCCTCAAACCCGCCGACGGACGGCGCGAGAATGGTCGAAGCCAAGGAGCGAGCGGAAATCACATTCTTGAACGGCGACATCAAGGGATCTTCCGGGTGCGGGGTTTGGGATGGCACTTATAAGATAACAGGGAACATCATTACGATCAGCGCCTATACGCTCTTCGAGGGAAGGTGTTCCAGCAGTGGAATGGATCAGGGTTGGCGCGTAGACAAAGCCATAAAAGGGCAATTGAAAATAGAGAATCACGGGGACCGAGTTCTCCTGACGAACTCAAGCGGCCAAGCACAAATCCTGCTAGTTCCCTACCGGGGATACCCCTGACGATTCTGTTCGACCCGGTCTTTATCACCGAAAAACTATGCTGTGCGAGGGCCTACTTACGATAAAGAGGTAGCGCGGATCCATCGTGGGCAGGTGACCGGCTATGCGGAAGTTACCACTTGTGCACTCCCCTATGTCTTCGGAACAGTCAAGGCGAGGAAGTGCCTTCCCCGCGGTATCACTCACCCGGTTCCGGAGCCGCAGCGGATCGACTCGGTTCTCTCCGATTCCAGTTGGGAACGGCGCTTATGGGGACGAATCTGTGGAGCTTCAATGGCACATTAGACGCGTTACCGAAAGGGCTGTGGTCAGCTCGTGTGCCGGTTCAACCACACATTCGCCTGTCATCCCCCTATGGAATAAGACTTTGGGACTGGCTTTGGATAGTCCCCGTCGAGCGCAGAGAGAATGCTCGCGCATTTCTTGGCATCTAATAGCACGCCAACCAAGTCATCAGCAGCGCGCGGGTAAGAAAAATTCTGGTAGTCAGCCTTCACTCTTCTCATCTTCAATCGAACGGCAGTATCTGCTAGCACCTTACAGTCACCAGCATTGCGAGTGTATAAAGCCCAAAGCTGCTCATGCGCTGGTGCTTTGGGGTCAAATCTATACTGGCTTACAGCAGGCCGATTTAGAGCAACGTTGTAGACAAAATAATATGCCCGGCTAATTGCTGTTCGCAACGAAGCCTCGTCTTGAACCTTTTGCAATTCAATTGCCAGAGCCAGATATCGATTCCAGTCAAACGTTGTCATACAAGTTGGTAGTCAAAGACTATCCTTCCCGAAGCTCTCTTGGAGCTTTCCGTCCACCAAGAGTCATCAAAATGTTGCAAAGCAGCTCGGGCTTCCTGGAGAGACTCCTTCCAAAGTGCGACTGCATAAATTGCTACGGGCAAATCCTCCTCTAACGGCAGTTGAAGTTGAAAAGTTGCATTCGTTCCGAAAGAATCTTTCAGATGAGCGACCGCCTCAAGAAGAACCTGGGGCAGCGAAGGGCGGCCCTCAAGGAAGGAAGTCACTCTCGACCTGTCTTCAAGGATGTAGTCTTTTTGGAGGAGCTCGATGAACATTTCCAGCGCGGGCTTCATCTGATCCGTACCCTGTTTGGGGAGAGGGGTATCGATATAGGTGTAGCCTCCGAAGAACTGGCTACCAAGAGCAGGCTTTCCTGCTTCGTTCAAAGAGACAATCCTCACAACGTTCTCATCATCATAAAAGTGCTGACTGCCCAATAGGCCCGCCAACGCCTGGCTGACGCTTGGCCGTTCAGTTATTTTGCTTTTGATCTGAGCTCTTTGAAATGCCTGAGGCGCAAGAAGACCCCAATCGCTTCCCGCGAATTGTTCGGCATAGGCTGCGTTCGATGCGCTCATTAGAAGTCAGCCTCCACGTCAAGAAGACGGAACAATACCTGTTCTCCAGAATGCAATTCCTTCGCCATCATTTCAAATGTTGCCGTCTTATCGAATTGGCGTTCATATTTGATGTACACCCCATTGGCCAAAGCCGCGGAACCGTCAAAGGTGACCTTTCCATCCTCCCACACAACTATCGATGCGCCTGTCTTGAGTTTCGTGTCTCTCACGCCAACTAACTCAGACGATAAGAATGGTCTAAGCAAATCAACGAATGTCTTTGTGGATGGCTGAAGATGCAAGTGCAAAGCAATTGTCTGATTGCTCATCTCTGCCTTGCTCACTTCGAACAAAGTTGTGAGGCAGGTCTGAAGGATCTCAATCGTTTCCTCTGCCGTTGCCCAGTCCACGCCATCGCGTGTGAACTTGCAGCTCGACGGTCCGAAGAAGAACGTGACGCGCTTTTCTGGCAGCTTTATCTTAATGCCTTGCTCTGACGGCTTTCCCGTAATGATTGGATCGACATCGTTAACGTCGATGTTCCATTTCAGCAGTGCGTCAAACATGGCTTGCACGAGCACCGCCCGGTCCATCCAAATCGCGATGATTGGACGAACGAAGTGACAAGTGTAGTCAAGGGTTGAAATCGGGATCGTGACTTTCTCGGGCATGAGGCTCTCCGAATCGCAATTCTATACCATATCGGCAGAACTCGGCCTCTCAAGTCGCTTGAAACCCGGAGTCAAATGCGGGCTTTGAGTGGCACTTTGGGTCTGACATCGAACGGGCTACATGAGGAGTAGTACCAAGTTGGATTGGTCGCGTGGAGTCGGCCAACGTCAGGAATTCAGGGTCCGAACGGGTGCCGAACGATTTCCTGTCCAATCGGCGTTTTCGTTCCCTATCCGCCATTTGGCATATAAACTACGCTGGATGAGCGCATTGGCACTGTACGCGTCAGTCCAGGCGCGCTGGATGGCGAAATCATCCATCGCGTTCGCCGAGGTTCTACAATGCAGACGAGGACACCTTGGTGACACGAGAAGACCAACCGAGAACCCTTATATTCGTAGACATGCTCGGCTTCGCCGAACTGACCCGTCGGAATCCAACGCGG
>Ga0182014_10006680_pt1 | contig 12297 bp, 18 predicted proteins | sample 612S2DmetaG_FD_120489 | JGI IMG/M metagenome (GOLD analysis project Ga0182014, IMG submission 120489) | Permafrost microbial communities from Stordalen Mire, Sweden - 612S2D metaG | ecosystem: Environmental > Terrestrial > Soil > Wetlands > Permafrost | place: Sweden: Stordalen | collected... | reverse complement strand
GAGCGAGCGCAGCGTCGTCGCCGGGTGGAAGGTGCCGGCGCCGACCTCCATGTCATAAGGCTGGAGGATGACGCAGCCCTGCCGCGCCCAGAAATCCTGCAGCGTCAGGATCAGGCCCTGGAAGGAGCGCGCCGGGTCGAGCGCGGGATCGGTCGGCATTACGGGGTTTCCGTCTCAATTTTCGGCCGGACCCTAGTGAGGCGGCCCCGCGCGGTCAACGCGGAACCCCTCTCCCGGAGGGAGAGGGGCAGGGGTGAGGGGATCGCCGCTTCAAGCGAATGGAAGTCGCAACGCCGCCTGGTTCCGCTCGAGGACCGCGTCAAGATCGCCGCAGACCTCCTCATTGGTGAAACGGACGATCTGCACGCCGAGACGCTCAAGGACTTCGCTGCGCCCCCGATCGTAGTCCGCAAACCACTCGTGCTGCTTGCCATCGATCTCGACCGCGAGCTTGGCGGCGTGACAGTAGAAGTCGACGACATAACGATCGAACGGAACCTGCCGCTTGAATTTGGCGCCGTGGAAGCGCGAGCCGCGCAGCTGCGTCCACAGAATCGCTTCCGCGCGAGTCAGTTGGCGGCGCAGGGTTCGCGCGAATTCGATGCGCTCCGAGGTCATCGGCCTTTCTCCTGCCGCGGCGCCCTCACCCCTGCCCCTCTCCCGAACGGGAGAGGGGGATTCATCCCCGCTCCAGCTTGGCGATCAGCGCCGCCGGGTCTCCGGTCAGCGCCACTTGCTTGAGGCGGCTCTTGGCGCCGGCGACGAGGCGCGCGCGCGAGGGCGGCACGCCGGCCTTGTCGGCGATCAGGCGCAGCAGCGCGTCGTTGGCCTTGCCGTCCTCGGGCGCGACGCGGACGCGGGCGAGCAGCACGCGCGTTCCGTCGGAAAGCGTCGCCACGCCGTCGATCGCGTCGCGACCACCCTTCGGCGTCAGGCGGCAGGCGACGACGACGCCGTCGAGCGTGGCGCGCCAGGGGGCGTCGCTCATCGCTCGTCGTCCTTGTCGCCGAGCGGGTGCAGGTCGCGCACCATCGCCTTGGCGCGCTCGTCGAGGACGTGGGTGTAGATCTGTGTCGTCGAGATGTCGGAATGGCCGAGCAGCTCCTGCACGATCCGCAAGTCAGCGCCGTTCTGCAGCAGGTGGCTGGCGAAGGCGTGGCGCAGCACGTGCGGGCTGATGCGGTCGGCGCCGATCCCCGCCGCCGCCGCGGCCGTCTTCAGGTCGCGGGCGAACGCCTGGCGCGTCAAATGGCCGCTCTCGCTGTCGGCGGGAAACAGCCACGGCCCCGCCGCGACGCCCGGCGCGATCTCGGCCAGCAATTCGCGATAGCGCCGCATCGCCGCCTTCGCCGGCTCGGAGATCGGCGCCAGCCGCTCCTTGTCGCCCTTGCCTCGCACGACGATCAGCGATTCCTTGGTCCGCGCCGCCGACTTCGGCAGCGCCATCAGCTCCGAGACGCGCAGGCCCGACGCGTAGGCGAGCTCGATCAGGCAGGCGAGCCGGGCCGCGGCGAGGCGCTGGCGGGGCGGACGCTCCGACGCGTCGAGCCCCTCGCGCGCCGTGTCGATCAGCTTCGTCACCTCGGCGACGGTCAGCGTCTTGGGCAGCGGCCGGCCGCGGCGTGGGCCCTCGATCGTCAGGCTCGGATCGTCGTCGCGCCGGCGCTCGACGTAGAGATGCTTGTGGAACTGCCGGACGCACGAAAGCCGCCGCGCCAGCGAGGCGGGCGCGAGGCCGGACGCCGTGCGCGCGGCGAGGAAGGCGGAAATGTCGGCCCCACTCGCCGCGAGCGGATCGCGTTTCCGCTTGGCGAGGAAGGCCGTGTAGTCGTCGAGGTCGCGGCGATAGGCGTCGAGCGTGTTGCGGCTCGCTCCCCGCTCCGCCGCCATCGCGTCGAGGAAGGATTGGATGAGGCCGACGGCGGGGGCAGGGCGCGGGGTGGTCATTCTGCGCCCCGTGCGGCCCTGTCATCCCCGCGCAAGCGGGGATCCAGCCCTTCCGCCGCTACGCTCTCGACCTGCGCTGGACCCCCGCTTTCGCGGGGGTGACAGGCGAGGATCCAACGCTCTTGCGCGCTCATGGATTGGCTTTGGGCAGCGTGACGATCTGCGTCATTTCGCGCGGCTGCACTTTGACGTTGGCGACCAGCGCCAACATGCCGAGATAGACCAAGCCGACCAGCGCGCCGACGGTGATGATGAAGCGAATCAGGCTCGGCAAGGGTCCAGTCCATACTCGCGCGTCGCGTCGGCCGATCGCGCCGTCATTGCGAGAAGCGAAGCGACAAAGCAATACATGGCGCCGCCGCACTGTCGCCGACGATGGATTTCTTCGCTTCGCTCGCAATGACGATGCGGCTCGACGCTTCCACGGGGTAGACTACCATGTTTCACGCCGTCACTCGTCGTCGAACAGCGTCGGCGGCGCCGTCTCGCGCGGCGGCTCGGCGAGGCCGAGATGGCGGAAGGCGTGCGGGGTCAGCAGCCGGCCGCGCGGCGTGCGCTGCACCAGTCCCTGCTGGATCAGATACGGCTCGATGATCTCCTCGATCGCGTCGCGCGGCTCGGACAGCGCCGCGGCGATCGTCTCGACCCCGACCGGTCCGCCGCCGAAGCTCATGGCGATCATTTCGAGATAGCGGCGGTCCATCTGGTCGAGCCCGGCCTGGTCGACGTCGAGCAGTTTTAGCGCCCCGTCGGCGATCGTCCGCGTCACCACCTTCGCCTTTTCGACCACGGCGAAATCGCGCACCCGGCGCAGCAGGCGGCCGGCGATGCGCGGCGTGCCGCGCGAGCGGCGGGCGATCTCGTTGGCCCCCTCGTCGGCGAGCGTCAGGCCGATGACCCGCGCGCCGCGCCGCACGATCCCTTCGAGTTCGGGGATGGTATAGAAATTGAGCCGGATCGGAATGCCGAAGCGGTCGCGCAACGGCGTCGTCAGCAGCCCGGCGCGGGTCGTCGCGCCGATCAGGGTGAACTTCGCCAGGTCGATCTTGACCGAGCGCGCCGCCGGCCCGGCGCCGATGATCAGGTCGAGCTGGAAGTCCTCCATCGCCGGGTAGAGAATTTCCTCGACCGCGGGGTTGAGGCGATGGATCTCGTCGATGAACAGCACGTCGCGCGGCTCGAGATTGGTGAGCTGCGCGGCGAGATCGCCCGCCTTGGCGATCACCGGCCCCGAGGTGGCGCGGAAGTTGACGCCGAGCTCGCGTGCGACGATCTGCGCCAGCGTCGTCTTGCCGAGGCCGGGCGGGCCGACGAACAGCACGTGGTCGAGCGCCTCGCTGCGCGTCTTCGCCGATTCGATGAACACCTTGAGATTGGCGCGCGCCGACTCCTGGCCGGCGAAGTCGGCGAGCGTCTGCGGGCGTATCGCCGGATCGTCTTCAGGACGCTTTTCGGCGGTGACGAGGCGGCTGGGCGGCGGGTTCATCTCACACGCCTCCCGAAGCGGCCGGCGGCGCGGGGGCCAACGCGCCGTGCGTCGTCAGGCCGATCAGGCTCGCCGCCATGGCGCAGCCGAGGCCGGCGACGGCGCCGCAGGCGACCAGCGCGTCGCGCAACGTCACGTCGAAGCCGCGCGGAAACGACGCTGCGATCCACGCCGTGAATTCCGGGCTGAAGTCGCTGAGGTTCGCTTCCGCCGAGGCGCCGAGCGCCGCAAGCCACAAGTAGGCGCAATAGGTGATGACGGCGCCGATGATCGCCGCAGCGAGCGCGCGCGGCGCGCTTGACGGCGCCGCCGCATCCCACAACCCATAGATGAAGCCCGTCGCCGCCGCGGGCCCGACGCCAAGGACATAGGCGAAGACCAGCGCCAGCCCGTGGCCGAACAGAACGGCGATTCCGCCGACGCTCCTGGCCGCTTCCGTCGCCGTCGGCGCCTCCAGCACAAGCGCGATCGGCGCGAACAGCACGCCGCCGATCGCCGGGCCGAACGCGGCAAACAGCAGCGTGAAGCCGATCAGCGGCAGAAAGAAGCGGCGGGGCCGTTCGCTCATGGCGCGCTCTTGGCGAAATAGACGACGCCCCACCCTATGCCGTCATGGCCGGGCTTGACCCGGCCATCCAGGCGCCTGTCTGAGGGCTTGTCGCTCGCGCGCGCAATGACTTTTCTTCGTCGCGGCGGAAAGCCGTGGATGGCCGGGTCAAGCCCGGCCATGACGCGGAAAGGCCAGTGGGCGACGTCTGCGGCGCGTCCCAGTGAGGCGTCAATAGCGATCATTGCGATCCCGATAGTCTTCGGCGTCCGCGCCTCGAGTAAGGCCGACCAATTTCTCGCGGGTCGGCGCTGCAATCAACAACGCGCCGGCGCCTCTCGGAATGAAGACGAGCTTTTGACCTGGTCGCCAAAGCATCCTGTCGCATAGCGCCTTGGGAATCGTGACCGTGTAATCCGCTGAGACCGTCGTCGCGCTGGTCACGGCGTCGTCCGGCCGCGAGGCGTCATGAGTCTCGCGCCCGTTCGTCACTGCGCCAGCTCCTTGAGCCCCGCCTTGATCAGCGCCGCTGTCGGCGCCTCGGCGCCCAGCGCGGCGAGGGCGCGGCTGACGGCGATTGACGCTTGCGGCCGGCCGTAGCCGAGGCTGACCAAGGCCAGCGTTGCGTCCTCGGCCGCGCGCGGCAACTTCATCCCCGGCTCGCCGGCGATCGCGCCGCCGAGATCGGCAACCCCAAACGCCGGGGCCTTGTCCTTCAGTTCGTGGACGATGCGCGCGGCGAGCTTGGGGCCGACGCCCGGCGCCATCGCCATCGCCGCCTTGTCCTGATGGGCGATCGCCGCGCTGATCGCTTCGCCGGAGAGCGTCCCGAGCACGCCGAGCGCCACCTTGGCGCCGACGCCTTGGACGCTCTGCAGCAGGCGGAACCAGTCGCGCTCGCTCGCCGTGAGGAAGCCGTAGAGGCGGATGGCGTCTTCGCGCACCTGCGTCTCGATCAGCAGCGCCGCCGCTTGGCCGATTGCCGGCAGCGCGCGCAGCGTTCGCGCCGAGGCGGCGACCAGATAGCCGACCCCGCCGACGTCGAGAATCAATTCCTCTTCGCCGACCTCGTCGACGATCCCCTTGAGCTTGCCGATCATGCCGCGCGCTCCGTCATGCCGCGCCTCTTGCCCGCGCCGTGCGGTGCGACGCGTGGCAAATCGCCACCGCCAGCGCGTCGGCGGCGTCGGGCGATTTGGCCTGGCTGGCGGGCAGCAGCATCTTGACCATCATCTGCACCTGCGCCTTTTCGGCGTGGCCGACGCCGACCACCGTCTTCTTGATCAGGTTGGCGGCGTATTCGGCGACCGGCAGCTCCATCAGGGCGAGCGCCGCCAGCGCCGCGCCGCGCGCCTGGCCGAGCTTCAGCGTCGATTGCGGGTCGCGGTTGACGAAGGTCTCCTCGACCGCCGCCTCGGCCGGCCGCTGGTCGTCGACCAGCCGGGCGATCGAACGATGGATCAGCGCCAGCCGCTCGGCGAGCGAAGTCGCCGCGTCCGTGTGGATCGAGCCGCAGCCGATATAGGTCAGCCGCGTCCCCGCAGCCTCGATCACGCCCCAGCCCGTGTTGCGCAGGCCGGGGTCGATGCCGAGGATGCGAATCGACCCGATGTTCATGGAATGATCTCATAGGCCATCAAGCGGCGCCCTGGCCAGAGCCACGCCGAGATGGCGGCAGATCGGCGAAGCCCGAAGGCAAGATCATGCGCCGATGGGCCGGAAGACTATTCGAGCGGCGCGCTTATGCCAGCGCTACGCGGCTCTTCCGGCGCTCGGCGCGGGCAAGTCGATCGACAGGCTTCTCCCCATGCGCGCCAGGGCTTCGTCAACAACCCACATGTGCGAATTATGGCGGAGATCGAGCAAACGCCGCACGGAGTTTTCGCTTACTCCCAGCTCAGTTGCGAGTTTCGTTCGAGACCAACCGCGGTTGAGCATTGTTTCATGAACGGCCAGCTTCGCAGTCACCAGCGAGGGAAGAATTGCGCGGTCAGGGCCGGAATGGCCTGCGCCCCCACGCGGCAGCGGCTTTCCCGCATGGATATAGCCCTCCAGCGCGGCGATAAGACAGTCGGCCGCATTTGCCCGCGCTTCCCCTTCCGTTTCTCCTTCGGTCAACGCCTCGGGAACCCCGGGAAACCGCACAAGCCACCATCCGTTGTCCTCGCGCTCAAGCGTATATTGATAGCCAAACGACATTTTCATTCCTCGATATCGTTGCGCGTCAGACCCAACTGGTCGAGCATGGCCTTGAGCAATCCCGGCCCGATCTCCTTGTTGCGATCTTTCAGCGTCGTGAATCGTTCGCCAAAATAGAGGCGTCCATGACTGCCCTTTCCGTGCGCCGGCTCGAAAGCGACAAACACTCCTCTTCGGCGGCCCAGTTTCCTGATTTTTCGCTCGAATTCTTGGCCCCGCATCTCTCAATTGTCGCACACTTATGTGCGATTGGTCAAGAAGCTCACCGAGACAGCTGGACGGTCGGAAGAATCTCGCACGATGACCCAGGTCTCAATGGGAGTCTTGCGTTCGACCGGTTCGCAGTCTTGAGTGCATGCCGAAAGGCCAACTCGAATCCATGTCGGATCCCTTCTGGACCATCCTCGCCGACCCCGCCAACCGATCCATGTTGGCGCTGACGCTCGCCGGCCTGGTCGTCATCGTCTTCGGCCCGTGGGCGATCGTGAAGATCGCCCAGCGGCGCGGCGATCGCTGCATGACGCCATCCGATCCGTTGTTCGAAACCAAGATTGCAAAGGCGGGCGAGATCAGCCGGCGCTATCGCGACACGCTTCGAAAGCTGGCGGACTGAAGGCGAACGCGAAGCCGCGCCGCCACGTCCCAGTTCATGGCTCGCTCCACAGCGCGCCGTCCTCACACCGCGCGCGAGTGGCGCGGCTTGTCGTCGGCCTGGCCGAGATAGGCGTCGAACAGCGCGGCGATCGAGCGCACGAACGGCCGGCCCTTCTCGCTGACGGTCAGCCGCGCGCCGTCCCAATGGGCGAGGCCGTCGGCCTCGAATGGCGCGAGGCCCGCCAGCGCGGCGACGAGCGGCGCCGGATCGGCGCCATGCGCAGCGGCGAGCGCGACGACGTCGACGTCGAGGTCGCACATCAGCCGCTCGATCAGGTCGCGCCGTAGCCGGTCGTCGGCGGTGAGCGCGACGCCGCGCACGATCGCCAGCCCACCCGCCTCGATCGCCTTGGAATAGGCGAGCGCGGTCGGCGCGTTCTGCACGTAGCCTTGCGGCAGCGAGCCGATCGCGCTGGCGCCGAAGCCGAGCAAAGCCGGCGCGGCGTCGTCGGTGTAGCCCTGGAACGAGCGGTGCAGATGGCGCGTCGTCGCCGCCTCCGCCATCGCGTCGCCGGGGCGCGCGTAATGGTCGAGGCCGACCGGGATGTAGCCGCCTTCGTCGGTCAGCACGCGATGGATCGCATGCTGCTGGGCGAAGCGCGCCAGCGGCCCCGGCAGCGTGTCTTCCGCGATGAGCTGCTGGTGCTTCTTCATCCACGGCACATGGGCGTAGCCGAACACCGCGACGCGGTCGGCGTTGAGCGCCAGCGCGCGCCGCGCGGTGCGCGCCACGCTCTCTTCCGTCTGCAGCGGCAGGCCGTAGATGAGGTCGAGGTTCATCGAGCCGACGCCGAGCGCGCGCGCCTTGGCGGCGCAATCCTCGGTCTGCTCGTAGGATTGGCGCCGGCCGATCGCCTCCTGCACCGCCGGCTCAAGGTCCTGCACGCCGAGGCTGACGCGGGTGACGCCCATGTCGCCGAGCGCCTTATGACGGTCGGGCGGCAGCGAGGTCGGATCAAGCTCGATGGCGATCTCGGCGTCGGGCCGCACGTCGAACTCGGAACGGATGCGCGTCATGATCGCGGTCAGACAGTCGCCCGGCAACGCGGTCGGCGTGCCGCCGCCCCAGTGGATATGCGACACCGGCGCGCGCCCGCCGATCAGCGCCGCGACGCGGCCGATTTCGCGCTCGAGCAGCGCAGCGTAAGCGCGCCGCGAAGAGTCGAGCCGCACCACCGTCGTGTTGCAGCCGCAGTAATGGCAGAGCCGATCGCAGAACGGCACATGCAGGTAGAGCGACAACACGGCGTCCGCCGGCATCGCCTGCAGCCACTCGGCATAGGTCGCCGCGCCGACCGCCGGCGTGAAATGCGGCGCGGTCGGATAGGAGGTGTAACGCGGCACACGGCCGTCGTAGCGCGCGACGAGTTCAGCGTCTGTCATCGCCGATTTGTCGCCGCGCCCTGCCGGCGCGACGTTGACGGAGGTCAAGCTCATCGGCGGGTCATAGCAGATTGGGGGCAGGGGAGGGCAGGGTCTTTTTGGCGCGAATGCCCAATCACCGGAGGGCGGCCGATGCGTCACCGAATTTCAATTCCTCTGCGGCAATCACCTGAACGCGAATATTCTCGTAGCAGAAGTGCTGGACTTCCAGCTCCGATATCATTCGCTGGTGTGAATATTCGTCAAGTGAAACATTGCAGGTTGGTACGTGCCATCGGACTTCTTCCGAGATACCAACATAATATCCCCACGTATTCTCTTCTTTGTGTAAATATCCTCCGGCTTAATTGGGGGGGTATATCTCCATTCGCAGTCGTTTACTTGTCACGGTGGGAACGACCGCCGCCCAGCCTTGTTTCGCGTGATCCATATCCTGTGCGTGAAGTTCTATCTGAACACTTTCAAAAGGCCTCATTATTTCAGGGACGTTAGCTTCCTCAATCTGAGCCTCACTAGGAATCTCCGCTATTGTTTCAGAATCAAATCGTTTATTTCCAATCACAACAGGAGCATTGCTTTCCCGCTTGCTCGGAGCAAAGAAGCTCAACGCAGCATGGCCTAATACCCGAATGCGACCTTTCCCAAATTTACTTTCCAGAATGCTCTTGATCTTCTCCTCCGAAACACCGGTCTCCCGCGAAAGTTCTTTAGTTAGTTCGTCAGTATGGGCGCGCAGGCGCTTAGAAAATGCCTTTCCATTCACTTGGCTGTAAATGTATTCAACGCCATAAAACGCCAATAGGCAAAACATAATTGTGACTAGAGTAGTGTATTCTGCAGGAACAACATTACCAGTTAGATTGTATATTATTGCCGGTACGTCTTTCACCAAGTCCTTCTGGTACGTGGCGACGAGGCCCAGATAAAAGAATTCCTTTAGCGGGCTTTCTTGAGAGATGAGCCTAACCGAGACACGCAAACTATCAATCTTGAATCCCAGATAATATTCTTCAAATAACGGTCCGACATCACGCAGTATCTGTTCGGCCCCTAAAAGCGACGCGATGATCTCTGAGACTGGAACGGGTTCTTCCGTTTCAAAGATGACTTGATGAGGAATGCTGATTTCCATCGAATCCCCCCGATCCCACCGCAGGCTGACAGAGTACGCCCACTCGCCGTTATATGCGAATTCTGCACAGCGAACCTCCTTGCGAGAGCTTTGTCGCTACTAATCAAACGGGTCACAAGCACCCTTGCCTGCGCGTAACAGCGCTACCCCGGCTCGCCCCAATCCGCTGCCTTCGCTTGATCCAGCTCAATCGCCCGGTTGCCCTTGCGGCGCGTAATCGCTGCCACGGCGTCGCAGGGGAAAGGCGCCGGGCTCCCGGGCGGGGAGGGGAGACGGCGTTCGCCGAGACGAAGCCGTCGGCGCGGCCGGTTCGGGCCGCGGCTGCGCCGTCGAGCGCGCCAAACCGATCGAAACGCGTGTGCGCGCCCTTGCCCGAAGGTCAGGGGACCGTTCATGAACAAGCTGTTGCTGAGCGCTGCGCTCGCGCTGGCGCTGACGCCGTTGCTGGCGGGCGACGCCGTCGCGGCGAAGTCGTTCCAGTTCATGTTCGTCAATCACACCGACATGCAGCTCCATTTCTACACCGACGAGGTCTACGCCTGCACCGCCAACGCCGGCATGGTCTGCTATTCGCACGTTGCCGTGGGGCCGCATGCGTTCCGGGCGGCGATGGGCAGCGAAACCGTCCGCGAAACCACCGCCACGCTCCACGAGAACGCCCAAGGTCCGGCGTGGACCGTCTGCAACAGCGACACCGGAACCTGCCCTTAGCCCCGCTCCTCGGGCAGCGCGGCCGACGCCGCCCGAATTCCGCGCCGAGATTTTGCGCCCATCAATGTCATTCCCGCGCACGCGCGGGGCGCCAGCAAGCGAAAAGGACGCGTTTTGGCGACAATCTCTTTCTGAAAATCGCAAACATAAGTACAATGTCATTGCGCCTTTCAGGAGACTCATCATGCCCATCGTCGACCAACCGCCCGTCCGCAATCCTGCCGCCAGTCGCGAACGCACCCGGCATATCTTCGCCCGGCTGATGCAGGGGCAGTCGACGGCCGCCATTGCCAAGGCCGAGGGCGTCAGCCTGCGGCGGGTGCAGCAGATCGTTCATGACGAGCTGGCGCGGCGCGAGGCCAACCCGGCCGAGGACTACGTCCTCATGCAGGTGGCGCGGCTCGAGCGCGCGCTCGATCTGCTTGGCGGCCAGATCGAGGCCGGCCGCGCGTCGGCGGCGCCCGCCTTTGTTCGCACGATCGAAACGCTGTCCAAGCTTGCCGCCCGCCCGCTGTTTCTCCCCGACCCCGCCTTCCGCCAGATGGGCGCCGTCGCGGCGCTGAGCGAGCGGCTGGCGCGGCTCGACGCGGCGCGCGAAATCGTCGCCGAGCGGGCGCTCGCCGCGGAAACGAAACAAAACGACGGCCAACCGATTGAAACGGCGGATTCCGGCGAAGCCGCCGATTGCGCCGAGGCTTCGCAATCGTAACGTAAACGGGCGAAAACGAAGCTCCCCGTTTCGTTTTCGTTTCGCTTCGTTTCGCCTCGCTTCGCCTGCCCCGTCATCACCGCGGACGATGGGACGGGGCGACGCGTCCCTATCCCGAATGGGCGCCGGCGGATTCACACGTCCGCGAAGCCTGCAGCCAATCGCCCTGCCCACCCCAACCTCTCCCCGCAAGCGGGGAGAGGAGCGCGCGGCGCCTCTCTTCACCTCTCCCCCGCGTCTTCGCGGGGAGAGGCAGGGTGATGGGCTGGGCGGGTTTCCGCGCCGTCGCCAAGATGTGTGAATGTCTTAGCCCAAATGGGAGAGGGGACGCGCGCTCGACGGCGGGGCCTGTCCGGCGCCGTCATGCGTCGGTCCCTCCGCCTATCGTCGCAGCGCGTTCGGCCGTCCCTTTTCTCGACAACCGCCCAAATTCCGGTCACAATAATGCGTTGCAGCATCGCGACGCTCCGGAAACGCCCCCACAGTGTTCACGCTCGACGACCTCGCTCGCATCATCGTCGCGCGCGCCGACGCGGGCGCAGAGAGTTCGTACACCGCCTCGCTGCTCGCCAAGGGCCCGCAACGCTGCGCCAAGAAATTTGGCGAAGAGGCGGTCGAGCTGGCGATCGCCGCCGTCGGCCAGGACGAGGCCGCCGTGCGCGCCGAGGCGGCCGACGTGCTCTACCACCTGTTGGTCCTGCTGCAGTCGCGCGGCGTGGCGCTCGCCGCGGTGATGGAAGAGCTCGAGCGCCGCACCGCGCAGAGCGGTCTGGCAGAGAAGGCGTCGCGACGCGCGTGACCAGACCCGGACCGGCCTATCCCGATTTCTTCGTCGCCGAGGCGGGGGCCGACCTGCGCGCGGGCGCAATCCCGCGCGCTCATCCGCTCGACGCGATCGCTTCGCACTATCGCCACTTCACCCGCGACGAATGGGCGAAGCTGCGCGCCGACACCGAACTGACGCTGACGATCGAAGACCTGCGCAAGCTGCAGTCGACCCACGACCCGATTTCGCTCGACGAAGTCGAGGCGATCTATCTGCCGCTGTCGCGCCTGTTGGCGCTCTACGTCGCCGCGACGCAGGGCCTGTTCAAGGCGACGCAGCGCTTCCTCGGCGCCGACGACGGCAAGGTGCCCTACATCATCGGCGTCGCTGGTTCGGTGGCGGTCGGCAAGTCGACCACTGCGCGCGTGCTGCAGGCGTTGCTGACGCGCTGGCCCAACACGCCCAAGGTGCAACTGCTGACGACCGACGGCTTCCTCCATCCCAACGCCAGACTCGAGCGCGACGGGCTGATGGAGCGCAAAGGCTTCCCCGAGAGCTATGACGGCGCGGCGCTGATCCGCGTCCTCGCCGCGGTCAAGGCCGGCGAGCGCAACGTCATTGCGCCGGTCTATTCGCACCTCGTCTACGATGTCGTGCCCGGCGAAACGATCGTCGTCGACCGCCCCGACATCCTCATCGTCGAGGGGCTCAACGTGCTGCTGCCGAACCGCCTGTCGCGCGAAGGGCGGGAGATTCCGTTCGT
>Ga0182014_10006679_pt1 | contig 12299 bp, 10 predicted proteins | sample 612S2DmetaG_FD_120489 | JGI IMG/M metagenome (GOLD analysis project Ga0182014, IMG submission 120489) | Permafrost microbial communities from Stordalen Mire, Sweden - 612S2D metaG | ecosystem: Environmental > Terrestrial > Soil > Wetlands > Permafrost | place: Sweden: Stordalen | collected... | reverse complement strand
GAGGTAGGCCTCGTTTTCCCAAGCCAGCAAAACGTCGCCGATCCCGCGCTGCACGAACGTCGTGGTGGCGCCGCGCGCGCCGGAATCGAGCACGGGGACGTTCTTGTAGAGCCGCGCCACGAAATCCCGGGCTTTATTCTGGTCGTTGTTGTTCTGGCGAAGGGCGTAGCCCCATGCGGCCAGGTAGTTCCAGCGTGCGCCGCCGGAGGTCTTGGGGTTGGGCGTGATGACGGAGATCCCCGGGCGCACCAGGTCGTTCCAGTCCTTGATGTGTTTGAGATTGCCCTTGCGGACCAGAAAGACGATGGTCGAGGTGTAAGGCGAACTGTTGTCCGGGAGGCGGCTCTGCCAGTTCTTAGGCAGCAGCCCGGCCTTTTCGGCGATCGCGTCGATGTCGTAGCTCAGAGCCAGCGTGACCACGTCAGCCTGCAAGCCGTCGATCACGGCGCGCGCCTGGCTCCCCGATCCCCCGTGGGACTGGTTGATCACCACATCGGCGCCGGTCTTGGCCTTCCACTGCTTGGCGAAGGCCGCGTTGATGTTCTGGTACAGCTCGCGCGTGGGGTCGTAGGACACGTTGAGCAGCCTGACCGCGCCCCCCGCAAACGAAACCGACGCCGCCAGGAGTATCGCTGCAAGTCTCATATTAGATTTTTCTTATCCGTGTTCATCCGCGTTCATCTGCGGCCAAAACGTCTTAGATAAAGTTGATCTGGAACCGCCCGATCAACACCCTTTCCGGCGCGCGGTTCCCGCCCAGGGAGGCCGCCGCGCCCCCGCCGAAGTTCGTAAGTCCGTAATCCAAAGAGACCCTCACCAGGCGGTTGAGGAACCAATTGACCCCTCCGACCCGCTCGCGGGCCGTGCGCGGCGACGCGGCGGTGGTCGCAAAACCATAGTTGTAAATGCCGTGCTCGGCGCTGAATTCCCCCGTGCGGGCGGCCAGTTCGACGGCTCCCCAGCCCCCGTGGAGAGGATCGAACGCTTTCTTCGGGGTGGGGCTGGTGAAGCCCTTCTTCTCACCCGTGAGAATATAACTGACCTGCACCTGCCAAGCCCGGTAGGCGACGTCCCGCTGCACCAACCCCTTCTTCAAACCCTCCTCGGTGAGCGTGTATTCCGACAGGACTCCGAATGGGCCGGCGTAATAGTAGCCTTGCGGCGTCAGACGCGTGCGGTGTCCGGCTTCGGTGACTCCCGAAGCGAAGGTGAAGAAGGTGCTCTGGCCGAAGGTCTTATAAGGGGGGAGCGGTTCGCCATCGACGCCGCCGCCATCGATGCCCGATCCGAAACCGAGGCCGCTCAGCGCCTTGACGGGCGTACCGTTGAAAGGCGTCAGGAACAGGCGGCCGGCGTAATCGCGGTGGCCGCTCACGGCCGCATCGCTCAAGCCGTTGTCGGGCACTCCGTTGAAGACGCCGACGGAGTAGTTCAACTGGTTGGGGAGCAGATCTCCCGAAATCTGGTAGCCGATGTCGCGGCTGGGGACCAGCAGCGTGGGCAAGCCGCGCTCGACAAAGGTGGTATCGTCATCCGATTGCAGGCGTTCGAGACCGACGGGAGGCTTGAACTTGCCCACGCGAACCTTGGCCCTGGAAAAGTACTTCAACTCGAGATAGGCGTCGTAGATAACGGTGGTTCCCTGGCCGAAATCCGGCCGGAAGAAGTAGTCGACGTACTTGTAGACCGTTCCCGAGATGGTCGGCCGGACGCGGCGCAGAAGCATGCCATCGGAGCCGGCCGAGGCGCCTTGGCCAAGGAAGGCGCGATTATCCACCTGGAGATCGGCGCCGATCTTCAGCAGGAAATTGCCATCGTTGGATTTGATGGTGAACCCGCTGGTATCGGCGGTCGCCGTTGCGCCGTTCTGCGCTTTGGCGGCGGCGTCCTCGGCGTCCAGTTCCTTCTTGCGCTCGTCAATCTTGATCTGCTGATCCCGTTCGTCCACCCTCTCCTCCAGTTGCTGAATCTTCTGGTCCGCGGACTGCTGGTCCGCCGACTGCGCCCGCGCAGGGCTCATGGATATACCCATAATGACCGCGAAACCCATCCACAACTTCCGTTGAGACATCTGGAAACCCGCTCCTTTATGCGAAGTCGAGGCCCTCCAGTTCGTCCGGCGGGGCATCGTGTCAAGTGGTTGGTCATGGCCTCCAGTGTTCTGGTCGGCTTGGCCCAAAGGCGGGCAAGCTTAGGACTCCGCGGAGTCCCCATCTTGAAATCGGATTTTGTTTCTACACTCGATCTGGACAACGCGAGAGTCGTGTACGGTGATCTCGACGGAGCCGTACCGCAAGCTTCGGACCGCATCCAGGATCGCCGCCTCCGGCACGGGAAGCTTGTCCTGGCGCTGCCCTGGTTTCCTTGATAGAGGATACATTTATACAATCCCGATAGAGAATATGGTATATAGGCGTCCAACGTTTGTCAAGTAAATCCATCGACATTGGTACTTTGCTCGTCCGCTACCATATTTAACACGCTAGTCATCGCAGCGTCACACCACTTCTCTAACCTGCAAGTTCGGGCTTGCATGTCCGAATTGCCAACTCAACCCTTTTGAAAGAGGAAAAGCGCAACTTATGATCCAATCGAGAAGAGCAGGTATCGCATTCTCCACGTTAGTGTTCGCCTTGAGCACTGCGGCTTGGGCCACGGATCCCGAACCCGCTCCCGCTCCCGCGCCCGACCCGGCGCCACAGGCCACGACGCCGGACACCTCCGTCCCCGCCCCCTCGCCGTTGCAGTTTCACATCGGCGATTCAACTATCACCCCCATCGGCTTCATGGATATGACGGCCGTATTCCGTAGCGCCTCCGCCGGCTCCGGAATCGGAACCAACTTCGGGTCCATCCCGTACAATACCGGCGTCGCCAGGCTCACGGAGTTCCGCCTGAATCCGCAGAACTCGCGCATCGGCTTCCGCGCGGACGCCATGGTGAAAGGGGCCCACGTGATCGGTTATTTCGAGGGTGACTTCCTGGGCAATAACGGGAATAACGTTTCTGTCAGCAGCAACAGCAACACCTTCCGTCTGCGGCTGTACTGGGTAGACCTGACCAAAGGCAAGTTTGAAGTCCTCGGCGGGCAGTCCTGGAGTTTGATGACTCCCGGCCGCAAGGGCATCTCCCCATTGCCGGGCGACATCTTCTATTCGCAGGATATGGACGTCAATTATAACGTCGGCTTGACTTGGGGACGGCTGCCCCAGTTCCGCTTCGTCTACCACGCGTCGGACCAGGTTGCCGCGGCGGTTTCGTTCGAAGAACCCGACCAGTACATCGGCGGTTCGGGCGGCGGCGGCGTCATCACCTATCCCACCACCGGGAGCATCTCCACCAACTATGCCAGCCAGCTCGACAATGGCGGGCTCGGCCCAACGAGCACGCCGAACGTGATGCCCGACATCATCGGCAAACTGGCTTTCGATCCCAAGACCGGCAGCACCACGCAGCATATCGAACTGGTGGGCCTCGTGCGCGAATTCAAGGTCTACAACCCGGTTGCCAACGGCAACCTGGGAGAGAGCTTCTCTAAAGAGGGAGCGGGCGTCTCGTTAAACATGAACTTCGCGCTCACCAAAAGCATTCACTTCCTCACCAACAACTTCTACGGCGACGGCGGCGGCCGCTACCTGTTCGGCACGGGTCCCGACTTCATCGTGCGCGGCGACGGCAGCCTGTCTCCCATCCACGACGCAGCCACGGTAACCGGTTTTGAAGTCGCCGCCAGTCCCACCACGGCGCTCTTCGCCTACTACGGCGACGCCTACTTCGCCAGGAACGTGGCCGTCGATACTGCCGGAAAGTTGGTCGGTTACGGTTATAGCGGATCTCCCAACAGCCAGAACCGGAACATCCAGGAAGGTACGGTCGGTTTCACCCAGACGTTTTGGAAGGATGCCAAGTACGGCGCCCTGTCGCTCATTTTCCAGTATGCGTATTACAACCGCGATCCCTGGTACGTCGCCGTCAACGCACCCAAGGACGCGCATAACAGCACTGTTTTCCTGGACTTGCGCTACACCCTCCCGGGTACCGCGCCAACCATGCGGTAATCCAGGCTCTATTAACGGAACTGTAACAATCGAATGAGAAAATCTAGGAGACTACCCATGAGGAAATCATCGTGCGCGCTTGCCGCCATGTTGCTGGCGGGCGCTTCCGTCGCCGCCGCTCAGAATATCAACGGAGCTGGCGCGACATTTCCGGCGCCGATCTATCAGAAGTGGTTCGGCGAATACCACAACGCCCACTCCAGCATCCAGATCAACTACCAATCGCTCGGGTCTGGCGCGGGAATCGCCCAGCTCACTGCCGGAACCGTGGATTTCGGCGCGTCCGACATGCCAATGACGGATGCCCAGATCGCAAAGCTGCCTGCGAAGTCCTTCCACTTCCCCACCGTTTTGGGCGCCGTGGTGCCGACCTATAACGTCCCAGGCGTGACCCAAGTCCTCAAGTTCAGCCCCGAGACGCTTTCCGGCATCTTCCTCGGCGCAATCACCAAATGGAACGATCCTAAGCTGGTGAAAGACAATCCCGGCGTGAAGCTGCCCAATGCGGATATCGTCGTGGCGCATCGTTCGGACGGCAGCGGCACCACGTTCGTCTGGACCGATTACCTGTCCAAAATCAGCCCGGATTGGAAGAGCAAAGTGGGCGCGAACACTTCCGTCCAGTGGCCGACAGGCCTGGGCGGGGCGGGCAACGAGGGTGTGGCGGGCCTGGTAAAGCAGACCCCCAACTCCATCGGTTACGTCGAGCTGATCTATGCGGCCAATAACAAGATGGCCTACGGATCGGTCAAGAACGCGGCCGGGACGTTCGTGACGGCCAGTACGGATTCGGTGAGCGAAGCCGCGGCCGGCGCCGCCAAGGCCATGCCGGCGGACTTCCGCGTTTCCATCACCAACGCTCCCGGAAAGGGCGCGTACCCCATTTCCAGCTTCACCTGGCTCCTGGTTCCCGCCAAGATCCCGGATGCCAACAAGGGCAAGGCGATCAAGGGCTTTATCCAGTGGATGCTGGCCGACGGCCAGAAGGAAGCCGCCGCCATGTACTATGCTCCGCTTCCAAAGGAAGTGGTGGCCTTGGAGCTGAAGCAGCTTGCGTTGCTTCAATAACCGTTGAGCATGGGCACGGTAGCGGCATTACAGGCTCCGGCGGCGGGCAGACGCACTCAAACGGGCGACGCGATCGCCCGTTGGGTTGCTTTCGCTTTCGCCGCAAGCATCCTGGTTGTGGCCGTGCTGCTCGTACACCAGCTTTGGGTCAGCTCCGCCGCGTCCCGCCACAAGTTCGGATGGGGGTTCTTGACCTCCTCCCAGTGGAATCCGGTCACCGAGGACTTTGGGGCTTTGCCGTTCATTTACGGAACGGTGATCACGTCGTTTCTTGCTCTTCTCATTTCCACCCCGTTAGGGCTGGGCGCCGCCATATTCCTTGCCGAACTGGCCCCAGCCAAGCTTTCGAGCATCCTTACCTTTCTGATTGAGCTTCTGGCAGCGATCCCCAGCGTCATCTACGGCCTGCTGGCTATGTTCACGCTGGTTCCGCTCATGCGCAACACGATTGAGCCATTTCTGAAGGATTACTTCGGGTACCTGCCGCTGTTCAAGGGCGTGGCGTTTGGCGTGAGCTACCTTACCGCGGCCCTGGTCCTCTCGGTCATGACCATCCCATTCGTCATCTCTGTCTCGCGCGAGTCCCTGCTGGCGGTGCCACGCGAGCAGCGCGAGGCCGCTCTGGCCTTGGGCGCGACGCGTTGGGAGAGCACCTGGCAGGTGGTTGTGCCGTACGCCAAACTCGGCATTCTCGGATCGGTTTTTCTGAGCCTGGCCCGCGCCCTAGGCGAGACCATGGCGGTCACCATGGTGATTGGAAACAATCCCGCCATTCATGCTTCGCTGCTTGCGCCAGGCTACACCATAGCTGCGGTCATCGCGAATGAGTTCAGCGAGGCCACCGGCCAGATTTATCTGGCGGCGCTGGTGGAACTGGGGTTGGTTCTCTTTTGCGTGACCATCGTGATCAACGCCGTAGCCCGCCTGATGATCGTCGCCACTACCAGAAAGGGTTCCAAGAGGGCATGAATACGAGGCTCATCTGGCGCAAGTCCGTTAATGCTGTCATGCTCACGCTGACCGGCGTCATTACGGTCCTCACCGTTTCGGTGTTGTTCCTCATCCTCGGACTCCTCGTTTACAACGGCGCCTCCGCGCTGAACTGGAATTTCTTCACCAAGCTGCCGCTTCCCGCCGGGGAGTTGGGCGGAGGCTTGGCCAACGCCATCGTCGGCAGCCTCGAAATCGTGGGCATGGCGGCGCTGATCGGCCTCCCAATTGGGTTTATCGCCGGCATCTATCTCTCCGAATTCGAAGACCGCCATTTCGCTTCGGCGGTCCGGTTTGTCGCGGACTTGTTGAATGGGATGCCATCCATTGTTGTCGGCTTGCTGGCATGGTCCATCGTGGTCGTCTCCATGAAGAGCTTCTCCGCCGTCGCGGGGTCCGTCGCGTTGAGCATCATGCTGGTGCCGATCGTGACGCGCCAGACCGAGCAGTTCCTTCGCGAAGTGCCGCAGTCGCTTCGGGAAGGCGCCCTGGCGCTCGGAGCCAGCAAGTGGAGGATGATTGTCACCGTGGTGGTTCCCGCCGGCAGCAAAGGGATTTTGACCGGCATGATCCTGGGCGTGGCGCGCATTTCCGGAGAAGCCGCGCCGCTTCTGTTTACCGCCCTCAACAATCAGTTCTGGTCGGGAGGCATCCTCCAGCCAACGGCCTCCTTGCCGGTCATGATCTACTATCGGGCACTCTCTGCGTACGACGACTGGCACCAGCAGGCATGGGCCGCCGGCCTGGTGCTGATCGCACTTGTTTTGATCGCTAATATTTCGGCCCGTTACGTCCTTGCGCGGGGGATTTCCGTTCCGCGCGGATAGGTGAACGATGCTTATGAGCCCCGCACGCGAATCCGATCCGAAGCGCAAGCTGCACCAACCCGTGATGGGCGAGGCGTCGCCCGACCCGGCGCCGAACGCCGATCCCAAGCTGAGGGCCAGCAACGTCAACTTCTACTACGGATCGTTTCAAGCCCTGCACGATATCTCGCTCGATATGCGCGCGAACCGGATTACCGCGCTGATCGGCCCTTCCGGCTGCGGCAAGTCTACCTTCCTGCGCATCCTGAACCGCATCAACGAAACCATCCACAACCACCGTCTGGAGGGCAGCGTTCTCCTGGACGGGGAGGATGTCCTGAGCGTGGACGTCACCAGCCTGCGACGCCGCGTCGGCATGGTGTTCCAGCGCCCTAATCCCTTCCCCAAGTCCATCGCCGATAACATCGCTTATGGCCTGCGCATCAACGGCATGGCCACGCACAAGGAACTGCCGGACAAGGTCGAACAGAGCCTGCGGCGGGCCGCCCTATGGGATGAGGTCAAGGACAAGCTGCACGAATCCGCCTACGCGCTTTCCGGCGGCCAGCAACAGCGGCTGTGCATTGCCCGCGCCCTGGCGGTGAATCCCGAAGTCCTCCTGCTCGACGAGCCTTGCTCGGCTCTCGACCCCATCGCTACCGCCAAGATCGAAGAGTTGATGTTCTCTCTCAAAGACCAGTGCACCATGGTCATCGTCACGCACAACATGCAACAGGCCGCCCGCGTGGCGGACAACACCGGCTTTTTCTTGCTCGGCCGTCTCATCGAGTACGACAGCACGGATACCATTTTCAAGAATCCCGCGCGCAAGGAAACCGAGGATTACATCACCGGCAGATTCGGTTAGGCGAGAGGAAGAAACCGTGCGTCAATTCACCGTCGAATTGGAAGAACTGAACCAGAAGTTGCTCGAAATGGGTGGACTCGTGGAGACCGCCATCCACCGCAGCATCCGGGCTCTGGTCGCCCAGAACCCGGAGATCGCCGAACAGGTGATCCGCGACGAGCCGCGCATTAACAGGCGGCAGATGGAGATCGATGACCTGGTCACAGGGCTGCTTGCCCGGCGCCAGCCGGTGGCGCGCGATCTGCGTTTCCTGACGTCCGTGCTCAAGATCAACACCGACCTGGAACGCATGGGCGATCTGGCCCGGCATATCGCCCAGCGCGCGGTTACCCTCATGGGCCACCCGCTTGGCCAGGCGCTGGTCGATATCCCCCGCTTGGGTTCGCTGGTGGAATCCATGGTCCTGAAATGCCTCACCGCGTTTGTCGAGGGCGACGACCAACTGGCCCGATCCATCCTCCCTCTGGACGACGAAGTGGATGCCCTGCGCGACGCGATTTACGAACGGCTGTTGACGGTCATGCAGAACGATCCGGCCCTGGTGCCGCCGGCCGTCGATCTGATTTTCGTAGCCCGCCACCTCGAACGGATCGGCGATCACGCCACCAACATCGCCGAGGACGTGGTGTTCCTGGTAAAGGGAGTGGACGTGCGGCACCACGCCGAGCGCCTCGAGAACGTCTAAGACGGCTAGAGCCCAGCGGGCTGCTGAGAAACGGTCCTGTTCGGGCACGATTTTGGGCAAATGCCCAAAATCGAGTCTGTAACATGCTGATTCTAAACCGGAGACTCCTCCGATTTTGGGCAATATGCCCAAGATCGACCGGCCCGTGCGCCCTTTTCGGCAGTGAGACGGTCACTGGCGCCGCCGTGAGGTGACCTTCCGGCGCTCCCCGATTCGTCGATACTGAAGGATGGACATCGGCCGCGTCTTGATCGCTTTGGGTCTCGTCCTGCTGGCGGCGGGCCTGCTATTTTCGTTTGGCGGACGGCTTCCGCTCCGGCTCGGCCACCTGCCTGGCGACATCTATATCCACGGAAAGAACTTCAGTTTCTATTTCCCGCTTGCCACCTGCATTTCGCTCAGTGCGCTCTTCTCGCTGGCGTTGTGGATTCTGCGGCGTTGACCGGAGCAGCTACCAGAAGGCGATCTTCCCTGCGATTGACCGATATCTGAGCGGCCACTCCGCCATTCTGAACCGCGCGCCGGAGCAGGCTATCGGAGGGCGTGGGGTATGATGGAGCGATGGCGCACAAGCGCCCGGCACGTTCCGGCCGTCTTGCGAATGCCCGGGCCATAAAGGATACTCCGGCGAAAACCAGAGTTTGGGAGGACCCGGCCCGGTGGGCGGCGCTGATCTGCGCGACGCTGATCGCTTATGCTCCGGCCCTCCGTGGGAGGATGGTTTGGGACGACGCGCGTCATGTGACGGCGCCCGATCTGCAGTCGTTGCACGGGCTCTGGCGGATCTGGTTTGAACTGGGCGCCACGCAGCAATATTATCCGCTGTTGCATTCCGCGTTCTGGGTGGAGCACCGGCTGTGGGGCGACGGCGTACTGGGATACCACCTGACCAGCGTCCTGCTGCACGCGCTGGCGGCTTGTCTGGTGGTGACGATTGTCAGGCGGCTTTCGCTGCCGGGCGCGTGGCTGGCGGGTTTCGTTTTCGCCCTGCACCCGGTATGCGTGGAGGCGGTGGCGTGGATCTCCGAGCAGAAAGACACGCTTTCGGGGGTGTTCTGCCTGGCGGCCGCGCTCACTTATCTGAACTTCGACAAGACGCGCCGCAAGTCGCGGTATTTTCTGGCGCTGGGGCTGTTTGTCATGGCCCTGATGAGCAAGACGGTGACGGCCACGCTGCCGGCCGCGCTGCTGGTGATTTTCTGGTGGATGCGCGGACGGATCGAGTGGCGGCGCGACGTTCTCCCGCTGCTGCCATGGTTCGGGATCGGCGCGCCGGCCGGGCTCGTGACCTCATGGGTGGAGAGGGTTTACATCGGCGCGCAAGGAACGGAATTTGCGCTGACGCTGCCGCAACGGCTTCTACTGGCTGGCCGCGTCCCGTGGTTCTACGCGTGGAAGGCGCTTTGGCCGGTGAACCTGATGTTCTCTTACCCCCGGTGGAAGATAGATCCCGGCGAGTGGTGGCAGTATCTCTTCCCCATGGGGCTAGCGGCGGTGGCAGCGGCTTTCGCCCTGCTGGCGCGAAAGAATCGAGGGCCGCTCGCCGGCTTTCTGATTTTTGTGGGGACGCTCTTTCCGGTGCTCGGGTTCCTGAACGTCTTTCCTTTTCGGTACTCTTACGTTGCCGATCACTTCGAGTACCTGGCCATTCTGGGCATCGTGGTCCCGGCGGCTGCCTGGCTGACTAAGATCGCGCGAAGCAGGACCGTCGCCGCCGTTGTGCCGGTTCTGTTGGTGACCGTGCTGGGGATCGCGACCTGGCAGCAGAGCGGCAACTATCGCGACGCGGAGACCCTCTATAGCGAGACCCTGGCGCGCAATCCCGACAGCTATTTTCTGCATCTGGACCTGGGGACCCTGCTGATCCAGACGCCCGGAAGGGTCCCGGACGCGATTGCCGAATTCGAGGCGGCGGCGCGCCTTGATCCGGCTAGCGAGCCAGCCCACATGAACCTGGCAAACGCGCTCTCGGCGGTGCCCAGCCGGTTGACGGACGCCGTCGCCGAATATGGGACGGTGCTTCGGATGGAACCAAATTCCTGGGAGGCGCACAAAGACCTAGGGTTCGTCTATTCGCAAATGCCCGGCCGGCAGGCGGACGCGATTGCGGAATATCGGAAGGCGCTGGAGATCGACCCCCATTCCGCGATGGTGCACTTCCGCATGGGAGACATCTTCCTGGCGACGCCCGGCGGTCTGCCGGATGCCGTGGCCGAGTATCAAGCAGCTTTGAAGATCGACCCCAATTTCGCGCAGGCGCACAACAACCTGGGAAATGCCTTGCGGTCGATGCCGGGGCGGATGCCGGACGCCATCGCCGAGTTTGAGACGGCCGTACGGAGCGATCCCACCATGGCGGAGGCGCACAACAACCTGGGAAATGCACTGCGGCAAATGCCCGGCCGAATGCCAGATGCCATTGCCGAGTTGCAGGCGGCGGTGCGCTCGAAACCGGATTTCGCGAGCGCGCACGCCAACCTGGGGCTAGCCTATGCGCAAATGCCCGGCCGGGAGCCCGACGCCATCGCGGAATATCGGACGACGCTGCGGATCAGCCCAGGTTCGGCGGTGGTGCACTATGACCTGGCGTATGTCCTGGCGCAGACCGGACAACTGCCGGAAGCCATGGCCGAGTGCCAGGAAGCGTTGCGCATCAACCCCAATTATGAACAGGGCCGTCAACTGATGGCGCAATTGACCGCGGCGTCTCGAAAGGGCCCTGGGCGATAGCGGGCGGCTACCATTCGGAGTCGTTCGCGCCCCGGTCGAGATGGAAGGGTGCGGAGGCGGCCTGGTTATTCCAGGTCACTTCCAGCCTGGCCGCCAGGGCCGCGATTTTCGAAAGCGTCATCTTGCAGTCGCCCGCAGGCGCGGAAGGCTTGCTCATGGTCATCGGGACGCGGCCCAGATCGAGCTTCGGGTCGTACGTGGCGGCCTTCGGGCCGGTCGCTTTGTTGAGGGCGAGCTGCCACTGGGCGGCATCGGCCAGGACATAGAGCGTGTAGTCGCCCTTCGGCACGCTGAAGCCGTTGAAAGCCAGATCGGCGTCGGTATGAAAGCTGCCGGCCGCGCGGTTCTTGGCGGCGGGGGCGGCGTACTTGACGGTAACCGTCTGGCTCTCGATGGTGACGGACGTCTGTTGCTGCGCATAGGCAGCGGCCAAGGCGAGAGACGCGCCCACAGCCATGAAAAGATACTTCCGCATCGTTTGGTCTCCTATTTCAGGGTACTGAATCTACTCGGCCACCGCCACAGGCTCCGCCTTCTTTTTGGGGATTCCCTTCGTATGGCACTCCGCGCACTTCACAAAGTGAATGTTGTGCTTGCTGTTGGGCGAGGCGAACGTGGTATCCATCTTCTCCACGTCCAGGCCGCAATTGGACATCTTGGGATGGCAGGAGGCGCAGGAAGCCCTGGTGGTCTGGCCGTGCTGCGCGTGACAGGCCAGGCAACTGATGCCCTCGTGAACGCCCATGCCGGTACGGTCGTCGCCGCTCGCCACCTGCATGGTGGAGGTGGGCGCGTGACACTGATAGCACAGGGCCTGACGCTGGTCATGACTCATCTTGACCGGGCGATCGCCATCCAGCATGGCCGGAAGGGGCAAGTCCGCGACGGGCACGTACTGTTGGGTGCGGCGGTCGAACAGCGCCAGGGAGGGGCGCGTGATTTCCTGCGAAGGCCCGGGAACGCGGCCGTCCAAGCTGGCTTTCTTCATCGGCTGGCCTTCCCGATGCAATTCATGGCACGTCAGGCACGGCATGGATGGCATGTTTGCGAGTTCGGCCGGCTTCAGGCGCCACGGACCGGTGCGATTGACGGGG
>Ga0182014_10006677_pt1 | contig 12300 bp, 10 predicted proteins | sample 612S2DmetaG_FD_120489 | JGI IMG/M metagenome (GOLD analysis project Ga0182014, IMG submission 120489) | Permafrost microbial communities from Stordalen Mire, Sweden - 612S2D metaG | ecosystem: Environmental > Terrestrial > Soil > Wetlands > Permafrost | place: Sweden: Stordalen | collected... | reverse complement strand
TTCAAGGTTCAAAGTTCGAGGTTCAGCCACCGCCATCCTCCACGCTCCACCCCCCATCTTCGTCATGCTCGTCATACCAACGCGCATCAACAAACTCGGTTGCGGCTTTGCCGCGCTGTGCTCATCGCGTCTCTGCGGTTCATCTGGGCTTTCCTCAACTGCATGGTCGCGCCTTTGTGCTGCAGAAGGGTGAAGGAATCAGTGGGGAGATCTGAACCCAGGTGGCACCGCAGCCAAATCCTGCACTTCTGCAGCCTAAAGGCTGCGCTCCTATACGGTCCCACAGCGTCGTCGCGTGGTGGTCTTGGCAAAATGCGCTGCCTTATCACCAGTCTTGTGGGGCTTTGCGCGTTGGTGGCGGCGTGGGCTTCCCCCGCGCGAGCCGCCCCTCTCCCATCCGACTGGCAGCACGAGCAGCAGTTCGAGGCGTCCGCGCCCGGCCTTGTGAAACTGAGTCTGCCCCCTGCAACTCTCGATGCCGCGCGCCCGGTGCTCGAGGACTTGCGCCTTTACGACACCGCGGGCGTCGAGGTGCCCTACCTGATCGAACGCCCAAGGCCAACCAGCAAGGTCACCCAATCCGTAAAATCATTCCAAGTAGCAGTGAACCCCTCCACGACCGTCCTCACCCTTGAGACCGGCCTGGTCCAGCCGCTCGACGGCGTCACTCTGGAAACCCCTGCCGTCACCTTCCTCAAGGCAGTGCAGATTGAGGGTTCTGCCGATGGTCAAGCCTGGCAAACGCTGGCCCGTGGCCTGCCAATCTTTCGCCAACCCGGCGGCGCCAGCCAACTGCGCCTCGCTGTGCCCGCCGGCAATTGGCCTTGGCTGCGGCTGACGGTGGCTGACCAGCGCTCGCAGCCAATTCCGTTCACCGGTGCTCACGTTCATGCCGCGGCGGTCGAACCCGTGCCGGTGGACAGCGTATTGGCCACCATCACCGGACGTTATGAGAATCCCGGTCAAACCCGCGTCACCTTGAACCTCGGCGCAGCCAACCTTGACCTGGCCGCCATCGAGATTGACACCGCCGAACCGCTATTCACCCGGCCAGTCACCCTGGCGGTGCCGCAAGTGACGGAAGATACGATTCGTGAACAGCCCCTCGCGCATGGCGTGATCTACCGTGTAGCGATCGAAGGCCAGCCCACCACCAGCAATCTGACCGTGTCCGTGGAGGCCGCCGTCCACTCCCGTGAACTGCTCCTGCTGATCGAAAATCAGGATAGCCCGCCCCTGCCCATCATGGCCGTGCGCGCGCAGCGGCGACCGGTTTACCTGATCTTTCTGGCTCGGGCGGCAGGCACGTACCATTTGCTGACCGGCAACAGCCGCTGCGCCGCCCCGCGCTACGATTTGGCCGCGCTCGGTGCGGACCTTAAGTCCGTCGCGCCCTCACCTTTCAAAGTATCGCCGATGACCGATAACCCGAGCTACCGCCCGCCGGAAGTGCTCGCCGGTATCCAGGACGGAGGCAGCAGCCTCGACGTGTCAGAGTGGAAGTTCCGCAAGCCGGTCAAACTGAGCCGCGCCGGCGCGCAGCGGATCGAACTGGACCTTGACGTGTTGTCGCATGCGCAGCCGGGCTTCAGCGACTTGCGCCTGCTGCGCGACGGCAAGCAACTGCCCTATATCCTCGAAGCCACGTCCATCAGTCGCGTTTTGACACCGACCGTCACCGCCACCAGCGACACGAAGGACCCGCATATCACCCGTTGGATTATCAAGCTCCCGCGGGCCAATTTGCCCATTACCCGGCTCACCTGCACGGCGCGAACTCCCTTGTTCCAGCGGGACATACTATTGTACGAAGAGCTCAGCGATGACCGCGGCGACAAATACAGCCGGGCCCTGGGTGGAGCGACTTGGGTCCAAACGCCAAACCAGACCAGTAAGCAATTCGCGCTTATACTCCACGGCTCACCCAGCAGCGACACCCTGGTGCTGGAAACGCACAACGGGGACAATCCCCCGATTGAACTGGAGAAGTTTCAGGCCTTCTATCCCGCGACGCGCATGCTGTTCAAAGCCCAGCCCGCCGACGAACTCCTGCTCTACTACGGCAATCCGCAAGTCGCGTCACCACGCTACGACCTGAGCCTGGTCGCCGGCCAACTGGCAGCCGCCGATCAAGCCGAGGCCTCACTGGCTACCGAAGAACAACTCAAGAAGTCCTGGGGCGAAGGCCACCGGCCCGGCCAGGGCGGCGTCGTGTTCTGGGGGATACTGGCGGTAGTCGTGGTGGCGCTACTGATTATCATCTCGCGCCTCTTGCCCCAAACCCCGCGACCGGAATAATAGTGCGTGTGATCTCTATTCCAGGGCCCGGCTGACGACCGCAACGGCGGCGCGAATGTCATCGGACGAGACCATCAGGCTCGTCACCGCCCGAATGGTATCGGGACCGACAGCCAGCAAGAGGACACCCTGCGCTCGCAGGCGATCCACCAATTGCTGGGCCGGCAGGGCGCGAACGCGAAACCTGACCATGTTCGTTTCCACTTCGGCGGGAGCCGCCTCCAGCCCGTTCACGGCAGCCAGCCCGGAAGCCAGCGCCTTCGCGTTGGCGTGATCCTCGGCCAGTCGGGCACGGTGGTTGGCCAGCGCAAACAGCGCGCCGGCGGCGATTATTCCCGCCTGCCGCATCCCGCCGCCAAACATCCTTCGGAACCTGCGGGCACGTTCGATAAACGCTTTTGGTCCCGCCAAAGCAGAGCCGACCGGCGCACCCAGTCCCTTGGAAAAGCACACGCTGACGGTGTCGAAGTATGCGGCGTAATCTCGCTCCGGAATCCCCGCCGCCACGGATGCATTCCACAACCGGGCGCCATCCAGGTGCAGTTGCAACCCATGCTTCCTGGCCGCGGCAGCCACCTCCTGCACCTGCCCGATCGACCAGATCTTACCACCACCACGGTTGTGCGTGTTTTCGAGGCACACCAGCCGGGTGCGGGGGAAATGCGGGTCGGCGAGACGAAGCGCGGCCTCAACATCGGCGCCGGTGAAGATGCCACGCTGCCCGTTGATACAACGGCACATCACCCCGCTCAGGGCCACAGGCCCGCCCCCCTCGTAGTAATATATGTGGGCGTTCGCCTCCACGAGGATCTCATCGCCGGGTTCAGTGTGGCTGCGAATGGCCAGTTGATTGGCCATGGTTCCGGAAGGCACAAACAGCGCCGCCTCTTTGCCCAGCAGCTCCGCCGTCTGGCTTTCGAGCGCCTTGACCGTGGGGTCATCACCGAATACGTCGTCGCCCACCTCGGCTCGGGCCATCGCCTCGCGCATGGCCGCTGTCGGTTTGGTCACCGTGTCGCTGCGTAGGTCAATCAACTGCGATGTCTCTTTCGGCATGGAGACAGTATGCAACATCCTGGCAGACCCGAAAACAACTAATCCCCTGGTTTGTCCCGGCGCACGACGATGAACCACATGCTCTTGCCGTCACGGTTCCCGCCGATGATGGTCATCGCTTCGCCTGCTGGGCTGATCGTCCGGTCCACCAGTTCGCCGTTCTGGAAGGCTGCGACCCGGCGTTGCTTCGGGTTGCGGAGGTCAATCTCCGCCTCACGTCCGTTGCCGAGCTTCACGCGCATCGCGCGGCCGGGAAGCACTTCGATTTCTCGCCGGTTCATCTCCCAATAGCTCTTCCACTTGAACACGGGGCAGAAGGTCCCTGCCAGCCTGGGGCCAACCTGTTTGCAGCCCGGGACGGGCGGCTGGTTCGCCTCGGTGCCGCGGACCAGTTGGACGTAGAACGTGGTGGCACCCTGCCCCGCGCTGGCCTTGCCGACCCACGCGCACGCCAACACCACCAAAATGACCACGCCGTGTCTCATATAACTCTGTGCTCTTATCTTCTTAAATGAGACGAACGGCGAGCCCGCTTTATTTGGAATATCTTCCGCGCCGGAAGCCCGCCAGGGCTGCATCAAGCTCTGGATCGGACCGCGAACCGTCCCGGTTCGCAGCACGTACGAACAGGCCGGGGTGCTAGAAAGACTGGAGAATCCGGGAGCCGTCGTGACCGCTGCGAACCGGGACGGTTCGCGGTCCGTGAAGCTTGATGCAGCCCTGGAAGCCCACGAGGAGAACGATTGCTTTGTTCAATCCGCGTTGCCAGGATGTGCCTATGCGCGCGCTGCTCTGCTTCCTGCTAGGCGTATCCGCTTTCGCCCGAGGCGGCGAAAGCCCGGCCCCCAGTGCCCCCTCACCCACCAATCATCTTAGCCTGGTCCGGCCGGCACGGTACACGGGCATGTGCGATGCCTCGGGCGCCGTCACGGTCAGCTCGAACCTGTTCATTGTGGCTGATGACGAACACAATGTCCTGCAAGTCTATCGCAGCGATCAGCCGGGCGGGCCCGTGAAGCAGTTTGATTTCAATGCCTTCCTGGAGGTACAAGGCAAGTCCCTCGAAGCGGACCTGGAGGCGGCAGCCCGGATCGGCGATCGCGCCTTCTGGATGGGTTCCCACGGGCGCAACAAGGACGGGAAAGAACGCCTCAACCGGCACCGCCTGTTCGCCACCGACATCATAATGAACAATGGAGACCTCATCCTGACTCCCGCGGGCAAGCCTTACAAACGGCTGCTGGAGGATCTGCTCAGCGATGCCCGATTCGACCAGTTCCATTTTGCGGCAGCCGCCCTCCACATGCCCAAAGAGCGCGGCGCACTCAACATCGAGGGCCTTGCCGCCACCCCGGAAGGCCATCTTTTGATTGGTTTCCGCAACCCTGTTCCCGGGGGTAAAGCCCTGCTCATTCCTCTGCTTAATCCCAATGAAGTCATCGAAGGAGCACCCGCCAGATTCGACGCCCCTATCCAGTTGGACCTGGGCGGACGGGGAATCCGTGACATCGCCTTGCACGGGGGAAGTTACATGATCATTGCCGGCTCCTGGCATGGCGGGGGCCACTTCCAGCTTTATCGGTGGGCTGGACCTGGCGCCAAACCGGAACCGCTGCATGTCGATCACCTCAACGACTATCACCCCGAAGCCCTTGTCATCTACCCACAGTATGGGTTCAAGGAGTTTCAAGTCTTGAGCGATGACGGCACCTTTCTGGTCGATGGATGTCCATGCAAAGAACTCAAAGACCCGGACCAGCGGGCTTTTCGAAGCTTTTGGGTAGTCCAATAGCCAAGCTGGTTCCAGCGGGGGCGGGTACCGGGAATCACCTTGCACCCCAGAGCATCACGTTCTGTCGCCAGAACCTGCCGCGGGGTCCATTCAGGCGGGCACACCCGGAAGTGCCAGCTTGAGCGGCAACGCCTGGGCATCGAGGGTTTTGGTGATTCGCGGCTCGGCGCGCAAGGCCTCGCCGCTCATGCCGTCGCGGTAGAGCGTCAGGGAGACGTGCTCATTGCGGCGGATGCAGACCTTGATTGCTTCGGGGTCCTTGTCGCAGTGGAGGAGGGTCTTCCAGGAATAGATGTGCTTGGGCTTGTGGAAGTCGCTGTTAGCCAGAAAGGCGAAACGCTTCAAGCCGATGGGAGTGAAGATGTTGTTGCGGTTGGCAATTTCCCAGGCGTCAATGATCGGCGCAAACACTTCCTGATTCTCCCACAGGAACAGAGTGTTCTTGCCCCACTCGCTCTTCATGACGTGCGGGTGCGCGGCGACCGCCAGACCGCCCTGGCTATGGATCTGCGCAATGATCTCTACAAAACTGAGCGAGGGGGCGACGGGCGCTTTGAGGTCGATGCCCAGCAGGTGGCCGGAGGTCTTTCTGGTGAAACCCTCCTTGTTGAATTCCAGGCCGGCCATCAGCAGCATGTCGTATTTGCGCCAGGCCCGGCGCCGTTCCCGCTCCAGCATGTCGAAGTATTCGTCGAGTTGGTCGCCAGCGATGGTGAAATTAAGCAGCTCGCTGAATTTGCCAATGAGACGGCAAGGGTCGGTCACATGGTCCGTGACACAGATGCAGTCGAAACCGCGCCGGCCATAGAAATCGACCACTTCCGGCAGCGTCAGCCGGCCATCGGAGTAGTTAGTGTGGATGTGGAAGTCGCAAAGCTGCACCCGCGACGAGGCGGGCTGGTGGGGGCTTTGTTCCCGGCTGCGGACGGGCACATCTTCAAAGAGCTTGAGGGGCGCGGGCCACCCACTGGCCTGACCGGCTTCTTCGAGGACAAGCTCGGCAATGCGCAGGGTGGCGTCCGGTCGGCTGACTTTGTCCAGATTATCGCGCCATTCCTGCCATTGGCGGCTTTTGTGGGTGAAAGCCTCCTCGACCAGGTCGCGGACTTCCTTGCTTCCCTCGGCAACCGCCCCCACACCCAGCTTCTTGATCAGCTGCGCGTTGCCTTCCTCCTGGCCGGGAATGACCTGGTTGACGATAATAGGGCAACGGGCGGCGATGGCTTCCTGCACCATCGCGCCGCCGGCTTTGGCGATGACGAGGTGATGCGACATTAGCAGGCGAGGCATTTGGTTCGTCCAGCCATACACGCTGACCCGGCGGCCCTGCTCTCGAAAGCGCTCGGCCAGCTTGGCCTTGAGGGAGGCATCGCGACCGACGGTGATGGTCAGGTACAAGTCCTGGACCTTGAGCAACCGTTCCAAAGACTTGCCGGTCTTGGCTTTGCCGGTGTTGATGACATACAGCACCTTGCGCCGGTCGCCGTGGTGGGGCGCCGCGAGGGGCGCCGGCCGCTCCTGGGCAAAGGCGGGGCTGACAGGGAAGCCGAGAGCCTTCAGGCGGTGCCTGGAAACGCCCGCCTCGGCCAGCACATTGGCCGTCGGTTCATTGGCGACGACGAACAGGTCGCTGGGCGCGCGATACCACGCCGAGCAAACGCTAATGGAGTCGGTAACGACGGTGATGAACCGAAAAGGGCGATCGGCGTGCTCGTGGAAGATGTCCTGAATAAGGTGCGCATAGACCGGGTAGCAGGAGACCACCACATCCGGCTCGGTGTCGCGGAGGACGGCGGCCAGCGAGTCGCGGAGCTTGCCCATCGTGTCAACCTGGCGGCGGAAGAGCGCGGGGTTGTCCAGAACGGAGAACACTCCTGACCAGACCGTCGGAGCATAGCGCACCAGGCCTTGATAGGTCTGCTTGAGGAGCATGTTGAGTGTGCCGTAGGTGGACTCGAACAGATCGAGCACCTCGACCTTGGCATCATCCGTGATCAGTTCGATGCCGTCGCGCAGATTGCGCGCCGCAGCGTTGTGGCCGTCGCCGAAGCTGGCCGTGAGGATCAGAATCTTTCTCATAGTCACGATTCCCGCGGCCAGCTTGCCCCGGGCATATGTCAATCAGGTTACGAGAATGTTAAATGTTATTCACATTTGCGGACCAGGGATGGCCCGAAGCCCGTTTTCCGTGGAAGCGCCCATACCCTTTGGCACACCACTGAGGATGAAAACTCATTCGGCAGGCGCCCAGTCATCTTTCGTCCCTATATCCCCCATGGTGCATATAGGTACGAACCGGGCTGTTTTCGAGATAATGCGTGAAATGGCGTCCCCTCCCACCCGCTCATACTCCATAGCCTCGCCGGAGCCTCGCCGTAGTACCTCCGTTGCCCATACGGAGGTACTACGGCGAGGCTCCGGGGAGGCTCCGGTGCGGCCCGCGGGACGGTCTGGCGCAGGGCTAGAGGAATTGGGGGCCAGAGGTTCGGCTTTTTGGGGCGCCAAGCTGGGTTCGGATGGGTCGCTGGGACGCGGGAAACGGGCCAAGAGCCAGAGCCGTGGCACCGTCTAGCGCCTGCTCCATCAGAGAAAAGCACAGTAACCATTCCATCGGAAGGAGCGAAGAACCGGTCTTTGGGCGTTCATGGATAGTTAATCAACGTGCGTGTGACCGGCCCGTCCATATGCGTTCGGGGGCGCGCAGAGGACTGCACGCCCTATCTGGCGCGAGAAGTCGGGCGGCGGCAGTGGGCGAGCCAGAAAGCGATTAGAAGAACGGAACAACCTCAATCTTCCGGCCCGCTGCCACAACTACGTCTTCGCCCTTGGCCCAGACCTGATCGTTCAGCAACAGTTTGAATACTACCTTCTCCTTGGCGTGCCTGGTTGACCAAACCCACGTGGTCGCGTCAACGCAGTTGAGCGGCACGCCCTCGAACCAGTTCAGCCCATCGCCCTGGCCGCGAATGAAGATCTGGTTGCCCAGGCCAACATTGATCTTGGCCTCGATTACTGTCACTGGTTGGGCCGCCTCGGGGTGCTGGCTGTGCGGGCCCTCACTGAGGGCCGGTCTGTTTTCCGTCTTCTCCTCCAAAGCCCTGGGCATCGGCTGCGCCGGCAAAGTCGCTTTGGCTGAACCGAGGCGTCCCGATTTCCGGCGAGAGGGCTTGGTTGGTTGTGTTGTCGTGTCTTTGGCATTCATAATCGTATTCTTGTTCATTTCAGTTGTGCCGGGCGAGAAGTTAGGCCGAGCCGAGGCCGGGATCAACGGAGGTTGGGTTACAATTCAGTGACGAAGCGGAGACGGTGAGGGAGCCTATTTGCCTCCGGCACCCTGTCCTTTGGCAAGCAACCTCGCCGCGAAGACCGCGAGCAGGCCGAACAGGGCGGCAAAGCCCAACATGACCGAGCATTCGAGTATCAGCACCTCATAGGACCGACCGAAGTAAAGGACGCTCTGGAGAGCGTGCATAGCCCAATAGCTGGGCGTGAACATGGCAATCGTCTTGAAGAGGTCCGGGACGATCTCGATGGGCCACCAGCAGCCACCCAAGGCAGAGAGGATCATTGAGCCAAAAATGGCCAGCAGAATCACCTGCTTTTCAGTCTGGCAAACGATCCCGCCCAGGATGCCTAAGAAACCCGCGAAGGCCGCCAGGGAAAGCACCACTGGCACGAGGAACAGCGGGTGATCCCCGAGGGGAACACGGAACAGAATTGAGCCGCAGACCAGAAGCACAATCGCCTGCAGCAAGGCAAGCAGAACCCTGGCCAGGACTTTGCCGGCGTAAACCTCGAGTCGGAAGAGTGGCGCCGCCATCAGCCGCGACAACTGGCCCCCCGCCCTATCCTTGACCAGGGTGGCCCCCCCGAACGTAAGGATCATTTGCGTCACGAACATCACCAGCATGCCAGGCAAGCTCTGACTAAAACCGGTGGGCGGCGGGCGCAAGGTGCGGTGCCCCCGGCGGGTCATAGTCAGGAGTTGGGGACGCGCCAGCGCCTCTTTCAACGCGGTCCTGGGCTCATCGGTCCATTCCCGATGGCTGATATCAGCTAGCACCAGACCCTCGGTAAAGCGCACGATCGCATGCGTCAGCCGGGATTGCACCTCGAGGAACTTATCTGCGGCGCCCTCGCCCTTGACCAGCGGAAGTTTGACGGCCTGCCCTGCCACCAGCGCTTCACCAAAGCCGGCAGGAATAACAACCCCGTATGGCCATTTCTGCTTCAGCTCCAGTTGGGCCTCCGCTCCTTTGACGTCAATCCAGTAACCCTCTTCACGCAATTGGTCGATGAACAAAGCGGCCAGCTCATGGTGGTCCAGGTTGATCACGGGAATCCAGGTGGCCTGGGCTCCTCCGCCACGCATCGTGCTGCCGAAGATGTAAGCGAAAACCAGGGGCATGGCCAGCAGCCACATGGCTGCCTGCCAGTCCTTCGCGACTCGCTTCAGGTCCCCGAGAGCAATGCGCAGCACATTCATCTTCCCTGACCGTGTGCGAGGTGGCGCCGGAACAGAACAAAGGCTAACCCGCTCCCAAGCGCGCCGAGTGACACCAGGCCGAGGAGCGGCTTGGCCAGCTCCAGCAGGGGTTTGGAGCCGGCCACGGCCCGGAGCGCCAGGACGCCCCAGCGGCTGGGAGTAAGCTGGCCCACTGCCTGCAAGAAGCCAGGCAGGCTCTCGTATGGGAACATGCTGCCTCCTAACATGGCCAAGACCAGCAGGATAATCGAGGACATCACATTGGCCTGTTCTCTGGTCCTTGCCAGCGAGTAGATCAAAGCCAGCAGGCCGGTCATCGAAAGCGCGCAGGCGGTAATCACCACCGCCACCAACACGGGATTCCCCCAATGGAGGCCGAACAGCAGAGCGGTCAGCAGGACCAGGAGCAGGAGTGACAGGCCGCACAGGAGGAAACAGCGGAGCATCTTGGAGAGCACAAACTGGGGCAGGGTCACAGGCGCCGCCAGAATGCGGGGCAGAATATGGTTGTCTTTGTCCTGGAGCACTTCCTGCATGGGGCCCTGGCCGATAAAGAGCACCCAGAAGTACATCATCCCAGGCAAGAGGAGCAGGAGGAACTCGTTCATGGCGTCTGGCGGAGAGCCGGTGGATTGGTGGTGGCAACCCGGTAGTCCGCCGCCGCCACAGTCTTGAATTGAATCAGCGGGGGGAACAAGTAGGTCCGCAGCCCGCGCAGTTTCTGCACCGACTGGGAAGCGACGCCGAGGACGGCGGCATCCGCCGGAAAGGTGTTGCTTCGGATTAATTCCCGGCAATCCCTGAGTGGTTCCTGCAGGATTTCGGCGGCTCCGGATAAACCCACCGCCAGCAGGGAAACCCCCTGCCGCACCACCTTTGGCAACACTTGCTGCGCCGGGTTTTCGTAGAGCTCGATGGAGTTGGTCCGGCCAGCTAGCAGATCCTCCGTCATGTTTTTGGGGAGCACGATCAAAGCGGAGACCTGGCTCTTTTCGAGCAAGCGCAGACCCTCTTCCCGCTTCTCGACGAAGTGCAGGCGCAATTGTTTGGCGGCGTCCCCTTGAGCCGGCAGTGATCTCAGGATGCCGGTGAGCATGTCTTTGTCCTGGTCGAGGATGGCCACATGCACGGTAGGCATTGAGGCAGCCCCGCCCTTGCCGCCGAAAACGCTCGCCAGCAGCAATGACAGCAGGATCGGCAAGGAGAGCAACAGCAAGATTGACCAGGGCCGTTTCCAGTCCCGCTTCAAGTCGTTCAGCACCAGGGCCAGCACCGTGTTCAATCGCGCAGATCCCTTCCTGTGAGCTTGAGGAAGACGCTCTCCAGTGTCGGCTTTTGGATCGAGAGGTCGGCCAACTCAATGCCGGACTTGCTCAGGTGGCTCACCAGCGCCGCCATGCCGTAGCCTTCCCGCACCAAGTGAAGCGTGGCGAGTTGATCAGCCAGACTCAGAACCGCGACCGGCTCATGTTGCAGACATTGCTCGATCTGCTGCGCGGTGAATTTACCGCGCAGCGTGACCACCTCGCGATCTCCCACGACCTTGGCCAGTTCGCCCATCGAGCCGGTTTGGAGAATGCGGCCGTGGTCCATGATGGCGATGCGGTCGCAAAGCTTCTCGGCCTCTTCCAGGTGGTGGGTCGTGAAGAGAATCGTGGTCCCCTCGCGGGCGATGTCACGGATGATCTCCAGGATATTGTTCCGCGCTTGCGGGTCAATGCCGACGGTTGGCTCGTCCAGCAGCAGCACCTGGGGCCGGTGCACCAGGCCGATGGCCAGATTGAGCCGGCGCTTCATTCCCCCCGAATAGCGGGAGACGGGCTCCCTGGCTCGCTCGGCCAGGCCCACTCGTTCGAGGATTGCATCGCTGCTCTTCTTCAGCTCCGGGCGGGGCACGCCATACAAGCCGCCCCAAAACAGGAGGTTCTCTCTCGCGCTGAATTCCTCGTAGAAGGCCGGTTCCTGCGGCACCAGCCCTAACAGGCGTTTGGCCGCCTTCGGCGACTCCCACAGGTTGTATTCGCCAATGAACACTGTGCCATCGTCCGGTCTGAGCAGCCCGCAGATCATGGAAATGGTGGTCGTCTTGCCGGCCCCATTCGGGCCGAGAAACCCAAACAGCTCGCCTCGCGCGACGCGCAACGAAATGCGATCCACTGCCCGCAGCTCACCGTATCTCTTCGATAGCCCTTCAACAGAAATCATGGGTGACCTTTCGATGGGAGGATGATCGAGCGGTCCGCGCCGCAAGTAAAGTAATTTGCCGGGCCGCGGCAGGCAGCGCTGGATCAAGCTCGCGGGAACCGCGCGAACCTCACAAGGATGGCACTCGGCCCGCCGCTGAGCGCCCAAATAGGTTCAGGCCGCGCGGGCCGCTGCTTGCAACTCCAGGCCATTCCAATAAAGATGAGCCTGGCACCGGGCTTGTTCTGTCGCTGCCACGGCCCTTTCTTCGAACAGGCAGGGAAACGTGAGCAGCGGGTACAAGGTCAGCCAGGCCTGGAATGCCGCCTCATTGGCCTGGCGGATAATCTGATCGTGCGTCGCCGAGTCCAGAACTCCTGACATAGGGGAGTTAAAAATGTCCGCTTTGTCGTCACAACGTCTCGCGGATGGCGTAGCGCATTCGCAGTCGCGATCCTGGGAAAAGGGTTGGGGCCGTGTTCAG
>Ga0182014_10006675_pt1 | contig 12302 bp, 7 predicted proteins | sample 612S2DmetaG_FD_120489 | JGI IMG/M metagenome (GOLD analysis project Ga0182014, IMG submission 120489) | Permafrost microbial communities from Stordalen Mire, Sweden - 612S2D metaG | ecosystem: Environmental > Terrestrial > Soil > Wetlands > Permafrost | place: Sweden: Stordalen | collected... | reverse complement strand
GCGAGATGAACTTCTCGCCCATGACCGCGATATCAGGGATGTAATCGGTGCCCGCGATCTTTACATCGCAGAAATCTATGATGTGGCCGGCACAGGTGAGACGAAGAAGCCCTACGGTCGAGTCTTTTATACCCGGGGCAAGTCGCTGATTTTCTACGCGTACGATCTCGATCAGCAGGCCGAAATCAAGCGAGCGAGCACGTTCCAGGCGTGGGGCCGGCGTGGCCCGGACCGCCAGCGAGCCATCAATTTGGGCGTTTTCTACGAAGACAACGCCACAAGAAAACGCTGGATCCTGAAATGTGATGATCCAAAAACCTTGGCGCAAATCGATGCGGTATTCGTAACTGTCGAGCCCCAAGGCGGCAGTCACAAGCCGGGTAACAAGACTCTCCTGTTCGCCTCTCTAAAGATCGACCCCAACCATCCCTAGCCTACCCTGTCCGGTATCCCGGCCAATCGCGTCATCCTCTCCGTCCTAGAATAAAAGATGAAGTCTCGTGGTGCTCACCGCGGATCTTCCTGCGAATTAACGGAAGGAGTGGTTGGAAATCCGTTGCTTGCTGGAGAGCCCAAATGCGCTTCCCCCGTTTTGTTCCGTTCGTCCTTTACATAACGCTGAACACGTTCTCCCTGTTCGCGCAGTCCCCCAACGGGAACATCAACGGCCTGGTCTCCGATCCTTCCAGTGCAGCGGTCGTTGGGGCGGAGATTGTGGCGGCGAACGATGTCACGGGAGTCCAATACACGACGAAGAGCAATAGCGAAGGCATCTACGTCTTACCAAATTTGCCTCCCGGCCCCTACCGAGTGCAGGTTTCCATGATCGGTTTCAAGACACTCATTAAGCCTGACATTCTTCTCAACGTTCAAGATTCTTTGTCCATCAACTTCACACTGCTGGTCGGGGCGTTCCATGAGATCGTGACCGTGCAGGGTGGAGCGCCACTGGTGAACACCGAAAACGCCTCCGTTAGCACGGTTGTGGATCGGCAATTCGCCGAAAATCTCCCGATGAACGGCAGGAGTTTCCAAACATTGGTTGAGTTGGTACCGGGAGTCGTTGTGGTGCCTACCGGGCCAGCCGATGCCGGCCAGTTCAGTGTTGACGGGCAGAGGGCCAGCTCTAATTACTGGACTGTCGACGGTGTGAGCGCAAATGTCGGCATAAGCGCGACCAATATACCCGGGAACGGGCTCGCCGGCGCTCTGGGTGTCTTCAATGCCTTCGGCGGGACCAATAGCTTGGTGTCAGTCGACGCCATGCAGGAGTTTCGAATTCAAACCTCCAGCTACGCTCCAGAGTTTGGACGGACGCCCGGAGCGCAGATTTCCATCGTAACCCGTTCGGGAGAGAATCAATTGCATGGGACTGCTTTCGATTACATCCGCAACGACTCGTTCGACGCGAATGATTGGTTTGCCGACTATGCGCGGCTGGCGAAGCCGAAAGAGAGGCAGAACGATTTCGGAGGTACGTTCGGCGGGCCCATTGTTCGAGACCGCACTTTCTTTTTCTTTTCCTATGAAGGCTTGCGCCTTCGACTGCCACAGGTTGCCCTCGACACAGTGCCCGACATTTCCGCGCGGCAGTCAGCCATCCCGGCGATTCAGCCTTACCTTAATGCCTTTCCAATCGATCCGGATCAACCGGATATTGGTGGCGGCATTGCGCAATTCAATGCTAGCTATTCGAACGCTGCCACATTGGACGCGTACAGTCTTCGACTAGATCATAGGCTGACGGAAAAATGGTCTCTTTCCGCACGCTACAACTACTCCCCATCACAGATCACAGAGCGGGGCGCCAATGACGGTCCTCTCAGCGTCGTTGCTCCGACCGGGATTTCGCTGCAAACCCTGACGCTGGGTGCAACCGCCAGCCTGTCGCCGTTGTTAGCGAACGATCTCCACCTCAATTTCAGCCGGACCAATGGCTGGAGTACAGCGAGTATCGACAACTTCGGCGGGGCAGTTCCTCTTCAGGCATTTCCATTTCCGGTTCCCTACTCACTTCAAGACTCAAGCTTCCTTTTTGGACTTTACGCGTTGAAAGGAGGTCAGCAACTTTCTGCGGGAAGACAACAACAGAACGTGCAAAGACAGATTAATGTTGTCGACTCGCTCTCGGTGCAGAGAGGACGGCACTCGTTAAAGTTTGGGATAGACTTCCGCCGCCTATCGCCATCCGTCAATCCTCCCTCGTACTTGCAAAATCCCAATTTCTTGGACATGGCCTCGGTCGAATCGGGCAATCCGGACTTCAGTTTCATCGAATCGAATCTTTCTCCAACCTTCTTGTTCCGTAATTTCGGTGCGTATGGTCAAGACAGCTGGCGCATCCGACCGAACTTAGTCTTAACCTATGGCATCCGTTGGGATGTGGACTATGCGCCCGCGACCTTGAGGGGACCCGACATTGTGGCTATCACGGGATACAATTTGGCGAATCTTGCCGGGTTGGCCCTCGCGCCGTCCGGAACACGACCTTTTTCCACCCGGTTTGGAAACCTGGCTCCGCGCCTCGGTGTGTCCTATCAAAGTCGCGGGATTCACGGATGGGAAACAGTCTTTCGTGGAGGCGTGGGAGTCTTCTATGACCTCGCAAGCTCGGGGGTTGGAACTTCCATTGAGAACGCAAACTATCCCTTCGGCAGCTTCAGTTTTCTGTCCGGAGTAGGTTTTCCCTTCAGCGCAAACTCTGCCGCCCCGTTACCCATCAGTGCCGCGAATCTAAGTCCGGCGGGAGGAGATACTCTGTATGCTCTCGATCCACACTTACGACTGCCGTTTACGACGGAGTGGAATGTGGCCGTCGAACAGGAGATAGGACAGCAGCAGAGCCTCTCCGCATCGTACGTCGGCTCTGCCGGCCGACGGCTCCTCCAGTCGTCGTACCTGTTCTCGCCGAACCCGAACTTCTACGCAGCTGACTTGGCCGGCAACACAGCCAAATCCGACTATGATGCGCTTCAAATCCGTTTCCAGCGTCGCGCCGCCACTGGACTGCAGGCTCTTGCTTCTTACACCTGGGCGCACTCGATCGATAATGCATCGTCGGGATCGAGCTTTCTCGGATCCAATATCAACGTCCCTGCGCTCGGAGCAAATGCCAATCGTGGACCCTCAGATTTCGATATCCGAAACACGTTTTCTCTGGGATTAACTTACGACTTACCGGCCGCTAACGTTGCACATGCGAAACAACTACTCAGCAGTTGGTCGGTCCAAAGTTTTGTGATCGCATATTCAGCCCCGCCAGTAGAGATCTCCTACAACGATCTAGCAGACACGCTGTTTAATTCTGGGGCTGATGTCAGACCCGACGTGGTTCCCGGGGAACCGCTCTATTTGCACGGTTCCTCGTGCGTTGCAGTGCTTGGGCCGCCCTGCGCTGGAGGGATGGGCTTCAATCCCGCTGCCTTCACTCCCCCACCTATCGACCCAAACACCGGAAATCCGTTTCGGCAAGGAGATCTGGGAAGAAACGCCCTACGAGGGTTCGGCGCTTTTCAGTGGGATTTCGCATTGCACCGTGACTTTCCGATACGCGACCAGTGGAAACTGCAGTTTCGGGCGGAACTCTTCAACGTGCTGAATCATCCCAATTTCGCTCCCCCCGTAGGCGCTCTCGGTGGCCCGCAATCTCTGAATCCCCAGTTCGGACAATCTCAGCAAATATTGGCGCAGAACTTGAGTGGAAGCCAGTACTCGGGAAGCGTAGGGAACGGCTCGCTGAGCTCACTCTACGAACTGGGTGCACCTCGCTCAATTCAGTTCGCCCTCAAAGTGATGTTCTAAGCAACCCGGACGTGCAATCCGATTACGTCCGCCATGGAAACGACAATGTTTTCGCAAACCCAGCGTCAATTGTTTGTGATCGTTCCGCTCCTTGCCGCATTCATCACGATTTTCTGGCTGCCAAGCCTTGCGGTCCGAGCGTCAGTGCCTCTGGCGTTGGACGATGCTCTTCGGTTTCGGCAATTTGCCGACCTGACCGCCATCTCATTATCCCCAGACCTCAACTGGGTTGCTTTTACTGTTCGAGAGAATCGAAGAGCGCGCACCGTCGATGATCGAACATGGGCTCTTACAGGGATTCGCGACATCTTCACGGGCACGGATGTCTATATTCTGAATCTACGCTCAGGCTCTACCCGCAGGTTAACGGAAGGTCAATTTGATAATTTTCAGACGGTCTGGTCTCCCAACAGCCGATATCTCGCATTCATCTCCGACCGCGATGGATCGAATCAGGCAAAGGTCTGGGTGTGGGATGCTGTGCGTGAAGACACACGAAAAGTTGGGGACTTAAGTGTACGTCAATTGGGACTGATCGCGTGGACTCCGGACAGCCGGAAGATTATCGCGCCTGTGCTGCCCGAGGGAATATCTGCTGAGCGCTACGCCAAGGAACTGACGTCGGGTTCAGCGGAGAGAGTGGAGCCCCGATCAACAGAAGTGGCAGGATCGACGGTCGAGGTGTTTCGGGCGAACGTTGGTGGAACCATATCGCGCAGCGTTGAAGGAACGGATCCGTGGAGCCTGAACATTTTTCTCCGCGACTTGGCGTTGATAGATGTGGAGGATGGACGTACGACAATTGTTGCCCGGGGAAAGATCGCAGGCTACGGTATATCGCCGGATGGGTCCAAGATCGCGTATTCGGTCCCCAAACGATTTGAAAGACCTGGATCGCAGCAGACCTTGTTTGATCTTCTTACATCTGCACTAGACGGGTCTCACAAGCAGCTGCTGGCCTCCGATGCGCGGCTGGATTACGACGGAGCCTCTTTTAACTGGTCGCCAGACAGCAAACATATCGCGTACTATGCATTTCGCGAAGGCGGACTTGAAACCGACACCGCCGACTACTACGTCGTGGATGCCACCGGCGGAACCCCGCAAGACGTAACGCACTCGGTACCGGAACAGAGACTCCCAGCCCGCTCAACTGCTCCGTTATGGGATTCTAGTGGGGAACACATTTATTTCATTCGAAACGGCGCCCTCTGGGTTGCCGGAACCCATATCGAATCAAGTGAACTGTCGAATATTCCCGGTCGTCAGATACTGAAGCTAATTCCGAGGTCGCAAGGCTCGCTGTGGACACCCCAGACGAATTCAACCATCGCTGTCACAAGCGACCGGACAGGCAAACAGGATGGGTTTTTTCGAGTAGATCTGGCGACGGGGCAGAGTACCAAGTTGCTCGAAGCAGGACAGTGCTACTCATGTGCGAACATGGATCAGCAGTTCCAGGTAACAAAAGACGGCAAAGCTGTGGCTTACTTGGCCGAAGACGCGGAGAATTCGCCGGATCTATTTCTCAGCGATCCCAATTTCAGCCAGCCCCACAAGCTTACGCATCTGAACCCCCAGTATGACAAAGTCAAAATGGGCGCGGCTCGGCTGATCAGTTGGTTGAGCAATGACGGAGAGCCGCTGCACGGAGCATTGCTATTACCGTCTTCGTATAATCCCGAAAAACACTACCCGCTAATCGTATGGGTGTATGGTGGGAAAAATCGCTCAGATCACTTCGATCAGTTCGGTTTCGAAGGCCAAGGTCCTTTCAATTTGCAGTTGTTGGCCACGCGCGGATATGCCGTTCTGCTCCCGGATGCTCCTCAACATGTCGGAACCCCAATGCTGGATCTGTTGAAGACTGTCCTGCCCGGCGTGAATAAGGTCATCGAGCTGGGAATCGCCGACCCCGAACGCTTGGGGGTAATGGGCCATAGCTATGGCGGATATAGCACGTTGTGCCTGATCACACAGACCAATCGATTCAGGGCGGCCGTTGAAGCAGACGGCGAGGCGGATTTGTTAGCCGGTTACGGCGGGATGGATGACCGAGGCACGTCTTACGGCATTGCTCTTGAAGAGGAAGGCCAAGGAGCTATGGGGGGAACTCCCTGGCAATTTCGCGACAGATATATAGAAAATTCTCCGGTCTTTCATTTGGACAGGGTTGAAACGCCACTCCTAATCGTTCACGGCGGTGAGGATACTGCGATCCGCCCGTTCCTTGGAGATGAAGTCTTTGTAGATTTGCGCCGTTTGGGCAAACAGGTTGAATACGCCAAGTATCTCGACGAAGAACATTCGCCTCTTGCTTGGAGTTATGGGAATCAGCTGGATTTTTGTCAGCGGATGATCGAGTGGTTCAACGACCACCTGATGGTAGTCGACCGCCAGCGGAGAACCACAGAATGAGGAGTGTGCTTCGCATCCCCAAGATCGACCGGCAAGTCCAGCTTTCCTGTTTGAACGAGCGGAGCGCCCCTAGGAGGCGCTCCGTCGCTTTCCTTACTCGTCAGCTTCGTACGCGGTGGCCGTTTCTCTCGAGTTGCTATCCGCCATTGCGCGTGCCGGCTTCTTGGAGCTCTGGACGGAATCCAAAGCATCCGCAACTGCAAGAATCTCTGGCTTGCTGTATTCCATGACTGTCACCTCCTTTCTTTTGTTGTGACGTGCTACTGCTAGCGCTAGCTCAAAATGGTCAGGTTGTGACCCGTGAAAGGTCCGCCCACTGTGGCTGTCCGTTGCATTGCGACTGGCCGGATGTGACGACAGCGCGCAGCCAGGACTCAATCGTCAGAGTTCGAAGGAGCGAAACAACGGGAACCTCCTTACCTTTGCGCGCTTGGTCGAGGGCATCAGCGAACAAGTGTGGATCGAGGATTCCAAGTGAGGCGGCGATCATGCCCCCGGCCGTCAGTTCTCTGCAGTGGGCAGCCACTGCAGCCGTAGGCCCATGGGTAACGTAGGCTTTTCTCTTCCTTTCGAGAATCTCCGGAGGGACAATTCCATGAAGAGCACGGCGTTGCAAGGATCGGCGCCGGCCAGGCCGAATGAGTTGGTCCCTGGGAACTGCAAAAACGAACTCAAGCAAGTCACGATCGAGGTATGGATATCGTTTTTCGTGAGGAGGATTGCTGCTCGGTGCTGTCACGGCCACGTGTCTCCGCAGGGCATCAACTGTGGTCAGGTTCTGCTGAAAGCATGGACGCGGGCCCAAGAACTTCATTCGAGGTTCGTATCCCGATAGAGCCATTCTGTATTTCTGTTCGAAATTCGGACATAGCCAATACACCGACGTCCTATCCGAGCCAATACACCTCCAATTCGGAGGAAGAAACTCTCGAAGAGTCTCCCGAAGCAGAAAGAGCCATGGTCGCCTTTGCACCAGCGCCCATGCCTTGAGCTGATGAGCAAGGGCCCGGAATCGAAAGTTCACAAGGAAATCCTGCAGCTCGGGTATCGGTGTTGGAACTCCGCCCATCACTTCGTCGCCGCCGAGACCAGAAAGAAGTACCCGATGTCCTTGTTCAGCTAAGCAGTCCGCAAATCGGCGTTCTGGTTCGTCGCAGTAAGAGGCGGAGCCCGGCAGAACAGGGAAGGGCCGTTCGGCACTCTGCGGAGTGTATGTGCGTTGAGATACGTCTATGTGGCAGCCTGTGACCCCACGCCTTTGCTCAACGACGGCCACGTAAGGAAGTTCATTCCAGTTCGGTTCCGAAACGTCGTAGTACGAGAGAGTCGCGATCTTGGATGCCTGTACGAATCCGCGGTCGACAATGTGGTCGGCAATGCAAACGATGGAAGAGGAATCAACACCGCCGCTCAGCTCAGCGATCACCGTGCGATCTGACCGCAGACGTCGATGTACGGAATCTGAAAAGACGCTCCGAAAATGCTCCTCATACTCGCGGTCATCTCGATACACGATGCTCCTCGCGGAATCGAAACTCCAATACTCACGGACGACCTTCTGGTCGCGTGCTATTTGAACGAATGATGAAGGCGGAACAGAGGCAATGCCAACATAGGGAGTAAGACAAGGCGAGGGAAAGAACGCCAGCCATCCGGCAAGGTACTCTTTGTCGAGTTCGAAGTGACGGTTCGACAAAAGGACCAACGGATCGAGAATCGTGCACCAGGTGACCTCATCCCTCTCCCGTGAATAGAAAAGGTGACGGGCTCCGATGAAGTCCTTCGCCAGAATGAGAGTCTGGGACCTTGCGTCCCAAACCGAGAGCGCCCAGTCGCCGATCAACTTTGCGAAAGAATTGGTTCCCCAGCGCTCGAAAGCTGCAGCCGCGATTTCCACATCTGTCGCTGTCGCCGCCAGTTTACCGGCGAGCAAAGAGAGGAGATCCCCGCGGTTGTCGAGGCGTCCATCCCAAGTAAGCACGACTTCGCATGCGAATTCGCACGGTTGCAATTCGCGCCAGGACTCTTCGGTTGTGTGAAATGCTCGATATAGAACGCCGAAGTTCTGCTTGCATAGACGGCGCTCCCCATCCGGTCCATAAGGGGCGAGGAGAGTGCCAACCCGATCGAGATCTTCGGGATCGACGGGCCTTCCGTCAAAGTTGCACTTACCAAACTGAACGCTCATTTCCTGGCCTCTTCCCGCATCGCTAACATCGATCGAGCACCGCGTACATTTCCTTCACGTAAGGCTTGTCATTGACCACTCGGCCATCCACTTCGACCCAAGCGTGCGCCCTGAATGGCATCTGCTGCGCGCCAATCATCATCTGGGCCGGTACTCCGTAGCGTTTCAGCAAGCAGGCTGTCGCAGCGGACCTCTGGAGACAGAGCACTTCCTTCCAATACCAAATGCATGCCATGTCCACCGCGGCGCAAATCCTCTCGGTGACATCAGGAAGTTTCAGCGGAGAACCGATCGGACACTTTCGCACCTTCTGGTAAAAGGCCGCGAAATTCCCGCGTGTCAGGTAGAAATCGAAATAGATCAATTTCGAGTAGGCTTGCAGCACCAGAGACATTGGCAAACCCTCCACTTCAGATGGTCAAGTCGAGCTGATCGCAGAGAAAAGCCATGCGATCGGTAAGCGCTTCCACTCGCTCACTCAGGGGTAGCACTGGAGAATGTCCGCGATGACGGCTGTAGTCCAGTAAAATTGTCGATTCCGAGTTATTGGCTGCCTGCAACCGAGCCGTCATCTTTCTCGCATGAAGCGGGTTGCAGTTCTGGTCGGAATCTCCCGACACGATCATGGTTGCGGGATATGCGGCTCCTTCGTGCACGTTGTGATACGGGGAATACCCGAGTAATGCAGCAAAGTCATCGGGGTCGTCAGCAGTTCCAAACTCTTCTTTCCAGACATGCGCGTTGTCGAACAGGTGATAGCGCAGCATGTCAAGCATAGGAACCATGCACAGGACTGCCCGGAACAGTTCCGGTCGTTGCGTCATTGCCGCCCCGACCAGCAACCCGGAATTCGAGCCACCGAAAATCGCGAGTTTGCCTGGTCTTGTGCTCTTCGATTCAATCAGCCATTCCGCAGCCGACAGGAAATCGTCGATTGCAACCCGTCGCTTCCGCCGTCTGGCCGACTCGTGCCACTGAGATCCGAATTCCGAACCTCCGCGGATATTCGGCAGCGCAAAGAGGCAGCCTCGTTCCATCAGAAAGGCGACGAACACGCTGAATTGCGGGGTCATCGCCACGCCATAGCCGCCGTAGGAGGTCATGACTGTCGGATGTGATCCGCCGTCCAGAACATCCTGCCGTGCAACCAAGTACATCGGAATGCGCGTTCCGTCTTTCGCACTGAACCAGACTTGGGTATGGCCAAACTCTTTGGAATTGAAAGGAACTAGGCGGTTCGCGAAGAGATTCACCTCGCCACTTTTTGGCGAGTAGCGCTGAATCTGAATGGGCTCGACGAAAGATTCCCGTTCAAAAAGAAGTTCGTCAGTGTCTCCGAATCCTCCAATAAAGCGAACGGTATTGGACGCCTCAAGCGCCAGGGTGCCGAGCCGTCTGCCATCCAGGGTGAAAATCACGGTCTCCGTTTTTAGTTTGCGGACGTAGGAAGCAAAGAGCTGCTCGCCAGCGACCGCCCAGTTCTGGATCACCGCATCGCTCTCAGGTACTACATCGATGAAATCCGGTTCATGGTTTCGCCATGGACGGACTTCCACGATCCGAAAGTTCGCTGCATCTCGATCGGTAATCGCCAGGATCCGTCCGTCCCGAAGCAGCAGAGGCCCGAATTTGTACTCCGCACGCCTGACGATCGGCTCTGGATCGGTGGCGCCATTCATGGACCACAACAAGAAGTCCGTCAGAGTTTCGTCACCGAATCGAAGTATCAGGAACCCGAGCCGTGCCGCCCCCGGAACGATCTGCAGGCGCAGTTGCGGATCCTCGCCGGCGAAGAATATCTCCTGGTCATCATCAAAGCTCGTGCCCAGGACGTGGTGATACGCCGCGCGGTAATGCGGCCGCTCAGCCTTCAAAGGCTCGTGGACGTAATAGAAGCTCTTCGAGTCCGGCGAAAACGCGAAACCTCGCAAATAACCGCGGGGAAGACCTTCCGGCAAAATTGCGCGGGTTTCAATGTCGAAAATCTCAAATGTCCCACTGCGCTCGCCGCCTTCTTTCACTTCATAAAGCAGAAGTCGACCATCCGGAGAAACTCGGAGAGGTCTAACCGCCGTGTAGGGTCCCGTGCCACGCTCGGCAGGATCGATGACGAGCTGATCTGGTCCGTCTGCGCCCTCGCGGAAATAGATGCAGTGCTGTTCCTGTCCTGGCTGCCGTTTCCTGAAGAAGTATTGATGTCCGATCTTTTGGATTGAATCATAGGTTTCCACGTCCACCAATTCGCGAATCCGATTCCGAATGTGGTCTCGGCCGGGGATGCCATCGAGATAAGAACGCGCATACTCATGCTGAGAAGCAAGCCATTCGCGCGTGCGCTGCGAATCCTGATCTTCCAGCCATCGGAAGGGATCCGTGACTGGAATGCCATGCAGGATCTCTGTAACAGCCTCGGCAGCAGTGAATGGCGGAGGCGTCATCATCAGCTTAGGCATGGCGACCTCCGGTCGGCGAACCGAATGGCTTCGCGGTTCATCCTCCTAGCCAGACTGCGGAAATAACCAGCGACTTTCGGGTTCTCCAGGCGTTCTTGATCTTTCCAGGCATCACTCCCGGCCGCGTACGCGAAGACCGCGGCAAGAGGCGCCAGGACCAGGGCCTCGGCGACGATTTCGCCAGAAAACAGTTGCCGCCACGGCGCGCTGTAGCAGCTCGCCAATCGGGATTCAAGCGCGGCATCTGCGCCGACCGCGCGACGGAAGTGCTCCAGCAGGTATTCGAAGCTGAAGAATGGATGACCGACATAGGCTTCGGCCCAATCGACGAACACGCAGTCATCGACCGAAACAATGACGTTCCACGGGTTCAGATCCAGATGTCCCAGAGCATCCGGGATTCGCGGGTCTTCGAGCAGCGTCAGCGCGTCCTCGATGCGCAGCTTCAGAAGACTCAGTTCGTCTCGGCTCAGGATTGCAGGAGGAACCTTGGGCTGTTCTTCCATAAGCCGCACAACGAGATCGAAGAATGGATCAACTGCGGTCAACAAACACTTGGCCTCGAGGTCGTGCGCACCGGACTGCAAAATGGCTTGGGATTCCGAGATCGATTCAATCTGCAGCCTTGCCAGCTCGGTTGCTGCTTGTTCCCACGAAGTGGTGTCCTTTGTTTCGCCTAGATTTTGTCCATCGACTTCCCGCGAGAGCCAGCCATTCCACTCTGGCTTTGTCCCAAGGACTTCGGGTATAAACCTGGGGAAACGCTCTGCCAATTTCAGTGTGATCGGGAACTCCCGCTGGTTCGGTTCGCCGACGGCTTTGAACCAAACCGCTGGCCCATTCGTCTCAAAGCGGACCAGGCTGAAAGAAGGACTGGCATTGTACTGGCAAAACGGTCCGGTGAGTTCGAGTCCCAACGGCCGGATTACATCGGCAGTCCAGCGGCGTAATTCGGCAAGCCATCCTCTCCTCGCAAACGGCGAAGACGGATCACGCTCGTACCGATCCAATTGATGAAGGCACTGCTCTAATATTCGGAACTCTGCTTCGTTCTGAAACGAATTTGCGGTCAGGGAGCGGATTGGTTTCCATACCGTTTCGTCTTTGCGTCCTCCCTCACGCAAGCACTCCATGACTTCATAGTGCTTGCCATTCGAGTCCCAATCCACCGATGAGTGGTTCGGACTGAACAGGCAAACGGCGTCACAGCCACAGTCTCTTCTTAGAGCAGCCGTGAGATGCTCGGCCAAGCGCTCCCAGCGTGGAACGTCGACGGCAGGAAAGGCGAAGCCAGGTTCAGCAATCTTGAGCAGGACCTCGGTTCCATCGTGCCTGAGGACGATCACCCGGCACATCTCGCGCTCGGATTGTTCTTGAGATTCCACGATCTCTCACCAATTCAGTGTTGGCCATTCGTTCCGGGATCTTCGAGCAGATGATGT
>Ga0182014_10006665_pt1 | contig 12317 bp, 12 predicted proteins | sample 612S2DmetaG_FD_120489 | JGI IMG/M metagenome (GOLD analysis project Ga0182014, IMG submission 120489) | Permafrost microbial communities from Stordalen Mire, Sweden - 612S2D metaG | ecosystem: Environmental > Terrestrial > Soil > Wetlands > Permafrost | place: Sweden: Stordalen | collected... | reverse complement strand
CGTGGGAACAGACACTGAGGAGGATGCGGCCGTGGTTGCTACGGTGGATCGGCTTCTGCCACTGTTGCGGGCGAAAGTTCGATGACGTTTTCTTGGATTCCACTTAACATAGTAATACTAGCAGGAAGCTCCGGGGGTGCTTTGGTATTCTCTTGGTGTTTTCCCCTTATTCATCCCCTGAGCACCCGTGGGAACTTCGGCGGCACTCTGGTGTCGCCTCCGTGCTCCAGCGCTATACTGACAGCATTGGCCTGGCCGCTATTCAAACGAGATTATGTCTTCCTGAGCCGTAACGGTTCAGTACCCCCGCGGGTCGCGCCGGGTTGACACGGTTGGGGAGGACGGATTAACTGGACGCAATGAAACTATTCTCAGTAGTGGCAGTCGCGGTATTAATGGCGCTTGGCGGATTTACCGCAAGCGGGGGCGATTGGCCCTGCTGGCGTGGGCCGGACCTGAATGGCATTTCGCCGGAGAAGGGTTGGCAGACACAGTGGCCGGCCGAAGGGCCGAAACAGCTTTGGAAAGCGTCCGTCGGCACGGGGTTCTCCTCGTTCTCAGTGAGCGGCGGGCGGGTCTATACGATGGGCAATAACACCAACAACGACTGGGTATTCTGCCTGGACGCCAACACGGGGCGGGAAGTCTGGGGACATTCGTATCCCGGCCTGCTGGACCCCAAGAATTTCGAGGGCGGGCCGTGCGCGACCCCCACTGTGGCGGATGAGGAGGTCTATACGTTCAATCGAAAGGGGGACCTGTTCTGCCTCGATGCGGCGAAGGGGACGGTCATCTGGTCGAAGCACCTGAACCGGGAGCTGGGCCTGGAGATACCTGCCTGGGGCTGCGCCAGCTCGGCGCTGGTCGAGGGGGCGATAGTGGTGGTCAATATGGGCAGCGCCGGGGTGGCGCTGGATCGGAAGTCCGGCAAAGTGGTTTGGGTCTCGGGCAAGAGCGCGGGGGCTTATGCCACGCCAGTCCCGTTGAAGATTGGCTCGGAGCGGTGCCTGGCGATTCTCACCCGGCAATCGCTGGTGGCCGTCAAGGCGGCGAGCGGCCAGCAGGTGTGGAGTTATCCCTGGAAGACGGAGTACGATGTGAATGCCGCGGACCCGATCGTGGACGGCGACAAGGTGTTCATCTCCTCGGGCTACAATCATGGCGGGACGTTGCTGACGGTGGCGGGGCAACGCGCGCCGGAGAAGGTTTGGGAGAACAAGAACCTGCGCAATCACTTCAATAGTTGCGTGCTGTGGAAGGGGTATCTCTACGGCCCCGATGACAGCGGGCTGCGGTGCGTGGCGTGGGATACCGGGGACCTCAAGTGGACCGATGGCAAGTTCGGGAAGGGCTCGCTCATGGTGGCGGATGGGAAGCTGGTTGCACTGAGCGAGAAGGGCGAGCTAATCATCGCCGACGCTACGCCCGCCGCGTTCAAGCCGATTTCGCGCGCGCAGGTCCTCAAGGGGAAGTGCTGGACGACGCCGGTGTTGTCCAATGGGCATATCTATTGCCGCAATGCCGTCGGAGATGTGGTGTGCCTGGATGTGAGCGGCAAATAGCCATACACGCTCTGTAGAGTTCGACAGGACGCGCGGATGAGGCGATGTTGTTTTGCCCATGGAACAGCCGCCGAAAATCAGCGAGATGCCGGTGAAAGTGGCGCCGCTTGAGGTCTTGCCACCCGTGGTCGCCCAAGCGGCCCCGGTGGCAACCTCGTCCGATGGACAGCCGATTCACGCCTTGTCGGCGCTGATTCTGGTGGCGGTGGATAGCCTTTGGATACCGGGCGAGTTTTTGATGCCGGCGTGGATCGTGGCCATCCCGGCTTGCTTCGCCGCGGTGTTTATTCCGACCTACCTCATCCAGCGGCACCTCAAGAACGATTCCCAAGCCCGCGCCCTGACGTTCGCCACGATGCTGGCCGTGCTGGCGGCCATCCCGACGCCGATCACCGGCACACCGGTTGGGCTGGGCCTGCTGGCCTGGACTGGACTCGGCAAGATCCTCGGCCGACGGCCGAAATAGCCTGCGGCTATTACTCCAGGATATGCAGGATGTACTCGTGCGAGAGGGCCGTGTCGTTGCCGGGCTTGCCCATCTTGTTGTATTCGAAGTCGAACTTATAGTGGTACTTGACCCGGCTCGTTCCCTGGGGCACGGGCAGCAAGCCCTCCCAGCGGTTCGTCATGAGCGGGGTGGCGCGCATGGGGTAGAACTCGGAACCGACCACGATTTGCGGGCGGATGCTCTGCCAGCGCACGGTTTCCTGGCGGGTATTGAAGGAAACCTCGACGGGGTAGAGGTTGTTCGCATTCCGGTGTTGTTGTTGGGGCGTCAGGTTAGTGAGCTGGCTGGCGCAACCGGCCAGCAGCAGCGGCAAAAGTAATACTGGCAGAGATTTCTTAAACATACGGGCGGAGAGTGGCAAACCGGCGGAAGGTTGTAAAGATGGATTTTGCGTTTGACCCGGCGGCGGAAAGCCCGCTAGGCTGCCGGCTCTTTAAGTGAACTGAAATTATGATTGGGACAATTCGAAAGCATCAAACCTGGCTGTGGATGGTCATCATCGCAGTCGTCATCATCAGCTTTGTCTTCATGTTCTCGCCGTATTCCAAGATGAACAATGCCAGCCGTGGGCCGGTCAACCGCGGCTCAATCAATGGCGAGCGCGTCAGCGAGGAGGACTTCGACAAGGCCCAGGCCGAGGTCTATCTGCGGGACTATTTCGCCAGCGGTAACTGGCCGGATGAAGAGGCGAAGAAAACAGGCGGACAGATCGAGCGGGAAACCTATCAGTGGCTGCTGCTCATCCAGAAGCAGCAGCAGTTCGGGGTTCATGTCAGCACGGAGGTAGCGACGCTGGCTGCCAAAGAGATGCTGGCGTCCCTCCAGCGGGCCAGGGTTATTCCTTCACCGGATGTCTTTCTGGGACAGGTCCTCCCGCGCGCCAACTTGAAGTTGGAAGATTTCGAGCGCTTTGTGCGCCATAATGTGGGCCTCCAGGAATTGATCGCCACCGTGGCCCTCAGCGGCAAGCTGGTCACGCCCCAGGAGGCGCGCGAACTCTTTAAGCGCGACTACGATGAACTGTCCTCGGAAGCGGTGTTCTTCTCGGCTTCGAATTACCTGGCCAGCGTAACTGTGCCGCCCGAGGCGGTCACGCAGTTCTATTCGAATCGGCTGGCGGCCTATCGCATTCCCGACCGCGTGCAGGTCAGCTATGTCAAGTTTGACCTGGCCGATTACCAGGCGGAAGCCAACCAGGAGTTGGCCCAGATGACCAATCTGGATCAGCGGATCGACGACATGTACGCGCAAGGCGGGACCAATTTCCTGCGCGAATGGAAGGCGCAGTCGGTGGCAGAGGCGAAGGTGAAAATCCGCGCCGCCGAACAGAAGCGAATCGAGGCGCAAACCGCCAAGAAGAATGCCGTGGCCTTCGCCAAGCCGCTATTCGATATGGAGCCGGTGCGCGCGGAGAACCTGGAAAAGTTAGCCAAAGAGAAAGGGCTGACGGTCAAGATTACGGCGCCATTTGACCGCGAAAATGGACCCAAGGAGCTGGAAGTGGGGCCGGATTTCGCGCAAAAGGCGTTTGGCGCGACGCCGCAAGACCCGTTTGGCGGGCCGATACTGGGCATGAATAGCGTGTATGTCATCGCCTTCAACCAGAAGCTCCCGAGCGAGATTCCGCCGCTGGACAAGATTCGAGATCAGGTCGCGAGGGACTACCAATACAGCCAGGCCCTGAACGTGGCGCGCAAGGCGGGCATGGACTTTTACGTGACGCTGACGAACGGGTTGGCGCAGGGAAAGGCACTCGCGGCCATTTGCGCCAGCGCCAAACTCCAGTTGGTTGAGGTGCCTCCGTTCTCGATCAAGCCCACCCGGGAACTGCCGGAAGTGGAGGGCCATCTCACCTTGAACCAGTATACACAACTCGCCTTCACCACGCCGCCGGGCAAGGTGAGCAACTTCCAAATGACGACCGAAGGCGGCCTCATCGTTTATGTGAAGGCCAAGCTGCCGCTGGACGAGACGAAAATCACCGCGAGCCTGCCTGCGTTCATGAACGCTGTCCGCCAGAACCGGCAAAACGAGGCTTTTAACGATTGGTTCCGCAGAGAAGCCGAGAAGGGCCTGGCTAACATACCGGCCTTCCGGCAACAAACTCCGCCGTCACTGAGCCCGGGGCCGAGCACGAAGAAATCGTAGCCCAGGCAACGGGCACGAGCGCCGAGCGTTGCTCGGCACGGCTGGGCCGGCTTGGATCGCATTGGGCCTCGCCGGACATGGCCTTGTGGGCGGCCTTGGACAGGCAGCTTTTCTGATGTAACCTCTTCGCCAACCGACTGTGAGTGCCACTATCAAACTTTCATCGTCCGCGACCCACGAGTTTTGGGAAATCCCCATTCTTTATGAAGACGCGCACCTACTCGCCCTCGACAAGCCGAGCGGCTTGCTGACGTCGCCCGACCGCAGTCACCCGGACCGCCCGAGCCTGATGAAACTGTTGCACGCCGGCATCGAGCGCGGCGCACCGTGGGCCGTGGAAGGCGGGCGGAGTTACCTGATGCCCGCGCACCGGCTTGACATCGAGATGAGTGGCGTGCTGCTGCTGGCGAAAAGCAAGCCGGCGCTCATTATGCTGGCAAATTGGTTCGGCGCGGAGAATTCTGGCAAGAAGCATGTGGCGCTGGTACTGGGCACGCCGGCGGAGGACCGGTTCAAAGTCGAAGCCAAACTGGCGCCGCACCCGGTGCGAAGCGGCCTGATGCGCGTCGATCCGAAAGGCGGCAAACGCTCGTTGACGGCCTTCGAGGTCCGGGAACGGTTTTCCGGTTTCGCCCTCTTGCAATGCGAGCTGTTGACTGATCGCCCTCATCAGGTGCGAGTCCATCTTCGCCACCTGGGCTTACCGGCCGTTGGGGATCAACTGTACGGCGGGAGACCCCTGCTGCTCTCGCGCCTCAAGCAGGCGTATCGGCTTAAGCCGAATCAGATCGAGCGTCCCCTGATTGACCGAACGGCGCTCCATGCCGAAACCCTCACCCTGCTTCACCCCGTCACCAGCGAACCGCTTAGCATCACCTCGCCGTGGCCGAAGGATTTGACCGTGGCGGTGAAGTACTTGCGCAGGTACGCTCTGGCGTTGAGATAGGACAGTTTTCGCGTCCGGCACTTGACTTGTGCCTCCCGCTTGGGAACAATCCACGCTGTTGTATGCCGGAAGAATGCAGTGCCAAAGGCAAACGGTTGACCCGCAGGGAAACTCGCGATCTGGACGTCAAAATCTCTTTCCTGGAAGGGCTCGTCCACCGCGATCCCCAATACCTGGAAGCACTGCAAATCTTGGGAGACCATTACACCCAACGTGGCCGATTCGACCACAGCCTGAGAGTGGACCAGCAGTTGTCCCGGCTCCAGCCACGCAACCCGCTTGTCTTTTACAATCTCGCGTGTAGTCATGCTCTCGCTGGCGAGTTTGATCAGGCAGTGGCAGCTTTGGAAAAGGCGCTGGCTCTAGGCTACCGCGATTTCAGATGGCTGGCCCGGGACCCGGATCTCCACCAACTTCGCCAGCATCCGCTCTATCGCAGCATCCAAAGCAGAATCCGGAAGATGAAAGTAGAAATCGCTTGAACGTCACCGTCCACGGTCGCGCCGGGCATTTTCGCACCGTGACGTTCGACGTCCGGCGCAACGCGGTCTTGCTGGTCGAGCAGCGGCTCCTGCCCCACGAATTCCAGGTCGTCCCAACCCGTAACTTCCGCCAAACCGCGCGGGCCATTAAGGACATGGTCGTGCGCGGCGCCGGCGCGATTGGCGCCACGGCGGCCTATGGCCTGGCTCAAGGCGCGCGCGCCTTCCGGGAACACGACCTGGCGAAGTTCCTGCGGCACGTTGACGCGGTTTGCGAAACGCTCAAAGTTGCGCGGCCCACTGCCGTTGATCCGGTCAATGCGTTGAACTGCGTGCGCCAGGCCATGTGCGCAGGTCAAACGGTCGAGGAGCAGCAGGCGCTGGCACTGGCGGCGGCGGAAGAGTTTGCCAACGAGGACGTGCGCCATTGCGAGGAGATCGGGCGCCATGGCGCGAAGCTGATTCGCAGCGGAATGAACGTGCTCACGCATTGCAACGCTGGCTGGCTTGCGTTCGTCGACATCGGCAGCGCCACAGCGCCGCTCTACACTGCGCAGGCGCAGGGACGGAAGTTTCACGTGTATTGCGACGAGACCCGGCCCCGCTCGCAGGGCGCCACCCTGACCGCGTGGGAACTCGCGCAGCAAAAGATTTCCCACCAGATCATCGCTGACAGTGCGGCCGGCCACTTGATGCAGCGTGGGAAAATCGACCTGGTGATTGTGGGCAGCGATCGCACACTCGGTCGCACTGGTGAAGTCGCCAATAAAATCGGCACCTACACAAAGGCGGTGCTTGCAAAGCGGCATGGAATCCCTTTTTACGTTGCGATTCCACTATCCACCATAGACTGGAATCTGAAGTCCGGCTTTGATATTCCGATTGAAGAGCGGCATCAGAGCGAAGTCCTTGGCGCGTGGGGCGTGGTGAAAAGGGCACCTGTCGAAGTCGGTCTGCCGCACCCGGCACCTCGCGCGCGACGCTCGGTCAGACGAGCGTATGTGCGTGTGGCGAATCCAACCAGCGCGGCATTGAATCCCGGGTTCGACGTCACCCCAGCGGATTTAATCACGGGCATTATCACGCCGGTGGGGATACTAAAGCCGCGTGAATTGTGGACGCGGCGGCGCGAACTGGGTTGCGTGCTCGGGAAGAAAGACTTGCGTGCTCGTTAGAGTGGTCTAATCTCTGCACGATGCGGATGGCGGGGTAGCCAAGTGGTAAGGCGGGGCTCTGCAAAAGCCTTATGCGTCGGTTCGATTCCGACCCTCGCCTCCACCCCCTTTTGCTGGGGATTTGGAGGGGAAATGAGCCAAAATGGCCCAAGCTCCAGTGAAAGCTCCAGTAGTCTGGCAGACCGCATTTAACTGCCAAACACTCGGCGTAACAAAGTTTTACTGGCATCTACGGCCTAACTGAGGGCGGGACGATCTCGTTAGCCTCACAAACGTGAGAGACGAGATGAAACTGAAGTACCGCTTGTTCCGCCGCCAAAACGGCATTTATTTCTGTGAAAACCGCACGACCCACCAGCAGCAAAGCCTGCGCACCAAGAACCGGGCCGAGGCCGCACGGTTGATCAACGCCAAGAATGAAGCCCAGGAAAACGACGACTTCATGGCCGTGTTCCGCAAAGCCGCCGCGCGCGACCTGAGCAAGGATTCGCAGAGCAACTCATATCTGCCGATCCTGATGGGCGCCGCTGGCCCGAAGGAACTGCCGCAACGCGCGCAGTGGAGCTTCTGCCATGCCGTTTATCCCGGCCAGATTTTCCCGCCAGACGATTCGCTCGTCGCCGGCAACATGGCGATGCTCGAAGCCACCGAGCGCGAGGGTATGGTGTATGGCACCGGCTGAGATGCGACCGGTATCTGGAATTACTTCGCGTCCTTCTATGGACACGCCTGGCTCTGGCAGGGCAACGGCCACAAGGCCGCCCAAATTCTCTACGCCTTCGCCAACCACGCCGCGCCGACGGGCGTGTGGCGTGAGGAACAGTCGTTGAAGGGGGAACCGTTTAAGAAAGTCGGCGACATGCCGCACAATTGGGCCAGCGCCGAGTTTATCCGCCTCGCCACGCACTTGCTGGAGTTGGACCGCGGGAACGAACTGCACCTGCTGGAAGGGTTCCCCCGCGAATGGGCTGGGCCGGGCATGGTCACGCGCTTGAACGGCGTTGCCACGCCCTTCGGCCCGTTGCGGCTCGAAGTGCGCGTCGCCAAAGATGGAAAGAGCGCGCGGCTGAAAGTGGCCAAGCTCACCGGGAAGACCCCGTCCAAAATCATTCTGCACCTCGACGGATTAACCGGCAAACCCGAGAGCCTGAAAACTCCACCCGGTCACGATTGGGAACGGATAATCACCCGATAGCAAAACAATGGGCATGAATATAGAGCGACAATCGATAGCAGGCGCCTTTTCTTTGATTGCGGGAACGCTGTAAGGGCGGCCACTGACAAACTTCGGAGATTGATACTGTTTAGCCAGTTAAACGAGCTGTTCTCAGTTTAACGTGTGTCAAAGAGGCCGGATGATTCTCCGGCTTTTTTGTTGGACCGGAGCTTCCTTACCCGCGTCCCCATCGGTCAGCCCTTTCTCTTGCCGGTCATTTCCGTGATGATGAGTTTCAGGACCACGGTGTTTTCAAGAGATTCAGGGAGGTAGGCTGGAGAGGAGTTGCCGTAATGGGCCATAATAAGGTCCAAGCCGCGTCTTCGTTCCTCGGGGTCCGTAACGATGGTCATGCCCCCCGTTCCCATGACGCTTTCGTAATTCATACCCCAGTCGCAGGCCATCGGCCCCGTGATCAGTTCCAACGCCCGGTCAATCATGAAAGCCGCTCTCGGGTTGGCTCGGATGAGGTTCAGCTTCTTGCCCTCTTTGGCGCAATGGAAGTAGAGGACTGGGGGGCCGGGTTGGTAGCCGAAATTGAGCGCCAACGCATAGGGATGGCCGTGGGGGTTGGAAAGGGCCAGATGACATACTGGGCACCGCGAGATGATTTTCTCCATCTCTTTGATCCCGACAACCTGGCGGTCTTTTCTTCTCATGTTTGATGCATACTTACACCGCATCCACCGCACGCCAAAAATGGCCACTAACGAATGGGAATCTCCACAACACCATACTCGGGCATTGTGGGCACGGAAAACGTGTGGCCACCTCCACCGGCAACGAGCGGAAATACTTGCACGTCCTCCGAATCCGGCGTCCGCATGAGCGCGTTCATCGCCGCCGGATGGAATTCATTCGGCAAACGCAAGACGATAGACTGTGCCGCCGCTTGATGCCGCAACAAATGCAATATCATGGAATGCTTCGCCATATAAGGCGCGACTTCGACGCCGTTGCCCGGGACCGCAAGGAAGGAATCCGCCTGCGCGAGGCTCACTGCGGTTTGCGAAAATGCGCCAGGCTCAGGGGAGACGACTCTTCCACGGCCCACGCCGATTTCTTTGGAGGGCGCGGCTTCAAGTCCAAGTGCTTTCCAGAGGACGGAATGTGGTAGTTTCCGGCCAAGAACATCGTAGCAACCAACATCTGGCGCCGCGACTAAAATGCCGCCGCCGCGCACCCATTTGGCCAGCGCCTTCGCGGATGGTTCGCCAAGGCAAGCCGCGGTCTCAACGGTGATTACGTGGAACGCCTTAAGCTTCCTCGCGGAAAGTCCTTCGTCGCGCAACGCCGCCGCCGGAATGCCGGCGGAAAGCAATGCGCCCAAATTCTCCGGGATCAACGCGCGATGGAGAGCATTGCGCGAAGGCAGGGAAACCACCACGCCCGCCCGTGCCCAGGGAGTATTCGTGTAGAATTGAGGGTGCGTGTTGTGCCAGGCGAGCAATTTGGACATGGCCTGGCGCGCCCGAGGGTCCGTGGGACCGTCGTCGAAGCCATCCACAATCCAAGGCCGTGCCTGATGTGCGATGGTGGCAGTGATGAGCGGGCTGATCACTTCCGGAGGCTTTAGCCCGGTGTAGGTGTTGCCCTCCACGAACGTGCCGATGTAATTCCAAAGCGGCCGCCCCTCCGCCAGCGCGTTGCCCAGCACCATTTTCCGCGACATCTCCCAAGAAGTCAGGCCCACCGATTCCGATACCACCACGTCCTCGTGATCATACTGCAGGTCGGTGCCGAGGCAGGCGTTCTCGAAAAGATACTGTGTGTTCGCAAAGAGCATGATCTTCGGATTGATTGCGCGAAGTCGCGCGCGAAAGGATTCGTTGATCTCCGCCCAAACACGATTGCGCCACTGCAACCAAAGCGCAAAGAGCGGCCCTTCCTTCGCGGGAATCTCAAGCTGGCCGGGAGCGACGCCGAAAAACCGCTTCGTCTTTTCCACGCCAAACCGTTTCTTCACATAGTCGCGAAACCTTTGCGTGCACGACGCGCAATGGCACGTCCAGCCGTCCTTCGCAAAAAAGAACTGATTGTTGTCCAGCAAGATACCGTCGGCCTGATATTCACGGGCGATGCGCGCCGCCCGGTCCAGCGCGTATTGGCGCGCGCCGCCGTTCGGGCAAAGCCAGGGCTGACCATAAACCAGCACGGGATTTCCCTTGGGATCGCGTTGCGACCACTCGGGATGTTCCCGGGCGACTTGACCGCTCTGAAACTCCAGCGTTTGACCACAAGCTTCGATGGAAGTATAGAGAACCACGTGATAACCTGCGGCGCGATAAGCCGCCACCGCCGCGCGAAACTGCTCCTCCGAAATCCGGTCACTGTCAACCAAGCCGGTATCGCAATTGTGCGAATCCGGCGGCTGGATCGTGATGGCATTGAAACCAAATTCAGCTTGCAGATGCCGGGGCCGATCGCCCAAGTGCGTGATCATCGTGAATTGCGAATGGCCGTAAGGCTGCAGCATGTTCGCCTCCGCCAGCCACGGCGCGACGCAGGGTGCGGACGCGGGTAGCGGCGAGTCCCGAGGAACTGGTTCCAACGACGTGTCTGGTTGCGCGGCATTCAGCATGGCCGGCAGCGCACACATAGATACAAAACGCAGTAAGCGCATTAGAGTCGAGATGTAGATTTCCAGTATATTGTATTCAACTGCATTCTTTCCAGCCAGAAACTAAAGCGACCCGTCCTCTGTACGCAGCTGCCTGCGTCCGCCAGAGTGACCGAGCAGGTTTGGCCTTGAAAACGGCCGGCACACGGGCAAAGGTGCGTTCATTGACAAGCATGAACAGTCAACCCTGGGTCGCTGCCTTCTGGCGGCGCTCTTGGGCTTCCTCATGATGCTCGCGGAGGCGGCGCAGGCCACTACGTATTTCGTGGCCACGAACGGGAGCGGTAGTTCGCTGGGAACGAACACGGCGTGGAAGACCATCGGCAAGGCAGCAACCAATATGTTCCCCGGCGACATCGCACTCATCCGGGGCGGCATTTACCGGGAAGCAGTCACCGCCAACCGGAGCGGCACAGCCAGTGGAATCTACAAAAACAACTGCAATGAAAACTCGCCTATTACACGTCGCACGAATCACCCGCAGAGCTCCAATATGCTCTGTCCTCTTGGTTGTATTGATGCGGCTATTAGTTTGTGCCGCGTCCAATGCGGCTGAAACGGACACAATGTTCAGTGTGCCGACCGGCGTGCAGACACGCTGGGCGAGTATGGAGAATCCTGACGCGAAGAAGGGGGGCGGGGGCATGGTTGGGTTCGGCAGAAAAGGCTCTGCGTGCAAACCAATGGCAGCCGGGGAATCGCTCGTGATGGCGCATGGCGACGGTGCCGGGATTGTCAGGCGGCTGTGGGTTACCATTCCTGATCGCGTCCCTGAACTGATGCGCGGCATGGTGATCAGAATGTATTGGGATGGGGAAAGCAAACCCGCGGTGGAAGCTCCCCTGGGCGATTTCTTCTGCCAACCGCTGGCCAAGCCCGTCGCGTTCGAGAACGCCTGGTTCGACAATCCTGAAGGCAGGTCATTCAATTGCCGCATACCGATGCCCTTTCGCAAGGGGTTCAAAATCATCGTGGCCAATGAATCTCCCAAGAGATGCGAAATGTTCTTCTATGACGTCGAATACACATTGGGGGATAAACTCGATGCCAACACCTGCTATTTTCACGCCCATTACAGGCGCGAGAATCCCACCACGCTGCGCAAGGACTTCGAGATTCTGCCCCGGATAAAAGGCCGGGGACGCTTTCTTGGCTGCAGTCTGGGAGTGATCGCGGATACGGAGAAATACGGCAAGTCCTGGTGGGGAGAGGGCGAGGTCAAAATGTACATCGACGGGGACACCGACCATCCCACGATCAGCGGCACCGGCACCGAAGATTATATTGCGACCGGCTGGGGGCAGGGGCAATACAGCCATCTTTGGCACGGCTGCCCTTTTGCGGATGGCGAAGGATACCGATATGGCTTTTATCGCTTGCACGGCCCGGACCCGGTTTATTTCGCGAAAGACATCCGCGTGACTATCCAGCAGATCGGATGCCCTGACAGAGACGCACTGATCAAACACATGAGAAAGAGCGGTCATACAAAGCTTGTCCGAATAGGGGACGGCACCCAGATGATGACGCTGGAGGGGCTTGAGAAGGGAGAGCCTCTGAGCACGTTCGAGCGCGAGGACGACTGGTGCGCCACGGCCTATTTCTACCTGGACAAAGCCGCTGACGAATTGCCTGCGATCGAGCCCTACGCGGCCCGAGT
>Ga0182014_10006664_pt1 | contig 12321 bp, 9 predicted proteins | sample 612S2DmetaG_FD_120489 | JGI IMG/M metagenome (GOLD analysis project Ga0182014, IMG submission 120489) | Permafrost microbial communities from Stordalen Mire, Sweden - 612S2D metaG | ecosystem: Environmental > Terrestrial > Soil > Wetlands > Permafrost | place: Sweden: Stordalen | collected... | reverse complement strand
CCTTCCCGACGAAGTGCTCTGGAACAAGCTCGTGGATAAGCTGGCCTATGACCGCGTCTTCTACGGCAACGCATTCAACGCCATCAGCGTCAGCGTTCAGAACGGCGCTGTCACCCTCGGCGGTCACGCCCTCTCCTATAACGCCAGAAACTCCGCACTGGCCCTGGTCGACTACTATCCCGGCGTCAAGGACGTGTATGACAATATCCAGGTCGATCCCGTTTCCTTCTTCGATAATCGGATTCGGATGCAGGTCTTCCGCGCCGTCTACGGCTTCCCCACTCTTAACCGGTACGCCATCGACCCCGCCAAGCCTATCCGCATCTCGGTGCAGAACGGCCACGTCGAACTGTATGGAATGGTGGACTCGCAGGGCGACAAAGACACGGCTTTTATTCGCGCCAATGCCGTTCCCGGCGTCTTCGATGTGAAGAACTACCTGCAAGTGGCCGACCAGCCCGCCAAGAAACAGAAATAAACGGCAGCGCATTTTGCGCCGCATAGCAAAAAAGGCCAGTGTCGGAGAATCGAAGGATTCTCCGTCGCCGGCCTTATTGACCTTACTGCAATTTCCGGGTCAGCCGCTTAGAACTTGACCGATGGGGCCGTGCGCGCCGCTTCAGGCGCTTCGAAGAAAGCGTTGTTCTCGTGGAATCCGGCAATACCCGCCCAGATGCTGTTGGGGAACTGGCGCACAAACGTGTTGTACTCGCGCAGTGCGTCGTTATAGCGCTTGCGCGCCACGCTGATGCGGTTCTCGGTCCCCGATAACTCGTCCTGCAAGCGCATAAACTGGTCGCTGGAGCGCAACTGCGGGTAGTTTTCGGTGAGCAGCAGCAAGCGTCCCAGTGCCGAATCCAGCTTTCCATTGGCCGCAATCTTGCCCGCCGGTCCCTGCGCATTCAACATGCCGGCCCGTGCATTGGCAATGTCGCCAAAGACGGTGCTCTCCTCTTTGGTAAAACCTTTCACGGTCTCCACCAGGTTGGGAATCAGGTCGGCCCGCCGCTCCAACTGCACGTCCACATCCGCCCACGCAGCCTTCACGATCTCATCGTTGGTCACCATCTGGTTCTTGGCGCTCACATAGCTGCTGAAGACCATCAGAGCCGCCAGAACCAGAACGCCCACCACTCCCAGTGCAATCCAAAGTCCCTTGCTCATACTGTGCTTTTCTCCTCCGGCCTGCTCTGAGCAAGCCCTTTCATCAAACTTGAAACCCTACCAGCTTCCTCCGGCTCCGCCGCCGCCGAAACCGCCCCCGCCGAAACCGCCAAATCCACCACCGCCTGAGCCTCCTCCGCCGCCAAATCCACCACCGCCGCCGAAGCCGCCGCCAAACCCGCCTCTGCCTATAACGCTGGAGAACAAACCATAACCCAGCAGCAACCTGAAAATCGAAGAGCCGCCAAAGAAGATTAGCAGGAAAATCAACATAATCAGCTTGCCGAGTACCTGGCTGTGTCGCGCATAGCTCACCGGCTGGCTGGCCGTCGCCGGCTCATCCTCCAGCGTCACCTTGGCGTCAGCGGCGATCACCTGCGCAACTTCGCCCACGGCCTCTGTCACAGCGCCGTCATAATCGTTGGCGCGCAGCGCGGGAACCATCTCCCGGCCAATGTCGCCAACCTTCCCGTCCGGCAGAATGCCTTCCAGCCCGTAGCCCGGCTCAATCCTGTACTTGTGGTCGTCTACAGCAAGCAGAACCAGCACGCCCCGGTCCGAGCCCTTCTTGCCGATCTTCCACTTGTCTTCAAGCGTGTTGGCATAATCAGCCGCGTCATCGCCATCGAGCGTGCGAACAGTGACCACAGCGATCTGCGCGTTGGCCTGCGAGTGGTCAAGCTGCGCGCAGAGCGAGTCCAGCCGCACAATGGCCTCGGGCGACAGCACGTGGGCAAAGTCGCTCACATAATCAGTCGGTTTGGGCAGGTCCTCAACGCGTTCCGCTTGAGCAACGGTCGAGAACACAGAGATGCAAGCTGCCACGAGCAGCGGGAAGACGGCGGAATGTGCGCGGCGAAAGCCCTTCATCGCTTTCTATTGTACGTGGAGGACTGCCTGAAGGTTCCAATCACAGCTTCCGCACGCACTACACTAATAAGGAAATGACTCAACATCAGCCCCCCATCGCCCGCAAGGAACACAACGAAACCGCTCTTCACGGAACAGTGCTTATCGACAACTACGCCTGGATGCGCGACAAGCAGAACCCCGAAGTCAGCGCATACCTCGAAGCGGAAAATGCCTACGCCGAATCCGTGATGGCGCCGCTCAGCGGTCTGCGCGACCAGCTTTATGACGAGATGCTTTCGCACATGAAACAGACCGACGTCTCGGTTCCCTTTCGCGATGGCAGCTGGTGGTACCTGACGCGCACCGAGGAGGGCAAGCAATACGCCATCCACTGCCGCAAACCAGCAACGGATGCCGGGTGCCCCACCTTCGGTGCAGCTTCATCGCGCCTAAGGTGGGATACCACAAACCCCAATGAGCGTTCCGCCCCTGAGGAACAGATCATCCTCGACGGCAATCAGCTGGCCGAGAGTTACGCCTTCTTCGCCATCGGCGCCACTGACATTACCAGCGACGGCCGCTGGCTGGCCTACTCCACTGACACCACCGGCTTTCGCCAGTACACGCTGCGCATAAAGAATCTGGAAACCGGCGAGACGCTTGCGGGCGCGGTCGAGCGCGCAGGCTCCCTTGTCTGGGCCGCCGACAATCGGACCTTGTTTTATACCGTCGAGGACGCGGAGCAGAAGCGCCAGTACCAGCTTTGGCGGCACGCGCTCGGCACGCCGCACACTGCCGATGTGCTGGTTTTTCAAGAGAATGATGAGCGCTTCAATCTGGGCGCGGGGCGCACGCGCGATGGCAAATTCATTGTGCTGGAGTCGGCCAGCCATATCACCACTGAATCGCGTGTGCTCCCGGCCTCCGAGCCCGAAGGCGCATTTACGCTCATCAGTGCGCGTGAGGACGAGCAGGAATACTCCATCGACCATCGCAATGGCTTGTGGTTCATCCGCACCAACGATCGCGGGCGCAATTTCCGCCTGGTCACTGCACCGGTAGTCACGCCGGGCCGCGAGCACTGGACCGAAGTCATTCCCCACCGCGACGATGTGATGCTGGAAGAAGTGGACCTCTTCGCCGGATTTTTCATCGCCTGCGAACGCGAAGACGGCCTGCCCCGCCTGCGCGTGTGGCGCTTCACAAGCGACGGGCCGGATGCCGAAAAAGCCGGCGAGATCAGTTTCCCCGAGCCTGCTTACAGCGCCCAGCCCCACATCAATCGGATCTTTGATTCGCCTACATTCCGCTACAGCTATCAATCTCTGGTGACGCCTGCTTCCGTCTACGAGTACGACGTGGCCACCGGCGCGTCCAAGCTGCTTAAGCAGCTTGAGGTTCCCGGCGGCTTCGACCGCACTCTTTACGCAAGCGAGCGCGTTCATGCCACTGCGTCCGATGGCGTGCAGGTTCCCGTCTCGCTCGTCTATCGCAAAGATCGCCGTCAGCCAGGCTGCAATCCCCTGTACGTTTACGGCTACGGCTCCTACGGCTACTCACTGCCGCTGGGCTTCAGCTCCAATCGGTTGAGTTTGCTCGATCGCGGCGTGGTGATGGCCTATGCGCATGTGCGCGGCGGAGGCGATCTGGGCAAGCCTTGGCACGATGCCGGCAAGATGCTCTTGAAGCGCTCGACCTTCACGGATTTCATCGCAGCCGTTGAACATTTGACTGCGTCCGGCTATGGCGACCCAGCGCGCGTGGCCATCGAGGGCGGGTCGGCAGGTGGCCTGTTGATGGGCGCGGTTGCCAATCTCCGTCCTGAACTTTTCCGCGCCATTCTTTCCCACGTGCCCTTTGTGGACGTGATGAATACCATGCTCGACGCGACGCTGCCCCTCACTGTTCCGGAGTATGAAGAGTGGGGCAATCCCAACGAGTCCGAATATTTTCGTTATATGTTGAGTTACTCGCCTTACGACAATCTGAAGGCGGCGAGTTATCCGGCCATGCTGGTGAAGACCTCGCTCCACGACAGCCAGGTCATGTATTGGGAACCGGCCAAGTATGTCGCCAAGCTTCGCACTCTCAAGACCGATAACAACTCCCTGCTGCTGGTAACAAATTTGAAGGCTGGCCACGGCGGCTCCAGCGGCCGCTACGACTATCTGAAAGAGATCGCCTTTGACTACGCCTTTCTTCTCCGCGAGTTACAGTTGGTGTGATAGAGTTCCTGTGATGTTTTTTGGAGCATTTTCGGTTCTGGTGTTTACTGTCGAAATGGAAAGATGTGTTATCCCACCCATTTTGCAAATTACGCGAAATGGATGAGGCACTCAGAATTCTGCTAACACTTAAGTTGACAATGTTCTAGAACCTCTGCATTTTTACCCGCACCACCTCTGGCTTTTCATGGAAGCACAGGCCGCGGTCAGTTTCGTCGCCGTTCCATAGGCGCAGCCGCTTCCACACGCCGTTCTCATAGGTGCCCTGTTCGGCGGTGACAATCTGGCTGTGTATCAACGGCAGCTTGCCTGCAAGATGGAAGGTAACGCTTGCGTCCACGCCCGTCACCAGAAAATCATCCGGGCCCAATTGCGCTACGAGCGCTGCTCCGTGCGCATGCTTCGTGCCGGGAGCGCGTCTTCCGTCGGGCTGCGGAAAACCGTATGCGACCGTCGCCTGCCATTCGCCGAAGTCGATCTCCTGCGTGGTCTGTCCCGGCTCCTCGACGGCGGTCTTCAGCTTGCCCTCAAACTCCAGGCGGGCAATCTCGCGGCTCATCGGTGCGATGAGAGCGAAGTTAAGGGCGTGCGCCGTCCACGGTTGGTCGCCCAGAATATTCCAGCCCGTCTGGTCCACGCCGAAGGGCGAGAAGCCGATAGCCCCATCGCCGAGCGCATAGAAAAAGAACCTGGCAAAGCTGTCGTCCCGGCCCGTCTCCGGAATCCACAATGGATTGTCCGGGCGGTGATATGCCTTCATCGTCTCCCGGTAAAAGCGCGAATCGCCGTTGTAGATATCCGGGCCGATCATGTCGATTGAAGGCGCCAGCGTTCGCCACAGGCCCACAAGCTTCTGCACCGCGCCGCCGCTGGGATAGTTGATTCCCGGCCGATCCATCTGCCGCTGCTCGGACTCCTCAATTGAACTGCCGAGCCACGCATTGATGTAGCACGGAATCGCGAACTCCTTCATGCCCGCGGCGGCAATCTCGTTGATGTACTTCGCCTGGTGGTAGGCCTGGAAGATTTCATCGGCCTCCGCGCCGAAGACCTCCGTCCATGTGCCGGGCTTCTTGCCGGTTGCTGCCAGCAGATCAGCCGGAACCTGGCCGGCAAACTCCCGGTTTGACTCGGGTGAGTTGTCCCGCGCGCTGCCGATGCTGCCCGACTCATTTTCCACTTGGACGAGAATCACGGTATGCTCCTCATTGTCGATTTGTTTCAAGTGGCTCATCAATGCAACGAATGCGGTTTTGTCCGCCTCTAGCGTGTTGCGCGACATGGGAGAAAGCACGTCGATCGGCTCGCCGTCAGGCCGGATAATACGCGGAAAGCGCACAGTATCGTTCTTTACCCAATCGGGAACATAGTGCATCTTGCCGTTTTTCCATGTGCCGAACCACAGCAGCACCACGTGCAAATTGTGTGCGCGCGCGCCTTCCACAATCGCATCCACGTTAGCGAAATCGAAGCGGCCCGGTTGCGGCTCAAACTGCTCCCAATAAACCGGCGCCTCGATAGTGTTGGCATGCAGGGCGGCCATCGACTGCCACACCTGCGGCAGTTCGCTGGGCCATGCGCTCGAGTTGTGAATCTGGCCACCCAGAATCAGAAATGGGCGCCCCTCGACGAGCAGCGCATAGCGGCCATCCTTTTGTACGAGCCGAGGCGCTTCCACGCCCGGGGCTTGCGGAAACGCGGTAGAGGCGAGAAGAACTGCCGCGGCAAAAGTGGAAAATCGCAACAGAGCAGTAAAACGCATGGACAATTCACCCCGCTGCGAATGTAACCGCGGAGATGGATTTATGCAAGCTCGGGCATGGCTCCGAGCTTCATGGACGCACTTCAGGTGGCAGCTACTTCGGCGCGTCAATGCGGACAAGCAAAACATCGTGCCTGGCCAGTTCGAGCGTCTGGCCGTCGTTAAGTGTGATCGGCTTGCCGGTCCATATGTCCTTGCCGGTCTGCGGGCCGTGCAGGTCGAGCTTAGTCAGACTTAGGTCAAACGGGTGAGTGACATAGCGATTGTCACCGGCGTTCACAACGGCGATGGCCAACGCGCCGCCGGCCAGAGGCCGCATCCACACATCCACTTCGCCTTCGCTGTAGGCCCGCGTTCCCTGCTTGCCCAGGCGGTCCTGATCAATGGCGATAACGTCGCGATTGGTGAGGATAGCCTTGATCTCCGGCTTCATGTTGGGCAAGTCGTTGCCCGCCAGCAGTGGCGCGGCCAGCATGGCCCACAGAGAAAAGTGAGATCGGTTTTCCGCAAGCGCGAGTTTGCCGTTGCCCACTTCGAGCATGTCGGGATCGTTCCAGTGCCCAGGGCTGGCGTATTTCTCCAGGCCGGCCTGCTGGCTGACGATTGCGTAGATGCGGTCCCAGTCGGGCGTGATATCTCCTGTTGTGCGCCAAAGGTTGCCGCCAACCGAGGGCGCCCACTCCCACGGCGCATCCCATCCGTATTGGCAGAGCGAGTAGACAATGGGCCGTCCAGTAGCTTTGAGCGCATGGTCCATTTTGGCGTAAGCGGCAACCATCAGCCGCATCTGCGCGGCCTTGTCGTTGGGAGCCTGCTTCTCCATCACGTCGGGAATGAAGCTGCACAGATCGTACTTGAGATAATCGATGCCCCACTGAGCGTAGAGCTGTGCGTCCTGCTCTTCGTGCCCCAGCGAGCCTTCGTATCCGGCGCAGGTTCTGGGACCGGGCGATGAGTAGATGCCGATCTTGAGGCCCTTGGAATGAACGTAATCGGCCAGGGCCTTCATGTCAGGAAACTTCGCGTTGGCGTGTAGCAAGCCGCTCGCGTCGCGCTGACCTTCCCACGTGTCGTCAATGTTGACGTAAACGTACCCGGCGTCTCTCATGCCGGAAGCGACAAGCTCGTCCGCGGCGTTGCGCACTCCCTTGTCATCAACTTTTTCCGCAAAATAATTCCAACTGTTCCAGCCCATGGGCGGCGTCTGCGCCACCATCCGCGATGGAACCTGAGACGCCTGCGCCGCGGCCAGTGCCCGCGCAGCGTAGTTTTTATGAAACGCAAATGGGTAACCGATAGACGGAATAGCGATCCGGCCATCCGGCAGAATGGCGGTGACGCCGGTCTGGGCAAGCGCAATCGGCGCAAAAGCCAGGGCTGCCGCACATAAAAGCGAGGCTGATTTCCTGAATCGCATCATGTATGCAATATACGTCTGGTTAGCGATCAGTCGAGGGTAGTAATTCGAAAAACGGCAATAATTTCAGAAAGTTAATTCATTTTATTGGTGGACGCGACAGGCATCGAACCTGCAACCTGTCGGACAAGAGTCCGTCAATTAGAACCTGTAAGCCTGTATTTTTCAATTCCCCCACCTCCCGAGACCCTTTGACATTGTTCTGGCCTTTTAGATGATATTCAGGTTCATAAGGATCGGATTCGCGGGGCATCGTGATGCATACTTCCGCGGCCTTAAGGACATTCGTACCAATGACGAGATCCTTATCCAGACAGCGGCTGGGACTTCCAGGTACGAAGTAGACTGGAGCCGGATTACCGATCCCGCCGACGGCAGCATCCTGACCCCCTCAGCCGACTCCGGCCCAACCCTCGTAACCTCCTATCCATTTCACTATATTGGCGCAGCTCCAGAACGATATGTTGTTCATGCACACAGGCAATAGCCGCTGGATATTCGGTTCATTTTCCTATCGATTGACCGCCTCGTTCATGGTTGTAAGAATGCCGCAATTTGTCCATAGGATCAGGTTGATTCTTCTCAATCGTCCGCTGCGGCTGTAAGTTTTCGCTTGACAGCTACAACAATGGGTGTGACGGGCTTGAAAAGCGTCTTGAATATCGGGATGACTGGCTGCAGGACAGTTTCAGGATTCACAACTGCCAGCTTCAGGTCAGCTTCGATTTTGGGAATGAGTGGCTTCTGGGCGTTATGCCCTGGAAACTGGTCGAGAAGGACTACATTGAGCAGAGACTTATTCACTTGGATGCGACCGTTGTAATTGATATAGCCGAGCGTGCGAAAGCGATTCATGAAAAAGCTGACGCGAGACCGCGTGGTGCCGATCATCTCCGCCAGGGTTTCCTGCGAGATAGGGGGTATGAACGGGTCCCGTTCGCCGGGTTCGCCGAATTCCGCCATGATCAGGAGAATTCTTGCCAGGCGTTTTTCGCTGGAATTGAAAAGCTGATCGACAAGATCTGCCTGAGTTCGCATGCTGCGGGTCAGCATGAATTTCAGAAAGAAGTCCGCGAACGTTGGCTCGTCATGCATGACGCGGGCCATCTCATCTTTCGTAATTTTGAGCGCCACGCACGAGTTCACAGCAGAGGCAGTCGCCAAACGCAGTCCTGGAATGGACGCCAGCGATTCCTCCCCAACAAAGTCGCCAACGGAGAGGAGCGTGATTGTGGCCTCTTTACCGCCTTGCGAAACCACCGTGAGTTTCGCCCGGCCCCTCTGAAGATAGAAGATGGTGTCTGCTAAATCCCCTTGAGAAAAGAAGGTCTCTTTTGGCTCCAGCTCAACAATTCTGCGCCCCAATCCCACGTTCGTAAAAAACTCGGCGCAATCGAATGTATCTTGGACGTCTTTGCTCATCACAATCTGCTCTCGTTCTCAACTGTTTGTCCGGTGGAGTGATTGATTGCCCAGGAAAAGCCATTTTGGATTGAAAGTGACCGGTGATTGTGGCCAATCCATCGAGGGTCGCAGAAGAAGAGCTTCAGGCAGCAATATCTGCGCGCAACTCAAATCCTGACTTCGGCAGCGCAGTCCCGGGCAGCTTCAGGGAGATCCGGCATTACATCTCGGGCGGATCGCCCCACGCTTGAGCACGATTACACTCAAGCACTTCCTATTATTATTTTTAGCCCTGGCCCTTGTCTGTTCTGTATTGCTCATTTCAAGATTGATCCAAAGGCCAGACAAAAGCAGAAAATGGCGCTGAATATAGAGCAAAAATATCACGCCCGAGTAGATTGGGAATCTTTGCTGCCGTGCCGGGTGACGCAGCGGCAGCGCGATGCAAGCTCACCATAGGAACCTTGCTGCTGTTCTCGCTACCACCATTCCGATGAATGGCCTGAGGCTGTCTTTACGCCCGCCTCAGGATTTGCTGAACGAAGAAGCAAGAGAGGGCACTGCACGAGCTTGATGACCTTCTCGGCAATCGATCCAAAGACTAGCGGGCGCCAGCCGGAGATGCCGTGCGTGGAGATCACTACAAGGTCGATATGCTCACGCTCAACTACCTCCATGATGTTCCCTGGCACGTCATTTCCGACTTCGACACTGAAACTTGCCTTGACCTCTCTTGCAGTGAGAGCCGTTTGGCACTTCACCAGGTGCCGCTCTGCTTCAGTCCTTGCCTGGTGCACAAACGACTCTTCAGGAACAAAATCGGGGAGAGTTGTGGTAGGAAAAAACGGGATGACATTTACAAGATAGAGTTCGGCTCGAAAGTGCTGAGCAAGGTCAGCTGCTGTCTCCAAAGCCGCCTGGGAAGATGGGCTAAAGTCAATGGGCAAAAGGATCTTCGTGGGAATAGTAGGGAAAGCATGAATTTCAGGCATGACGGTATCCTCGCCGCGCATTGAAAGCGGCTGGACTCTCATTTTCCTCTGAACATCTGAGCCTGGACTGTGCTCTTTTGGACATGTGCCGCCCAATCGAAAGATACGACGGAAGCAGGCTTCGTTCGTGCCGCACTACGCGGACAAAGCACGGGAAGCCGGATTGTGACTAAGAGCAAATATGACCATTCTTTGAACTTCCAACTCTGACATGATTTCTGTGGGTTTAGCCAAACGCCAGCATGTATCTTTGACGACCCATGCGTGTTGCGGACAGGCGAGCCTGTCGGAGGGGAGATTTTGAAGCCATCGATGAAGAAGCGGAATTCGGAACCCAGGTACGTTTGCCATGGAGATCTAGCAGGCAGGCAGGGTCGTCTGCCGATCTCGAAGCCTTATGGCATAAAAATCAGTCGGATGTTGCTCCAGTTGTCGATGACTGCTGCTCTTCTAACTTTTCCGATTTTGGCAAGATCGCAATCACTGCCTTTTTATGCAGACGACTCCGCAACTGTAGCAGACACTACCTCAGGCACGATTGATCTGACATACGTGCGCCCAACCGAAAAAACCAAGATCGTCAACTACGTCTTCGACGCATTCGGTCCGTACCCTATTGTCGGCGCCGCGTTCGGTGCAGGCATCAACCAATTCAGTAATTCTCCTCCAGAGTGGAATCAGGGCGTTGAGGGCTACGCCAGGCGATTCGGTTCCAACTACGGCATTGCAGTGGTGGCCACGTCGACGCGCTATGGGCTGTCGGAAGCCTTCAGGGAAGACGCAATGTATTATCGGTGCGAGTGCGGAGGCATATTCCCGCGAATGCGCCATGCCCTGGTTTCCACCTTGACAGCGCGCCGCGGCGAAGACGGCCATACCGTCTTTTCCATCCCTGCCCTTGTTGGGCCGTATGCGGGCACCATGACTGCGATCTACGCTTGGTACCCGAGCCGCTACGGCGCCAAGGACGCGTTCCGGGAGGGCAACTACAGTCTGCTGGCATTTGCGGGTGAGAACGTTGCCCTGGAGTTCTTCTATAGCGGACCCCACTCCCTGCTTTCACGCATGCATCTCAACAATAAGCACGGTGCACCGGACCCTGGGCCAAATCATTGAGCAATAGCGGATTCATTGCCGTCCCTCCCACCAACCCAACGCTGCCGCGTCGGCAGAACATTCCCTTGCCTTCCTTTGTCGCCCCCGTCATGAGCCTGGCCGCAGACTTTTTTGAGTGGTTTGGCAACCTCGGCATCTTTTCCTGGAATGTTCTCAAAGCGGCGGTGACGCCGCCCTACGAGTGGCGCGAGCTGATTCGACAACTCGATGAGGTTGGATCGAAATCTCTGCCGTTGGTGGCCATGGCGGGCGCAGCCATCGGTGTGATCATCTCTCTGGAAGCACGCTACAGTTTAAGTCGATTTGGCGCCAAATCGATGTTTCCGGCGACTCTCGTCTATTCCGTAATCCAGATAATGGGTCCAATCATCACCGGCCTGGTCGTATGCGGTCGCGTGGGCGCAGGCATTGGCGCGGAACTGGCATCAATGAAAGTGACCGAGCAGATTGACGCCATCGAAGCCTGCGCTATCAATCCGTACAGGCTGCTGGCGGCCACGCGCATTCTGGCCTGCATCCTCATGCTGCCCCTGTTAACCCTTGGTACCGACGCATGTGCGTTGATGACGGGCTGGTTTGCCCAAACGCTGGTTGAGCCTCTCTCGTTTCACCAATTCATACAAGACGGCTTCAAGGGCTCGACCTTCAATGCTTTCCTGCCGCAGACATTCAAGACTGCGGCGTATGGCTTGATTATCGGGCTTATTGCATGCTTTCAGGGAATGCGCACACGCGGCGGAGCTGAGGGCGTGGGCCGTGCAGCTACAAACTCGGTTGTGCTCGGTTCACTCTTTCTTATCCTGGCCGATGTAGTGCTGGTGAAGTTCATCCTTGTTGTCTTCGATTAGCTCTTAACCATTGACGCAACGTTGGTGAAATAAGAATGGTTACAGCATTCGACATTGCGATGATGCAAGAACGAACTGAGCAAGACGGCAGTGTGCCGGTCGTCGCGGTTGAGAATTTGCGTAAGACCTTCGGAACTCTCAAGGTTCTCGACGGAATCAATTTGAGCGTCAACCGTGGCGAAACCCTGGCCGTGCTCGGACGCAGCGGTACGGGAAAAAGTGTTCTGTTGCGGCTGATCATCGGCATCGAAACTCCTGATTCAGGATCGATTTGCATCCATGGCCACAATATCGCCGGCCTTGCTATTGACCAGATGGGCACGATCAGGAAGAAGATTGGCTTTCTCTTCCAACATGCGGCGCTCTACGATTCGCTGACAGTCGCCGAGAATGTCGCTTTCCCGCTTGATCACCACCGAAGAGATATGTCCAGATCAGAGCGCGGCGACCGGGTGAAGCAGCTGCTTGCAGAAGTAGGCATGGAAGGCGACTTCAGAAAGCTTCCCTCCGATATCTCAGGTGGAATGCAGAAGCGCGTGGG
>Ga0182014_10006662_pt1 | contig 12323 bp, 7 predicted proteins | sample 612S2DmetaG_FD_120489 | JGI IMG/M metagenome (GOLD analysis project Ga0182014, IMG submission 120489) | Permafrost microbial communities from Stordalen Mire, Sweden - 612S2D metaG | ecosystem: Environmental > Terrestrial > Soil > Wetlands > Permafrost | place: Sweden: Stordalen | collected... | reverse complement strand
TCGCGGGGCTTGAGGTCCGCGGCGACCAGCTTGATGATGGCGCGGGCGGCGCGTTCGTAAACGGCTTCGCGCTCCTTGGAAACGGCGAGGACGGTGCCGTTGCCCGGCAGCGCCATGCCGAGGGCTTCGCAGAGGCAGTTCATCGAGTTGGCAGTAAACATGCCGGAACACGAGCCGCAAGTCGGGCAAGCGCTCTGTTCGAGCTTCTGCAGGTCCTCGGGGGTGATCTTGCCTGCCTGCAATTCACCCACGCCTTTGAACACGGAGATGAGGTCCGTTTTCTGCACCGCGGGCTGGAGGTGGGCGGGCAGGTCGCCGTCGGTGGCCTGTTGCGCGACGCCGGCGGCCATCGGCCCGCCGCTCACGAAGACCGTCGGGATGTTGAGCCGCATCGAGGCCATGAGCATGCCCGGCACGATCTTGTCGCAGTTCGGGATGCAGACCATGCCGTCCAGGCAATGGGCACACAGCATCGTCTCGACGCAGTCGGCAATTAGCTCGCGCGACGGAAGCGAATACTTCATGCCACCATGTCCCATCGCGATGCCGTCGTCCACCCCGATGGTATTGAAGATAAAGGGTACGCCGCCCGCTTCGCGGACGAGGCGTTTGACCAGCATGCCGACCTCGTTCAGGTGGGCGTGGCCCGGGATGCAATCGGTGTAGGAGTTGCAAATCGCGATAAACGGCTTGTCCCAATCCGCCTCGGATTCAATCGAGCCGGTGGCCCGCAGCAGCGAGCGGTGCGGCGCGCGTTCAAAGCCTTTCTTGATGGTGTCAGAGCGCATAATCTTCTAGTTCCAGGTTGTATTGTCGGTGACCTAAATAACGGCGCAACCTAGCAGGCGCCGGCAGCCTTGTCACGCGCCGGAAACCGGCACTGGGAACCGGCCGGGAGCATCTCATTCTCTGTGCGCGACGCGGACACGCTCTCATTAGGATTCCGCTTTAGCGAGCCTGGAGATGCAGGTGCGGCACTTAACCGCTTTATTCAGCGGTTTTCGGGAACAGATAAACCGTTGAACCCGGAATTCCACACCTTGGCGGCCCTGGACGGACCGCGGTGCCAGCCTGGCTAGCCTCAGGGTAGCCTCAGGGTGGCTTCAGGGTAGCCTCAGGGTGGCTTCAGGGTGCCTACCGGTTGGCTACCAAATGGCCTGAGGGTGGCCTCAGAGTGGCCTCAGGGTAGCTTGGAGTCCACCCCGCTGAAGCGGGTCAATGAAAGCGCCTCAAGGGCGACGGATTCAAGGGCAAGCCTTGCCCTCTGATCGTGGCCCCATTCGCCTGCTTTCTTAGACCGCTCTCCGCCCGATCTATTCAACCCTCTTCAGGGAGGTCGCCGGGGATTCAGCTTTTCAACACGAGTCTCGGTTGCCAGCGCTTGAAATCTCCGCCAGAATGCGTCGTAATGACAACCGCGGCGCTAACTGCTCATTTTGACGGCGAGAAGGTCCAGTTCGACGAACCCTGCCGGCTCGCCCACAACGCGCGTTTGATGGTTGTGGTGTTGCCGCCGGATAATGACCGCCATGACTGGTCGCGATTTTCAGCCGGCCAGTTGGCCAAGGCCTACGGCGACGCCGAGCCGGAATACACCGCCGCCGATCTCCGCCCGTGAACGAGGGAGACCTCGCCTTGGCCCCGCTGCCCCAGGCAGACGGCCAGACATAGAACCGCCCCGTGGTTCTCCTCCGGCGTCTGCCGCCGTTCGGCGATTTCCCCGTCTGTGGCATCAGCACCCAACTCCAGCAGCGGGTGGCGGACTTTGACGAAGAAATCGCGGCGGGCGATCCGGAATTTGCCGCTAGCGGACTCAAGGCGGCATCGCTCATCCGGCTGGGCTTTTTGGCGGTGCTGCCCGATTCCGCCCTTCTCGGTAGAATCGGCTCGCTGTCATCTACACGCCGCTTTCGCCTGCTGGCCAACCTGTGCCGCCAATCTCGGTTCGCACGACCAGCCCGGCACGAAGAAGTAGCCGACTGCTTCCCCCTTTCCGCTTTGGGCCATTCCCCCTCCGTCCCATTTCTGCTTTCCCCTCGGACCGCTTTCCCCATTTCTGCCTTTCGGGCGTCCCGATTTTAGACTTTAGACTTACTAACCATCGCCCATGACAAAGCAGCGCAGGCGTCTCGCCTGCGGCTGGAGTTTGGACATTTTCTGCCGGACTCGCGGTCCCGGATGGCCTAGAAGCTGAGGGCAGTGGAACCGATCTGCCTTCCGGGCCGTACGCTCTCGGGCGATGATCTGACGGAGTTGCGCGCCTTGATTGCGCAGCACCCCGACTGGCATCGCACGGCGCTTTCGCGTCATCTCTGCGCGCTTTGGAACTGGCGCACACCCCCGGGTTGCGGCGGCGCGTGAGACAACTGCTGGCCCACCACCATTATTGCGGTTTCAACGGCGCGGTCGGAGAGAACGTGCAGTATCTGGCCCGAGATGTCCGGGGGCGGGAGTTGGCGGTGATGGTCTTTGGCGCGGCCGCCTGGAAAGTCGCCATGCGGGATCGGTTCATCGGCTGGTCGGTGGCGCAGCGCCAAGAGCGCTTGGGCGCCCTGGCCAACCAACAGCGCTTCCTGATCCTGCCCTGGGTGGGCGATGGTTTGGGGCGGCAACCCTCTCAGGGGAATGGCGCTTAAATAAACCCGAGCTTTCGCAGTCTGGCGGCCTTTCGGCGCAAGTTCCGCTTGGGGTGGTCACGGAATTTGCGACGCGGCGCGTCCAGCCGTGGGTATTTGTTCTTCTTGCGTTTGATGGCACGCGGTTCACGTCGGTCCGGCCGCTCGGGCACCAGATCGGCGGCCAGAGTGCGGAGCAGTTCGACCCACAGTTGCTGGGGCTGAGTGATGCGATCCCTTCGGGATTGCCCGAAGCAAGCCGCTCAGGCTTTCACTTGGCCGCTGCCGCCGCCGCCGCGGCCTTCTTCTGAACGAGCAGCCATTTGAAGACCAGTTTGACCTCGTCACCTGTCCTGATGTGGCCCACTCCGAGGTTAATGTCCACCACTTCGACCTTGTAATCGGTCATCTTGACCGCTGTGCTGCCGGTGATCTCCAGCCCCTTTGTCTTCGGGTCCACTACCGGCAGGATATTCACCGGCATTTTGATCGTATTGGTCACGCCGGCGATGGTCAATTCGCCCACCGAGTCGAACACGTAGGGCGCATCTTTGGCCTTAGGCACTTCTTTCAGCGTGAGTTCGGTCAGCTTGTAGTTGATCGTCCTAAACTGCGTCTCCTTGAGGTGCTCATACGTGACCTCGTCCATCCGGTCGCTGAAGGGCTTGCCGTCGCTCTCGACGCTCTTGAATGAGCGCACGCTCATGAACACCTTCCCGCTGGCTTCGATTCTGCCCGGTGTCGCGGCCTGGCCGGGCTCAGTCGGGAAGCCTGGGCCTACCTCGATCATGCCCCCGATGATCGGGCTTTCGATCTGCCAGGTGGGGTGGAGGATGTTGGCCGTGCCTTCGATTCTCATCTTGCTGCCCGGCTTCGCGCTATAGGTAATCATCTGGTCGGCTGCCTGCAGTCCCGCCGTTGCCAGCATTAAGAAGGCGATATTTCCTGCGATTACTGTTCGTATCTTCATGTTCGTATCTTGGTTTAGTTCATTAGGTTATGCAGTTATTGACGTCAGACCCATCACTGCAATTCATACCATTCCGGCTTTAGCTCGATCCGTTTGCCGGTCAGGATGGCCTCGTTGGCCTTCACGGCGGTGACCGCCGCCTGGAACCCCTCCAGGTAGCCGGCGGACGCGCGTCGGCGCTTTTTGCCGAGCTCTTCCATCAGGCCATCCACATCGTCCGCGCCGTAGCTGGATTTGTAATCCTCCGCCGCCTGCGTGAGCTCAGCCGCATTGAGGAGAAAGTTGCTTAATGAGTAGAACAGCGGTGTGGTGGTCAGCGGGTCGGGCTGTATCGGCTGCCCCTTGGCGTCAACAGGTGGTGGCTTGCTTGCGCCCGCGACGAGCGCAATGCCCGTCTCATTGAACACTTTGAGCTTGGTGGCATAGACTTCCCAGCCCAACAGTGGGGAATCGACTTCCTTGAACATCCACGCCCTGCTTTCGCGCATCATGATCGCGGCGTCGCTGCCATACAGCATCTCGTACTCGCCGTCGAATGAGTTGGCCAAGGTGGCATCGTAGATCATGCGCACGTCCCCGGGGAACTCGAACACTGCCTGCACCGTGTCCGGCACGTCCCGGTCATCCTTCCAGAAGTTGGTCGAGCCGAAGCCCGTGACCGCGGTTGGCAGCGCATTCATAAACCAGCCCGCCTGGTCAATCGGGTGGCTCCCGATCTCGCCGATCAGGCCGATCGAGGTCGCCTTGTTCAGGCGCCAGTTGAGCGCCTTCTCCTGTTCAGGGTTGGGCGAGGTGGCTCGCCAGCTCGTCTTCTTGTGCCATTGTGCTCGGGCGAGGACGGTCTTGCCTAACGCGCCCGTGCGAACAAACGGCAGCAGGAAGAGCCGCTGCTTGTCTGACCGCATCTGCAGGCCGGCCTGGAAAGCCAGGTGCTTCGCCGCCTTGGCAGCCAAAGCGATTTCGCGCGCGTCATCGATGCTGCCGGCCAGCGGCGCTTCACAATAGACGTGCTTGCCGGCTTTCAATGCCGCCAGCGCCACCTCTTTGTGGCTGGGTGTCGGCGTGGCAATGATCACCGCTTTGATATCCTTGTTGTCGAGAATCGTCTTGTAATCCTCCGTCTGCGTCGCCGCCGGGGCCGCGCTGGCGCCGCGCCTCAGGAACGGTTTGTAGGTATCGCAGATGGCGGCGATCTCCGCGTCGATAGCGAGCTCCGCCTGGGGCATCCGCCCCAGGGTGCCGAGGATCTCGCGGCCCCACGCGCCCAGGCCGACGACCGCTACCTTGATCTTTATAGTCGGGGCCTTGATGGTGGCGGCGGGCACCTCGTTGGTTTGGGCGAAAAGCTCCACGCCGCCCATCATTGCCATCAGCGTCGCGACCGAGCCGCCTCTCAGGAAATCCCGCCGGTTATAGCCCAGCGCCTCACTCTCATTCTCGCTCATATAAATCAGCTTGTTGATTTCGACTCCAGTGTTCCTGAATTCAGACTTCGCACTTTGGCCTTTGCCCTCGAATCTCCCGACTTTAGACTCCAGATCTTAGACTCAAGACTCCCAAGTTCAGCCTATTCCACCGCCGTCTTCTGCGGCTTGGCGTTCATCTTTTCCAGGCCCAGCGCCCACTTGATCCCGCCGAGGATGTGCTGCTGGTAGGCCTCAGCTACCTCCTTGGAGTTCTTCCGGTCCGGCCAGGTCGGGTCCCACACATCTTCACGATGGCCGAGCGAGGTATAGAACACCCGCCCCTTCCCGTACTCCTTGCACCAGGCGATCGGGTAATCCCCGGGCGTTTTGTTGTTGGGATGCTTATCCAACGTCAGCAGGCCATGAACCTTGGTTCGATCAAAGTCCTTCATCTGGTAAATCTCATCGAACACCTCCCAATTGGCGGGAAGGTGCTTGCAGATCGGGCATTCCTGGTCCTGGTTGATAATGTCCACCTTGACCTGCGCCTCGTGGGTCTTGAAGTGGGCGCCAATCATTTCGGTATATCCCGGGAAGCCTGGAAATGTATCGGTGGCGGCGTGCATCCCCACGAAGCCCTTGCCCGATTTGATCCAGTCCAGGAAGGCCTGGTTATCCGGCAGCGGTAAATCCCCGGTCGTGTTGGCAAAGACCACCGCGTCGTATTGTTTGAGCGCTTGGCCGCTCATCTTCTCTGCCAGTACCGCTTTGATTGCCGCATTCACCTTCGCCGTGTCGGTTTTGCCATTATCATCTTTGAATTGCGGGTCATTCGGCTCGACGCGCGCATAGTCCACCGTGAACGCGCCGGTGTCTTCGGCCAGCTTGGCCAGCACCTTCTCGGCGGTGGGGATCGAGCTGTGGCGGAAACCCTGGGTTACCGTCACCACCAGCACCTTTTTGGGCGCGGCTTGCGCTGGTGCAGTCAACCCGAAGTTGCAGCCAATGAGAATTCCAGCCAGAAGTAGCTTGCCTGACCGAGCGAGATCCAATGTTTTCATATATTTAACCAGACTACAGCACACACGTTAATTAGTCATGAGACTCAATTCCCCGAGATGAAATTCAATTTTCTCTTCCCGGTCAAGGCTTCTGTCGGATCTTCTGTCGGATCTTGAATGGCAGATTCATGATGGAGTCAACCGCGAGGGTTTGCCCTTCGCTCCGGGGGAGGGAGCCTTCTTTGTCAAACCTACGCTCCAGAAATGGTGCACCCATGTGGAGTTGAACCACAAACCTTCTGATCCGTAGTCAGACGCTCTATCCAATTGAGCTATGGGTGCCACCGAAAGGCACTGGAAACTACAGGTCGAGCCAAGCCCGCGCAAGCGGTATCTGCGCCTCGGCTCGTTGCGACTTACCGCGCGGCGCCAGCCGGCTTCAGCCGGATCGCTCGCAGATTCAACGGGTGCCACCCTTCTTTGACGGGCCGGACAGCCAGAGTCACCTTGCCGGGCGAGGCGATCTCGATCACACCGAGCTGCACGCTTTTGAACCGGCCGTAGTCGCCCGTGGCGGAGACGGCGCCGCTCGTGCGGCCATCGCCGACGGATACTTCCAGTGACGCAGCTTCGAGGCAGGCGAATTCACCCCTGACTTCGAACTTTCCGGGCCGGGTGACTTGGAAGGTCCAGTCGGCCCAATCGCCGGGGTCGGTCCAGAAGCCAAGGTTGCCGCGTTGGTCGCCGGCTTCGTATTGGATTGCTCCGCCATGCAGGCGGGCTTCGCTGGCGGGCAGCACAACGGAGCCGTCGGGGTCTTGGGCCAGGCTGGGCTGTTCGATGTTGAGCGAACCTTTGACCTTGAGCACGATGGTAGAGCAAACAGAGTCGGGCGCGGCTGTGGGAACGGACAGAGTTAGGCCTTCCGCGCCGCTCTGCATGGCGAGCGCCTTCTTCGCCGGATCGGCGAGCACGTAGGCCTGCTGACCGCTGTTCTTGAGACCGGGAACGACGAGCTTGCCGTCCTCCGGCCAGTTGAAGACATGGAGGTAAAGGATCGCGCCGTCCGAGGTAATCTTCTTCGTGCAACGCCCCCAAGCCAGGCGTTGGAAGGGGCTGGCGGTGGTATCGTAAATAGACTCCCCATTCACTTTCATCCACTGGCCGATCTCCTTGAGTCGCTCGACGGACGGGGCCGGGATGAGGCCCTCGGAAGTGGGACCGACGTTCAGCAGATAGTTGCCGCCCTTGCTGGCAATGTCCACCAAGTTGCGGATGAGCATTTCGGTGCTCTTCCAGTTATTGTCGTAACTCTTGTAGCCCCAGGTGTCGTTCATCGTCATGCAGGTCTCCCAATCGCGGCCGGGGTACCCGGTAGCGGGGACGAACTGCTCCGGGGTCTCAGTGTCGCCTTTGTAGCCGCCGCCGAGCCGGTTGTTGTGGATGATGCCGGGCTTCAGCTTGAGCAAGGAAATCAGCTTGTCGGCCCGTTCTTTGTTCATGTCCACCGACGTGTCCCACCACAGGACGGCGGGGAATTCGCCGTAGTGGGTGAGGATTTCCTTCACCTGCGGCGCCGCGACCTTGTCAATGTATTCGTCCATACTCCGCTCCTGGGCCGGGTCCCACTTGCCGCCGGCCGCGGAGCCGCCGTTGTTCCAGTCCTGCGCCTGCGAGTAGTAAAAGCCGAGCTTGAGGCCGTGTTTCCTGCACGCAGCAGCCAGTTCCTTCAACGGATCGCGGCCAAAAGGTGAGCCCTTGACGATGTTCCAGTCGGACGCTTTCGAGTCGAACATCGCGAAGCCGTCGTGGTGCTTGGAGGTAATGACAATGTATTTCATCCCCGCCTCCTTTGCTGTGCGCACCCAATCGTCAGCGTTGAACTTCACCGGGTTGAACTCTTTGGCGAACGCGCGGTATTCCGCGACGGGGATCTTGCCGGTGTTCATAATCCACTCGCCGATGCCGCCGATCTGTTTGCCCTTATAGGTCCCGGCCGGGACGGAATAGACGCCCCAGTGAATGAACATGCCGAAGCGGGACTCGCGCCACCATTTCATCCGGGCATCGCGCTGGGCGGGTGTCTCATCGGCATACGGATCGGGCTTGACGATTTGGGGTGCGCCTTGGATGTCGAGCGCGATGACCGAGGCAACCTTGTCTGGCGCGGTAGCCGGCACGGTGATGCAAACGGAGTTGTTGGCGGTCGTGAACTGGAGGGGCTGGCGGCCATTGAGCAGGAACGCGCGGACAGGTTTATTGGCGAGGCTGGGGATCACGAGCTGCCCATTCGCGGGCCAGTCATACACGAAGAAGTAGAGGCGGTGCTGGCCGGCAGCGGATTCCCCGCGCAAGTCCTCGAAGGGCCACGCAGCGTTTTGCCGGAAACCGGTGACAGCGTTGGCACCGCCGAGGCGCTTCTGTGTGCAGCGGCCCCAGGTCATGTTTTCAAACGGGCTGGCCTGCGTTCCATAGATAGCCTCGCCATTGACCTTCATCCAATTACCGATCTCTGCCAGCCGCTCGATGCTGGCGTCGGGGAACACGCCCGCGGAGGTGGGGCCGATGTTCAGGAGGTAATTGCCGCCCTTGCTGGAGCAGTCGATCAGGTTGCGGACCAGGGTGGTGGCTGACTTCCAATTCTGGTCGTTCTTGTTGTAGCCCCAGTGGTTGTTCATGGTCATGCAGGATTCCCAATCCACGCCGGGGCCGAAACCGGTCGCCGGGATTTCCTGTTCGGGCGTGCCGTAATCGCCGATGCGCTCCGCTCCCTTGTCCATGCCCCCCATGCCCGCCCGGGCTTTGCCCACGCGATTGTTAATAATGATGTTCGGCTGGAGGCCGCGCACGTAGTTGTAGAGGTCCACGCCGCGCTCGTGAGTCCAGGGCGACTCCCATTCGCCGTCGAACCACAGGATGCTAATCGGCCCGTAGCGCGTGAGCAGTTCCTTAAGCTGGGCTTTCATGTAAGCGGTGTAGCGGTCCATGTCGGGTGTCCCAGTGGCCTTGTCGTTCCAGGCCCGGCGTGTGCCCCAATCCGGATGGTGCCAGTCCATGATCGAGTGATAAAAGCACAGCTTGATGCCCTCGGCGTGGCACGCATCGGCCAACTCCTTGAGCGGGTCGCGCTGGAAAGGCGTGGACTTAATGCACCAGTCTGTCTGGTCCGAGCGGAACATCCCGAAGCCGTCGTGGTGCTTGGAGGTGATGACGATATATTTCATCCCGGCCGCTTTGGCGAGGCGGACCCATTCTTTGGCGTCGAACTTCACGGGGTTGAACTGGCCGGCGAACTTCTCGTACTGGGAAACCGGCATCTTGGTTTCCTCCAGGAACCACTCGCCGTAATTGGTCTTGCCATCCCACTCGCCCGCGGGCACGGAGTAAACCCCCCAATGAATGAACAGCCCGAACCGGGCGTCACGGAACCAGGCCATGCGCTGGTCGCGCTCGGCGGCGGATTCAGCGCCCTGGGCAACGATGGGTGCCAGCAGCAGGGACAACGCGGGCAGGACGAGCAGTACTTTCATGACCTTTGACATATTCATAGTTGGTGCGTGGTTCAACGGATCAATGCCGGAGCATTGTATGGCCAAGTGCGTGGTGATTGCCAAGCCTGAATAGGAAAAAGGCTGAAAGCGTGCCCTGAAGCCCCGGCGAAGAAGCCGTCGAACCGGCTTGGCGATGCCAAAACGGCTGGACAATCAATGCAGAGACCCAACTAACCATCCAGCTTGCCCCGGGCTTTAAGGTGGCTTTAAGGTGGCTTTAAGGTGGCTTTAAGGTGGCTTTAAGGTGGCTTTAAGGTGGCTTTAAGGTGGCTTTGGGGTCGCAGTGGGGTGCCTATCCGTTGGCTACCAACTCGCATTGGTGTGGCTTTGAAGTCGCATTGAGGTGGCTTTAGGGTGGCTTAAGGTGGTTTTCTGCCTTCTACATTCGGCCTGGCATGGCTTCGGGTTGGTGGACGCCCCGACACATTCTCAGTATTGAGAACCCCGGCCCTGCGATTACGGTGATTGCCAGTCATGGCTGGCGGCCTTGACATTCTGGTAATTTGCATCCAATTCCGGCTGAAGCAGAATCAGCGCGGCCAGACGGCGGGCGATGTGGGTGACTTCGCGGACCTCCTCGGTGGTAAGCGCGCGACCCAGCAAACTGTGGTCGCGGTAGCTCAGCCATTTCTTCAGCACCTGGTAGCCGCCAATAGTGTAATCCCAGACCTTCTCCGGCACGTTCCGCCAATAGGCCGTGTCGTTTAGGTAAATGTCGTGCGTGGTTTTACCCAGCAAGTCGAGCAAGGGCTTCTCGAATTCTTCTTCCGTCCGATAGCTTCGCGTGAGCATCTTGCCTTTGCCGGGCATGGTAACGCCTTCTTTCCCCGCGTGGCCCCAGCCGGTGGTGATATGGAAATCCGGCGAACCAGTGCAGCGCAGATCCGCCACGGCCTTCAACTCCGGCCGCAACTTTCCATTGGCCACGCCGGGCACGGGGATTTCCGTGTCCAACAACGCCGCTACCTGCTGTCCCAATTCCGCCGACGCGAGCAGCCCAGCCTTCGATGCGGGCAGCGGGATGCGCGGCCAGTCCTGCCTTACTCCGTCCGCATTCTCGGCGAGGTAGGCCGGCGCGTAGCCGATGGCCAGCGCGTGGAGCCAGATCAATGCGGCAGTGTCGGCGTCGGCGTCGGGATTCGTGATGCCCAGCTTCCCGGTTCGTCTCCGTCGAGAAGACTGACGGGTCCGGTTTGCCCTCCGGGATAAGTTTGCCGGTTTCGCGGCTGTCACCGTTGAGACAGTCGAACCAAAGCGTGTCGAACTCCCTCAGGAACCGCTGCCGCATCACCACGAATGACGGATCGGACAGGTAGGAAAAGTTCGAGATGAAGCAAACGATGCCTTGCCCTGTCCGCTCGGCGATCTTCCGTTCGGCAATGCGGAAGAAGCGCACATAAAGATCATCCAGGTTGAACTTCTTTATCCGGACAGGCGCAGACTAATCTAAAGGGATGCAGGAGTGCAAGGGATGGTGTATCATTGTCAGGTGGACCTGTTGGTAGAATGCACAATGACAAGCGCATCGACGTTGTGATACCCATTCACACACAGTTTATCGCTCACCGCCATGCGGCTCAAACCTCACGCCATCGAACGGTGGCCGGGAACCGTGAAAAAGGCTCTGCTCGCAGCGAAAAACGCGCGCAGGCAGAGGTAACGTCCGCTCTGGGAGACAGGAGCTGTTTGGCCAAACCGTGTCGCTGACAAAAAAAGGACGCCGTGAGATGACTCCGCCGCAATCGCCACAAGATGGGGAGCCGGCCAGCACTCCACCGACGAAACCGCTGGGCGCCACCGAAATCCTTTATCGGCGGCTATTCGAGGCGACGGATTCACCGGATCAGTGTGGGACGACCCCGCCGCGCGGCAGCGAAACGATCCTCGTGGTGGACGATACGAGCTGGTTGCGGGGCACAATTCGACGCAGCCTCCAGGCCTTTGGCTACACGGTGCTGGAGGCCGCTCACGGTGAAGAGGCCATCCAATTAGCCGAGGCGCACCAGGGAACAATCCACCTGCTCGTGTCGGATTTGGTGTTGCCAGGAATAAGCGGACGCCGTTTGGCAACGCGAATAGGCGCTTTGAAACCCGGCATCAGGCTGTTGTATATATCGGGATACACGGCTGAAGCGGTACTTCATCACGGTGTACTGGACCCGGGAACCGCTTTTCTGCAAAAGCCATTCTCAACGGGCACCCTGGCCTGCAAAGTAAGAGAAGTACTGGACCGATAACCATTTCCCCGATCGGGCAAGGTGAAGCAAAGAGAGGGTTCACAAAAGCACCAACTGTTGTCCCGCCGGCTCGCGCAGGCTGGCGACGCCGAGGCCAAGCAGGCGCAAGGGGCGCGACACCAGCTTCTCCCGGCCCAGAAGAAAACAGCCCAACCGGTAGATGTCACCGGCCTCGGTCAGAGGTTCTTCGACGGTGATTTGGCGGGTCAGGGTGGTGAAGTCGCCATAGCGCACTTTTACCTGGACGGTGTGGGCGCCCAACCGGCGGCGCTTGAGCCGGCCCGAGATGTCCGACGCTTGTTCGCGCAGGCAGGTGCGCAGCACCTTACGGTCGTCGGTGTCCTGCAGGAAGGTCTCCTCGCCGCTGATGCTCTTGATGTCATCGCCCAGTTCCAGCGGGCGGTCGTCCTGGCCGAACGCGAATTGCTTCAACTTCGGCCCGAACGAGCCGACCAGCGCGCGGAGGTCGCCGGTGTGGTCTTGCAGATCGCCCACGGTGCGGAGCCCCGCCTGGTTGAGCGCCTGCTCGGTCACCTTGCCCAC
>Ga0182014_10006657_pt1 | contig 12330 bp, 13 predicted proteins | sample 612S2DmetaG_FD_120489 | JGI IMG/M metagenome (GOLD analysis project Ga0182014, IMG submission 120489) | Permafrost microbial communities from Stordalen Mire, Sweden - 612S2D metaG | ecosystem: Environmental > Terrestrial > Soil > Wetlands > Permafrost | place: Sweden: Stordalen | collected... | reverse complement strand
TCATGCAGGCGGCCCTCATTGTCGGGACCGCCGGGCGGGACGGCACGGGGCTGGCGGCCCCTCACCCCCAGACTACCCGGTGACCGGGCAATCTGTCAAGCTAACCGGCGTTGTAGTACTAGGAAGGCCTATCGTTCTTTCCATGGCAGATGAGAAGCCTCCCGGCGCTACTCCAGCCCCGGCTGCGGTTCCAGGGCCGACGCAGGCACCAGCCCAGAGCCCCGCAACCACACCGGCTTCGCAGCAAGCCGTCATGTCCTTCTCCCAACTGGAGAACAGCACCTTCCAGGGTGGCGAGTCGGTAATCAAGGCGCAACTCCCTGGACAGCGACCAGCACCGCCGCCAGCACCACAAGCCCCGCCTCCAGCGCAAGAAAGCCCGTCGCCCAATAAGCCGTCGTGACCTTGGTCTCGTAGCCGGGGGAATTCTCTTTGTGCAGGCGGAGCAACGTGCCCACCGTCCTCCACTTAATGTCTCGATCGCCATACTTCATGTAGTCGGCATAGACGTCCTTCATCTCGGGTCCCGATTTCCACTTTCGCGGCCTCAGGCCCAGGATAGAGAATGTCGCGAGGGAGGCCCACAGAAGCACGGTGGCCGCGAGCACGGCGGCCCCACTCCACTCAAACGTGCTGGGCCTGATGGCGTAGATAGCCGCGACGAGGCCCAGGAGTGCGCTGCCAGCGGCGAAGTAGCCGGACAGCTTCGCGTCGATGCTGTCCACAGCGCCTATTTGCCGGTCGAGACGGGTTCCAGCCAAGTCGTAAATAAGTTCGGGATCGCCCTGGGGGAAGTCCAAATTCGCACCATCCAATAGTAAGGTACTTGACACAGCACAGGTAAGGTAGTAAGGCACCGTCCACACTAACGGACTGGAGAACTTTTGGAGCCTCCTCAAGCGGGCCGTCAAGGGCCCTTACGTGAGCGTCGAGCCCTTCCACCTGTTCCGGTATCTGGACGAGGAGGCCATGCGCTTCAACACCCGCAGGGTCGGGGACGGCGAGCGGTTCCGCCGGGTACTCCGTACCGTCTCCGGTCGTCGTCTCACCTACAAGCAACTCACGGGCAAGGAGGTGCCTCTTCCGACATGACGGAACCGAGACCACCCGACAAGGGCGAGGTCGGCCCAAAGCCCCTACAAGCGAGTGAGCCAGAGGAGTATCAGCGCTTCGAGCGACTGGCGCGGCGCGTCTTGTCCGTTCCACGGCCAGAGAAGGACCGGCAGCAGCAGCCGAAACACGCGTAGCGGGTCTACTCATGTAGCCCCGTCGCTAGCTGCTGCATGAACCCTCGCACCGACTCCCATATGCGCTTTGCCTGCTCATCCGTGTAAGTTTTCTCCATGTGCATTGTGGGGTTGCGCCACGCTGTCTTCACAGCAATCAGCATCGCCATGGCATCTGACAGGAACGCCTCATCCTTGATCCAGTCCGGGTCCTTCTTGTCGTTTGGTAGGGTCATCTGGCCGTTGGCCTTTTTGAGGATTCCTTCCCACCCGGGCTTGTGTGTCATAGGCACGGCTAGACGCGCGCCCAGCGCCGTTAACCCAATCTCCATGACGCGCATGAGATGGAAGACGCAGGCTGTGGTGCGCCCGAGTGCGAGGCACTTGGTCGCCTCCTCACTGTCGTAGAGCGCGGAGGGGAATGCATCGGCAACGCTAGCCGTGAACGCCCCTCCCGCTGACGCCGACGCATACAGCTCGCCTTCCCGGGGGGTGAGAACGAAGAACATGGGAAGCTTCAGGTCGTCAGCGAGGCGCCCCCGAAGTTCCTTGACGCCCTCGCGGAGAGCTGTCGTGTCAACGGCTTCGGGCCTACCGGCAAGTCCGATGCGCCTTGCGCTTGCGGCGGAACTCTCGCAGCCCATCTGCGACAAGCTGTCGGCGAACCGCTGAAAAGTGCTCTGCCAACCGTCCATGGCCGAGGCAATTTGCACCCTGACAGCGGCGTCCATCGCCGCTGGCGGGTTCGAGAGGTCAATGACCGGCATGTCAGCCAGCCCCATCTCCATCGCCGACAGATGCGCGATTGCCTCGAACCAATTGCCAGCTTGGAACCTGTCCATCACTTCTCGCAGCGTGAGGACCCGCCACACACCGGCGAGCCCAGGGTTGGCGTAGGCGTTCACCCTACACCGCCCTCCCTGGCGCTGCGTCAAGTATATTGTTACCCTGAGCAGCCTCTCCAGCGGGAGAGGCTCTGAGAGGCTCCTAGGGCCTCTTCTATATCGAGCGGGGAGAGAGGGGAACTACCGGCTCCTGACGAGCTGGTGATCTCGCTCCTGGGAGATCTCTTCCATGCGACGGATCGCTTCATCATCTGCCGAGTCGATTTCGTGTTGCTGGCGGAGCTTGGCTAGGGCCTCATCGCGACTGGAGAGCGTCTGCCCGGTCTTTCCCTCTCCGTGGAGATGGGAGGCAACTAGGGCCTGCTCCTGGTCAGTGGCCGTCTCCCAGGTTGTCTCTTGCTGGAGGGCCTGGCCGGCGGCTTCGAGGTGGGTGATCAAGGCGTCGGTAGCGTGCTGGATGTGAGTGGCGGAAGTCTTCAGATTCTTGATCGCCTCCTCACCTCCGCCCACCCAAGTTGTGAGGTAACCGAAGGAGTAATCCCCCGAATCAAGCCCACAAGCAGCAAGAGCACAGAAGGCGACCGATTCGGCTTCGAGTTCTTTCACTCCACGGCACTCCCACAGGCCGTCCTCGGGGCTGTGTAACTTGACATGACCGTACTCATGAGCGGCCGTCTTTAACTGCTGGAGCGGTTCAACGTCGTTGCGAACTTTGACGGAACGATCCAGGTGATTGGTGACCCCGTTGGCTCCGTGAAGTTCAAACGGGTCCACGAAGGAGAAGGTGAAGCCTTCCTGCTCGATCGCGCTCTGGACGGCTTTGAGAGCCTCCTGATTCCCCTCGCCGACGAGAATATGACAGGGGTGATCTGGCAGCTCTTTGCCTTCGGTGTCACTCACGGTGAACACCGGCACTCCCTTCCAATTTACGATCGGATGACTGACCTTCTCCTCCCCGGTCTCCTCATCTTTCTTGCGAAGGGTGATCGTGACCGGGGCTAGTACCCAAATGGCCTTAGCTCCCTTCTTGACAATGCGATCGAAGTTGTGCCACGCATGGAAACCGGCAACCTCTTCAGGCTGAAGTCCCCGGTCGGCCTGTTCAAAAGCGATAAGCAGAGAGTTCCCCCAGGAGTAGTGGTGGAAGAGGCTCTGAGTTCTGAGCCAGTTCTTGTAGCCTTCGCTGGTGGTGAGGCTGTTGATTCCCTCTTCCAACTTGCTAAGCAGTTCTTGTGTTCGCTCGTCTCTGTGATTCGCGGAGATGCTCTCTCTCATAATTACAATTCAACGACAGAAATGGGCATGCCAACACGGACGATCACACGGACAATGCGTTGAAGGGGGGTGTGGCCAATGGTCACACCCCCCTTCTGTGTCACCGCTGCCTGACGAGTTCCGAACTCCGCTCTTGGTGAGCTGCTTCCTCGGTCTGGCGTTGCCGTTCCATCTCGGCCGTTCGGTCGGCGTCCTGCTCCTGGTGAAAGCGCTCAGAGGATCGAATGACTCGTGCCAATGAACGAGCCCTCATATCGGCGAGATTATCCAGCGAAGGCACGCGACCTTCGCGCTGTTCCGCCTCGATGTATTGCTGGACGTAGCGCTCAGCGAGGTGTTGCTGATCTGGAGTGGCATCGTGTAAATCGGCAGTCATGTTCAACCCCGCAGAGCGCAGCTCCTCGTTCACGCGCTGGTGAGCGACCTCATGTTCTATTCCGTGGTCTTCAAGCCAGCGTTCGGCTTGGAGACCGGCGAGCCCGGAAAGGTAGAGATCAATCTCACAAGAGGCGCGGAGCCAAGACCACTGCTCCAGGTCAGAGCTTCCAGAGTCCCCTTGAAGAGATCTGATAAGAGAGAGCTGCGAGGGGCTGATCTGACGGTCGGCACTCCACGCCTCGCGAGAGGTTTCCTGCTGCTTCTGAAGGCGCTTGGCGAAGTTCTCACGACTCTGCTCATCCAGAAAGTCTAGGGTGGTGGCTTGGGTGAGGTCACGGGAGAGCTGACCTCCTACCCGCTGGATCGCCTCGTTACGGCTTTCCAACCGAACCTTATTGTTCTCCTCAATCTCTTGGAGGGAGAGATAGACCTTCGTAGTCAAACGAGCCCTGGAGGCACTAACGTAGCCACTCTGTTGGCCCACCAACCGAGAAGGAGGGACAACCACAAAACACCGATCGACAGTCGTTCCTTGACTGACGTGCACCGTGCCAGCCCATCCGTAGTCGAGAGCTTTTCCCCCGGCCTGCTCCGCTGAGAGATGGATCGTGCGGGACTTCAGTCCACCTTGTTGATCCGTATGGATGGATAAGGTGGAACCGTCAATAGACCTGACGAATCCACGAGTCCGCACAGGAGTTGAGATGGTGTGATAGCGGGGAACCTGCTCATACAGCACTTTACCGCTACCGTCTCGGGCGAGCTTACCCTCTGAGGTTCTCACGGCTGGCCCTCGGCGATAGAGGACGTTTCCTTGCTCATCGGTGCGAGTGACCCTCTCGCGATGGATGGTTTGTAACTCTACCCGGTCACCGACCGCGTAGTCCTGATCGTGGATCTTGATGCTCCGCGAGAGGTCAATCCACCTCCTTTCAATCCAGAGCTGCCGGACGCGCTCGTTGATTATCTTGACCCCCTTCTCACGGAGATCACAGAGAAGGAGATTGTGGGCAGCATCCTCCGGGTGCTGAACCGCTTGGCTCCAGTCCTCGATAGCTGCTCTTACGGCGGCATCAAAGGAAGGTTCGGTATCGAGGAGGCCACGGGTATCTTTGGCCGAAAGGTATTCAACTCCACGGCCCTCACGGAGCATGGCGGCGGCAGTGGCTTCGTCCTCGATCTGAGCGCGGTAATTTCGCGTGACCTCGGCAAAATCGGTCTTGTGGAGAACATGAGCTACGAGACTTCCCGAACCGATGGGAGGGAGCTGGGCGGTGTCTCCGACGAGCCGAATGGCAGCAGTGTGATTCTCCTTCGCAAGACGGCAGAGGTCTGAGAGGTCTTGAACGTTCGACATGACTGACTCATCTACGAATAGGACTGTACGGGCACCGAGGGTCACGGGGTTACCGTTGGTGTCCCAGAGGGTCATGTGGTCGGCCCGAGTGATCAGGTCGCGGGTGTTCCAACAAGGGATCACGGCGTCTTCTTGGAGAAGGGCCGTGGCCTTCGAGGAGGTGGAGGTGCCGAGCACCTGATAGCCCGCCGCCTCTAGGGCTCGGCAAGCCGGGCGTGTGCTGGTGGTCTTACCCGCCCCGGCCCAACCCTGGAGGATGACGAGACCCTCGCTGCCGGCGAGAGCACGAATCGCCGCTCTCTGCTCGGCGTCGAGCTGGATACCCGTGTGCAGCTCGAAAGCCTGGATAGCTTCCTCGATCTGCTCACTCTTCACGGCGATGCGAGCATCACTGGAGAGATCCAGGAGGTAGTCGGCGACGGCCTTCTCCTGGTCAATCCGGGCCTGGGTAGTGAAGTGGGACACCCCCGAGAGGGGGTGGGCTAAAGACACCGCGTCGGCCTCGATCTGGGAGGAGAGCTGGGTCACCTCGACCTCGGAGAAACGAAAGTGGACGGCCGCATCCGCGACCAGAGCCAAAGTATCCTCGTGTCGCCAAAGGCTCTGACTGGCGAGGAGAGTGGCGGGGGCTTGCTCAACCAAGCGAGCAATCTCAGTGGCTCGCTCGCGGCTCGACCCTGCATCCACAACGGAAGGCTGGGAGGCCAAATAACCGACAGCGGCGAGCTTCTCTGCCCACTGAGCCGTTTGCTCATCTCGGGTCTTGGGGGTCTTTGCGTGCCGGCTGTTTCTCTGTATGGCGGCGCGCTCACGCTGGGTAAGGGGGCGACCAAGTTCGGCCTCCTGCTCGGCGACGAGGCGCTCGATCGTGGTCTGACGCCCAGACATAGCGACGATTGCAGCGTCACTAACACCGTCTATCTCCCAGCTCGTCCAGGGGGACTTATCGCCGTGTTGTTGCTCGCGGGTAGCCCAGCCCATGGCCTCAGTGCTGCGTCGCAGCTCGCTCTCGAAGACAGCGTTAAGAGCACGAGAGGCGTTGTGCATCTCCCGGTAGTAGCGGCTCGACCAGGTGCCATCCTGGCGTAGAGCGAGATTCAGGAGGCGAGCATGAACATGCAGCTCGGGATCGGCAATTCCCTCGACCGGGCGGGCGGCAGAGTGAGTATCTAAGAGGCATACCACCTCGGCCTTACAAGGAAGCTGGTTGGTTGCCTCGCGCTGTCGCCCGGTTGGGTACTCCCGAGAGTAATGATTCACGGCGACCTGGACGGCGTTGCGCATAGCGGCCAGGAGGGCTTGTGCTTCCTCGTCGCGACCCTGAGCACGAAGACTGGCAAAGAGCACCCCGACGCTCTTGGGAGTGGAAAACGTGAAGTCATGCCAGGCCGTTCTCTTGCCGTCGCGGAGGAGCCGAGTTTGACCGTCAGGGCGAATGCCGAGAGCAAGAGCCGCAACCTGGTCGCGCACCATCTCTTGACGAGTGGAAAGACCCAGGGCGGCTAAGGCTCGTTCACCTCCAACGACGATAGTTGCCCCCTCGGCGTGCTCGCCTCCATGGGTGTTGATCTGATCCGAGACCCCCGCCTGCATCCCACCTTCGTAATAGGCGAGGGCTTTGCTCTGGGTATCTTCGTAATAGTTGATCGCCGCTTGGAGATCTTGTCCTCCATCTTTTGAACCGTCCGCCGTTGCTACTGAAATCCTAAGCATTCTGCCTCCTGTTGGATGTTGGCTAAAATTGCCTTGTACAAACTTTGAGACTAGGGTCCGTCGTGGATTGACTACGCTGCCAATCTAGCACGCGTTTTGCTATTTGGCACGGACAATCCAGTGGATTGAGTGTGGTGTTACGGCATTGCTGCCAAAAGATGATCGTCGAGTACTTAGAAGAGCTTTACGATTAGGCAAAACAACCTCGTGATTGGAGGGAACTATGGAAAGTGAAAACTATAAGAGATGTGGACGTGCGATAGCCAAAGAGGCTCCAGCGTCAGAGAAGCGGAAGGGCTCTTGCCCGGAGTGTCGAAGAGCCTTTATTGCAAGCAAAGAGGGGCGGGAGTGGATGACCGACCAGGCGCGCGAGCTGCTCAAGAAAGAGAACATTGCGGAGCCTAGGGCTCCAGACGATGGGTCGATAGATCAGATCAAAGCTGTGCTCCGACGCTGGCGTGGGCTCTGGCGTCAAGCCCAAACCGAGGAGCAGCGCGACCAGCTACGCCTTCTCTTCGGGGTTCGCCAGTACCCGGAAGAGACCAAGTTGTGCGACTGGTGGCTTGATCGAAAGAACCTAAGTAACGACGAGATTCTCAAGGAGGTCCGAAATGTGACCAATGGTCACCCCGTGGAAGAGAAGGGGGAATAGAAATGGAGGCGGAGCTGATACCAGTAGAGGAAACGAACGTGGCGGAAGAAAAGGAGGCGTGGGAGACCAAGAAGGCTCGCGTTGAGGCTAACTATTTGAAGTGACAGGGGAGAACTACTTAACGTTAAGAGGTGCCTCCGCAGCGAGAGGTCTTGGCCGTTGGGCCGGGGCCTCTTCTTCTGTGCACGCGTGCAATGCGGCTATGGCACGGAATCCTGCATCTGGGACACTGCCGAAGTGATCTCCCCCGCTGCGGCCTCGACCTGGTTGGACGCAGAGAGAACGGAGGACGAGCTTCGATCCTGAAGGCCGCTCAGCTCGGCATCTATGCCCGCCTGCACATCGCTGACATCCTGCTGAACGTTGTCCTCCCAAGCGGTCAAGTCGGTCGAGAGGTTGTAGCTGCTCACGAACGCGTTGATGGCTTGAGGAAGCCCCGATGCGTACCCCGATGCCTGATTGAGGACGGCCTGACACTGGTTGGCTTCGGAGGTGCCGTCGAGAATGTCGCACTGGTCCCGGACATCTTCCTGCTCGGCGTAGACGGCTGACGCAAGGCTCGCGATCTGAGTCAGGTCTCCGGCAGCCGTGGCATCCAATGTTGGACGAGGTGTTGGGGTTGGAAGCAATGTCTCAGGAATGGGTGTGCTCTGAGCGGGGAGTGGCGTCGGCTCCGGGGTTGTGGAGCTGAAGCCTGACGAGATCGTCGCCGCGCTCGGGGTCGGGGTGCTCGCTGTCGGAAGGCTCCCGCAACCTCCTACGCCGACGCCTGCCACTGCTACCAAGAGCAAGACGGTCGGCAAGCGGGAGCTGGCCCGCCACCCAATGCGCCGCTTCCAGGCGATGCCGGTGGTAGCTGCCCCTTGATCCCGCGGGTTGGTCTCTGCGGTGTCCCCGGTCACACCCGGTCCCTCCCAGCCGTCCAGGGCCTTCTGAGGGCCGACACGGCCCCTGCATGGTGACACCTCCGGGTAGGACGAAGCTCCGGATAGGGTAATAGCTCCCCCAAATAGAGTCTCTCCTTTAGTCCTAGAAAACGCCCCCCTGTGTCCATTGGTCACAGGGGTAGCCGGAGCCCTGGAGGGCCTCCTGGGGCGCCCCTAGACCCCTCTGGCGGGGAGGCTCAGGCGGGTACTGAGAGGGGCTCCCAACGAGTTTCTCGGAAATGGGCCTCCAAGGGCCGATTCGTGACAAGAACACCGAGGGCGGTTGCTAGGCTGAGAGGGTAGTAGTCAACCTTCGCACGGAGGGAAACATGAGGGATAACCGAAACTCTAAGAAGATCATCTCGTCTATACTCCATGACAGCAATCAAGAGGGCTGGGCGGCACTCGTCGGTCTACTATTAGCCCATGAGGTTTGCCTAGTCATCGAGCCAGAGTTATGCGAAACCTTCTTTCTCCTAGCAGATCTTTGGTGCTTCAATAGAGTAGATCATGGCGATGCCACCTTTGACACCTGCCACAACTTTGCCAAGAGCCTTCTGGAAGAAGAAGTCGTGCGCAGATATGGAGCGGCACAAGGAAAGAGGCTATCGCTGTAATAGCGCCCCACGAGGTGGAAGGTTATTAGTCGGCCAACACTCAGGAGGAAGCCATGGAGAATGAGATCAAGAGATGTCCGAATGGTGGGGCGATTCTTCGTTCCCAGGAGGAACAGGAGAAGATCGACCGGATGCTTGCCGAGCTGGAGCATCTTCGCGATCGACTGAGAGAGAAGCTGCAATAGTCTGTGAACCGTCCGCAAGCTTAGATTACTATGGATTTAGTAGAGGTGATTAGCCTCAAACGAAGGAGAACGAAATGAAGAACCCTACCCGAAAGCTACGATGACACTTGCTGAAGGCGAAGACTTGAATGACCTCTTCAAGTTCAGTCGTGATGAGCGCCTTCCGGTTGCGGAGAACTCGGCCACCTCCCCAGACGTTCTGCTGAGGCTTGCTAGGGCTAATTACTGGCTGGTCCGCTGCCGAGTGGCTAGCAACCCTTCAACACCCGCGAGAGCTTTGAGATTCCTAGCCAAGGAAGACGGAGACTGGCGGGTACGCTTGGCGGTTGCCAAGAACTCGGCGACGCCCGCAGAGGTCTTACAGATGATGACCGAGCGAAGTGAGCGCCGAGATGTGCTGTGCGAGATCGGTGCCAACCCTCACACCCCGGCGGATGTGTTGATGTACCTCGCTGGGGACGAATACTGGCCCATCCGAAAGTGGGTAGCCACGAACCCCTCTACAAGCTCCGCACTTCTGATCGCGCTAGGGAAAGACAGAACCCCGGCAGTAAGAGTGGCGGTCGCCGGCAACCGTAGTACGCCGCGAGCAGCTCTGGATAAGCTCTTGAAAAGTCGAGTGGAGGAAGTACAGAATGCGGCGCGAGAGAATATCGCCTCAAGGCGACTAAGGTTCTAGGAGAGCGCGAAGAAAATAGGACGGACAATCGCGGTAATAGTATTGACAACCTATAATTACAGGCTAAGATTAGAAATATGGAAATGCGTTTACGGAGGGCGTTATGAATGAGCAAATGGAGAAACTTCAGGCCAGGATTGATAAAGCAGTTGCCGACTATAAGATAACCGGCGAAGTCGCCTCGACCTTTCAGAGGTTACCTGCTTATCGGTATATCCGGAAGAGCGACCACCTCCCCAAAAAGGTTCCTTACGGGCTCAAAGGCAGCGAGATCGTTTGCAAGGTTAAGATCTTCGGTGGGCCGGTTGATAAGTGGATTTGCAGCTATAACCCTGACACGGATATTGCTTACGGGGTAACTGACCTTGGCTATGGTAAGGAAGTCGGCGACTTCTACATGCACGAAGTCGTGGACGTTCGCATTCCGCACTTTGGTCTTCCCTTGGAGCGAGAGCAAGGCTACGAGCCGCAGAGTTTGCGCCAAGTCATGGGTTGGACCCATGAGGAGGAGGACCCCTCGGAGGAGCTGATCAACCAGGCAGCCGTAGAGGCGAGAGATAAGTACCTGGCGGAGGAGACCTCAAAGCTAAGGAAGATCGAGGCGAAGAGAGCTGCGCGGGCTGAGGAGCGGCGCCAGCTCCGGGAGGCGGAGCAGCGACAGGAGGAGGCTGAGACTAGGCGACTAGAGGACGAGACCAGGGCTGCGTCAGCGCAGGGGAGGGAGCGATGAGCGAGTACAACACCCTCGATAAGGCCGCGCTGGATCGCTGGATTACTCGGGAGCCCGACTGGCTCGATGACGAAGAAGAGATGTCAGACGATGATGACGAGAACACCGACTGCCTCGGTTGCGATCGAACCGGGCCGCGTAGCGAAATGGTGTTTTTCGGTGTGGTCGATGGGCCTTACTGCCAGGACTGTTGTGGGAGCGAGAGCCACAGGGACGAGGAGGAACGAATAGCAAACAGAGAGTGTGGGAGGTCCAGATGACAAGTGAAACTGTAACGGCAACTCAGGAGGAGGTGGAGGAAACCCAACCAAAGCGGCGAATCATTGAAGTGGTGACGGAGCACGCCGACGAGCTTCACGCCCTGGCCGAGGCCGGAGATTACCGGGCTCTCTGGCGATGGGGAGCTGAACAGGGATGGGATAGTCGCTCGGGCGGGGGACATTACAAGAAGGCCCTGGCGCAGATCGGAATTGACTATAACGGTATGCGAGATGGAGCCTGGCAGGCCGAAGACCTAAGGCTGGCGAAGGAGGCAACCCATCGCGTCGAGTTATGGGTTAACTACGCTCAAGACAGTCAGCGGTTTGTGATTGCGAGGCATGTGGAATCCTTGGATCAGTTCTCAGCCGTCTGGTTTGGTAAGGAGAAAGACCCAACCGAGAGCCAGGCTGCCGGTGAACTGGACGTTGCAAAGAAAGCCTGCTTCCTGGCAAAGAAGGTGAGCGAGGCTGCTGAGGTCCCGATCGAGCTGCATCTGCATGTACCCAGGGAGAATCTCGCCAACGACCAGCAAGAGAGCGGCAAGAAACTGAAGGGTGAGGCTCGAAAGCTAGGGGTGGCCTTGACAGTCGAGTTCCCGAGAGACTGCGACGAACTACTTCGCCGATGGCCGCATATCGCCAAGCTCTACACAAGAGGAGAGGGAGACGAGCGGTGGCGGAGCTGGAAGGATCCCTCGAACGAGCTGGCGAAGCAGGCTAAGCCGATTCAGAAGCCAACGGCAACGGCTGAGGAGGTGGAGGTCGATCCGCTCGCCGCGCGGGTGAGAAGGGTTCACCGGGATCGTGTGGCTTGGGAAGAGAAGGAGAGGGAAACGCTGAGAGAGGAGGAGACCAGGGCCACGGTAAGTCAAGGGAGGGAGAGATGATGGATCTGGCAGAGGCGAAACAGAGAGCCCGCTACCAGTGGTTTGCCGGCGGTCAGATGTATGAAGTCGGCGGACAAGAAGAGACGGAGTTTGAGCGAGCCTGGGACCGAGCTGTGGGGGCCACAGGTGGCCTGAAAGACGACCTCACCGTCATTGACAAGACAGGGGCGCATCGGGCTTTCGTAGCGGGGAGACCGCTCCCCGAGGTGACCTCACGTGAAGAGACTTTATTCAACGCTATTGTAGAAGTCCGTGAACGAGAGGCAGTCGAAGGACGAGTTGAGCTGCCTGAGAGGAAGGATCTCGACCCGGAGACCCGGCGAAGCATGGATAGATACCAGGTATGGTTCGCTGGTCGAGAAGGCAGGACCATCGACGGGCGCGACATCGCTGCGTTTCGGAATGCAGAGATGCAAAGAGATGATGATGAAAGAATGCGCCGAGAAGAGGAGCAAAGCTCCCGAGCGGTTGCGGTAGGGCGCTTTCAAGTGGTGAACGCAACGACGTGTGAGACTTCGGTCCGCCGAGGTCTGGAGGACGTAAATGCGGGGTCACCTCACGAACGAGCAGAAGCAGCTGGCGTTCCGGCTGAAGGCACGG
>Ga0182014_10006656_pt1 | contig 12332 bp, 11 predicted proteins | sample 612S2DmetaG_FD_120489 | JGI IMG/M metagenome (GOLD analysis project Ga0182014, IMG submission 120489) | Permafrost microbial communities from Stordalen Mire, Sweden - 612S2D metaG | ecosystem: Environmental > Terrestrial > Soil > Wetlands > Permafrost | place: Sweden: Stordalen | collected... | reverse complement strand
TCCACGAATGCTCCGGACAACCCACCTCGCCGCATTCGAGGCGGCGACGGGGACGTTTGGAATGTAGCGCAGTGAGGTGCGAGACCTCCTGCGCATCGGGCGGCAACCAAGCGATCCGAGACAACCGCCCTTCTGATTTCGGGACTGTCGGCTTCGACACAGTCGGTTGCTCTTGCTAGGCATGCCTTTTCGCGTCTTTCGTTTCCTCGATTCATGCGGGCGCGGGCAGGACCGGGGCCGGACAATCACAGGGCAGAGGGACTAACGTATGTGAGCGAGCCGCAGTTCTTCTGAGCTGAGATGTCTGAGTCCCCCCATGTGAAAGGACCCTCCTCAATGAGCACCGTCGCCAGGGTCGTCCCGGCAAAGCTAACGGTACGCGAGATCGCCGCGCTCATCGATCACTCGCTTCTGCGTCCCGAACTCACAGATGACGACGTGTGCAGCGGTTGCGCGCTCGCTGACCAATACGGAACGTGGTCGGTCTGCGTCAAGCCGGCCGACGTCGCATTGGCCGCCCGCCTGCTCATGGGCACCAGTGTTGCCATCGGCACGGTCGTGGGCTTCCCGCACGGGAACTCCACGACGGAGAGCAAGCTCTTCGAGACCCGCCGGGCGCTCGATGACGGCGCACGGGAGATCGACATGGTCATCAACATCGGGAAACTCCGCAGTGGGAAGCACGAATACGTCGAGGACGAGATCGCCCAGATCGTGCAGGCGACCCACTCAGCGCACGGGTTGGTGAAGGTGATCCTCGAGAACGCCTATCTCAGCGACGAGCAGATTGTCGAGGGCAGTCGGCTCGGGGAACGTGCCGGCGCCGAATTCGTCAAGACGTCGACGGGCTTTGCCCCCGGAGGTGCGACGGTGCACGACCTGCTGCTCATGGCCGGGGCGACGTCGCCGAAGGTACAGATCAAGGCCGCAGGCGGAGTTCGCACGCTGGACCGGCTGCTCGAGCTTGTCGCCATCGGAGTCACGAGATTCGGAGCGACCGCGACAGCGGCCATCTTGGACGAGGCCACAGAACGCAGTGCAGGCGGCACAGCCGTACCCGTTCCAGCCGCACCCGGCGAGGAAGAGGTTGCCGACGCTAAGACCTACTGAGCTCACAGCCCTGAGCCGCTTTGAGTGCGGAGGGGAATGTCGTCACTTGCAGGCACGAATAGATCACCGGGGACCGATTCGACTAGTAGTGTCCTGCATGTGTCAAGAGGCGCCGAGAACATCGGTGAGCTCAGGGCGGTTCCGGTCATGTTGGTACTCATCCACGGGCGCGACGGTGTCGCACAACGTGGGAGGCGATCAGGAGGTGGAGTCTGATGGCGAAGTTCGACGCCAAGCGCTTTTCTAGGATGGACTGGGCCGTGGTCGGCGCGGCCGGTGTCAGCTTCATTTGTCTCTTCTTGCCGTGGTACGGCGCCTCGTACGGCTTCTACAGCGCTTCGGTCAGCGGCTGGAGCACGAGCTACGGCTGGCTCGGCGGCCTGCTCATCATCGCCGCAGGCGTGTATCTGGCGCTGCATCGATCCGAGGTCAACTTGGCCAAAGTGCCGGCCACCCCGGCTGTGATCGTGTTGGGGGCTGCAGTGCTCGGGACTTTGATCGTCATACTTCGATGGATCACTCTGCCCAGCGGCCACGCCGGCATCACTGGCTTCAGCTACGGCCCGCGTGTTGGCATCTATCTGACAATTATTGCCGGCGTGGTGCAAGTCGTCGCTGCGGTCGGTCTTTTCCGAAGCTCGGGTGAGAAGCTTCCCTGGGCGAAGTAGGCCTGTAGCCTGCCCGGCGTAGTCGGGTGGATCGTTGAGCTAGAAGGGTCAGTTTCTCCCTTCTCCAAGTGAGAGCGTTGTTCTAAGCCGGTGCGAGAGCGCCGGCCTTTGGAGAAGCTGGTGGTAGCGAGCGGGTGGCTCAACCGCGCTCGAGTTGCAGCGTCCGCCAAGCGGGTGAGCCCGCCTCGTCGGAGGCCGCGAGGTCCACTTCGGCGATGATCGCGGTGTCGTGCCAGCCCTCCGGGTCGTCGAGGACCTGACGCACGTGCCATCGGCCCGGCTGCTCGGTGAGATCGAACCACGTCGCTGCGCGGGCATCGGGGCCCGTGCCGATGCTCGAATGGGCTGAGAAGTACTGCTGGAGCGCGTCGGACCAGTCGGATTCGTCCAACCCCCCAGCCATCTCAGCCTCGGCAAGGCCGGCGAGATCTCGCCTGGCGGCGAGCTCGACCCGACGGAAGGCGGCGTTGCGCACCATCACCTTGAACGCCCGGGCATTGGACGTGACAGGCGGAGGTTCGCCAGCGTCGGCGCTCAGCTCGATGCCGATCTCGGCGACGGCCTCCTCGAGCGAGGAGCTTGCCGCTGCGGCCGCGAGGTGCTGCCACTCGTCGATCAAGCTCGAGTCGACTTGGCGGACGAGCTCGCCGAGCCATTCGGTGACGTCGAGGAGCTCCTCGGTCTTCAGGTCTTCGGGGATGTTCCGGATGAGGGCTTTGTAGACATCGGACAAGTAGCGCAGCACGAGACCTTCTGAGCGCGTCAGGCCGTAGTGGGCGACATACTCCGAAAAGGTCATCGCCCGTTCGTAGATGTCCCGGGCGACCGACTTTGGCTGGATGTTGAAGTCGGCGGCCCAGGGATGGGCGAGCCGGTAGGTGTCGAACAGGTCGTAGGTCCAGTCACGGAGCGGTTTGGGGTACTCGAGCTTGTCCAGGGCTTCGATCCGCTCTTCGTACTCCACCCCTGCGGCCTTAAGCGCTGTGAGAGCCTCCGTCTTCACGCGGTCGAGCTGAGCCATGAGCACGGGACCGGGATTGTCGAGAGTGGCTTCGACGATGCTCATCACGTCGAGCGACCACGTAGGCGCGGATCTCTCGAGATGGGGGACGGCCTCGAGCACGAAGGGGCTGAGAGGGCTGTCGAGCGCGAAGTCGGACTGCAGGTCGCTGGTGACCCGGACCCGGCGACCCTGCTCGTCGGGCGTCGCGAGACGCTCGAGCGCTCCCGCGGCGATGAGCGAGCGGTAGATCGCGATTGCCTGATGGACCAGGCGGCGCTGTGCCGTTCGCGGCTCGTCGTTGTCCCTCACGAGCCTTGCCAGCGCAGCGCAGCCGTCACCCGGACGGTCGAGCACGTTGAGCAGGGTCGCGTGATTGACCTGGAGCTGAGACACGAGGGGTTCGGGCGGAGAGGCGACGAGCTTGTCGAACACGGCCTCGTCCCAGGCGACGTAGCCCCTCGGCGGCTTGGACTTGACAAGCTTGCGCGTCCGGCGAGGATCGCCCGCCACCTTCTTGGCAGCCTGCTCGTTCTCGATGACATGGTCGGGGGCCTGCACGACGACGAGACCCGAGGAGTCGTAGCCGGCGCGTCCAGCGCGCCCCGCGATCTGGTGCAGCTCACGCGCGCTCAGCAGTCGGGAGATCGACCCGTCGTACTTGGCGAGCCCCGAGAGCACGACCGTCCGCAACGGCAGGTTGACCCCGACGCCGAGCGTGTCGGTACCGACGACGACACGCAGCAGGCCGGACTTCGTGAGCCGCTCCACCAGGCGGCGGTACTTGGGCAGCATCCCGCCGTGATGGACCCCGATCCCGTGATGGAGAAGGCGCGCGAGCGTGCGGCCGAAGCCCGGAGCGAAGCGGAAGCCCACAATCGCCGCGGCGATCGCCTCCCGTTCAGGACGCGTCGTCACCTGTGCCGAGGTGAGTGCCTGGGCGTGGGTGAGCACCTGCGCCTGGGTGAAGTGGACGACATAGAGCGGTGCTTGGTCGGCTGCGAGGAGCGACTCGATCGTCTCGTTCAGCGGTGTGCGGCGGTACTCGAAGCGGAGCGGAACCGGTCGGGTCGCGGAGCGCACTATCGCCACCGGCCGGCCGGTGCGGCGGGCCAAGCCCTGCTGGATCGCGCTCATGTCGCCGAGCGTGGCCGACATGAGGACGAATTGCGCCCGGATCAGCTCCAAGAGCGGCACCTGCCACGCCCAGCCTCGGTCGGGGTCGCCGTAGAAGTGGAACTCGTCCATCACGACCTGGTCGATGTTCGTGGCGGCCCCGTTGCGAAGGGCCATGTTCGCGACGATCTCGGCGGTGGCGCAGACGACGGGGGCAGAGGGATTGATCGAGGCGTCGCCGGTCAGCATGCCGACGTTCTCGGCGCCGAGATCACCGCACAGCGTGAAGAACTTTTCCGATACGAGCGCCTTGACCGGCGCGGTGTAGAACGAGCGCATCCCGCCGGCAAGGGCCGCGACGTGGGCGCCGAGCGCGATGAGGCTCTTGCCCGAGCCGGTCGGCGTGTTCACGATCACGTGCGCACCGGAGAAGACCTCGAGCAGCGCTTCCTCCTGGGCTGGGTAGAGCTTGAAGCCCCGCTCGGCCGTCCAGGCGAGGAACGTCTCGAGGGCGTCGTCTCGACCCCCGGTGATCGTGGCGAGATCGAGGCTGGACGACATGGCCCTCCTACTGTGCCGCGCTTCCAGCTCGTTCGTGGGACGCTTTCCCCGTGGAGGTCGCACGAGTCGACCGGTGGCTGTGGGCGGTGCGTGCCGCACCGACGCGCGCGGCGTCGACGGCGCTGTGCCGGGCCGGGCACGTCAAGGTGAACGGGGCGGGAGCGAAGCCCTCGACCACGGTGCACCCCGGGGACACGGTCACCGCCCGAATCGGCGACCGGGAGCGTGTGCTCGAGGTTGTCCGGGCGATCGACAAACGCGTCGGGGCCCCCATCGCCGCCGGGTGCATCGTCGACCACAGCCCGCCGCCGCCGCCCCGCGAGATCACGCCCCGAGTGCTGGTCCGCGACCCTTCTGCCGGACGTCCCACGAAGAGGGATCGCCGGCAGATCGACCGGTTACGCGGACGCTGAACCTGGCGCCGGCATCTGTGGCGCGAGCCGACAGGCCGGACAAGCGCGTCCGGGCAGGCCTCGCCCCGCGGCAGGATGTAGCCGTGACCGAGAGCACCTTCCTCACACGGCTGAAGGTTCGCGGCGCGCTCCGGGTGCCCGAGATCACGATCTATTTCTGGGCGATAAAGGCCCTCTCGACGGCGATGGGCGAATCGACGTCCGACTACCTCGTCCACAGGATGAACCCCGAACTGGCCGTCGGCCTGGGGTTCATCGGTTTCGTCGCCGCCTTGTCGCTGCAGTTCTCGATGCGGCGCTACGTCGCATGGACGTACTGGCTTGGAGTGGTCATGGTGGGCGTGTTCGGCACGATGGCCGCCGATGTCCTTCATGTCGGATTCGGTGTCCCGTACGCGGTGTCGAGCGCCCTCTACGGGGTCGTGCTGCTGGCCGTGTTCGTCAGTTGGCAGAGGACCGAGAAGACCATGTCGATCCACACCGTCGACACCCCCCGGCGCGAGGCGTTCTACTGGGCGTCCGTCGTAGCGACCTTCGCCATGGGCACTGCCCTGGGGGACTTGACGGCGGTGACGTTCCACCTGGGCTACTTGACTTCCGGCCTGCTTTTCGCAGGGGTGATCGCCGTTCCCGCCGTCGGCTACCGGCGGTTCCACTGGAACGCGATCTTCTCCTTCTGGTTCGCCTACGTCGTCACCCGACCGTTCGGCGCCTCGTTCGCCGACTGGATGGGCAAGCCCCGAGGCGTCGGGGGCCTCGGCTGGGGCGACGGAACCGTGGCGGTGGCCCTGACGATCGTCATCTTCTGCCTGGTCGCCTTCCTTGCCGTCACACAGGCGGATGTGCAGCGCGCCGATCGCACGTCTCGAGCCCGCGTTCGGTCGGGCGTGCCGATCGCGGAGCCTTCGCACGAAGGCACCGACTGAAGAACCCTGGAGCCGGCACTCGCCCGCAGTCGGTCCGCGCGGAAGCGATCGTCGGCACAGTACGGGGGCAGGCCCGGCCCAGTGACGAGCTCGACCAGACTATTGACGCCTGAATTCAACGAGCGTAGAGTTCAACGGGCATTGAATTAGGAGTGTGAGCCAGTGTGGGCGATGATCGTCAAGGAGTTCCGGCAGCTCAAACGGGACAGGCGAACGCTGGCGATGCTGATCGTCCTGCCCGTGCTCCTGCTCGTGATCTTCGGTTACGCGGCCAGGTTCGATGTGCCGAGTGTTCCGACCGTCGTTGTCGGCCCCCAAGCTGAACAGGTCGCCAGTCAACTCCGCGCTCCGTTCCAAGTCGTCGAGGTCGACCCGAACGCCGGCAGGGCATTGGTCGAATCACGCCTCCGGGATGGAGTCGCAGTGGTCGGGGTAGTCACCGGACGAGGCGCGCTCCTGGTCCTGATGGACGGGACCCAGCTCTTCTCCGTGCAAGCGGCAGAAGGAGCGCTGGCGCGCATGGCCCAGGCCGCCAAGGCAAGTGGGGCGGGGGCCCCGGCGGTCACCGTCCAAGTCCTCTACAACCCGAAGCTCGCGACCTCGTGGATCATGATCCCGGGGCTGACCGGCCTGATTCTCCTGTTCCTCGGCGCCCTCATCACGAGCCTCGGCATCGTCAGGGAACGACAGTCCGGGACCATCGAGCAGCTTGCAGTCATGCCGTTCCGGCCCTGGGATGTCATTCTCGGAAAGATCGTGCCGTACCTGGTCCTGGCGTGTTTGGACCTCACGGTGATCGTTGTTGTCGGCATTGCGCTGTTCGCGGTGCCCTTTGCCGGCAACTTCGCGGTCTTCGCGCTCGGTGCGCTCTTGTTCCTGCTGGTCACCCTTGGCATGGGCGTCTTGATCTCCACTGTTTCGCAGAACCAGGGCCAGGCCATCCAACTGGCCATCATGTTCGTGGTACCGCAGATCCTGTTGTCCGGCCTGATCTTCCCGATCTCATCGATGGCCGCAGGTGTCCGATGGATCGCCTATGTGCTGCCGCTCTCGTACTTCATCGACATCAGCCGCGGCGTGATGCTGAAGGACACGCCGATCACGGCGCTTTGGGAACCACTGCTCGTGCTGGCGGGCATGGCGATGGTTGTCCTCGGGCTCGCGATGCTCCGGTTCCGACGTGACCTGGCACCGAGCACTCGGCGCAGTCGGGTCATGGCGCCGGGGCCAGGGCCGGTGTCGACGTGACGTGGGGGCTCGAGTCCGCGAGCGTCCGGTTCGGGACTCGAACGGCGTTGAACCGCGTAACCCTGAGAGCAGAGCCCTCAACCGTAAGCGTCGTCGTCGGCGGTGATGGCGCCGGGAAGTCCACGCTGTTGCGGGCACTCGTCGGGCTCGTCCCGCTTTGCAGCGGTCTCGTCCGGCGCCCGTCAAAGAACGAGATCGGCTACATCCCGGCCACCGCTGGGCTGTACGTCGATCTCACCGTTGGCGAGAACCTGGCCTTCGCCGGTGGCGCCTACGGCGTGAGAGGTGCGGAGCTGATCAAGCGATCGAGTGACATCCTCGAACGCATAGGCCTGTCGGATGCACGGGCACGTCTTGGTGGGCAGCTCTCTGGAGGGATGCAGCGAAAGCTCGCGGTCGGGATGGCGCTTCTTCACCGCCCGGCCCTGCTGGCCCTGGACGAGCCAACCACCGGTGTCGATCCCGTGAGCCGGGCCGAGCTGTGGCGCCTGGTCTCCGCGGCGGCAGCCGAGGGAACTGCCGTCGTCGCGACAACGACATATGTGGACGAGGCACAGCGCGCGTCAATGGTGATGCTGTTGGAACAGGGCCGGTCAATCGCAACCGGCTCCTGCTCCGAGATCGTCGCCGCCATTCCGGGCAGGTTGGGCGTTGTTCGCTCGACGGCACAGCCCCAGGGTCTCTCGTGGCGTTGGGGCACGACGTGGAGGGTGTGGGCGCCGTCGAACGACTTGCCCGAAGGGGCCGAGCCGTTGCAACCAGGATTCGAGGATGCCGTCATCGTCGCCTCGCTGAGCGACGAGCAAAAGGTGTGGCGCGATGCCCGTGCTCGCTGAAGTCCGGAGCTTGACCATGCGCTTCGGGGTTCTCACCGCCGTCGACTCTGTGGACATGGCCGTGAGCAGCGGCGAAGTCGTCGGTCTCCTCGGAGCGAACGGAGCCGGGAAGACCACTCTCATCCGGCTCCTGCTCGGGCTGTTGCGCCCCTCGAGTGGCGACGCACTGCTCTTCGGGGCTATCCCGTCCATGAGCACCCGCCGCCGGGTGGGATACGTGCCGCAGACGCTCGGACTGTATGACGACATGACGGTTCAGGAGAACTGGACGTTCACCTCCGCTGCGTTTGGTTCCGCTCGTCCTCCTATGCCGGAGAGCATCAGCGGTTCGAAAGACGAGCTTGTCGGGAACCTGCCGCTTGGCCTCCAGCGGAGAGTTGCCTTCGCTGTGGCCTTCTCCCACAGACCCGAGCTCCTGGTGCTCGACGAGCCAACTTCCGGGGTCGGGCCGTTGAGCCGGACCAGGCTGTGGCAGGACATCCGCGAGAGCGCCGAGAACGGCACGGGCGTGCTCGTGACCACGCACAACATGGAAGAAGCCGAGCAGTGTGACCGGCTCGTCGTGATGGTCGGCGGGCGCGTGGCGGCAGACGGCACCGTGGCCGGCGTGATCGGAGGTCGCACCGTGGTCGAGGTCACCTGCAACGACTGGCGGGGAGCATTCGCAGTGCTCGATGCAGCCGGACTTGTGGTGCAGCTGCAGGGCGATGTGCTTCGAGTCCCCGGCTCGCCCCGGCAAGTCGAGGATCTGCTCGCTCAGCACAACCTCGAAGTGGCACTGACAACCGTGCCGGCCAACCTCGAGGAGGCGTTCGTCAGCGTCGTTTCGGGAAAACCGCGACGGTGAGCCGCACCGGGAGGCGTCCGGGGGCGCCGGAAACCCGCGAAGACATCCTCGTCGCGGCGCGTCGGGCATTTGGCGATCGCGGCTACGAGGCCACATCGCTGCGGAGCATCGCCGGGCAGGTGCACGTCGACCCGGCTCTCCTCGTCCACTACTTCGGTACCAAAGACAGGTTGTTCCTGGCCGCGCTCGAGGTGACCTTCGGCCCGTCGGCACTGTTCAGCGGGCTGAACACCCTCGATGTCGCCGAGGCCGCCGAACTGATCGTTCGTCGGTACCTGACGATGCTCGATCGAGAGCAGACGCGAGACGTAGTCCTCAGCCTCGTGCGCTCGGCAGTGTCCAGTGAGCGGGCAGCAACCATGCTGCGCGAATTCCTGGTCGGGGAGATGCTCGCCTCTCTCGGCACGCTGATCGACCAACCCGACGGCCAGCTTCGGGCCTCGCTCGTCGTCGCGCAGCTGATCGGTATCGCCATGCTCCGCCACGTGGTGAAGGTCGACGCGGTGGTCCGGGCGAGCAACGACGAGCTCGTCTCGCTCGTCGCGCCCGTGATCGAGGGGTATCTTCGCCAATTACATGGATGAGTCGAGGGCGGACCAGCTTCGCGTGCCAGGTGCCAGGCTCTACTACAAGGTCCAAGGAACCGGGCCGCTGCTCTTGATGCTTCAAGGTGGCGACGGGGACGCAGACGGCATGGACGCGCTCGCCAAACAACTGGTGGAGGGCTATACGGTCCTGAGCTACGACCGGCGGGGCCTTTCGCGCAGCCGGCTCGACGATCCGGGCGCAGCCGTCGATCTGACGACGCACAGTGACGACGCGTCCCGCTTGTTGCACGAAGTGACCAGCGAACCTGTGCTCGTGTTCGGTGCCAGTCTCGGGGCGATGCTGGGCCTCGATCTTGTCGCCCGCCACCCCGAGCAGGTGCGACTTCTCGTGGCGCACGAGCCACCCGCTACCGAGCTGTTGGATGAGCATGATCGCGAACTGTTCGTTCAGGGCCAGGAGGAAGTCGAGGAGCTTCACCGCCGCGAGGGCATTGCGGCAGCAATGAAGAGGTTCATCGCCCTCACCGGCGTCAATTACGAAGATCGGGAGCCCGACCTCGAGCTGGCCAGACCCAAGCCCGAGCGGATCGCCAACCTCGAGTTCTTCCTGACCCACGACGCGCCCGCCGTCCGTTGCTACCGCCTCGATCTGCCGGCACTGCACGCCGCTGCCGGTCGGATCGTTCTTGCGGCCGGCAGTTCACCCGGGGACAGCTTCGTCCACAGGTGCGCGCAAGCCCTGGCCGAAGAGCTGGCCAGGCCGCTGGAAGAGTTCCCCGGCGGCCACGCTGGCTTTGTGCTGCACCCACGAGCCTTCGCTGCAAGGCTTCGCGCGGTACTCGAGGACGCCCCGGAGCCCTGAAGCGCGTGGCTGTCGCCGTATCCTCAGGGCCGGGGCGCGCCCCGATCGTCGGTGCGGACGTGGAGAATATGAGCATGAACGAGATCCTTCCTCCCGCCCAGGTCTGGCCCTGCTTGAGGGCGCGCGATGCTCGTGGCCTCATCAGGTTCCTTGTCGAGGCCTTCGGTTTCGAGGAGGTGGTCGTCTACGGCGAGGGCGATCGCGTAGACCACGCGCAGCTGTCCTGGCCCCTCGGCGGGGGCGTCATGATGGGCAGCGCCCGTTCGGACGACGATGACCCCTGGCCGCTGCAGCCGGGTTCCTTCGGTGCCTACGTGGTGACCGACGATCCTGACGGGCTGCATGCCCGGGCTGTGGCTGGCGGCGCCGAGATCATCGCCGGCCTGCACGACACCGACTACGGATCTCGGGACTTCGCCGCGCGCGACCCCGAAGGCAACCGCTGGTCGTTCGGTACCTATCGTGGAGCGCCCGTTCGTCACCCCTCGTGACCCGATGACGCCGCCCCGCTCATCTGAGCGGTCATTGCTCGGGTCGGCGACGTGAGCGTCATGGCTGCGCGCCTGGCTTTGCCGACCCTGCTGTCGCAGGTGCTGGTTGCCTTCACGATCGAGTTCGACAACGAGTCTGAGCACCGGATTGCACACTCGACGACACGTGGCCAGGCGTCCGACTCACGCCGGGGCCCTTGGCTTGTCTCGCAGGCGATGTGGGCTAACTTCATGCAGTTCATCGACCCCGACGGCGTGCCCCTCAGCGAGGTCGAGGGCTTGGCCGCCATCACGAACTTGGCGGGCATGAAAAGGTGGGGATACGTCGTCGTCGAGCCGGACCCGGCTGACGACCGACCAGAGCCCCTGCGCTCAGATCTGGTGGTCAGGCCAACCCGTGCCGGCCGGAAGGCTCAGGAGATATGGCAGCCACTGGCCGATGAGATCGAGCAACGATGGCAGGGGCGCTTCGGCGAGGAGCAGATCGGCAGGCTCCGAGAGTCGCTCGAGGCACTCGTCGACCGGTTCGACATCGAGCTTCCTCAGTACCTCCCGGTGGTCTCGATCCATATGTTCGCAGGGCTCCAGCGTTTGAACGGGAGAGTGAGCTGCCGCACTATCCGATGGTGCTGCACCGTGGCGGGTTTCCTGACGGGAGTTGACCGGCGTCCTGGGCCTCGGCGCCACCGGCCCACCATGTCACGGGTACCGAAAGTCCGGGCTGCGCTCGGGAACTGCCCCGGCCGGCGCGCGACGGACGCCGCCGGCGTCATTGTTGCCTCACGCCCTCGCGATAGAAAGGGTGCAGGACGTGCGCGAGATGGAGGGGAGCGATGAGCAGCCCGGGAGCGAGTGCAGCCGGTTGGCGGGAGTCCCTTGGCCGGGTGGGGGTATGGGTCGGCCCCGGAGCCCTCGAGCGAGATCCCGGTGGCTTCGCCGCCCGAGTGGAGCGCCTCGGATACGGCGCGCTCTGGGTGGGAGGCAGCAACCCTGACGCAGAGTCCTTCGACGTGCTCGAACAGGCCCTTTCCGAGACGGGCCGGCTCGTGGTGGCGACCGGGATCACGAGCATCTGGGCCTGGGAGCCGGCGGCGCTCGCCGAGCGGGTCGCGGCACTCGAGGCGGCCCATCCGGGCCGATTCGTTCTCGGCCTCGGCGTGAGCCACGCGCCTGCCGTTGAGCGGCTTGGCCACCGCTACGAGCGCCCCCTGCAGGCGATGGCCGGCTTCCTCGCCGGGCTCGACGACGCCGAGCAGAGGCATGACGGCGGGAGCTCCTTCGCGGCGCCCCGGGTTCTCGCAGCGCTGGGGCAGCGGATGCTCGAGCTCTCCCGGGACCGGTCCGAAGGCGCGCACCCCTACCTGACAACGCCTGCGCACACCGAGAAAGCCCGCCAGATCCTGGGCGAAACGCCCCTCCTGGCGCCCGAGCAAGCGCTCGTCCTCGAGGACGAGCCGCGCCAAGCGCGGGTCACAGCGAGGGCCTACCTCGAGCGCTACCTGCGCTTGCCCAACTACAGGGCGAACCTCGAGCACCTCGGTTACGACGAGGAGGACCTGGCCGGGCAGGGGAGTGACCGGATCGTCGACGCCCTCGTCGTGCACGGGACACCGAGCGAAGTGGCGGCTCGGGTCCGCGCCCACCTCGAGGCCGGCGCGGACCACGTCTGCGTGCAGCCGCTCGCCCACGGTGGAGGGATCGATGCC
>Ga0182014_10006651_pt1 | contig 12335 bp, 7 predicted proteins | sample 612S2DmetaG_FD_120489 | JGI IMG/M metagenome (GOLD analysis project Ga0182014, IMG submission 120489) | Permafrost microbial communities from Stordalen Mire, Sweden - 612S2D metaG | ecosystem: Environmental > Terrestrial > Soil > Wetlands > Permafrost | place: Sweden: Stordalen | collected... | reverse complement strand
CCGCGGAAATCAAAAAGCCATTTGCGCCGTGGCGGCTTCCATCCTTACCACCGTCTATCACATGCTCAAAGACGGGACCTTCTACGAAGATCCAGGTCCTGACTACTTCGACAAACGCAACAACGATCAACAGGCCAACAAGCTAGTTAACCGCTTGCAAAACCTCGGCTTTAACGTCACAATACAACCCGCCGCCGCATAATCGAAGCTGATTTGTTTCTTACGAGAAGGAGCGCTCACCAAGGCGGGACTGCTGAGCGCAAAGCGATGATCGACCCCGGGCACGATCTTCCCATCAAGCAACAGGCAGAGGTGCTGGGCATCAGCCGCAGCACGGTCTACTATGAGCCGCGCCCGGTCTCGGCCGAAGATCTGTGGCTGATGCGGCGAATTGACGAGTTACACCTGAACTATCCCTTCGCCGGCAGCCGGATGCTGCGCGACTTACTCTGGCAGCAAGGCCAGGAGGTAGGCCGCAGGCACATAAGCACGCTGATGAAACGGATGGGAATCGAGGCCGTCTATCGCCGGCCCAACACCTCCAAACCCGCGCCAGGACACAGGATTTACCCGTATCTTCTGCGCGGATTGGCTATCACGCATCCCAACCAGGTCTGGGCCATGGACATCACTTACATCCCCATGGCGCGCGGATTCGTCTATCTGGCCGCAGTAGTGGATTGGTTCAGCCGCCGGGTTCTTGCCTGGCGATTGTCGATAACCATGGATGTTAGTTTTTGCATCGATGCCCTGGAAGAAGCTCTTTCCAGGAACGAAAAACCTGACATCTTCAACACCGATCAAGGGAGTCAGTTCACCAGCGAAGCCTTCACCGAGCGGCTCAAGAAAGAAGGAATCGGCGTCAGCATGGACGGCAAGGGCCGCTGGCGCGACAACGTATTCGTCGAGCGGATCTGGAAGTCGATCAAGTATGAAGAGGTCTATCTCCACGCCTACGAGACGGTCCACGAGGCCAGGACTTCCATCGGGAAATACCTGGAGTTCTATAACTCCATCAGACCGCACTCCAGCCTGGATGGGTTCACGCCCGATCAGGTCTACTTCAACCGCCTGCCGGAATTCATGGCAGCCTGAACAAAGGCCAAGCACAGAGCGAGTTCGTGGCCCAGTTGAAAACCAAGAACAAGGATGCCGCTCGGCGGCGGCTTGATGGGTGAGTTTTCCGAGGCATGGGGAAATCTATCGATCCGATGTTGGATTGCGAAGCCGGGAGCAGCAGACGTGCCCGCTCCCGGCGCTCATCGGCGTCGATGAGTTTCCAGCCGGTTATTCCTCGGCGGGTTGCTCTCCAGCAGAGCCCGCCTCCGCTTCGCCGGTCAGCATCAGGATGCGATAAAGTGGTTCTGGCGGTCAATTGCAACATCCCCGACCAGGTCAACTTCAACCGCTTGCCAGAACCTCTGGCAGCCTAACCGAAGAACAGAACTTCCACTTAACAATCGGCGAAAACTGTCCGAACAACCGGGACCACCGCACAGGACCTGCGAAAGAGGATATACATCAAGGCGAAGGCAGAACCCGAATGGCGTTTCTGGGGACTGTACGTTCATGTGTGCAAGCTGGAAACCTTGCAGGAAGCCTACTCAATGGCCAAGAAGAACAACGGCGCGCCGGGTATCGACGGCGTGACGTTCGCGGCTATCGAGCAGAGCGGAGTGGAGGGATTTCTTGAGCAGATACGGAGCGAGTTAGTCGAGTTTCGCTATCTGCCGCTGGCGGTGCGAAAGAAGGAGATACCGAAGGCAGACGGCAACACGCGCGTGCTTTCGATTCCGGCGATTTGCGACCGCGTGGTCCAGGGAGCTTTGAAGCTCATTCTGGAACCTATCTTCGAGGCCGACTTTCAACCGGGGTCGTATGGCTACCGGCCACAACGGACGGCTCAACAAGCGGTGTTGCGCGTGGAAGAAGCAATCATGAAGGGAAAGAAGCGGATCATCGACCTTGACCTCAAGGCCTACTTTGATAGCGTTCGGCACGATATGCTGTTATCGAAAGTGGCGCGGCGAGTTCAAGACCCCGATGTGCTGCGGCTTCTCAGGCTGATTCTGAAATCCACGGGCAAACAGGGCGTTCCACAAGGCGGAGTTATCTCGCCGGTTCTCAGCAACCTCTATCTCAATGAGGTGGACAAGATGCTGGAAAGGGCGAAAGAGACCACGCGGCGTGGGCCATATACGCAGATCGAGTACGCTCGCTATGCGGACGATATGGTGATTCTGATCGACGCTGATCCGCGCAATGAGTGGTTGCTGGGAGCGGTACAAAAGCGACTGCGGCAGGAGTTGGCGAAACTGCGCGTGGAGATCAACGAAGAGAAGAGCCGGGTGGTCGATTTGCGGAAAGACGAGAGCTTCGCATTTCTTGGCTTCGAGTACCGCTATCTTCCCGGACGTACCGGGAAGCAGCGGTTGCAAGTTACTCCGAAGCAGAAGAAGCGTGTGGCGCTGTTTGCCAAGCTAAAGGAGGTGTTCCGGCGGAACGTAAGTCAGCCGGTCGAGGGCGTGATCGCAGAGATCAATCCCATCCTTCGCGGCTGGGCGAACTACTTTCGGATTGGCCATTCAAGCCGCTGCTTTTCGATGGTCAAACGCTGGGTGGAGCGGAAGATACGGCGGCACATGATGAGCGTCCGGCAGCGACGCGGGATGGGCTGGAAACGGTGGAGTACGCAGTGGATACACGGCACGCTGGGAGTCTTCAATGATTACAGACTCAGGCGACCAGCTCTGCGGAAAGCAGTTCTGGTTTCATAGGCCGTTTACCCTTTGATGCGAAGACAACAGGAGAGCGGAGTGCGGCAAATCCGCACGCTCCGTTCGATGCGGCGGGGATTGGAAACCAGTTCACGGTGCGGCTATTGAGGCACTCCCAGAGGAAACGGGGAGCAACAGATAGGTCGGACCTACGGAGCATGGCGCCAGTCCTCGACCCTACCAGAATGAATGCTGTAGAGTAACCTGAAGTTCCCCTGCGGGAACGCTTGCGGAATCAGCGGTCTACAGCCATCCGACGCGAAATATATGGATGTTTAAGGTTCCTCTGGGGGAACCACTATGGAATCAAGCGGCTAAGAGGAAAAGTCCTTAAATATATAGTGTTTACAGGTTACTGAGCGTTAACCATAAGAAAAAAAGCGACTAAGGATAAAAGTCATCGGGCCTGGGTTGCTTTATGTAAACATCGCGGTCTACGTGCGTAAACGTGTTGAAAACAAAGGGTCGGGGTGAATCTGGCCTTTTCCGCGCTCACGCGCCGTACCCTTCGCTCCGTCATCCGTAAAGGCTCTCCGCTTCGCTCCGCCCGCTGCGGCGGCGCTGGCGCGGCCTTGACTGATGCCTCCGCTTCGGGTGTTTTTCAGCTATGAAAAGAATGTCTTCTTTTCATGTTCCACATGACCAGGGCCACGGCTCCCGGCCATCGGCGGCGCGGCGAGGTCCGGCAATGAAGCGTGCAGCGGCAGGGCGCTTTCGGGGTTCAGCGGCGCATCTGGCGATGTGTTGCAGCGTAGACACCATCCCTTGCGCCTAAGCGCAATAAAGGCTGGTTTCAGGCATTTTATCGAACGGCGATGGCAATCGCGTGGTTAAGACGGTAGCGGCGTCACCAAATGCTATCTGGTCGAATTGCTTGTTATAACAGTTTACGGATTCTCTAAGAACTGCGTGTACAATTGCCGTATGGGCGCACAACAAACAACAGGAGTGGTCGAAAGAGTGCCTGAGTCGGGAGTGTGGTGGATACGCTACACCAATTCTCAAGGTAAGCGGCGTTGGGAGAAGTGTGGGCGCCGGAGCGATGCGATCACGCTTCTGGCGAAGCGCAAGCATGAAAAGCTACTGCGCAAGAAGCTCCCGGAGGCCCTGCGAGGCCGCGCTGTCACCTTTAGAGAACTGGCAGAGAGGGCCAAGCTCTTTTCCGAGGAGAGCCACACGCCCCAGCATCACCACCAGTTTGTTATCAAGCTCCAGATCATCGGCGAGCACTTCGACGAGCTACACGCGGAAGGGATCACAAGCGAAGACATTCAAGCGTGGTTGCTTGAGCAGAGCGACGAACGCGAGTGGACGCCGGCGACGCGGAATCGCTATCGGGACGCCTTCTCTCTGGTTTTTCGCAAGGCCGTCGAGAATCATTTACTCACGGTCAATCCGGCCACGCTGGTCAAGGCCAAACCCGAACACAACGAGCGCATTCGATTCTTGAGCGCAGCGGAAGAGACCAAACTATTGACCGCGCTCCACAAAAACTGGCCCCAGTACGTCCAGGCATTCCTTACGTCGATCCACACCGGAATGCGGGCGAGCGAACAGTTCCAGTTGAAATGGAGGGAGGTGTCTTTCGAGCGCCGTATGATCTCGCTGCCGAAGACGAAGACAGGCAAGGCACGGCACATCCCGCTCAACTCCATTGCGTTGCAGGCGCTTCATGAGCGGAAACAGGCCCAAGAGGACGCGGAGTATGTCTTCCGGAACGGCGGAAGAGACCCGCAACACAATTACCGCCGCTGGTTTAACGAGGCGCTAACGGAAGCCAAGATCGCTGATTACTCCTGGCATTGCAACCGGCACACCTTTGCAAGTAGGCTGGTTATGGCAGGGGTTGACCTCCGCACGGTTGCCGAACTGATGGGACACAGCAGCATTCAGATGACCATGCGATACGCACACCTTGCACCGCTGCACAACCGTGCGGCGGTGGATCGGCTCGTGCCCGCTGTGAAGCGGAGCCGAAGGCCGAAGAAGGGCACCGGAGCGGCCAAATTCGAGAATGAACTGGTCACCAAATCGGTCACCAGCGATAAAGTTAATTCCGAAAAAGGCCCGGAAATAGGAATTAAATAATCTATAATAAATTACTTACAACATGTGGCCCCGTAGCTCAGGTGGATAGAGCAGCAGTTTCCTAAACTGCGTGTCGGAAGTTCGAGTCTTCCCGGGGTCACCACCTCTTTTTTCCGAACAATGCATCGTAGGTCCGAAGCCGCTCGGCTTTCCTGCCGGGCACGCGCCTTCGGCGGCAGGTTTTTCCACCGCCGCGGCTTTGACTTCACGCCTTCAAGCGGTTATAAATGTTGATGTCATGGAAACAGGTTCCATGACATCACGGCTGCTCCGTCAAGGAATAGCGCCGTTCACTAGAACAATCGCCAGGATGCTCGGGAAGGCGGTGAAACTCCGCCACTGCCCCGCAACTGTGAGCGCCCCTGCCCCGCCGCCCGTCATAATGGGGTGATCGGCGGCAGGATTTCAGCCAGGTTTCTTCCGCCGCGCGGAAGACCGCAAGGGAAACCACTGGAGGCGAAGCCTTTCGAGCTCGTTTCTGGGAAGGTGGCTGAAGAAGGCGCAAGTCAGGAGACCGGTCCTCGGCGCACAACCCCGCTTGCGTTCCGAGGGGAACGAAGGAGCCAGTCATGCTTGTTTCCGCATTTTTACGCGCCCGCCTCAGCAGCGCACTGCCCGGTATCTTCATTGCTATCCTCCTCACGGCCTTCGCCGCTTCGTGCCCTGCCGCCTCAATCCGCGGCGTGGTGACCGACGCCTCGGGCGCCAAAGTGACCGGCGCGAATGTAAACCTGTTCAGCAATGGAAAGGTGATTGCCACCGCCGTCTCCACGGCCGACGGCAGCTTCGAGTTTCTTACCGGAGTCGAAGGGCGGTTCTTTCTGGTGGTCTCGGCCAAGAGCTTCAGGCAGTTGGAGACGCCGGGCTTCTACGCCGGCCGCCTGGATAACATTGAGCGCAACGTGGTGCTGGAGCCGGAGTGGGTGCGCGAGTCGATTGTAGTGACCGCAACCGGAACGCCGACGCCGCAACCGCAGACCAGCGTCGCCGTCAGTGTGCTGGGGCCGCTCGATCTGGCTCTGCGAGACGATTTGACGAGCGCGCTGCGGCTGGTTCCGGGCACGTTCATGGTGCAGGACGGCCAGATGGGAGCGCAAAGTTCGCTCTTCATCCGGGGCGGCAACTCGGATGCAAACAAGATTCTGCTCGATGGCGTCAGCGCGGGCGATATGGGAGGGCAATTCGACTTCGGTCCGCTTTCGACAACTGCCGTAGAGAGCGCCGAGGTCTATCGCGGCCCCAATTCCAGCCTGTATGGCGCAGATGCGGCCAGCGGAGTGATCAGCCTGACCACTCCGCGCGGCACCACGAGCTTTCCCTCGATTCTGTTTGAGGGCGATGCAGGCAATTTGAGCACCTCGCGCGAGCAGCTGGAAGTTGCCGGCGCTCATAACAAGCTGGATTATTTGGGCGCATTCAGCTGGCTGCAAACCTCGAACGATTTGCCCAACGATGAGTATCACGTTGCGACGACGGCGGCTAACCTTGGCTGGCAGCCGAGCGGCAGGACGCAGCTTCGCGCCACGCTGCACTACGGAGTGGATGCGACCGGGGTTCCCAACGCATGGGATTTTTATGACGTTGCCAACGACGCCACGCAGAAGGACCAGGATCTTTTCATAAGTGCGTCATTCGACAACCAGACCACGGCAGATTTTCATAACTCGATCCGCTATGGACTGACGCGAAAGCGGGAACAATATAACCAGTGGGCCCAGGAAGGCAACATCGATGCCTACGGCGACGGCCTGGGCGAGACAGTGACGATCACCGGAGCCAACGGATATTCCGTCACTGGTCAAGCGGTTCTCGACTTTGCCGGACCTTTGTTCTCCGCCCAATATGTCAACAATCGCGATCAGCTTGTCTACCAGGGCGACTACCGGTTTACACCGCATTTGACCGCGCTGATTGGCTTTCATTATGAGGATGAGCGGGGGATGCAGAACACCGGCACGTACGTGGCGAAAGAGCGCAGTAACTACGACTATCTGGCTGCCGTGCACGGCGACTTCAAGAATCGCTTTTTTTACACGTTAGGCGGAAGCCTGGAGCATTATTCCCTGTTTGGGGTGCAGACATCGCCGCGCGCCGGGCTCTCTTATTACGCGCTTCGTCCCCGCACGGGGATATTCAGCGGCACACGCGTTCTTTTCAACTATGGCGATGGAGTGAGAGAACCCAAGCTGACCGACCAGACCGGCTCGTTGTACGAATTCCTTGTGAATTATCAGCCTCAGACGATTTCACAACTGCATATCGGACCACTTGCTGCCCCAGAGACAAGAACGTATGAAGGCGGCTTTGAACAGGCGTTTTTTGGCGAACGGCTGGTCCTTCGCGCAAGCTATTTCCACAACCAATTTGGCAAAGAGATTGAGAGCGTTAGTTCGGAGTTGCTGACACAGTTGATCCCCGCTCTCACATTGACAGAACTCGGAGCCTACAACAGTTACTCCGTCAATACAGAAGCTTTTCGTGCCCAAGGCATGGAAGCTACGGTTGAGAGCGGCCTCGGCAAGAACATCTTCCTGCGTGGAGGCTACACCTATCTCGACGGTATTGTGCAGCGTTCCTTCAGCAGCGACAACGAGGCGCTGATGGAAGGCATTGAGCCTACTTACAATGGCATCCCCATTGGGGCTTACTCGCCGTTGGTGGGCGCTCGCCCGTTCCGCCGCGCGCCGCACACGGGATTTTTTACGGCCAGCTACGCGGCCAAACGGTGGACGGGAGTTTTTGCCTCAGCCTTCTCCAGCCGCAGCGACGACTCCACCTATTTGTTGGACGCCAACTACGGTCCCACCTTGCTGCTGCCCAACCGCAATCTGGACCACGGCTATGCCAAGCTGGACCTGGGCGGCAGCTACAGCTTGCGTTCCTGGGTGGCCATCTACGCTCAGGCGGAGAACCTGCTGAACGACCAGCACATTGCCCCCATTGGTTATCCCAGCCTGCCCATCACCATCCGGACCGGGCTGCGCATTCAGTGGGGCATCGGAAGCGGGCACTGAGACTCTGAGCCGGCGCGGGAGTGAGCAGCTGCCCGCCGGCCGCAGCGCACTGGTTGTATCCTCAGAGTCATGCACAAGGACGCTTCCCCAACGCCCAAAGACGCCAATCCCGCCGCTGCAAACCTCCTGGAAGGAGCGGCCTCTTCTTACCTACGCTCGGCGCGCCATCAGCCGGTCCACTGGAACCCGTGGGGCGAGGCGGCCTTTGCCCGCGCCCAGGCTGAAGACAAGCCCATTCTGCTCGATATTGGCGCAGTGTGGTGCCACTGGTGCCACGTCATGGACCGCGAGTCCTATGAGAATCCGCAAATAGCCGCACTGATCAACAAGCATTACGTGGCCGTGAAGGTGGATCGCGACGAGCGGCCCGACGTGGACGCGCGCTACCAGGCGGCGGTCTCGGCCATCACCGGGCAGGGCGGCTGGCCGCTGACGGCGTTTCTTACCCCCGACGGCCGGCCCTACTTTGGCGGTACGTATCTTCCCCCCGACGACCGTTACGGGCGACCGGGCTTTGGGCGGGTTCTCGAGGCGCTGGCCATTGTATGGCGCGAGCGGCGCGACGAGGCGCTCGAGACAGCCGCGAGCGTGATGGCCGCCATCGAGCACAACGAGACCTTTTCCGGCCGCGGCGGAGAGTTGACGCCGGCCCTGGTGGAAAAGATTGCCGCCTCGGCGCTTAAGTTATTCGACCCCCTCAACGGCGGATTCGGCTCGCAGCCCAAGTTTTCCCATCCGTCGGTGCTCGACCTGCTGCTCTCGGCGGCCGTCAACCGCGGCAACCAGCAGGCTCAGAATGCCTTCATCGCTACGCTGGAAAAGATGGCGCGCGGCGGCGTCTACGACCAGTTGGCCGGCGGCTTCCACCGTTACAGCGTGGATGAGCGCTGGGTGGTTCCCCACTTCGAGAAGATGCTCTACGACAATACAGAGCTGCTGCGCAACTACGTGCACGGATACCAGAGCTTCGTCCGCCAGGACTTTCAGGAGACAGCGGTGGAGATCGTCGCCTGGCTCGACGCGACCATGACGGATCGCGAACACGGCGGCTTTTACGCCTCGCAGGACGCCGATATCGACCTCGACGACGACGGCGATTACTTTACATGGACGCTGGACGAAGCCCGCGCCGCGCTCGATCCGGCGGAGCTGGAGTTCGCCGCCGGCTTCTGGGATATTGGCGAGCTCGGCGATATGCACCACAATCCGGCGAAGAATGTCATGCACGTAAAGCAAACCGTGGAGGAGCTGGCAGCCCACTCCGGCCGGAGCCTGGATGAGCTGCGCGCACTCCGCGATTCGGCGCGGCGCAAGCTGCTTGCTGCTCGCGCTCTGCGGCCCACGCCGTTCATCGACCGCACGCTCTACACCGGCTGGAACGCGATGGCCGTTACGGCCTATCTTGAGGCGGCTCGGGTGCTGCGCATGGATGCGGCGCGCGAGTTCGCGCTATGCACCATCGACCGCCTCCTCGCCGAGGCCTGGGACGGAGATCAGGCGCTCCGCCACGTGATCGCCTACGGCGACGCAAAGCCTTCCCCCGAAGGGCCGGCAACCAGCCGTGTGCCCGGCACGCTCGACGATTATGCCTTCACAGTCAACGCCTGTATCGACGCATGGTTCGCCAGCGGAGAGATGAAATACTACCTTGCAGCCGTCAAGCTGGCCGACGCCATGATAGCCCGGTTCTACGATCGCTCTGGGGGAGCCTTTTTCGATGCCGTACACGTGGGCGGCATAACGCCGCTGGGCGCACTGGGAGCGCGCCGCAAACCGCTCCAGGACTCGCCCACCCCGGCCGGTAATCCTACGGCTGCCTCGGCCCTGTTGCGGCTGGAGGCGCTGAGCGGACGCCCAGAGTATCGCGAGATCGCCGAAGAGACACTCGCCTCCTTTGCCGGCATCGTGGAGCACTTCGGCCTTTACGCGGGCAGCTACGGGCTGGCGCTCGAAAGGCTCCTCCTCGATCCGGTTCAGGTGGTCGTGGTGGGCGCCGGCCCCGAGGCCGCGCGCATGGAGGCAACCGCTGTGGCGCGCTTCGCGGTGAACAAGACGGTGCTGCGAATCGATCCCCGCCGGCTCGTGGAGGGCGGAATTCCAGAGGGGCTGGCCGAAACGCTGCTCCAGCTTTCGCCGCCTGAGGGAGCCGAGGCTTGGGCAATCGTTTGCCGCAGGCGGGCCTGCCTACCTCCTGTAACCAATGCTGAAGCGCTGCAAGAGGCGCTGGCGCTGCCGGTCTAAGGTGCTTTTAACCATGCGGCGCAGCCGGGAACCAGTGACGTTAACGCCGAAACTGCTCAAACGCCGATCAGCTGCGTCAGCGGCCCGGCTTCGGCCACGCCTATCGAAGCTCGCTATTGCGTGTGGGTCTACCTGCGCCCAAAACCTCTCGGCTTCACCGGCGGCGCTACGGAAAGGTTGGTTTTGCCCGCGGGATAGACGGCAAGGAAGCGGTCCTGGCCTTCGCCCGAACTGGCCGTCTCCACGCCCTCGATTCCCCTGAAGGCCATATGCAACTGGCGCCGTTCGCGGCTGTTCATGGGCGGGAAGGCGTAGGGGATGCCGGAGCGGCGCACCTTCTCCGCAGCGGTCTCGGCGGTCAGGCGCAACTGCTCGGCTTGCAGGGCCTTGAAGTTGGCGGCGTCAAAGCTGATCAGGCTCTGCTCGCGCGGATCGAGGCGCAGCATTTGCGCGACGATGGTCTCCAACGCGAACAGCAACTCGCCATTTCGCTGGACGGCGAGCGGCACGTCGGGGCCGGCCAGCTCCACCGAGAGTTGTTGAGCTGGCGCGGCTTCGGAGTCTAAAACAACCTCGTTGGCGGCGATGCGGTACTTCAGGCGCATACCGCCCAGCTTGTTGAGGGTATTGAGGAAACCGGCGATCTTCTGGGCAGCTTGTTGCAGGTCGGCAATGGGCATAACAAATCAGTATCGCAGAGCGGGGCCGGGGATGTACGGAAACCTGCGGCGCTTCGCCAGGATTTCCTTCGAGTGGCAGCTCCTTTGGCAGCCTGTGGGAAAAGTCTGGGTTTGAAAGGGCACAGCTGAAGCCGTGCGGTATGTGCTGTAGAATCAGTTGGGCGTTAGCCCGTGCCGTCTTTGTTTTCTGCAACATGCTCTGAAACAGGGGTTAAAGCCCGATTGAACAAAGAGGGTTTTTGCGGCACGGCTAAAGCCATGCCCTGTTACAAAACCGTGAGTTTTGCTATTTTTGCCCGCGATGCCGAAGCTAGATTGACATTCAATTTACTGAATTTGAAACAGCCCGGGAAGCACCGCGCCGGCTTTGCCTTCCACCACTTGGGTAAACGCCGAAGCGTTCAGTGGTCTCTCAGGTCCAATATATACAGTGCGCGCCCCGGAGTGCCGCGCCCAATGAACGAAGTTTGCAGCCGGGTACACGGAGCCCGACGTGCCTACGACAAGCATCAGCGTCGCCTTGGCGATCTCCTCCTGAATGCGATCCATCTCCAGCGGAATCTCGCCGAAGAAGACGATATGTGGACGCAGCCGCCCTCCGCAGGCGCAGCGCTTCACTTCGTCCAGGCTCCGATAGATCGCCCGGTCTTCAACGGGCGGGCGTCCGCACTCCCGTTCGCAGCGTGCCTTTGAGAGTTCGCCGTGCATGTGCATCAGGCGCCTGGAGCCGGCCCGCTCGTGCAGATCGTCCACATTCTGCGTGCAGAGGAAGAACCGTTCACCCAACTTCGCTTCTACCTCCGCCAGCGCAATGTGAGCGGGATTCGGGACCGCCTTTTGCCCTGCGGCTCGCCGTGCCGAATAGAACTCCCACACGCGTGCCGGATCGCGCATCCATGCCTCTGGAGTGCAGATATCCTCAACCCGGTTCCCGGCCCACAGCCCATCTTCAGCGCGAAAGGTGGGCAGCCCGCTTTCCGCGCTTATGCCTGCTCCCGTGAGTACAAATACCCGGTCATTGGACCCGATGGAAACACTTGCCATGATCTTGCCCTCACAAGCTAATGTAAGACGAGTGGCGCGCCCAGATTATTCTGAATCATATTCTCTCCACAAAAGTGGATGACTCATCCTCCCACGTTTTTTGTAGAACCCGCCAAATCGACGAATGAAAAGCGGCAGACCTGAAGAATGCACATTTTCCATGAAACATCTCGACCAAAGTTTTCTTGATGGTCCGTTGCCTGTACTTTGCCTCAGCCCTATTCTGTTGGTCCCTGGTTGTTGCGTTGAGAAGGGCGTTGGTCCAAGTCGCCTTCTTGCGCGTAAGTACTACCCTCGGCAGTCACACTGTCAAATCGAGTTCCATCGGGCAAAAGGGCGTTGATCGAGGTAACTCCAATATCCCGTTGCCGTTGCGCGCCTTTATCGCCTATCTTCGCAATGCGGTAGTCAAGATATACCATCCCTGCTGTCCGGCTACAAGTCGAACAGATTCAACTGGTTGCAAACATCGCCCAAGTTGTTATTGCAGT
>Ga0182014_10006650_pt1 | contig 12336 bp, 9 predicted proteins | sample 612S2DmetaG_FD_120489 | JGI IMG/M metagenome (GOLD analysis project Ga0182014, IMG submission 120489) | Permafrost microbial communities from Stordalen Mire, Sweden - 612S2D metaG | ecosystem: Environmental > Terrestrial > Soil > Wetlands > Permafrost | place: Sweden: Stordalen | collected... | reverse complement strand
GCTCGCTATTATGCCCCGTTGCGTGCCGAAAAAAGTCTTGTGCGTGGATGCGGTGACCAGGTCGGCCCCTTCGGCGAAAGGCTGCTGAAAATGAGGACCTATGAGCCCGAGTACATGGGCCGTATCATACATCACCACCGCATCGATTTGCTCGGCATCCAGATACCGGCGGATTTCCGCTATCGGCTCTTTATGCAGAACCATGCTTTTTCCAAAAATGATCAGCTCCGGCCGATAGTCGCCGATCAGTTCGAGAGCTGCGGAGACATCGATTTTATAAGGGTTTTCAGCAAGCACCGGGAAATTTACTACGGCGGGGCGCTCCGTGTGCGGGTCCCGGGCTACGAAGTCCCGAAGCGCGCCCATGGGCTGTGCGCTAAGATGGCCTCCCTTGCCGATATGGTTGTTCATTACCCGGCGAATACGGCGTGGTTCGCTCCGGCGGTCGGCACGGTTTATATAGTCGACCATGGCGCTGAACACGGTTGAATTGGCCATTTGCCCGCTGATAACGCGGGTATCGACTTCAGCGCAGCCGAGGAAGTCGCGGAATTCTCTTTCAAGCAGCCACTCCACTTCGGCGATGAAATCTGTCCCCTGATAATAAAAGATCTCGGAATCGTAAAAAGCCTTCGACTCTTTATGCTCTGCGTACCGGAAGGCGGGATCCATTACGGATAACAAGCGCGCCATCGGTGAGACCGTCATCTCCGAGGGTATCAGGTTGATGCACTCCTCCTGGCGCCACCTGGTGTTTCCCACGGTCTTTTCAAGCAACCGGCGGACATTTGCGCTCGCCGAAGCCTCAGGCGGCGTTTTTGCGGGACGCTCATGGCCGTAGATAATAGGATGAGCATATGGGGGCGCCTCGGACCGGAGATGGTATTGCACAACGACGGCGTCTACGAGCTTCCCCCGGATGTCGATGCTGAGTCTATCATCTTCCAGGATGTCGCTGTCAATATAGGCCAGGCAGATCGCCCGCAGCTTGTGCTCATCGGTTTGCCTGGAAAGAAGCCCTTTATCCTCGAACACCCAGCAGGGCGCCATCGTGCCACTCGTTATATAGCCGACGTGCTTGTCCGCCTTGAAGACCCTGGCGCCGGCCCTGGCGATTCCCCGGCCTGCCACCGCTACACACTTGAACATTCGAGGGAGGTCGGCAATGGCGGAGTAGTCGCGGGCGATAATTTTGGAGTAGGCGGCAAACTGTTTCTCCAGGGCCGTCCGCCCGATAAATTCGCCTTTAAGCGGTGAGAAGCTGACGGCCGATTTGCCTATTGGCATCGCAAAACAGGGGATTTCTTTACCGTCCGGGTCGTATCCATACTCGTGGCCGTAGAGCGGAAGGGAGGACTCCAGGCGCAGAGTGTCACGCGCCGCGAGGCCGGTCGGCCTGGCCCCTTTTTCCAAAAACAGGTCCCAAAGCATCAGCGCGTTTGCTCGGTCAACAAAAAGTTCAAAACAGAGCGGTTCGCCGGTGTAACCTGTGCGGCCGACCATAACCCTGGCGCCTGCAATCTCGAGAATGCCCACGGCATTGCGAAACGGCTCCGGAAGCCTGCCGGGCGCCTTTTCCGGAAGTTTCGCACCCAAGGCGTCAACGACTGCCTCGATCAGCCAGCGGGATTTGGGCCCCTGTAATGAGAACATGGCGATATCATAAGTGCAGTCGATCAGTTCGACGCCGCCGAAGGTTTCGAGATAAAGCTGGAGATGCGCCCAGTCTTTTTGGCGGTTGGCGGCATTGACGACCAGCAGATACTCTCCTTCAAAGAATCGATAGAGAAATGCGTCGTCCACAGCCGCTCCCGTTTCACTGGCGATGAGCGTGTACTGGGCGCCTGTCGGCGCCAGGTCGAGCGCTTCAGCGTTATTGGTCAGGACATGTTGGACGAACCGGAGCGCGTTGGCGCCGCGGATGATAAATCGACCCATGTGAGAGACGTCAAAAATTCCAGCGCCTTTACGTGTGCTCAAATGTTCCTCCACAACCCCTGAGGGGTATTGAAGCGGCATATCCCATCCGCCGAATTCCACCAGTTGGGCGCCAAGGGCCTTATGCCTGTCATATAGGACGGTTCTTTTGGGCTGGTCCATCTCAGCAGTCCCTTTCGATTATGCGCTTATAAGGAATCTTTTCAAAATATCGATGAACAGTTCCGGATCTTCAGCCGGAATCGAATGCCCCAGCCCGGGGAGACGTTCATGGCGACATCCACAAAGCCTGGCGAGTTCCTGCGCGCCTTCCTCGGTCACCAGGGGATCGTCGGAAGCCGACAGGACAAGGACCGGGCAGCGTATATCCCGCGCCGCAGAGGATAGCGGGGTGAACTCCGCCATCACCTTAAGCTGCGCAATGAGGCTATCTTCCTTGTTTCGCCTGACAATGGCATTTATTATCTTATCCAGGATGCCTTCGTTTTTCCGCAGGAAATTTTCACTGAAAACAACCGGGAGGGCTGCCCACGCCATGGCTTCGATGCCCTCCTGCTTTAATGTCCTCAACCAGGACGCCACAGTCAGCCTCGCGCGGCAGGTAAGCCCGGCTGTGATGCTGCATAGCATCAACCGGTCCACCTTGTCAGGAAACCGCGACGCAAAAACAAGAGCAATGGACGAGCCATGGCTCAGACCCACAAGGTGAGCTTTCTCAACCCCTGCATATCCAAGCAAATTAAATAGATCTGCGCTGTGAAGCTCCAATGAAAGGGGCCGTTTCCCAGGATCGCTGCGTCCCTGTGCCCTGGCGTCATAGGCAAGTATTTGAAAATCATTCTTCAACCGGTTAGCTATGGTTGTCCAGTACACGGTGGTTTGTGTGGCGCCGTTCAAAAAAACAATAACGGGCTTCGGCGAGTTGAGATTTTGGTGCTCAAAAAAGATACGGCAGCCGTCGCTGGTTTTGAAATATGGCATCGAATTCCAAGAGTTTCCAGTTTCCAGTTTTTAGTCTTGAGTCTAGAAACTCAAAACTCACAACTTAGATCTCAGCCGCCTAAGAGGTCCTTGGCGTGATAGGAACTTCGCACAAGCGGACCGCTCGCTACCCGCGAAAAGCCCATTGCGAGGGCAATTTCTTTCCAGTCATCAAACTCTGCGGGAGTAACGAAGCGTTCCACCGGAATGTGATCCGCCGAGGGCTGGAGGTATTGGCCGAGCGTGAGCAGGGCGCAACCGGCGTCCAGGATGTCCCGAAGAGTCTGCCGCATCTCCTCCGGCGACTCTCCCAGGCCAAGCATCAGACCGGACTTGATTGGAAGAGAAGCATCGCAGCCTTTCGCCCGGCGCAGGAGTTGCAAGGAACGCTCATATGCAGCTTCCGGCCGGACCGACGGGTACAGGCGCTCGATAGTTTCCATGTTGTGGTTCAAAACATCCGGGCGGGCTTCGATCACTGTAAGAAGCGGCTCCGGGCACCCCTGAAAATCGGGGATCAACACTTCAACCTGCACGTCCGGAATTTTTTTGCGAATGGCTCTTATGGTCGCTGCAAAGATGGCGGCCCCACCATCCGGAAGATCGTCACGGGTGACAGAAGTGACTACGACATAGCGCAATCCAAGCCTTTGAGCGGCTTCGGCCACTCTGAAAGGCTCCTCGGGATCGGGCGGTCCCAAAGGCCCGTGTTCCACTGCACAAAAGCGGCAGTTTCGTGTGCATCGAGGCCCCATAATCAGGAAAGTCGCCGTCTGCCTCTCAAAACATTCCCACTGGTTGGGGCACCTGGCTTCCTGACACACCGTATGAAGCGAGCTGTTGCTGATCAGCGACCTGACCAGTTCGTAATCCGAGCCTGCCGGAAGCTTTAACTTCAGCCAGTCGGGCTTGCGGATACGCGATTTTTTTTCTTCGTGCGGCACAATACCTTCCACTATTTTGCAAGAGGCGCTTTTATCTTCTTTACATCCGCAATGGTTTCTTATGCCGGGAAAACGCCTGTCTCCTTATTTTTTCATTCGCCCCTTGATATCGAATTTCAATTGTTGTATCGCTCGGTCGGCCTCTCCATAATCGGGGCGCAATTTCAACGCCATACTAAAATGATCGACCGCCTCCCTGAGCATGGAGTCGTTATCTTCTTTTTTCCCCCAGTCGGCGAGGTTTACGGCGCGGTTAAACCATAAGGTGGCTTCTTTGGAATGACCTTTGATGATCTTTCGATAAATATCATCCGCTGCATCATGGCGGCCCTGCTTTCTTAAACCGATCGCCACATCGTTGCAGAACACAAAATTGTCGAGTTCGTCGTCGACCATCTGCAACCTCATGTCGACGGCATCCTCGACGAATCCGGCCCTTTCGAGAAGGACCGCAACTTTCGTCCTGATTTCCGCAACTATGCGCTTCTCCATTTCCAATAGATCCAAGACAGCCTTGGCCTCATCGGGACGGTCATCCTCTATGAAAAGCTCTGTCAGTCTCAATCTGCGTTCCACATTGTCGGGGCTTTTAACGGTGAGCTTGCTAAGGCTGTCAATAGTCTTTTTCATATCGCCCTCGGCTTCGTATACTTCGACCAGGTGTTTCAGGGCAATTATAGAGGCGATGTGAGCACCCATCTCCGCCTGTTGGAAATCGCTCTTTGCGAGTTCAATTTCTTTCAGCCCGAGGTGGGCTCTTCCCCGCAAAATGATCCAGTTCAGGTTCGAGTATTTCGATTCTGCATTCGTTATCAGATTGAGGGCTTCTTCATATTCCCCCAACTCCAGAAGCCGTTCGACTTCTTTGTAATGTCTGTATTCATCACTCGTGACCCGCGCCGCCACATCTCGAACCGCATGAGAAAAACTCTGCAAGGTCAGAGGTTTGACAAGGATATTCATTGCGCCCAGTTCGCCCAGTTCACTTACAAGCCCGAGGTCCGGCTTCTCGGTCATCATAACGAAACCCATATCCTTTAGTATTTCATCCTCCATACTTATCTGTAACAGCTTGCGGCCTCCCATCGGCTCCATTTCAACGTCGCAGATAACTATGGCTTTGTCCTGCCTCCCCGGCAGCGGCGTAATGGGTTCATGCCTGTAGGCCACTTTCGCTCCGGCGTCGGTTTTGAACATAAGCTCGAATAACTTGAGCGCTTCTTCGCCGCTCGAAGAATCATAGATTTCCACCTCTTCTGAAATCTCATCGCTACGGACCATTTCACGTATGAAATCTGCGATTATTCTTCGCATTAACTTGTCGTCTTCTACGATAAAAAATAAAAGTTTCTCGTTCATACCCCTCTGCCTGCCCTGGAAAAAAGTGGGAACCCTCCGTTTGGCCATAGAGCATATTGCGCCGCTTGAACAGTATTTTATCAGATGGAGAAAAATGCAGCGAACAATTATGGCAGCGGCGGAGCGCACAAATAATTTATCTCAGAGCAGGAAAATATCCGGGACAATGATTCGGCGCTCTGCTGCGGCGACAATACGCAGTTGGAATGGTGAATATATCTTTAGCCGTAAAGGTTGCAAGGAAAAGAGGAATTCCGGCTGGCAATGCTCGCCCTATTCAGTGCCGGGGTCCGCTTTGCCGGTTCTTGCCGCCGGAGGTCATCTGCCGGTGAGCAAATTCCCTGAATAGAAACATGTCTTCCCCCATACCGCAGGTATTGAGGTAGCTTATCATGCGGCTTGGGTTCATACGGTACATACCTGCCAACTGGCGCCAGAACTGAAATCTGCACTGGGACCTCACTCCCTGGCGCCAAAAAAACTTCGCAATGCCCCAGGGTTCCATCATCTTTTGCGATGAAGCAATGGGTTCGACCGGCGTCAGGGAAGGCGCATTTTCCCCTTTTTGACGGGCTAGCGCAAGTCGGGTAGGCCTCATGGCCAGAAAATACCGGTAGGCGCGGTCAAGATAAGTCGAAGGATCATAGAGCCGGTTCACGGCTTGCAGATATTCGCCTATTATTTGCGATTCCGGGCGGGTCGGGACATAGTTGAGCTTGCTGGCCATAAAAGTGCCGTCGTTTGTATCCAGCAGGAGCCGTCCTTCTCTTTTGAGGCGGTCCCACAGGCATGTATTGGGAAGAACGCTCAAGATGTTCAGCGTCACCATGGGAACGCCGAGTTCCTCCACGAACTCGCAGATCCTGTTGCCGGCGCCTTCACTCTCCTGATCGAAACCGATGATGAAACTGGCGATAACGGACAGCCCATTGCGATTCATGTTGCTCAAGGATTGGGCCAGCGGATGGCGGATATTCTGGTGCTTGCGTGTAAGGGCCAGCACATTCTCGTCGGGAGATTCAACTCCCACTACGATGTGACTGATATTAGCTTCTGTCATAAGATTGATCAGATCGTTATCCTGTCCCAGATTCACCGAGGCCTGGGTCGTGAAAGAAAACGGTTCTCCATGATTTTTCATCCAGGGGATCAACTTATGAAGGACGGCGAGAGCGTGTTTCTTGACGCCGATAAAATTATCGTCGCATATAAACACTTCATCGCGCCATCCCAAGCTATAAATGGTTTCCAACTCCTTTAGAACCTGTTCGGGGGTCTTATGGCGGGTCTTACGGCCATACAGGTTTACGACGTCACAAAACTCGCACTCAAAAGGGCATCCGCGTGAAGTCTGAATTGCAAGCGTCAGGTAGTCGCCGAAGCGAAGGAGATCAAAACGCGGGACCGGGGATTTCGTCAAATCCGGCTTGACAGGCTCTTCGAATACTGCGCTTTTAACCCCGTTGTGCAATGCAACAAGAAACAACGGCATCGAGTCTTCAGCCTCACCCCGCAAAAGGAAATCGACTCCCGCTTCGAGAACTTCCTCCGGAACCGAAGTCGGATATGGCCCGCCGGCCACGGTGGTTTTTCCCCTTTTTCCGGCCTCGCGTATCAGGGCCAACAGGCTCTCCTTCTGCACGAGCATGGCGGTAAACATGATCAGGTCGGCCCACTCCCAATCCTGTTCGGTTAATTTGCGAGTATTCAAATCGACCAGCCGCAGTTCCCATTCAGTGGGAAGCAACGCTGCAACGGTAATAAGTCCGAGTGGGGGCGCCATTGCCTTGGCGCCGTTTAATTCACAATTCTTTTTGAACGTCCAGAAACAAACGGGAAGTTCGGGGTTCACCAATAAGGCTCTCATTATTGCCCCCATGCCGTGATGAGAAACGGTTTTAGATGAACTAAACCCGGCGGTGGAACCGGGGACGCCTGTCCGGGAGTGGTTATGCAACGCACTGTCGAACAGGCTCCCAGGCTTGTCATGGCCTCTTTTGGGTTTCGGGTAGAGCCTGTTTACTAACAAATCTTCCAATTCATGTAAACGCATAAATTAAGCTATAAAACAGGAATAAGTCGCCCATGATCTAAAAATCAGAAAAGAGATGACATAATCATGAACGGTCCTCCCAGGTCCGGCAAGACCATGCCCGCCAGGCGCCTCTCATCTTTGCCTGTCCGGATCGAGCAGAACCATGCAAGACATGCCGCAAGAAAGTGGAGTTTCCGGGTTCAGGTCCACATCGAAGACCTCTTTGATGTTGCGTTTCATCTGCTCGCGCACCTCTTTCATTGACGCCTTGCGGCCGATCTCCTGTTCCAGAGAGGTCATTTTGATGCCGTGCAGCCCACACGGGTTGATCCAGCCAAACGGTTCCAACGACACATTCACATTGAGAGCAAAACCATGGAAAGTGATTCCGCGCCGGATAGCGATTCCCAGGCTTCCCAACTTGCGGCCGCCTACCCAGATTCCATGGTTGAGCCGGCTGCGCGTAGCGTGCACCCCCCAGTGGGCCACCGTTCGGATCATGATTTCTTCGAGTTTTTCAACGTAGCCGGTGACCGTGAGTTTGGCGGCGCGCAGGTCCAGGATCGGATACCCGACCAGTTGACCGGGACCGTGAAATGTTATATCTCCGCCACGTTCCACATGCACTACAGGGATACGGGCCTCCTCGAGGAAAAGTTCAGAGACCCTGAAGTTCTGCCGTCCTCCCCTGCGGCCCAGGGTGAAAACCGGCTCATGTTCCATGAGCAGGAGAATATCCGGGAGGATGATCCCGCACCCTCTGGCGGCGACAAGACGCAGTTGGAGGTCACGGGCCTCTTCGTAATCGAGCAAGGCCAAGTCCGCACAAAGCCAACTCTTGGTTGTTCGCCTGGAGGCCGTAACGGCGGCACGCGTCTGCACTGGAGACCCCGTTTCCCTTTATCCTCGTATAGTAGACTTATAAACAATCCTGAGCGATATCCGCCGCGTAGTGCGAAGGCCGACCGCGGGATGGTCTATCATGCGCGTCGGGCGGGCGTGGGAGGCCTTCATCAAGCGCCGGCTCAGCACGTCAACCGAGGGTTTCGCGCAGCGCCGGTTTCATCGAGCCGCCGCACTTTTGTACGATGGGGTGCGCTATAAAGGAGCTCTGGATCTTCACCCGCCTCTCTCACGACTTCTTTGAAGGCTTCCACGAAAAGGTCCAGCTCTTCTTTGCACTCTGTCTCCGTGGGTTCGATCATAATGGCCCCATGAACGACCAGCGGGAAATATATGGTTGGTGGATGAAAGCCGTAGTCGATCAATCTTTTGACCATATCCAGGGTGGTTATCTTCAAAGGCGCCTGGAGTTTGTCTGAGAAGACGCATTCGTGCATACAGGGCCTGTCGTAGGCAAGGTGCAGGGTGTCTTTGAGCCTTTCCTTTATGTAATTGGCATTGAGCACGGCCAGTTGGCTCACCTTTTTCAGTTCCGGTCCAAGACTCAGGATATAGCTGTAAGCCCTTACGATGATCCCCGAATTGCCGTAGAAAGCATGGAGCTTGCCTATGGATGACGGAAAATCGTAGGAGAGATAATACTTTCCATTATCCTCGAGAATACGGGGCGCCGGGAGGAAAGGCTCCAGATGTTTCCTGACGCATATCGGGCCGGCGCCGGGTCCACCGCCCCCATGGGGTGTTGAGAAGGTCTTGTGGAGGTTCAGATGAAGCACGTCTATTCCCAGCTCACCCATGCTTACGATCCCCAGCATGGCGTTCATATTGGCGCCGTCGGCATACATCAGTCCACCTTTGGCGTGCACGATTTCCGCAATCTCTTTGATGTTGTCTTCGAAAAATCCGAGAGTATTGGGGTTGGTGACCATGATCCCGGCCGTTTCATCATCCATGACCGCCGCAATGGCGCCGGCGGAAAGCACCCCTCTCTCATTGGATTTCACGTTGACGGGGCTATAGCCGCACAAAGCTGCACTGGCCGGGTTCGTGCCATGGGCGGTGTCCGGGACGATGATTTTGGAACGGCGTGAACCTTTGCTCTTATGATAGGCATGGAAGATTAGCATGCCTGCTAATTCGCCGTGAGCCCCGGCTGCAGGCTGAAGAGAAACCGCGTCCATACCGGTAATTTCCGCTAGGAGACGTTCGAGTTCAAACATCACTTTCAGCGCTCCCTGAGACAATTCGGCGGGGAGCAGGGGGTGAGCCCCGGCAAACCCGGGCAGGGCGGCCTGCTTCTCATTGGTCTTTGGATTATACTTCATAGTGCATGAACCCAGGGGATACATGCCCGTATCTACGCCAAAGTTCCACGTGGACAGGCGAGTGTAGTGGCGCACTACTTCGACCTCGCTCAGGTCGGGGAAATTCGGGCCGCTTCCTGTCAGGGTTTCATCCAGTTCAGAGAATTCCACATCCCTGCGGGGTAGGGAAATCCCCGATCTTCCCTTTTTGCCTTTTTCGAAGAGCAGTGGCTCGTTGAGCACCAACCCGGCAGCGCCTGCGAATTCTTTCATGATTCAGCCTCGTTTCACGAACCAGCCCTTCAATTGGCTCACAAGGGCGTCAATATCTTTCTTCGTCTTGGTTTCCGTAACGCACAACAGGTAATGGTTGGGAAGCCGGGGGTAGTAAGGCGCCAAGGGAAGGCCCGCCACCACCTTCCGGTCAATTAAACTCTGATAAACCGTCTCAACGCCGGGTGGGAATTCAACGACGAATTCATTAAACGTAGCAGCGGCAAAGGGTATTTTGAATCCGGCCTTTCTGAGTTCTTTCTTCAGGTACTCGCTCTTGTCATAATTAAGCCTGGCCAGTTCTCGGATCCCGGTCCCTCCAAGCGAGGCCAGGTACATGGCGGCGGTTACTGCACAAAGACTGCTGTTGGTGCAGATATTGGACGTGGCTTTTTCCCGCCTTATGTGCTGTTCTCGAGTGGCGAGCGTCAGGACAAATCCCCGCTTTCCGTCCATGTCTTCAGTCATGCCTACCAGGCGGCCCGGCATGCTGCGCACGTACCGCTTGAGACAGGCAAGCATTCCCAGCGTAGGTCCGCCGTAACTCTGGGGAATGCCGAAGCTTTGACCTTCGCCACAGGAAATATCGGCGCCTTGGGACCCCGGGCTCTTATAGAGACCGTATGCGAGAGGTTCCGTGAAAGAAGTAATGAAAAGGGTCTGCGTGTCGCGGGTCAGGTTGCCCACAGCACTCAGATCTTCTATGCAGCCAAAAAAATTGGGCGACTGAATAGCGACGGCCCCCAATCCTTCGACGCCTTCGAGTTTGCTCAGATCCGTTCTGCCGTCCGCCAAAAAAGGCAGCTCGATGATTTCGAACTCCGCCGGCTCGAGATAGGTGCGTATCACACGCCGATAGAGGGGATGAATAAGGCCCGATACCGCCACCTTTTTCAGCCGGCTCACGCGGGCCGCCATAAGCAGGGCTTCGGCCAATGCTGAAGCACCATCATAGAGAGAGGCGTTGGCTACATCCATGCCCAAAAGAAAAGCCGCGAAAGTCTGGTATTCAAAAAGCGCCTGCAGTGTCCCCTGACTTATTTCCGGCTGATATGGAGTATAGGATGTGGAGAATTCGGACCGGCCAAGAAGATAGGACACGGATGCCGGAATGTGATGTTCGTAACTGCCCGCTCCCAGAAATACTTTATATTGGGGCGCCACAGCCATCGATTGCGCCAGGGCCGCCATGACGTCGTTCAATTCCCACTCCGTCAGGGGCCCGGGCAGCCTGAGGTCCGTCTTGCGACGGCAAGCTTCGGGAATCGATGAGAAAAGATCGTCCAGACTTGAAGCCCCGGTCATCTGGAGCATCTCGGCGATGTCCTCTTCGGTGTGAGGCAGATACCTCATTCTTTTATCCCCTTAAGCATCTCGAGATAAGCATCGTGGGCCATAAGGCCATCCATCTCGGAAAGATCGGAAGGCTTCACGTCTGCTATCCATCCATCCGTGTACGGCGCAGTATTGACTAAATCGGGCGACTGCTCCAGCGCGGTGTTTACGCCGATTATTTCCCCGCTGACGGGCATGTAAATCTCAGCCACCGCTTTGACGGACTCCAATGTCCCGCATTCCTCGCCTTTCTTTAATATCTTACCCCCTTCCGGCGCCTCCACAAAGACAATGTCCCCGAGCTGATCCTGAGCATAATCGGTGACGCCTATGCGAATTGTCTTCCCATCGAGTCTTGCCCATTCATGGTCCCTGGAGTAGCGGATGTCGTGCGGAGTCAGCAACTCGCTGATATCTTTCATGTGTCAGTCCCCTTTGGAAGAAATCTTTCCCACGCGAAGACGCGTTTCAGCCCTAGAAAAACGCGAAAAAAGAATAAGCGGGGCGAGGTTAGAGAAATCGCCCCGCAGAGCCTGCGAATGGGGTCCCCGGACCAGATCCGGATGATCCCGGCACTCCGCCCGCCCGCGCCTTCGGCAAGCTCGGCGGGCGCCTTTGTTGATAGTGGTACTAATAATCACGAGGCGGCGGGCTTGCCAGAAGCTGTTGCTTGCCAAGGCATCAAGGGAGACGGCCAATCTCCATTCACCGGGTCAACCTAAAATTATTGCTCTTCACTTTGGCCCGTACAAGATCGGCATCCAGTCCAAACAGATCGCAGATCCACAAAAAACTGCCGACATCTTCGCAGGACGATCCAAACCATGTCGCAGCGCTCCGCTTGTTACGACGCCTCTCAGTGCTGTTTGTCCGCCACCGCACCTTGATCCCGTTCATTAGGATTTCGGAGTTCGGTCCCTTGCGGTGAAAATCTTCTATCGCCTGCAGCAACACGGCCTCCCAAAGGGCGAATGCGCCACGGTTCCCGTCCGGGGTCTCCATTAATTCGAAATCTTTAATGCAATGCCTGCACTCCATTTTAAACCCCAATTCAGGAATTTAGGGACATAAGAATTCAATGAATTCTGGGTTAGGGATTCATGCCTTAATTTTTCACGTAACCGTTCACCGATTGCGCAGCACACTAGCCTGGATTTCCACGGAGGATAAATCAGCTAACATGGGTGGCATGAAGGACTAACCGGGCGCCATTCCACCAAGGCACGGTGGGTGTTTCCGTAAAGAGGTCTGAGGCGAGCAGGAT
>Ga0182014_10006649_pt1 | contig 12338 bp, 9 predicted proteins | sample 612S2DmetaG_FD_120489 | JGI IMG/M metagenome (GOLD analysis project Ga0182014, IMG submission 120489) | Permafrost microbial communities from Stordalen Mire, Sweden - 612S2D metaG | ecosystem: Environmental > Terrestrial > Soil > Wetlands > Permafrost | place: Sweden: Stordalen | collected... | reverse complement strand
GCGACGAGCTCTTCGTGCAGCGCTCGCCGACGCCAGACGATCGCACGAACACCGCTGTGCTCGAACAGGTACTGAGCGAGCCAGACAGTGTCATCAATCTTCTTGACTGGGCGGGTGGTCCAGTGCTCGGCGAGATGGGTCGCGGGCACGAGGCGTTGCTCGAGAGCGTGCGGCTCAAGCTGCTCGCCGACCTTCGCAAGAGCAGCGTGCTGCGATCTGCGAAACCCCGAGCCCGCTGGGCGGTCGCCGATCGCTACGCCGGCATCGAGCACGCCCAAATGGTCGTCGTCAATGTTCGCCACGACAGCGATCGCGCTGCGGCCGAACAGATGGCCGCCGACGTGAATCGCATCCGCAAGGACGAGGAGCTCTTCGCCGACATCCTCGGTCGTCGCGGTACCCGGACACCGGTGACCGTGGTGGTGGCGAACGTGACTGACCCTGACGATCGCGGGACGCGCAAGGTTCTCGCCCGCGTTCGGCGCACGTTCCGGTCGGTGTTCTCCTGACGGTCGGCAAACCGCTGCGGATCACCGCAGCAGCCGGGTATCACCGCCGCCCTTGCCTATCGTGAGCGGCAGGCGCGTGCAGCCATGCTCGTCGATGCTCCCGCCGATCACCCTAAGGTTCCATTCGTTGACGTGTCGTTGCTGGCTAGTGGGGCTGCGCGTCGGTATACGGCCGATCTACCCCTAGTAACGCGTGTTACTACGGGGCGGACTTGGTAGCACTGCCCGGACGACCAGACGGACGGAGCCCACGTCGGCGGACGGAGCCCACGTCGGCGGACGGAGCAACACCTGGTGGACGGATTCCAACACCTTGCCAAGGTTACGGGTCATCAGTCACGGTAAATTGAGCAAGGGCCGCAGCGGTCATGAGTTCGACGTAGCGTCATTTGCTGATGTCGACCAGCGTCGAAGAGGACCTTCGCAAATCAGTCCGTAGCGGTGAGGCTTTGCTTGTCGTCGGCGCAGGAGTCTCGGCGGCATCGACGACGCAACCTGTTGCGACCTGGCGTGGGCTGCTTCGTGACGGTGTAGAGCGCGCCTCTGACCTTGGCCGACTGCCCGGCGGTGAGTTGTCCGACTTCCGTGCGCTTGCGGACAGCGACCGTCTCGACGATTTGTTGCAGGTCGCCGACGTCGTGACTACGGCTCTGGGCGGACGTAACGGTGGCGAGTACAGCAGGTGGTTGCGCGAGACGGTCGGTGGCCTGCGCCCCGAGAACGACGCACTCCTTAGCGCGATTGCCGACAGTCAGATTCCGCTGGCAACAACGAACTATGACGAATTGCTGGAAGGCGCGACCGGCCTCGAGGCCACAACATGGCAACGGCCGAGCGTCTTCCAACGGGTCGTCCGAGGGGACGAGCGGGCGATCCTGCACTTGCACGGCTTTTGGAGGAAGCCCGAGTCGGTCGTACTGGGGAGCGCGTCCTACGGCGACGTCGTTAGTGATCCGTTCGCGAGCTTTGCGCTCCGGGCAATCGCTTTCACGAGGAGCCTGATCTTCGTGGGATTCGGCTCAGGGCTGGAAGACCCCAATTTCCATTCCCTTCGACTTTGGATGAGGGAAGTACTCGCCGAATCGGAGTATCGGCACTTTCGTCTCGTGCGCTCCCGCGATCTCGAAGTCGCTCGAGCCCTTCACTCGATAGAAGAACGGATCGTTCCGATCGCGTTCGGCGACGAACACAGTGAGCTGCCAGCATTCCTGCGGACGTTGGGTCAGGCATCGGTTTTGGTCAGTGCTGCCGCGACGACCGTGCAGGAGGCCGTCGCGGCGGAGCAGTCGCTTGCGCGGTCGCGAATCGTGCAGCGCTTCATGGCGCTCGGACTGGCGCCGGACTTGGCCGAAGACCTCTCGGACGACTCGTCGATCGGCCCCCCACCAGCGGGCGTCGGTGGGGCGGGCGTACGGCTGGTGGTGGGGGAGGCAGGCATCGGTAAGTCGACCTCCGCTGATCGTCTGTACATGCAGCAGCTCGCGCTTTTCGAAGCAGGTGCCGATCGGCGAGTACCCGTGTACATGAGGGCCCGTGACGTCGCTCCGGGCGAGCTGAGCATGCGAGTCCTCGAAGCGAGCCAATTCGGCGACGTCGTTCACGATGGTGCTGTCGTGATAATCGACGGCGCGGACGAGCCAGGACCATCAACGGCGCAGGGGATTCTCGAAGATGCCGTCGAGTTGTTCCGGGTGTGGCCGACCTCATCGGTCACGGTCTTCTCGCGAGACTACGAGCCTTCGCCATCGGACGACGGTCCCGCACCATGGGAGACGCAATGGATGCCGCACCTCTCACAGGAGCAGGCAACGGCTCTCCGATTGCGAATCGGTGCGACGGAGAGCGACCCGTGGCCGTGGGGCCATCAGTTCGACAGACAGGCCGGCCTTCCCGTCTTCGTGCTCATCGTGACTCAGTACTTGCGCGACGCGCCTGCCGATCTTTCCAAGAGCGACGCCATAGCTCTTGTTCGTGATGCGGTAATTGGCGAGGCGATCGCGGGCTCCGAGGTCGACCCGTCGTTTTTCGAAGAGCTCGCAGCGGATTGGATCAGTTCCTCCGGCGAGGTGACGGTACGCGACGTCGCGCCGAGTCACGAGCTGAAGTCAGCGGTGTCGCGGTGTCGCGTCTTGGCAGTCGACGCACGAGGCTTCCTCTCTTTCCGCATTCCCGAAGTCGCCTGGTCGCTCGCGGCTCAGTATCTAGCCAGGGACGTGACTCGGTTCGACGAGATCGTCGAGGACGCCACCGCACGTCATTTATGGATGCCGGCCGTCGATGTTGTCATCGGCGCCGGGAGCATCGAAGTTGGCAATGGACTGCTCCACCGTTTGGCGAGACACGCTCCTGGTCTCGCGGCGTCTCGGGTCGGTGGCTTTCGAATGGAGGAATCGGACCAGCGCGCCGACTTTGAGTCGGAGGTCCAGCGCGTCGAGGAAGCGATGGCATCGTGGATCGACGGCATCGGCGCGCTCAAGTCGCTGGCCGTCCCTCACATCGGGGATGAGTACGCGGCGTTCAAGGCCGAAGCCGGTCCATCAGGCGTCTCGTCGGCCTGGCGAGGTTTTCCCTCGGCGCGCATTCACCACATCAACCGGCCCTACATGGGGCGTCACTGGGAATGGGGCGTTACCTCCAAGGACCTCGCCACTCGCCTGGAGGCGGTACTCAAGGTGGGATTACCCGCCGCCACCGATGTCGCACGACACGAGGCTGAATACGAGATCGCGACGCGTCTCACGCACGCGCCGAGGGTCGCAAGCATGGCGCGAACGATCGAGTTCGCCGAGCTCGATGCCGCCGCGTCAGGCGACCTGCCCAACGTGGCGCTCATGCAGCCGCCGATGATCGCCGCAGCGAGCGCGGTGGCGCGGCTGTTGGTGTCTCAGCTTCGAGATCGGGGCGATGTAGCAATCAAACCTCCCTGGCCGGCTGGCGATGACCTGACCCGGATGCGCTGGATCTGGGATGGCTGGAGTATCGAAGGTCTGCTCGATCGTGGACGTCAGGTCAGCCGGGCGGCACTCGAGATCTATCGGGAGATCGTCGACCGATGGTTCCCGACCTTCGCTTCGGAGTTGAGACTGACGTCTCTCTGGCCTGTACGACTCCTCGCCTTCGCCGAGTTTGATTCGCAAAACCGACCTGTGATCTCGTGGACGTTCGAGCCACTGGAGATCACTGCCGACTCCGAAGTCGTCTGGCGCCGCGGCGCTCTCGGGTTCTTGGAGTTCCCGGGCGACAGCACTGCTGACGTGATCCGACGTCGGCCGGATCTGAAGGGTCGCTATTTCCATTCCGTACAAGGAGGCCCCGCCGGTCTGTTTGCTCTCGATCCCGCGACAGAGACAGCTATGGATTGGCTGCGGGATGATCTGCAGGCCCTGCACTGGGTCAGTGCAGGGGTGAATCAGTCGCCCGCGCACAGCGTGCCGGCGTTGGTAGCTCGGGCCAATGCCGTGTTGCAGGGAGTGGTTCTGCCTCCCCTTTAGCAATCCCGTAGCGACGTCGCGGACCCCGCTACTAACGCGCAGCTCAGCTCAGGGCTGGCACATAACTCTCGGATACCCCAGATGGAAGCTGTCGTATCCCGTCGTCGCAAATCTGCGCCAGCTCGCTCCCACGCGAGAGATGCTCCACATCGGGGATGCGTCCATTTTCGAGGAGATGTACCGCAGCCGTCTCGACGAGTTGGGCGTCGGTGGAGTTCGTAAACTGCTCACCGATTGCGCAGAGCGCGCCAACAACGAGCACCTTCTCGCGCTCTGTTACGAGGACCTGACGAAGCCCGGCCTCAGTTGTCACCGCCGCCTTTTCGCTGCCTGGTTTCAGGAGAACACCGGCGAGGCCGTTCCCGAGCTGCAGCCTGCAGTTCGCCAGGGGCAGTTGTTCCTGTAGGTCTTCGCCAATCGGATCGTCATAGTCGAAGTGAGCGGCAGGACAGCCGCGACACTTCTAGGCGTTTACGGTGTGATCTCGCTGGCGAGCAACTCGGCCTGTTGCATCACGAGCTGAACTGCCGACTCCTGTTTGTCGGGCGGATAGTGGTACTTGGTCAGAAGCTGCCGGATATGGCGACGGAGCGAGGCCCGCACTTGCTCCTTCTTGTCCCAGTTCACCGTGGCGTTGGAGCGCACCACCTCGACTAGCTCCTGGGCGATTTTCTTGAGCACCTCGTCACCGAGTTCCATGACCGCCGAGTCGTTCTGGCACACCGCGTCGTAGAACGCAAGCTCGTCGTCACGCAGGCCTAGGGTTGCCCCTCGCCATGCTCGATCTTCATCTCCTGGACTCGTCGGTGAGATCATCAGCCGCCTCGAACGGAAAGGGCTCCGCATCGAGGCCGCCGAGATGCGCACGATCGCGGAGACGGTCGCCGGTCGCCACTACGCCGGGCACTTGCCCCAGCGACAGGACGGCGGTGCGGGCTCAGGGAGCGTTGGACGGCGGCCGCAGGTTCACGGTCCCGACGGGGTGCGAGCTCAGATAGGTGAAGATGTCGCGGGCAACCGGTGCCGCCGCAGCCGCCCCGTAGCCCGCCTGGTCGATCACGACGGCGACGACATAGCGGGGCGTGGAAGGCGGCGTCGGCCCGAAGGCGACGAACCAGGCCGTGGGCTGCACGTTGGAATTGGAGCTCTCGGTGGCGGTGCCGGTCTTTCCCGCGAGTGACATGCCGTGGTAGCCCTGGAACGTACCGTAGGCCGTGCCGTGCGTGTCGTAGATGGCGCCCTTGAGACCGGTCAGGATCTGGTCGTACGTGAGCGCCGGCAGTGAGACGTGGCCCGTCACCCGCGGCTCGAACTGCTCGACGACCTTGCCGCCCGGCGAGACGACCGAGTTGACGAGCTCCGGCGCATAGCGCGTGCCGTCGGCCGCGAACGTCCCGTAGGCCACGGCCTCCTGGAGCGGGGTCACGAGCGTCTCGCCCTGGCCGAAGGCCATCTCGATGTTGTCGGCGATGCCGTAGTACGAGCTCGGGAACGCCTTGGGTGCCTCGGAGTGCTGGACCTGGCGCAGATGGTGGCTGTCGACCTGGCCCGCGTACTCGTTGGGAAGGTCGACACCCGTGACCTGCCCGAAGCCGTACTTGGCGGCTACGTCTTGCACCGGCATCTGGCCGTAGGTCGCCGAGTCGTACCAGTAGTCGGCACCGAGGGTGTAGAAGAAGACGTCGTCGGAGACCGTCAACGCCGTGCTCAAGCCGATCGGACCCTGTCCGGGCTCGTTCTGGTTGTTGTAGTAGGTGCACTGGCCGACGCACGGCGGGCCGATCTGGTACGAGCCGCGATCGTCGATGTAGCCCCCGAGGCTGGCGAGCAGCCCGTCGTTGGACGCCGCGGTCGCAGTGGCCAGCTTGAAGGTCGAACCGGGCGCCCAGAGGCCCTGGATGGCTCGGTTGAGCAACGGGTCTTGGTCGGCCTGGCTCGTGAGCAGCTGGTAGTGCCGGTCGGAGATGCCGCCCACCCACCACGACGGGTTGTAGGTGGGCACCGAAGCCATGGCAAGCACTGCGCCTGTCTCCGGGTCGAGAACGACCGCTGCGCCCCCGTCGGCGGGCAGCCCGCTCGCCTGCAACTGGTTGATCCGGTGAGTAAGCGCCGTCTCGACCGTCTGTTCTAGACCGAGGTCCATGTTGAGGACGAGGTCGTCGCCACTGACGGGGGCTGTCGTCTTCACCGTTCCGACAGGGTTCCCGAGCGCGTCGACCTTTATGACCTGCGAGCCCGACCTGCCGCGCAGGGAGAGCTCGTATGACGACTCCAATCCGGCTTGACCGATCACGCCGTTGGGGGTGTAGCCGTACTTGGCCAAGGCTTTCAGCTCGGTTTCGTCGATGTCGCCGGTGTAGCCGAACACCTGGGCCGCGGTATCGCCGTAGGGGTAGGTGCGCTCGGCGGTGAAGGCGACCGAGACCCCGGGGAACAGGCTCTCGTGCTCGGACAGGTAGACGATGGTCGACTGCGAGACGCCGATGGCGATCGGCACGGGCTGGTAGGGGCTGGCCTGAGGGTTGTTGAGAGCCGTGTTCACATCCGCCACGCTCTCGCCGAGAAGCGCCGCCAGGCGCCCGATCACGACCTGGTTCGCCGTCGAACGGCTCAAGGTGACGACCGGGAGGACCTCGTCACCGACGAGGATCTTCCCCTCGCGAGAGAGGATGAGCCCACGGGCGGGGGTGATCGGGACAGTTTGCGTCTCGTAGGCCGAGGCCTCGTTTCGGTAGTGCGAGCTGTGGAGCACCTGGAGCGACCAGAGCCGCACGACCACTGCTGAGAAGGCCACGAGCACGATCAAGCCCATGATCGTGAGGCGGAGCCCGAATCGGGCCGTCTCCTGGCGGCGCTGCAGGTCTCGCTCTTCGTCCTCGATGCGCTTGAGCGGGCTCGAGCTCACGATCCGCGTGCGGTGGCGGTCGGTTTCCTCGTCGGCCGGGAAGTACGGCGCCTGCACCGCCTTTCGGTGCCCGGCCTGGCCGGAATGGCGCGGGTCGTGTGAGCTTCGGTGGCGCCATGCCTCTTCGGGGTCGCTCCGGCGCCCAGGCCTTTCGTCCCCGGCCGGGCTCACCTTGCGCTCCCGCCCGCGAACGCACCGGTGTCGCGGCGTGTGCCTGGCGCCACGGCGACGTACTGGAGGACAGAGGTGTTCACCAAAGGTGAGACGAGCACCTGTGAGGTGAGCGAGCCGCCTGAATGCCGCACCGAGGAAACGGTACCCACAGGGATGCCCGGGGGGTAAGCAGCAACGTCCAGCCCGCTCGTCACCACGAGCGCGCCGCGGCGCGTGCCGCTCTTCTCAGAGACGTCCTGCAGCTGCAAGGGCGCACCCTCGCCCTGACCCTGGGCCACGGCCACGTTGCCGACTCCGAAACGAACCCCGACATCGAACCCCGGAGCTTGTCTGCGGCCTTCCAGAGGGTGTCCTCGAAGCCGAGCGGCTCGTTATTCCTCGCGGCTCGGTGCCATCAGCGGACTGCCCCGGCGGGGAGAGAGGTCGAGCGGCAAGCATGACGCACGACTAGATGCTACGGCAGAGCCGATTCCTCACCTGGGCTGCTGAGCTGGCGGGTCTAGTTTGACTCTGACTAACGATAAAATTATATTATCGACAGTCAAAACGGGACAAAAAGGGGGCTCGTGACGCTGCTTCCAATCACGGAGCAGGCTCTTGAAAGGGCCGAGATCGTCTCCCAGGCGAGGGACTACGTCGCCGCGAGCCGGGCCGAGAACACGACTCGCAGCTACCGCGTCGGCTGGGCGCAGTTCACCGCCTGGTGCGACGGGCACGGAGCGACAGCTCTTCCCGCCGGTGCTGAGACGGTGGCCTGTTTCGTGGCTGATCTGGCCAGGGCCGCCCAGCCAGCGACGATCGACGCCCGCCTGGCCGCGATCTCTGCTGCCCACCGGGCCGCCGGGTACGACAGCCCGACCAAGGCGGAGGCGGTTCGCCTGGTGCGCCGTGGCGTGCGGAGGACGCTCGGGACCGCCCAGCGCCGTGTTCGTCCGGTCACGGTGCCCGAGCTGCGCACGATGGTCGGAGGACTCGGAACCGACTCGGCGGGGTGTCGGGACCGGGCACTCCTTCTGCTCGGCTTCGCGGGCGCGCTGCGCCGCAGCGAACTGGTCGGCCTCGACGTGGCCGACATCACAGAGGGGACCGACGGACTCACCGTCCTCCTCAGGCGCTCGAAAACCGACCAGGAGGGCGCCGGGCGCACTGTCGGCGTCCCCTATGGGTCGAATCCAGTTACCTGCCCGGTTCGTGCCTGGCGAGCGTGGCTTGAGGTCTCAGGCATCGAGGAAGGACCCGTCTTCCGTTCAGTAGACCGCCATGGTCGTATCGGCGTAACGCGTCTCACCGCGCAGGCGGTCGCCCTCGTGTTGAAGCGCCATGCCGCAGGAGCCGGGCTCGACCCCGGCGATGTGGCCGGTCATTCCCTGCGGGCCGGTCTTGCGACATCCGCCGCTGAGGCTGGCGTTCCTGAGCGCGTCATCGCCGCCACAACCGGCCACAGGGGCACAGCGATGCTCAGAAGGTACATCCGAGAAGGCAGCCTCTTCCGCGAGAACGCAGCCAGCGCGGTCGGGCTCTGAGGAGCACAGCCTGTCCCTGGGCCGTGAACTAGCTTCGGCAGCAGCTCCAGGTCCCTCTGAACAGTGCGGCGTCAAGGGTCGCGGTCACGACCCGGCATTTCGCATCCCTTGTGACTTGTATATGTGATGCACCAAATAGCGGGAGTGCGAACAACGCCTGCTGACGAACCAGTATCCGACGCCTTCACCAAGTGGTACCACCAGGAGCACGCCCGTCTGGTGGCGACCATGGTGCTCGTCACCGGTGACGTAGACATGAGTGCCGATGCGGTCGCCGAGGCTTTTGCCCGCGCCTTAGAGCGCTGGAGTCGCGTCTCAGTCATGGCGCACCCCACCGGATGGACTTACCGGGTCGCTCTCAACGTCGCACGCCGGAGTGCTCGGCGCTCCGCGATGGAGCAACGTCTGCTGGCCAGGACTCCGAATCCTCCGGATGTTCCTGCACCTGCCGGGGAGCTTTGGGGCATCGTTGGCGTGCTGCCAAGACGCCAGCGCGAGGTCGTGGTTCTGCGCTACATCGCAGATTTTCCTGAAGCCGAAATCGCGTCCGTGCTCGGCATCTCTCGCAGCACAGTGTCGAGCACACTCGCGGATGCCCGTCGGCGTCTCGGATCGCTACTTGACGAAGGGGAGGACGAATGACGACGAGTGAACTTCGCCGAATGGCAACTCCACTCATAGAGAGGTCGCTGATTCCGCCCGACACGATTGAGGACCTCAAGGAGCGCTCCGGCAAGCGTCGTAGGTGGCGGCGAACACGCTGGACCCATCGTGTATGGGTCGTCGCGGTTGCCGCCGCCATTTTGGTGGTGTTCTTCGTGCCCTTGCCGCATGTGAGCCTGTTCAATCGCCTGAGCACTCGCCCGACTGGCTCCTCGAACACTGCCCCGACCTTGCGTTGGACGTCAAAGGATCTCGGGCCGTCCAGGTTCAACACGGTCGCTTGCCCGACGCCTACGAACTGCGTGGCCTTCGGCCCGGCAGGTTGGATAGCGCGCTCGGAGGACGGTGGCGTGATCTGGACAACCTCAATCTTGCCGAACTTTAGGAATGTCGCTTTTGACCATGTCGTCTGTGCGACGCTCAGTTCGTGCGTTGCCGTTGGCGCAGTCGATAACGGGGCATCGACAGGCCGAGTCGTTGGAATAGCGGCGGTCAGCTCAGACGATGGCGCTAGTTGGGTCCGAGCAAACGTTCTCGGGGGCGTCCTCGGTGACCTCGCGTGCCCTACGGCCAAAGTGTGTTATGCGACGGGCACACGCCCTTCATCCGGCGCCCTTGGCTTCTTTTTCGTGAGCACCGATGGAGGTCTGAACTGGAAGGTCCGACTGGCTGAGCCTAAGAACGGGTTCGGTGTGCCTTTGTCATGTCCCGATGCTCGGCACTGCTGGGCCCTCGGCGGATCGCGGGGATTCTTGGCTACCACCGACGGTGGTCGGAGTTGGACGCCGCAGACCGAGCCTGAAGGCGGAGGCGGCTATCCGGGTCTCGCCGATCTCGACTGCTTCAGTCTCCTGCGATGCGTCGGTGTCGGAATAGAACACTCGCCTGGTTACGGCATCATCGTCGTGACCGCGGATGGCGGAAGGTCGTGGACCATCCCACCGAGCGGTTACACGTCCGGGGACATCGGCGGAAGCTTCGAGTCGGTGAGCTGCACCAGCAAAGGACAATGCGTCGTGGTGGGCGGCCAGGGCGGTGCGGGACCGCAGGCGCCGTTCATTATGGAGAGTGACGACGGCGGCGAGAACTGGTACATACCCAGGGCGTCGCTCCCGCCTGGGACCCTCGACGCGGTGACCTGCGCCGCCTCCGGTGGCTGTGTAGCCGTGGGCTCCGACGAGAACCAGGCTGCTGCCGTCGTTACAGGTCGGTTGGACGGTTCTTGGATGACACGCTTCCAGGGAGTTGGCTCAACCTGGACCTCGCTCTCGTGCCCGCAACCCAACTACTGCGTCGCCGTCGGAGCAGACTCCAACGGTTACCCCGCCGGGGCCGAGGTCCTTACGACTGCCGATGGGGGTCTTGACTGGAGGCAACGAGTCCCACCTGCTGGCGTGATCTCACTTTCGGGGGTCGACTGCCCAAGCACAAGCCGCTGTTACGCGACGGGCTACGTGGCATCTCCGCCTCGTCTCGTGAGAGCAGGCACGCCTTGGATGGCGGCCTTGTTCCGCAGCGATGACGGAGGGCTGACCTGGCGCCGTGAGCCGTTGCCCGAGACCCTCTTGCTGATGGCGATCACCTGTCCAACCTCAACGACCTGCTTTGCGGTGGGAGCCGTTGACGCAAACGGCACTCCGACTCACGACGTGATCGTCAAGACCGTCGACGGAGGCGCCGACTGGCCTGCGCAGGCGGTGCCCACCCCGGTTGGCAACTACGGACTGTACGGAATCTCCTGCCAGGGCGCGCAACGGTGCTGGGCGACGGGCGGCTTCGGTGTCCTCGCGACCAAGAATGGCGGACGGACATGGTTCGACCAGCCTGTCGCGGGAGGGGTCCAGGCGATTGCTTGCCCAAGTGAGCAGATGTGCGTTGCCGTCGGTGATGGGATAAGCGAGAGTCTGGCCGCCGCGCCTGCTCTCTACATCAGCCGTAATGGCGGACACACGTGGTCAAGTCCCGCGTCTCCGGTCACCAACCTTGCCCTGAGCGCCGTTTCGTGCCCAACGACCTCCGAGTGCATCGCTGTCGGTGGTTCGACCGGTGGTTCGACCAGCCCGGGCGACGTGATCGTGACCTTCGACGGCGGCCGACATTGGGCCGTGCAAACAGTTCCCCATGTAGCTGCCAACGTGGGCTTTGACATGGTGGAGTGCGTTGGGACGCGGCACTGCATCGTTCTAGGCGGCGGGCAGGTCGCGGAGTTCGCGATCAGCAACTAATACTGGCGCAGCTCGTGAACGGTCTGACGTGGCGACAGGTCGCCCTTCCGTAAACGCCCCTTCCCGTAGTCCTGAGTTCCGTATACGTTCGCCCGCGCCAGGGCGCCCATCTCCCTACAGGCACCCTGGAGCATCAGCCGCACTCCCGGGAGCATCATCAACTCCCTTGAACGCGCATCGCCACCCGCAGGGTGGCAGGTTCCGAAGGAACCGGTAGCCGAGCGCAGCTCGGTGTAAACAGACTTCTCCCAGATGTGCCTCACCCTCCACTCGAACCCTCCGGTCTGATGCCTGGTTGACGATTCGTGGCTGGCCGCAACGACTCCGCGACTTGTTCACTGCTGCGCTCTCAACGCTGATTGGTTGGCCCGCTGACCCCACGTTCGATCGACTCTCTCACGTCTACTCGTGGCTTGAGTGCACGGCTCCGATTGCCCCGTCTCCTAGCCCTGATCATTCACGCGACCCATTGAGTCGGGTCTCCAGCGATCGATCGAGCCATATCGGGGGTGGCGGTCCATTGATGTGGTTCCCGGTGCGTTCGACCGCGCCTCTTCGCGTCGAATCGGGCGTGACGTCGCCCGTCGACGAATCTCGGGGCGTGAAGGGTCGACCTCGGGCTCAAGAGCGCGGATCGGGATCGCTCAGGTGATGAGCTCGATCCGTCGGTAAGCCCCGAGGAGATCCTCGGCGCTCGGCCAGCCGTCAAGGATGCGGACGATCCGGCGCCGTGCCGATGAGACGAGTCGCCCAGGTGCGTGGAAGATGCCCCAGCGCAGAGCCTTGGGTCGGGCACCTTGCCAGTAGCCCTCGAAGCACAGCAGCTGGAACCAGCGGACGAGGTCGGC